>Ga0181521_10002431_pt1 | contig 22593 bp, 24 predicted proteins | sample PEATcosm2014_Bin_32_FD_119764 | JGI IMG/M metagenome (GOLD analysis project Ga0181521, IMG submission 119764) | Peatland microbial communities from MTU Mesocosm Facility, Houghton, MI, USA - PEATcosm2014_Bin02_60_metaG | ecosystem: Environmental > Terrestrial > Soil > Wetlands > Peat | place...
AAGGACAGCAAGAGATTTCCGAAAAGCGGCGGTTGGGGATACGCGCTGTTCAACTACGAAGCCGCATCGGACAAATTCACGGCCGATCCCAGCCCCTCAGACTGCGGACACGCGTGCCATGTGGCCGTGAAGGCGAAGGACTACATCTTCCACCCGTACCAGAAGCGTTGAACCGCGCGTGCTCCCGACATCAAGTACCCCGCGGAGCGGGCGGACGGTGCCCCACATCTGCCCGCCGTTGGCAGATGTGGGTGTTTTCGCGGGTGGCCCGGCCAAGCTGTTCGTATCACTCACGCTCTTGAGGGTGCCCCACCCTTGGCCGGTGTTGCCAAGGGTGGGGATTTTGACCTTTGTCTATTCTCACGGACCGATATATCCATTCTGGAGGACGAGACCAAGGTCAACAACCCCACCCTAACGTCGAACAGCACGACGTTAGGATGGGGCACCCTCGGGATCATACTGGGATGAAGGACTCTGCTTATTCGGCGCGTAGGGTGGGCCACCCGGTGACTTGGATGTAGAATGGTCGCCGTTCTTGAGGTCAACAAGCTGATTTCCGACAAGAGCGTTCTTAGCGGGGCGAGGAACTAACATGTCAATAATCGCGACGGTGCTGTGGCAGGAGCAGTTTAGAAATCCTTGGGCCGGCTTTTTCAGCGGCGGAATGCTCCTGTTCTGGCTGGCTGTGATGGTCATCGTCATCATCGGCGGTTGGAAAGTATTCGAAAAGGCCGGACAGCCAGGCTGGGCCATTCTGATTCCTTTCTTCAATGCTTACATCATTTTGAAGATTGCGGGACGGCCCGGATGGTGGCTACTGCTGTACTTTATTCCGCTGGTGAATATCGTGATCGCGCTCATAGTAGCCATTGATGTAGCGAAGGCTTTCGGTCAGAGCGCGTTGTTCGGGTTCATCCTGAACTTCCTGCTTGGCGGCATTGGGTTTCTCATCCTCGGCTTTGGGAACTATCGCTATTTGGGACCGCCCAACGCGCCGAGGGCCGCCGGCGCCGCACAAGGGTAGGGTGGGCACCCGCCCGTTGGTTGAGTTGTTTTCCTGGCCGAGGGTTGCGAATGCCCTCCTCGACCTCGGCCCAAACCTGCGCGGGCAGGCCTTGTGGGTGTTCTTCGGCAGTTCAGTTTCCAACCTGCTCCCACACGATGCGCGCTCTCCTGGCCGCCGCGTGCTCCTTACGGTAATCCCGCGCTACGTCGCCAAGCGGGGTTTCCACTGCCGGGCTCAGAACCTCCCATGCCGCGAGTTCGCCCCGCGCCATGGAAACGCCGCCGTGTTCTCGCAAATCGTGCTCAGCGCCTAAGCTGTGAGGGGCTGCGTTCAGCGAATGGTCAGGCGGGGACCACGCACTTTCCATCTGCGGGCCTCCGGCTCCAATCCCGGACTGGCAGCATTGCGGGAAAGCTCCCACGCTCAACAGCAGCAGCACCGGTATCAGGAATATGGTTTTCATGGTATGCACCTCTCTGGCGGAAAGCGTTATCGCAACGCCGCCCAAAGTGGCAAGCTCAGTTTGATACATCTCTTAGCGCTCTGAGCACACTTTAGGACAGAAGTGGTTGGGATAAAGGGCCACCGGATTCGCTTGCCGCGGCGTTTCTGGCAGTTCCCTAACGTAACCTTGGGCGGGTGGCCCGGCCAAGCTGTTCGTATCACTCATGCTCTTGAGGGTGCCCCACCCTTCCCCGCTGTTGGGAAGGGTGGGGATTTTGACTCTGGTTCTATATCGTTGTCCGATATACACCATTCTGCGGACCCGCGAGGACGAAAGTTAAAGACCCCACCCTAACGTCGAAACAGCACGACGTTAGGATGGGGCACCCTCGGGATTCATAGTGGGATGAAGGACTCTGCTTATTCGGCGTGGTAGGGTGGGCCACCCGGCCGCCGTCCGCTCCGCGCCTTGTGGACCATCCATTTCTTTTGATATCAAAAGTATGATAGGATACGGGTTGTGACAGCCCGCAAGAGCACGGCCAAGCCAGCGGATTGGCTGGGAGCATCGCAACCAGCAGGGGCGCTGATCATCGTGCTATTCGTGCCCAGCCAGGATCGCGACGGCAAGGACATTGACCATGATTTCTGGGTCGCTGGCGCGCTCGAGACGCTGGGGACGCTGTTCCGAGGGGCGACCGCTTATCCTCGTGCGCGTGGTGTCTGGCGCGATGACGAACGCGGCGGCACCCTTCGTTACGAACAGCCAACCATTGTGACTTGCTATGCCGATCCTCGAACCATGACGCCCGCGGCGCAGTCAGCTCTCCGCGCTTTCCTCCACCGGCTGGGGCGGGAAACGAACCAGGGCGAGGTCGGGATTGTGATTGGCGACAACTACTACGGAATTACGGAATTTGACCCAGCTTAGAGGAGAAACGCCATGCCGGCAACTCATCCATTGAAGCGGCGAACCACATCGCAACGTTCAAAGACGGAGCCGTCATCCCGCTTGGCTGCATCGCTTGGCGCATCGCGGAGCTTTGGCATATCCAGCAAACCGCATGGTCCGTTTGGTGTCGCGGCCTTGCTCAACGAGATCCAAAACCGCCTGGTCAGTCGCGGAGGGCGCCCATCGGATCCGGGAGCGACGATCCGGCGGCTCGTGCCCATCAGGAAACAGGTGTGGAGGAGCCTGAAAGCACAGGCGGCCTTTCTGTCCAGCCACGGTAAACGTGTGAGCCCGGCTCAGCTAGCGGCAATGCTGGTGGAAAAGAGCGTTTTTGAACTACAAACCGGCCGGAAGACGAACCCAGCAGAGAGAGACCAGAGTGCAAGGTAGATCGGTCCAAGTGTCCGCGCGATTCCGGTCGAGTCGCGCTTGACCCGCAGGCAATACAACCACTTGTGTTCGCCCGGCATCTTCTCTGACATCCGCACGTGCATCTTGTCTGACAATTGAGGCGCTCTATTATGAGGTTGTCGCACATTTGTTTTGCCGTCGTGATCGCCATTTCTGCCGCCACCTTGGCCGAGGCGCAGCAGCCAGAGTGGATTCCCCAGGGCATTCAGGTCTTGCGGCAAAACGCGTCCTCGAAAACCGAGTTCAGGCTGGATCACGACATGCTGGTATTTGTGTCCAAGCTGGACAAGGACAACGAAGACCTCCGCCGCGTGATCGCAGGCGTGCGTGGGCTGTCGGTCCACAGCTACCATTTTCCGGGACCGTGGATGTACGATCCGGCGGCTCTGAGCTCGGTGCAAGAGGAGTACCACCGGGCCGGCTGGAAAGAGCTGGTGAACAACCATGACAAGGACGGAAGCCCAGGGGTGACCGATCTCTGGATCCGCCTGGAGAATAACGCGATCAGCAACATCGCGATTCTCGTGGCCAAGTCGAATGAGGTCAACTTTATCGTGGTTTCCGGGTCCATCAGTCCGGTCGAGCTCTCCCATCTCGGCGGACATTTCGGCATCCCCAAGATCGAAGGCGGAGCCGTGGTGCCGAATACGAAGGCACGCCCGTAGCTGATCTGACAGCTAAAAGGGCCGGCTTGACATGGCGGCTGCCATCGCCTATCTTTAATGTAGGCGAATAAAAAGCGAATCACCGGCCCAGCCATGCCTTTACCCCTTGCAAATTCCCTTCCCTTGCTCGCGCCGTCCGCTCCGCGGCTGGTGGGGATCGCGCGCCTGGCGGCGCTGGGCGAATCCATCGCCGAGGGGCACGAGGTCGAGTACTTCACGCTGCCGGTGAAGTCGCTGCTCAATCGCTGCACTTCCGCGCGCATGCCCTTCACCTGGACCATCAATCCCTATCGCGGATGCGAATTCGCCTGCAAGTACTGCTATGCGCGCTATACCCACGAGTTCATGGAAATGCGCGATGGGATGGACTTCGAGCGCAGGATTTTCGTCAAGCAGCAGGCGGCGTGGATGCTGCGCCAGGACTTGAAGAAAGTGAAGCGCGGAGAGGAGATCGCCATCGGCACCGCCACCGACCCTTATCAGCCGGCGGAGCGGCGCTACGGGATCACGCTCACCATCCTGGAGGAACTGGCGCTGCACGCCGGGCTCGAGATCAGCATCGTCACCAAATCAAACCTGATCCTGCGCGACGCGGATCTGCTGCGAAAGATCGCGGAGCGAAACCAGCTCTACGTAAATCTCACCATCACCACGCTGGACGTGGGGCTGGCGCGCATTTTGGAGCCGCGCGCGCCGCGTCCCGACCTGCGATTGGAGGCTGTCCGCAAGCTGAATGAGGCGGGCGTGCCGGCGGGCGTGCTCTGCGCGCCGGTGGTGCCGGGCATCACCGACGATCCCAAATCGCTGGACGCGCTGGTGCACGCGACGCGAGAGGCCGGCGGGCGCTACATCTTCGCCAATCCCTTATTCCTGAAGCCCTGCTCGGCGAACATCTTTCTGCCGTTTCTGGAACACGAGTTCCCGCACCTGGTGGAGAGCTACAAGAAGCGATACGCCAGCCGCGCGTTTCTGCCAGCGTCGTATCGCAAGCGGATCTCCAGCCTAATGGCCGCGCTGCGACGCAAGCACGGATTCCCTGCGCGGGAAGAAGCAACTCGCATCGCGGAGCGACGCTATCCGCCTGCGGAGGAAATGCAACAGCTAGCGCTGTTTTAGATGATCAGGTCGAGGTGTCATCCTTCGCGAGGCGAGGCCGAGCGGAGGACATCCTGGGGAAAAACTATTCTGGCGGCTGAGCGGTCTCTATCGTCCGTTCCTTCTGCGTCCGAACCAGATGCCTGCCGCCAGCCCGATGGCTGCGGCTGCGGCCAATCGCCGGCCTTCGCCGAAGCGGATGAAGCGCGTACGGGTGGGAGTGATCTCCACCACGCCGAGCGGCATGGCGGCGACGCCTCCGCCGCCTCCGCCAGCTTCGTCGCCCGGCACACGCGGCGCCAGATCGCCGTTCAGGACAGCGGGAACCTGTCCGGCTTTAAGGCGGCTGCCGAATCCGCCGCCGAACCCGTACGCCACCCGCGCCACCGGAACGATGGTGCGGTCAGCGAAGGTGACGGGATCGCCATACACCGATTTCACGGTGGCGTTGCTGAGCAGGCTGTCCTTGAACGTCTGGAGAAGATTGCGCGGTTCCATGGAGCGCCTCCTGGAATCCCCTATTCTACGCCGCGCCGGGACCCAACGAAACCTTACAGCTTGCGCAGCCACTCGCCCAGCCGGTCGAGCGACTCTTCGTTGCGCCGGCAGTAGAGCCAGCGCCCGATCTTGCGGGTACTGATCAGCCCGGCGGCGCGCAGGATCTGCACGTGATGGGTGATGGTGGGCTGGGTCAGCCTGAGCTTGGTCTCCAGATCGCAGACGCACAGGCCGGGATCGGCGGCGCTGACCAGGTCGCACGAACAGCCGCCCTTGGATCGCAGCAGCTCGACCATCTTCCGGCGCGTGGGGTCGGCGAGCGCCTTGAGCTGCAGCTCGATGAGTTCGCCGGCTTTGGTATCGACGGGCATGAATATAGATGTGTTTCTATATTATGCCGGCCACGTGGTCAAGTCGTTGGTCGATGCCGGGCTAACGACTAGCGACGGTTAGAGCAGGGTTCGCAATGGCTGTCCCATTCCACTGTCATGCTGAGCGAGTGTGGGCCGGTTTTGCCCGCCAAAGCTTGCCCTGAGCGAAGTCGAAGGGTCGGGCACACTCGCTCAGGATGACAGGGCTGGAGGGTGCAGCTTATGTGAAATAGCTCTAGCGACCGACCAAAAAAAGCCGGCCGAAGCGGTACGCCTGAACTGGCGCGCAGGGTATCGATGAATGGCCCGCTTCGGCCGTTATGAAAAACGACTGTTATGAATCCTGGTTATGCACGGGCTAAAGCCCGCCTCTTGTTTGTCCAATACGGCCCGACTAAAGTCGTGCCCTGACACGTGATCTCTCACGAAAACGACTCTTCCGCAACTCTCGAAGTCATGCCCTGACACGTGATCTCTCACGAGAGCAGCTTTTCCGCAGCCCTGGAAGTCGTGCCTCCGTCTAATCCGCGAATCCGTCCGGCTGAGAGAGCGACACATGGATCTCCCGTTCGTCGTAGCGCTGTCCCAGCTCGAGCGCCCGGCGGTTCAACTCCAGCATGGCCGGATTCTTGACCTTGTGTTCGAGCACTGCCAGCGCCGTCTCCGGAGGCAGGCACTCGGTCTCTGAAAGCAGGGCGCCCAGCATGACCACGTTGGCCACCTTGGCCGAGCCGATGCGGTCGGCGATGTCGGAGGCGGGCACGCAGATGGCGCGCACCTGCGCCGGCGGCTCGAAGTTCGCCGGCAGCGCGCCGCCGTTATAGAGGATCAGGCCGCCGGGCTGGACCTCGGCCGCGAACTTGCGCAGCGACACTTCGTTCATCGCGATCAGCACTTCCGGATGCGGCACCAGCGGCGATCCGATGCGCTGCCGCGACAGGCACACATGGCAATGCGCGCTGCCGGAGCGCATCTCCGGGCCATAGGAGGGCAGCCAGCTCACCTCCAGGCCTTCAAGCATCCCCATCTCGGCCAGCAACTGGCCCAGCAGCAGGACGCCCTGCCCGCCAAAGCCCGCCACCTTCACGGTGGCTTCATGCACGTGCCGATGATGCGAGCTTTCGGGCTTGGCCGCGGCTTCGCTTTCGATCTCGAGCACTTCCGCCACCGGGTGCTGCGGCACGGGTGTGATGGGCACCGCAGTCTTGCGATCGCGATAGACGCCCAGCGGAAAAGCTTTGATCATCTCTTCGCCAACCCAGCGGCGGGCTTCGACTGGGTCCTTCTTCCAGATCGTCGGGCAGGGTGAAAGGATTTCGACGAAGGAGAATCCCAGCCCCGCGACCTGGTTCTCGATGGCTTTGCGGACGGCGCGGCGGGCGTGCATGATGTTCTTGTTGTCGGAAAGCGCCACGCGTTCGATGTAGAGCGGGGCTTCGAGCGTCGCGAGCAGTTCGCAGACGTGCAGCGGATAGCCTTCGTTCGACGGCCGCCGGCCCCAGGGCGACGTGGTGGAGGTCTGGCCCACCAGCGTGGTCGGCGCCATCTGTCCGCCGGTCATGCCGTAGATGGCGTTGTTGACGAAGAAGCAGGTGACCTTCTCGCCGCGGTTGGCGGCGTGGACGATCTCGGCGGTGCCGATGGCAGCCAGATCGCCGTCACCCTGGTAGGCCAGCACGATGCTCTCGGGCCGCGCGCGCTTCACGCCGGTAGCGACCGCCGGTGTGCGTCCATGCGACGCCTGCACGTTGCCCACGTCGAAGTAGTAGTAGGCGAACACCGAGCAGCCGACCGGGCTGATGAAGATCACGCGATCCTGTATGCCCAGGTCCTGGATGGCCTCGGCGATCAGCTTGTGAACCACGCCGTGCCCGCAGCCGGGACAGTAGTGCGTCTGGTGCTGCAAGTCGGACTTGCGCTCATAGTGATCAAAAAAGACCGGCGATTTCGAGTGCACCACCTGATATTCCGGCACGCTTCCTCCTAGACTCCCACCAAGTCAGCGGCCCGCGCCAGCAGCCGATCGCGGATCTCATCTGGCCCCGGGACATTGCCGCCGCTGCGGCCGTAAAACTCCACCGGCACGCGCCCATCGAGCGCCAGGCGAACATCTTCCACCATCTGGCCGGTGCTCAGCTCGACAACCAGTACCGAGCGGCAACGCGCCGCCGCCGCTTTCAGCGCTTGCGACGGGAACGGCCACAACGTGATGGGACGGAACAATCCGGCGCGCAGCCCGAACTTGCGCACCTGCTCGACGGCGGAGCGCAGCACCCGCGACACAATGCCGTACCCGACCACCAGCACTTCGGCGTCGTCCGCCATATAGAGCTCGTGGCGCGGCTCTTCTTCCTCTGCCCTGCGGTACTTTTCGGCCAGATGGCGGACATGCCCTTCGAGTTCGTCGGTCTCGAGGTAGATGGAGTTCACCAGATTTTTCCGCGTCTCGCGAACGCCCGTCACCGCCCACGGTTTCTTCGGCTGTGGGACCTGCCGTTCTTCCAGCTCCAGCGGCTCAATCATCTGCCCGATGAAACCATCGGTAAGCACTACTGTTGGATTGCGATACTTATCGGCCAGATCGAATGCCAGCATGGTGAGCTCCGCCATCTCCTGCACCGATGCCGGCGCCACCACCAGATTGCGATAGTTACCGTGCCCTCCGCCCTTGACCATGGCGAAGTAATCGCTCTGCTCGGGCGCGATGTTGCCCAGGCCCGGGCCGCCGCGCATCACGTCCACGATCACGCAGGGCAGCTCCGAGCCGGCGAGATAGGAGATGCCTTCCTGCATCAGGCTGATACCCGGCCCCGAGGATGCGGTCATCACGCGCACACCCGCCGAAGCCGCTCCGTACACCATGTTGATGGAAGCGACCTCGCTCTCCGCCTGCACGAACGTTCCGCCCACCTGCGGCAGGTAGAGCGCCGCCGCCTCGGCGATCTCGCTGGCCGGGGTGATGGGATAGCCGTAGTAAGCGCTGCATCCTGCCTGGATGGCGCCTTTGATCACCGCGACATTGCCCTTACATAATTGCCGCACGGGAAACCTCCTGGCTTGCGACCTTCACCGGCGGAACGCGCAACACCGTGATGGCGCCGGGCTCCGGGCAGCAGTAGAAGCAGATGCCGCAGCCGGTACACTTCTCTCCGGTGTAGTGCGCGGGGTGGATGCCGTACGCATTCATCCCCGGCAGCAGCTCCAGGCACTCCGGCGGGCAGGAGTCCACACACAGCCCGCAGCCCTTGCACTCGTCCTGATTGATCTCGACAGACCCGCGTGGTTCGGCCATGTCTCTCACCTCACCTCGGCAAACGCGTGGTTCTTTTGCAGCCACTTGGTGCGCTCGCAGTATTCGTAGAGCTGGTTGCGGAAGTCGGGATGAGCGATCTGGATCAGCGCTTCCGCCCGCTGCCGGATGGAGCGCCCGTGCAGATAGGCAACACCGAACTCGGTGACCACGTAGTGCACGGCGCCGCGCGAAGTCACCACGCCGGCGCCGGGATCGAGCGTGGGCACGATGCGCGAGATGGTGTCGTTCTTCGCCGTCGAAGGTATCGCGATGATGGGCTTGCCGCCCTTGGATCGAGTCGCCCCGCGGATGAAATCCACCTGCCCACCGATTCCGCTGTAGAAATAAGTTCCGATGGAGTCGGCGCAGACCTGCCCGGTGATATCGACTTGCAGCGCCGAGTTGATGGCCACCATGTGGTCGTTCTGCGCGATCAGAATCGGATTATTGGTATAGGCGTTGGGGTGGAATTCGAAGATGGGATTATCGTTGACGAAGTCGAACAACCGCCGGGTGCCGAGAGCGAAGGCCAGCACCACCTTGCGCGGGTGCAGCGTCTTGCGCCGGCCGTTGACCACTCCCGATTCGATCAGCGGGATGATGTGGTCGCTGAGCAACTCGGTGTGCACGCCCAGGTCCTTGCGGTCCTTGAGGTAGATCAGGACCGCGTCGGGGATGCCGCCGATGCCGGTCTGAATCGTGGAACCATCTTCGATCAGAGTTGCCACGTTGCGCGCGATGGCCAGGTGCAGGTCGGTGATCTCGTGCTTGGGCAGCTCGCACAGCGGCCGGGAGCTTTCCACGATGGCGTCGATGTCGCTGACGTGGATGAAGCTATCGCCGTAGGTGCGCGGCATCTGGTTGTTCACCTGGGCGATGACGAAGCGGGCCTTTTTGGCCGCGGTCAGCGTGGTGTCCACTCCCACGCCGAAGCTGCAGAAGCCGTGCGAATCCGGCGGCGACACCTGAATTAGGGCTACGTCGATCACCATCTCCCCCGACTCGAACAGCGATTCGATTTCGCTAAGAAAGATGGGGGTGTAGTCGGCACGGCCGTCGTTGACCGCCTCCCGCACGTTGGCGCCGATGAACATGGCGTTGTGGCGGAAGTGCCCGGCCATCTCCGGGGCGATGTAATCGGCGCGGCCCATGGTCAGCAGGTGCACGATCTCGACGTCGCGTACGCAGGGCCCGCGCTCGATCAGGGCGCCCACCAGGGTTTCCGGCTCGGCGCAGCCGGGCTGGATGTACACCCGCATGTGCGACTCCACGCAACGCAGCGCCTCACGCGCCGACATCACCTTGGTGCGGTATGAGTCCATCCAAGCCATAAGGACCTTTCCCTAATTGCTCGCCACTTTCTTCTGGGCAAGCTGATGACGCTCGTAACCGATCGCGGCGAAATACACGGCGCGATCGAAGAACTGCTCCACCAGTTGGAACAGCTCGAGTTCCTGGAAGATTTCCACCGGACGATCCGCCATCGCTTCCCTGGTCACGTACTCCCAGAGGTGCTCCTTGGTGGCGACAATGACGAACATCAACTGGCTGAGGCACACACCCTGCGCCGCCCGCCGCTCGCCGATGGCGATGTAGCGCTGCTCGACGTCGTGCTCGGTCTTCTTCAGCAGCCACTGTCCCAGATGCTGGTAGATCTCGTGCACCTTCTGCTTCAGGTCTTCCGGCGGGACCTTCTGGACGAACTCGCGGCAGCGCTCGCTGTTCTCGATGCGATCCAGCAGCCCCCGCGCCAGTTGGTCGGAGTGGGTCTCGATCAGCCGCACCAGCCGCCATCCCAGTACGCCCAGCAGGGCGGCGTTTTGTGTCGTATCGGCAATCATGGTCGCCTCCTGGTCCGGGAATCGGCGGACCACTCCCGATTCCTTGGCCAAGATGAGAACGGCACGCTGGCTGCCATCGGACGCCGTAGCTAAGTCGCATTTAATCAGTTAGTTAAAGGTAGACTCCGGGCCGGATTCGGATTTAATGGTTGAGAAGCCGATGCGGTTCGGGGAATATGGCGCAGTTTAGGAGGCAGCGGGCAGGAGGCAGGCGAACCTACTTCCCGCTTCCTGCTTCCTGTTTCCTGCCTCCTGCTTTCTGCTTCCCGCCTCCTGCATCCTGCTTCCTGCCTTGGTTCACTCCTCACGCAGCTATGTGACCTCCGTCACTCCCTTCCGCCTGTCTCTGGCGCGACAATCTGGCTTCCGACCATGCGTGGTCGCTACCCGCAAGGCCTTCCGATCCAAACATGCTCCCGCTGTTGGGGCCTCCGGCTCGCCCGCCTTTGGGTGCGACGGAGTGAAAGGAGCTTTCATGGCAAAAGGCACGGTCAAGATTGTGGTGGAACGCTGCAAGGCCTGCGGCTTCTGCGTTGAGTTCTGTCCCACCAAGGTGCTGGCGCTCTCGCCGGCGTTCAATTCCAAGGGCTATCACCCGCCGCACATGGTCAATCCGGAGAAGTGTTCGGGATGCGATCTCTGCGGCATGTACTGCCCGGACTTCGCCATCTTCGGCTACAAAGCCGGCGAGCAGCCCGAGCAGAAGGAGGCCGCTCATGAAAGCTGATCCCGCGGGCGTCCTGACCGGCGTCCACTTCCTCGACGGCGACCACGCCTGCTGTGAAGGCGCTCTGGCCGCCGGTGCGCGCTTCGCCGCCGGATATCCCATCACGCCTTCGACGGAGGTGGTGGAGCGCTTCGCCGCGCGCGTGCCCAAGGTCGGCGGCACGTTCATCCAGATGGAAGACGAACTGGCCTCTTCGATCGCCATCCAGGGCGCGGTCTGGGGCGGTGCCAAGGCCTTCACCGTCACCAGCGGGCCGGGCTTCTCGCTGATGATGGAGCACATCGGCTACGCCATCATGACCGAGACTCCGTGCGTGTTCGTGGACGTGCAGCGCGGCGGGCCTTCCACCGGGTTGCCCACGCTGCCGGCGCAATCCGACATGATGCAGGCGCGCTGGGGCTCGCACGGCGACTACGAAGTCATCGCCCTGGTCCCCAACTCGCCGCAGGAGTGCTTCGACCTCGCCATCACCGCCTTCAACCTCTCGGAGAAGTATCGCGTGCCAGTGATGTTCATGATGGACGAATGCGTTGGCCACATGACCGAGAAGGTGATCATCCCGCCGGCCGATCAGATCGAGGTCGAGCCGCGCCACAAGACACACAAAGCTCTCGGCACCTACAAGCCGTACGAGTGCAACGGCGACGGCAGCCTGGTTCCGGAAATGGCGCACGCCGGCGAAGGCTACAAGTTCCACATCACCGGACTGACGCACGATGAGCGCGGCTATCCCGCTATGACGGTGGCTGCGCAGCAGAAGCTGGTGGGGCGCCTGCAGGACAAAATCCGCAACGCCGCGGACAAGCTTGTACTGGTCGAAGAGGACAACACCGCCGATGCCGACGTGGTGGTGGTCTCTTATGGGATCACCTCCCGCGTGGCGCAGCGCGGCATCGATGCGGCCCGCGCCAAGGGATTGAAAGTCGGCAAGCTGCGGCTGAAGATCGTGTGGCCCTTCCCCGACGCGCTCATCAAGAAACTGGCGAAGCGCGCCAAGGCGTTCGTGGTCCCCGAGCTCAACCTGGGGCAGATTTCGCGCGAGGTGGAGCGCGCCGCGGCCGGCGTCAAGACCGTTCTGGTGCCGCACGCCGGGGGCGGCGTCCACCGGCCCGAGGACATCCTGAAAGCCATCCAGGAGGCAGTGCGATGAATGAAGAAGTTGATTACGATTGCGCCGAGTGTACGAACCCGGTCGAGCCCTTTCTGCGCAGCGACCGCATGCCTCACATCTGGTGTCCGGGATGCGGCATCGGGACCACGGTCAACTGCTTCACCCGCGCGCTCATCGATTCCAAGGCTGACCTCAACAAGCTGGTGGTGGTCTCGGGCATCGGCTGCACCGGGCGCGTGGCCGGCTACCTGGAGATGGATTCGTTCCACACCACCCACGGACGCGCCATCCCCTTCGCTACCGGGCTGAAGCTGGCCAATCCCAGCCTGACGGTGGTGGTGTACGCGGGCGACGGCGACCTGTCGGCCATCGGCGGCAATCACCTGATCCACGCCGCGCGCCGCAACATCGACCTGAAAGTGATCTGCGTCAACAACCTGATTTATGGCATGACCGGCGGCCAGACCGCGCCGACCACGCCGGCGGAATCCACTACTTCCACCAATCCCTATGGGACGTTCGAACCTGGCTTCAACCTGCCGCACCTGGTGGACGCGGCGGGCGCCGTCTACGTGGCGCGCTGGACCACCTTCCACGTTCGCCAGGTGGCGCGCTCCATGCAGGAAGCCTTCAAGAAGAAGGGCTTCAGCTTTATCGAGATCATCTCGCCCTGCCCCACGCTCTACCAGCGGCGCAACAAGATGGGCGACGGGCTCGACGCCATGAAGTACTACAAGCAGGCCAGCAAGGTGCGGAACGGCGCGCCCACCGGCGAAGTCGGACTCACCAAGACCGGCGAGATCGCCGTCGGCAAGTTCATCGACCGCGACCGCCCCGACTATCGCTCGCTGATGGTCCATCAGTTCCAGGAGAGCCTGGGCGACGAATACGTGGAGACGGGAGAATGCGCATGCAGCAGCTAACCGAGATTCGACTCGCAGGATTCGGCGGCCAGGGAGTCATCCTGTCGGCCATCGTCATCGGCAAAGCGGCCAGCGTCTTCGAAGGCGGTTTCGCCACCATGACCCAGAGCTTTGGACCGGAGGCCCGCGGCGGCGCCTGCAGCGCGCAGTGCATCCTCTCCGACGCGCCCATCCTTTATCCGTATGTGGCCCGGCCGGACATTTTGGTGGTCATGTCGCAGGAGGCCTACGCGAAGTTCACGCCCGAGCTGAAGGAGAACGGCATCCTGATCGTGGAGGAAGACCTGGTGCGCATCAGCGACCTCAAGCCTGGGGTCAAGGTCTACAGCGTGCCGGCCACGCGCCTGGCCGAAGAGCTGGGCAAGCGCATGGTGCTGAATATCGTGATGGTCGGCTTCTTCGCCGCGGTCACGGGGCTGGTGGACGCCGACGCGCTGCGCAAAGCCGTCGCTGATTCCGTGCCTCCTCATTTCGCCGACCTCAACTTGAAGGCGTTCGACAAAGGATTCGAGTACGGAATCGCGAAGGCGAAAGCAATCGTGGCCGGCGAGGTCGAGGTCCACGCCACTCCGTTCGCGGAGTAGCAGGCTTCATAACGCAGTGGCCTGTCATACCCCTACTCGCGCTCCCCAGGCCGGCGCAACGAAACGGGGAGGCCGCACGGCCTCCCCGTTATATTTTCCAACTTCTTCGCCGCGGATCAACGCGGATGAACGCGGATCAAAACCAAGATACCGCCGAGACGCCAAGGGCGCCGAGGAATGCGATCCCGGAAGGGCCAACCCAAATTCTCAGCGTTCTCGGCGTCTCGGCGGTTTTCTTTAGCAAACCGCCATCTCCAATGCCCGCGCGAATCCCAGCACCTGCGCGTCCTTGCCCGCCGGCCCGGCGATCTGCAATGCCACCGGCAATCCGGCGGACGTCTCCCCGCACGGCACCGAGATCGCCGGCAGCCCCAGCACGTTGAATGGGCGCGTGTTCCGCAGCATCAGCAGCTCGCGCTCGCGCAGGCGCGACATGTCGGCTTGCAGCTCGGCCAGAAGCGGCGGCGGGACCGGCGCGGTCGGCGTGACGATCACATCCACATCTTTGAAGATTTCCGCCGCGCTCCGCCGCAGCAGCTCGAGTTCATGCAGCTTGGCAACGTAGTCGCGCACGCTCACGTCGGCGCCGCTATTGATGCGGCGCAGCGTCTCCGCACTGTACTTGTCCGCGTGCTCAGATAAGTAGGGCAAGTGATAGGCGTAGCTCTCGGCCTTGGCCACCGTCCGATCGCTGTCCACGGGGACGGAGACCTCGCGCATTTCCTCCGCAAGCCCGGCGACGGCCCGCAACGCTTCTTCCACCACGCGCGCCACTTCGGGATCCAGATCCTCGTAGAAGAATTTGCGCGGCACGCCTACCCGCAGCTTCGGTGTGGGCGCGCGCACGGCTGCTGCATAATCCTCCACGGCGATCTCGCGGCTGGTGGGGTCGGCAGGATCGTAACCGGCAATCGCCGCCAGGATCAGCGCCGCATCGGTGACGCTGCGGGCCGTGGGACCAATGTGGTCCAGCGACCACGAAAGTGGCATCACGCCGCGCGCACTCACCAATCCGTAGGTCGGCTTGAACCCCACAATCCCGCAGAACGCCGCCGGCAGGCGGATGGAGCCGGCCGTGTCCGAAACCAGCGCCCCGTAGCAGAGACCGGCCGCTACCGCCGCTGCCGATCCCGAGGAAGAACCGCCGGTGGTGCGGCCCTGGTAGCGCGGATTCTTCGCCGGCCCATAGCGGCTGACTAGGCCGCTGCCGCCGTACGCGCACTCGTGCAGGTTGTTCTTGCCGACGATCAGTGCGCCCGCAGCCTTCAGCCGCCGCACGACCTCGGCATCTTCCGTGGGAACGCGATTCTCGAATACCGCGCTCGCCGCCGTGGTGGGCACTCCTGCCACGTCGATGAGGTCTTTGAATGCCAGCGGGATTCCATGCAGCGGCCCGCGCCAGTTTCCGCGCTGGATCTCGGCTTCGGCGGCGCGCGCCTGCCCGAGCGCCATCTCGGCGGTCACGGTGATGAACGCGTTCAGCTCGGGATTGAGCGCCTCGATCCGCGCCAGGCACGCCTGCGCCAACTCGACGGGGGAAAGCTTCTTGGTGCGCAGAAGCTCGGAGGCCTCGGCCAAGCTCGAGAGCAGAAGCGCGGAAATCAGATCACCGAACATTTGAGCCCGAGGCTCTCCGCGAGCCGGTGCTGGCGCACGTCGGTGGTGAGGAAGGACGTGACTGCCAGGCTGCGGGCAGCCGAACAGTGCACGACATCGAGGGAGCGACAGCCAAACTTCCGCGTATGCGCCTTGGCCGTGAGGGCGGCCTCTTGCAGGATATCTTCCCAAGGCACGGCCGCTCGATACAGGACACCGGAGCGCACGTCTTGCTCCACCAGCGCAGCCGCGGCGCGGACTTGCGCGCTGGTCGCCTCCTTGCGGTACAGCTTCAGTTCGAGTGCGTTGACCACCTCGAGTTCGTGCAGCGCGAGAAAAGCTATGGCGTTCCCGGAGACCAAGCCGGCCACCCGCGCACTCTCGGGCTCGGGATAATACAGCTTGAGCAGGCAGCCGGTGTCGAGATAGATCACCGCGTTCCCCGCGCTTCGCTCGCGAGCTGGCTGAGGGACTTGCCCCGAGGTCTTTTCCCCCAGACGCGGCGCGCTCGTCCCACGAAGTCGGGGGACTCGATGGCAGCGGGGCCGGGCGGCACCAGCTTGGCGACCAGTTGCTTGCGGCGATACACGTGAACTTCTTCGCCGCGCGCCACCCACGCAAGCACCCTGGCGAACTGGTGCTGCACTTCGCGCACGCTGGCCGATTTCATGTTAGACATTTTGACGCACACACCCCGCCGCGTCAAGCGGTTCCATCGGCGATGCGGGCCGGCGTTAACAGGGGATAAGACCAAGATCCCTCGGCTCGCGCTCCGTTCGCAAGCTCACGTCGCGCGTCGCTCGGGATGACAGGTTGGAGCGCATTACGGCACGGCTGAAGCCGTGCCCTCCCGAAAACAAACGAAAATCCCCGGCAGGCATCGCCTGCCGGGGCGGGGATTCCTGGAGGAGGAATCCTAATCCTTAATCGCTGGCCACGGCGCGCAGCCCCACGGATTTTCCGGTCACGTGCCGCAACTCTTCTCCGATATAGATCTGGCGCGGACGCGCGATCTTCTGCTCCGGGTCTTCCAGCATTTCCTGCCACTGGGCCAGCCAGCCCGCCACCCGCGGGATGGCGAACAGCACGGTGAACATCTCCGGCTTGAAGCCCATGGCCTGGTAGATGATCCCGGAATAGAAGTCCACGTTGGGATAGAGCTTGCGCTTGATGAAGTATTCGTCCTCGAGCGCGATCTTCTCCAGCTCCAGCGCGATATCCAGCTTGGGATTGCGGCCGGTGACCTTGAACACCTCTTCCGCGGTGCGCTTGATGATGCGGGCGCGGGGATCGTAGTTCTTGTAGACGCGGTGGCCGAAGCCCATCAGCTTGCCCTTGCCTTCCTTGATGTGCTTGACGTAGTCCTTCACGTTGTCCACGGAGCCGATCTGCGCCAGCATGACCAGCACTTCCTCGTTGGCGCCGCCGTGCAGCGGGCCGGAGAGAGAGGCGCAGGCCGCGGCGGTGGCGGCGAAGGGGTCGGCATTCGAGCTGCCCACGGCGCGCATCACGCTGGTGGAAGCGTTCTGCTCGTGGTCGGCGTGCAGGATGAAGAGCACGTCCAGCGCCCGCGCCAGCACCGGGTTGGACTGATAGCGGGGCTCGGTGCGCTTCCACAGCATGTGCATGAAGTTCTCGGTGTAGCTGAGGTCGTTCTCCGGGAAGACGTAGGGCAGGCCCAGGCTGTGGCGAAAAGCGTAGGCGGCGATGGTCGGCATCTTGGCCACCTGGCGCAGGATCTGCAGCTTGCGGTTGAGCTTGTCCTTGATGTTGTGCGCCTCGGGATAGAAGGTGGAGAGCGCGGCGATGGTGCTGGTCAGGATGCCCATGGGATGGGCGTCGTAGTGGAAGCCGTCGATGAACTTCTTCAGGTTCTCGTGCACCAGGCGGTGCTGGCTCACCTGCTCCACCCAATCATGCAACTCTTTCTGGTTGGGCAGCTCGCCATTGAGCAGCAGGTAGGCCACTTCCAGGAAGGTGCAGTTATCCGCCAGTTCCTCGATGGGATAGCCGCGGTAGCGCAGGACACCATTGTCGCCGTCCAGATAGGTGACGGCGCTCCGGCAGGCGGCGGTATTCATGTAGGCGGGATCATAGCTCATCATTCCGAAATCGTCGGGGCCGGTCTTGATCTGCCGCAGGTCCATGGCGCGGATGTGGCCGTCGGTTAGCGGCAGTTCGTAGCTCTTCTGGGTACGGTGGTCGGTAAGGGTGACCTTGTCGTTGGCCATCTCGGCTCTCCTTTTAGTAGCCCCGGGGACGGGGGACGGCGACACGCGGGCTGCCGAACATGCTCCTCCTTAGGATACTCCCTAGACAGTGACATAGCTCACACACCCCAGTGACCTACGTCGCAGATGGCGGTGGCCGGCTGCGATAGTCTGGAGGCCGTCCCGGGCAGCGGGAGCTATCCGTCTCGTATAATCTCAGTGTGTGAGGGCAGCCGCATGAAAACTGTGTTCGTTGTGGGCGCGGGTCCGGCGGGGTTGTTCGCGGCGCAGAAGATCGCGCAGGCAGGCCACCAGGTGATCCTGTTGAATCGCGACATCAAACCCGGCGGGCTGGCCGAATACGGCATTTATCCCGTTAAAGACAAGATGAAGATTGGCCTGCGCAAGCAGTTCGCCAAGGTGCTCAGTTATCCCAACCTGTCCTACTTCGGCCACGTGCCGGTGGGCAGCGAATCGGCCGTGACCATCGACGACCTGCGGCAGTTCAATCCCGCGGCCATGGTGTTCTCGGTCGGCGCTCAGGGCACCAAGAGCCTGGGCCTGCCCGGAGAGAACGCCAAGGGCGTTTATTCCGCCAAGGATTTCGTTTATTTCTACAACCAGCTTCCGCCGTTTGCCTCGCGCGACTTCTCCACCGGCAAGCGCATCGCCGTCATCGGCATGGGCAACGTGGCGGTGGACATCATCCGCTGGCTGCTGCAGGACGATCCCAACCGCCAGACGGAAGAAGTCGTCATCATCGCCCGCCGCGGACCGTTCGAGGCCAAGTTCGACGAGAAGGAATTCGCCCACGTACAGATGCACCTGGACCGCAAGCTCTTCCAGCAGGAACTGGAGCGGGTGAAGGACAAGATCACGTCGGTCGGCCAGGACGTTTCCAAGGTCGCCGAAGCCACCTTCCCCGCCCTGGTGAAGTATCCCAACCAGGAGCTGGTGATGCCGCGGCTGACCTTCCGCTTCCTGTCCTCGCCCAAGGAGATCCACGCCGGGCCGGACGGCCGCATCAACCGCCTGACCGTCACCGAGAACAACCTGGTGGCCAAGGATGGCGGCACCGCCGCCAAGGCGACGGATCAAACCGCCGATCTCGACGTGGACACCATGATCTTCGCCATCGGCGACGTGCACGATCCCAAGCTGGGGCTTCCTTGCGGCCGCGACGGCTACACGACCCGGCCGAATCCGGAAGATCCCAAGGCGCCGGTGTTCGAGGTCTTCGATCCCAAGAAGAACGAGGTCGAGCCCGGCGTGTACGTGGTGGGCTGGGCGCGCCGCGCCAGCGACGGTCTGGTGGGCATCGCTCGCCACGACGGCGAGGTCGGCGCCGAGAAGGTGCTGCACTACCTGGCCAGTGCCCCCGAGGGCGCTCCCGTCTCTCCGCAGGCGGTGCAGCGGCGCTTGGAATCCAAGGGCCTGAAGGTGGTAACCAAGGAAGATATCGCGTTGCTGGGCAAGGTGGAAGAGCGCGAGGCGCAGCAGCGCGGCCTGGTGTCGTTCAAGTTCTCCGACGACGAGAGCATGATGACTGCCATCGAAAAAGAGAAATCGAACTCGTGCGTCTCGGCCGACTAGCCGGGGCACCTAGTTCGTTCTGCACAGGCGGGCCCGCCACGGCCCGCCTTTTTTCTGTTCTCGCGAGCACGCAGCATGCTGCAGGGCTGTCCGAATTAGGTCTCCACCGGCTGTTACTCCCCGCCCTAATATCATCCTGAGCTTGCGACCACGTGGTTCTTGTTTTGCGGCCCCGTTTTCAGGGCCGCGCGGTCGCAAGCGAAGGATCTTGGTTTCTGCTAAGGCGCCGACGAACGTTTGCCGAGCCTCTAACCACATGGGCTCGCATAGCAAATACATAGATCCTTCGCTTGCCCTCGCCTCGCTGGCACTCGGTTCGATCTGCGCTCAGGATGACAGTCCTGAAAGAATTCGTCGCAATGAAAAACACAACTTGGACAAGCCTGCAGCATGCCGCGTCTCTACACGACCATCATGATTAGTCGTTTGGCTAAGGATCAGCGCAGCAGCCGCATAATGCCTTCGGCGATTTCGGTGGCGGGCCGGTCGCGGCGGATGACTGGTGCGACCGATGGATTCAGGCTGGGGCTGCCGCTGGCCAGCAGGGCCACGCGCACGGGCGGCTGGGCCTGCTTCAGCTTCTGGCAGAATTCCACCACTTCCGGACTGGGCGGATCCTCTGCCGCCACCACCACCAGGTCGTAGAGGTGCCGCGGCCAGCGCGGCGGGGCTTCCGCCAGGTGGCTGATGCGATGTACGAGGCAGCCTTGGGCGATCAGCAGCCGCGCCCCCACTTCCCAGGCCTTCTGGTCGGGATCCACGACCAGCACCCGGTTCGCGAATCCCGTCGCTGGCTGCTCGCCCGACGGTCGCGCCTTGGACGACATCGGATCGAATTTTAGACTGCTCCCCACACCCCTGTCAGTGATCGGCAACCCCGTTGCCAGGGTCAACGATCACTCACCCCCAGTAATCCCGGTCACGGGCCGAGCACGATTTTCCCATAAGCGCCCGGAGCCAGCACCGCCTCGTGCGCCCGCGCGGCATCGGCCAGAGGCATCTCCTGCCCGACCACCGGCCGCAGGGTGCCGTCCTCCATGCCCGCGGTCAGCGCCGCGTGGATGCCGGCGAGCTCCCGCTCGGTGGCGGCAAACAGCATGAGGCCGATCACCCTGGCCTCGCGCATCATGGCATCGCGCGGATTCACCTCCACCGGGCCACGGCTGCCCACGACGATCACCTTCCCACCGGCCGCGAGCAACTGCAGATCTTTGCCCAGATTCTTGTTCGCAAGCATCTCCAGGATGACATCGGCGCCGCGGCCGCCGGTCAGCGACATCAGTTGGTCGGAAAGATCGGGCGCATTGTGGTCGAGCACGTGGTGCGCGCCCTGCTTGCGGACCAGCTCTTTGCCCTTGTCGCTGCCGGCGGTGCCGATCACCGTCATGCCGGCGGCGCGCGCCAGTTGCACCGCCGCGGTCCCGACGCCGCCGCTGGCGCCATGCACCAGCACCACATCCGGCGGCTTGGCCTCGGCAAGCTGGAAGATCGCGCGGTAGGCGGTGGCGTAAGGAACCCACACTCCTGCGCCCTGCGCGAACGTGATCTTCTGGGGCAGCGGCTGCACCTGCGATTCCTGGCACAAGGCCTGCTGGGCATAGGCGCCGCTGGCGGCGCCGGAAAGATACACGCGGTCGCCGGCCTTCACGCGCGTCACGCCCTCGCCCACCGCCTCGACCACGCCGGCGCCATCCGAACCGGGGGTGTAGGGCAGCGACGGCTTTTTGGCGTACGCTCCCGAACGAATGTAAGTATCCACCGGGTTCACACCCGCGGCGTGCACGCGCACCACCACCTGCCCCGGGCCCGGCTTCAGCTCCGGAATATCCTCCAGCTTCATCACCTGCGGACCACCGAACTCGTGTACCCGGATCGCTTTCATCGTTCGTCTCCTCGACCACGCCCGCGCCACACAGTGTAATCCCGTCGCCGGGGTTTTGCGATTTGGATGGGGACTGCCTAGAAGTTGGTGGCCTTATTCCGATGCCGGCGGACATACCAGCAGGGATTGTGTCCCAGATGGGGAAACAGGGAGCGGACGCAGACCTGGTTCTCAGGGTTCAGGAACATGAACTCGGTCTTGCCGTCTTTGAGCGGAACGGCATAGTAGGGCTGGACTTCCACCGTTGCCAGGGGATCGCGGCTGCGGGGAATACGGTACCGCACCGCAGCGTAATCCCCCGCATAGAGCAGGGCGCAGAACACGAGCACGGCGATAAGCGCAGTTTTCACGCCCAGCGAGGATTATACGCAGTTCGGCGATCCCCGCGGCCAGGGCAGCGGAGATCCGCTCTCCGCCTGGATCTTCGTTACCCCAGGACATGTACTTCGCGAGGACATGTACTGCGCGAGCCTGCCTGTCGTCTTTTCGGAATCTAGTGCAAGGCAAGCCGGCAGCTTAGCTTAGGCCTAGCTCTGCGAACTCATAAATAAAGGAAAGAGCATGACACCACCCAGACCGCGCGTTCCCCGGGAACTACGCACGAAGATTTGCCTAGTAGCCATCGTCTCCCTGATAGCTCTGTCGCTGGCCGGCTGCACGTTGTCGCCCAGCAAGGCGGCGAGCGAAACCGCTCCGGCGGTCGCGGTCAGCCTGTCGCCCGCTTCCATCTCCGTGCAGGCCGGCCACACCCAGCAATTCACCGCCAGCGTAAGCGGGTCCACCAACACCGCCGTCACCTGGTCGGCGACCGGGGGGAGCATCACCACTGGCGGCATGTACACCGCTCCGGCCACCACCGGCAGCTACGTGGTGAAGGCCATCAGCATGGCCGACAACACGGTGGCGGCGTCCGCCGCAGTTACGGTAACGGCGCCCCCAACGGCGCCCCCGGTGGTTGCGGTGACGATGTCGCCGGTCTCCGCCTCCATGCTGACCGACGGCACGCAGCAGTTCACCGCCACCGTCAGCGGCTCCAGCAACACCGCGGTCACCTGGTCGGCGACCGGGGGCAGCGTCTCCGCCGGCGGCCTCTACACCGCCCCGAGCGCGGCCGGAACCTTCACGGTAAAAGCCACCAGCGCGGCCGACAACACCAAATCGGCGTCGGCTGCCATCACTGTCAGCGCGCCGGTGGTTGCAGTCACCATCTCGCCGAACGCGGCCTCGGTCTTAACCAATGCCACCCAGCAGTTCACCGCCACGGTGACCGGCTCCAGCAATACCGCGGTCACCTGGTCGGCGACCGGCGGAAGCGTTTCGTCCAGCGGTCTCTACACGGCGCCGAGTACCGCCGGGACCTTCACGGTGAAGGCGACCAGCGTGGCTGAC
>Ga0181521_10002432_pt1 | contig 22588 bp, 13 predicted proteins | sample PEATcosm2014_Bin_32_FD_119764 | JGI IMG/M metagenome (GOLD analysis project Ga0181521, IMG submission 119764) | Peatland microbial communities from MTU Mesocosm Facility, Houghton, MI, USA - PEATcosm2014_Bin02_60_metaG | ecosystem: Environmental > Terrestrial > Soil > Wetlands > Peat | place...
AGAGGCGTCAACCCGGAGCACATGACGATCGGCGAATGGAAGAAGCGGCAGGCAGCGCTGAACGTTATTCCGGTGGAGTTCAAGAAGCCGCCTTGTGCTGGCACCGAGGATCATCAGGAACCGGCAACGCAAGCGCTCCCGCTCGGCGCAGCCGTCAGCAGCGTCGGATCCGGGTCGACTGCGGCCTCAATCGGCGCCTGAAGGTTCCGGGGCTTCGTACATCACGGGCTGCACTGATGAAGGCTCGCCGGGACCGCGCTTAAGAGGTGGCGGTTCTCGGGCGGCGCTTTTGATTCTGGTCGGACCAGTACCTGTAAACGGCTTTTGTCGCTCTGGAAATCCAGTCTTGATCAGCGGCCAGTTTCTCGACTTCCACCGCAAAAAAGTACTTCACCGCATGGCGAGGTGGGTTGCCAATGGGCTTCAAAAGTTTGGCTCGGACGAGGATTGGGATTTCGCGTTTCTTAAAGCCAAGGACCGGAGCCGCCTGCTCGGCCAGCAGGCGGCCCGGGCGCGGCGGGTTCGTTGGTTTACCTGATAGATCATTCATTCGTGATTTCTGTGTGGGGCAATTGGGACTGAAGCAGGAAGGCGGCAAATGCACTTCCGGGGAGGTGTTGGGCCTGCGACAAGCGCGGCATTACGCGGACCGCAGTCCCAACTCCGATAGTGAAAACTCAATTACGGCACAATTGTGGCACCAAGCCCCTCACTTCGTATTCAACCACATGCCGGCATTATCCGTCAACGCCGTTCTTGCACATACCAGGAACCCTCCAGTTGCTGGTTCGTAGCCGTCCGTGCGCAGCCACTACCTGCGGGTAGCAAGGAAGAGCCAGCCGACTGCCCCGAGCACCAGGAAGGGCATGAGCGCTGTGAGGATCTTGCTGATTATCACGAACGTGAGGATGGCCCCGCCGATCTTGACGACCAATGGCCAAAGCCAGTCGCTGGAAGTTGGGTGCGTAGTGGGGTGTGCGCGGTGGACGCAAACCCACTCATTGTTCTGTGCGTGGACGTGCCTGACTCTTCGGGAACCGAACGCCTGACGATGCCGGTTATGTGTTTTCATATTTCCTTGCTTTGCTCCTTTTGTTGCTCAGTTCTGGTGGTCGAGACTGGGGCTGAGGTCGCGGCCGACGGCGATATTGCCATCGAAGAGGTCCGACCGACTGCGGAGGCGTCCGCTGGTCGAGCCGGGCACGCTCAGGGTGAAGAGGTGAAGCGTAGGGCACCTTCGGCGGATGCCTCGCCCGATGGCGACGGCGAGGTCGCCGTCGCCAGTCCCCAGGAGAACGGTGTCGAACTGGCCGGTGTTGATCAGATGACCAATTTCGAAGGCGAGGTCAAAGTCGGCGTTAGCCTTGAGCTGGGGGCCGGCGGTGGTGAACACGGTTTCCCTCGGGACCACTAGCACGTTCCAGCCTGTTTTTTTAAGGTATGCCTCGCGCCTTTGATCGCCTTCGGCGGCGGTGAGAACAGCCAGAGGGAACACGCACCGGGTTTCGGTGTGGAGTTTCCCAAGAAGGAGGCGGTACGACAGTGGCTGGTGGTGCCGCCGCATCGAGATGCGGAGATTGTCCTCGTCCACAACGGTCAGGACGTGCCGTCCCTTCAAGACGGACAGGTCCGTGGCTGCCGGGAGGCAGGAGGCCCGAGGTGGCCTGCGATAGGAGCTGGAGCTGAGGGTGGCGGTGAAACGATTGTGCACGGCGCTCGCACCACTAGGTTGCGCGAGCGGCCGCTGCAGCGGGCTGCGATTGGTTGTCGGTCTTGGATTCATAGTTTTCAGCCCTTACGCAGCGGATGTGCCAAGCAGAAAAACGCCAATACCTGAGCGTGGCAATGCGACGTTGTCGCCTTTTGGCATCGCCGAAAAGCAGCGCACGCGCGCAATGGCTCACCAGTGGATTACCGACCCCGGTCCAAGCACCCCTCTGCGGCCCGCTCTCGACTGCTTCGAGCCCTCAGGCGGGGCAGGCTACCTAGTGACCAGGCCGCCAAGGCCACGTGCCCACGACAGATTCTGGAACCGCTGTCCCAGCCATCGCGAACACCCCGCCTCGCGCGCTGGCCGTCAGCTTGTTCGCGCTGGTCACAATCGCCGGAAGACCCCTCAAGCCATCACCAGCCCGTGCGGGTCCCCGATCCTGTCCGATTACGCCGAAAGGCGCCGCTTGCGCTTTTGAGCGTGCTTTACGGCGGCGCAAATGCAGAATAAGCCGCAGTTCGGCTTTTGCTGTGGGTTGGCACTACAGTTGCGAGGTGTCTATTAGTGAACTGGAACTGAGACATGAAACACGAAAGTCTTTACTCGGAGCTTGGGCTTGCGCTGGCGCGTGGGGACGTTGGCCTGTGGGTTGGGCCTGACGGTGTGCCGCTCGCTGATGCAAGCATACAGCCTATCGCTGCTCAAGAATGGCTCGGCGTATGGGCGGAATCGCGTCAGATTGAGTTCGCGCGGGCGATTGAAACGACTTGGCGCGAACGATCGTCGGCCCGCATGCTCATTGAGGTTCCCGACCTGGTGGAGGATGCGCTTGGGGAGCACTTCAAGTTCTCGGACTTCTGCCCATACTTCTACCTCAACGGAAAGGGCGGCGGGGCGGATAGATTGAGTCCGCTCCGGAGAGAAGATACCAAACGCGACAAGGCCAGATATCTGGAGGACCTCGGAGCCAGCGTGCTACTGATTTGCGGGTACCAAAAACCCGCTCGGTTGGCTCCTCTCCTCGACCGCGAGATTGGTGAGTATGGTGCCAAGCTTCGTCTGGTCGTTATCGCGGGTTGCTCGGAGGAGGCGCTACAGCAGTTGAAGTCCAGTTTGTCGGCTCGTCAAACCGACCTGGCAGCAAAGATTTTTGCCACGGATGACGCCCCCGACCGTCTGCTGAGGGCGATCGAGGACAGCAAAGCCGCGCTGCCCACTGAACCGACAATCCTAGTAGGGAACATCTCGGTTCGCCTTAGGGCCCTCCTGCGGACCCAGCCACCGATTGACCAGGATTTCCTCATCGTGACGGAACAGGACGTTCGCAGGCCCGAGGCTCAAGAGGACAAGACTCAAATGTTGGCTGATCTGCTGGCCGGGCGCCAACCGCCATGGCGAGCCTTTGCCCACGGCCTGGCCTGGAAACGGGGTTCGGCGCACCTGAATAGTGTTTTGGACGGACTTGAGCGAATGCGAAAGGACGACCTCGCGGTTTACTGTATAGATATCCCCGTCGAGCCGGGTGCCGGAGCCACAGTGCTCTTGCAACACGTTGCGTTCGAGTCCGCGCGACGCGGATATCCCTGCTTGATGCACCGGTCATTTGGCAGCGAACTGAATTACGACCTCCTGCGGCGTTTTCTCACCGACCTCCAGCATGAAGCTGGAGCAGCAAAAGGTTCGCCTCCACCCATAGCGGTGCTTGTTTTCGACACCCCATCTGTTGAAGGCGACTCCAAGAGCTTGCTTCAGGACCTCCCACCGCGTCTCACACGTGACGGACGTCGCGCCCTTGTGGTTCGCAGTGTGCCGGTTCGGCGAATCGCGGAAGCCAACGACGCCGGTTTCAAACGCAATTACGAGATGCGCACGCGTGGGGGTGTCGTCCAAGAGTGGCTGCCCCCGCTCGCCGCCAGCCTCACTGGGCAAGAGCAGAACGCCCTGGCCGATTGGGCAGCAAAGCACTTTGAGCAGGTCGGCCAAAGACTTTCAGAAGCAAGCCTGGAAACCATCCGGAACTGGAATTTGGAAGAGCAGCAGGTGCCTCTGCTAATCTGCCTGTACTTCATTTTGACAGATGAGTTCCGCGCCAAGGCCGGTCTAGGGAAACACCTGATCGACCGCCTGAAAAAACTGCTGCCGGATCTGCCATCCCCGGAGGCGGCGAATTCTGAGGCGGACGCTAGGCCCATGACCCGCGCAGAATTGTTGGCCGCCTTTGGTGAACCGGGAACATTGGCCCCGCGCTTCAGTGCCCACGCTGTGGCTAGCCGGGACGATGTCGCCGCGGTCTTTATCGCGCTGGCGGCCCTGGGCTCACTGAGGCTCGGAGCACCGCGCGATGTGCTAGACGCAATAGCAGGCGTTGAAAGAGAGAAAGTGCATTCCGCCATCGCATCTCTCGAGAAAAACGACCTCGCCCTCACCGATTTGCCTGTGGATGGGGAAACAGGTGAGGCGGGCGAGTTCAAGAAGCGCAGGGACGACCGCCTGGCACCCCTCGCATTCTACACCGTCAAAGAAACGGTTGGCCTGCGCCACCCTGCCTATGGCCGTCTGGTTTTCGATTGGCTCCGGAGCCCCGGAGGCTGGGACGATCGGCAACTCCTGGCGAGCAAGGGCCAGCCGGCCGCCTTCTTGCGATGTTCCGAGTGGGGCCAAACGGACATTGAGCGCCGCTTCCGCTTGCTTGAACCCATTCTGCAGGCTCTGAAACCGAATGCTCCTCAAGCAAAGTTTGCTGCGGAGCTGTCTGTTCGCTTCTTGCGTTTGCAAAAGCGCGAGTCCCGCGAGGCGCGGAGCGAAATGAACCAGTTTCAATGGCAGAAGCCACAGTTGCTCCGCGAAGCGTTCTCATGGCTAAATGAATCAGTCGTAAGGCAGAGTGCCGTTACGCTCCATAGCCGCGGCATCACACGTTACAAGACCTGTTTCCCCAACCTTGCAATGGAGGAGTGCCGACAACGCTACAAGCAGGCGGTGGTCGACCTTGAGCTGGCCCTTGAACTCGCTCGTCGGGACCAATCATCGGAACACCCGGGCAACATCATCACCTCGCTTGGACTGCTCTATCTCGGCTGGGCGGAAAGAGCTCGGCAAGAAGGCCAGCGCCCTGGAGGCACGGACGAGGAATGGCGCAGCGTAGATTCACGTGTGGAGAAGACGCTCCGTGATGGGCTACGCGAGCGGCGGGATAACCCTTATGCAGCGTGCGGCCTGGCCCGCTACTTGCTCGAACGTTGCAAGCGTGTCCTGCGTTCGGAAGTAGTTGCATCCCCGGCCCAGCAAGCCGCCTGTGGTCAGGACTTGAGCGAAGCGTTGGAGCTGTTGCAAATTGAGCCGGAGGCGTACTTCGCTACCGAATGGAACGAGCTCTGGAGACTCGCGATCGCCCTCTTGTCCGATGCCGAAGCGAAGCTCATTATTGCCGGCCTTAAGGCCTCGGGCGACGAACTCGGCTTTGCGTTGGAATGCATGAAGGCTCTGGAGGGTCGGATCCCAACGGAACCAACCCAGGACAGCCAGAGTGTGCAGACATTCGAGGACGCCAACCGGATACTTTTGGAAGCAACGACCTACGCGATTGCCAAGAAGTGTCCACTGGCAGATTTGCTGCGCTACGCTCTGTTCAGTGCCGACGCCGAGCGGCTGACGGAACCTGCTTACGCTCAGCGGTTCAAATTGCTCGAACCCCTTCAGGGCACACGCTACTTGGATCAACCGATTTGGCGATTCGATCACGCCATGCTGGCTTTCCAGGTGGGCCGCTATCACGAAGGAGCAGAGAGTTTCGCGTGGTTGCGCAAGAACGCGAGGTTCTTCGAGGTGCCAAAGGAAAGGAGCCAGCTGCTGGCTGAGTCACCATCCACTCTAAGGCCGATGCGCGTTACGTTCAGAATCGTTGTTACCGGCGCCGAAGGCGAGAGGGGATCGGGCCGCGTTGAACAACCCGTCCGCTTTCGCGACCCTGTCCCGTTTTCCTCACGTGCCTTTATGAGCCGCGGGAAGGGTGTCGCGCCAGGAACGGTTACTTCATGCTTCATTCGCCTGAATCCTGCCGGACCCTTTGCCGAACCTGAGTCTCGGTAGAACCGAGACCCGATTGCTCGTGAGCTCGACCGATACCCAATCCCAGTCCGCTGCTGAACTCATTGGCTCCTCGGAGCCAATGACGAGACTCCGCGAGGCAATCCGCAGAGTCGCCGCCAGTGATGGAACAACGCTCATCGTCGGCGAGAGCGGCTCGGGCAAAGAAATCATCGCCAAGTCGATTCACAAGCAGAGCCGCCGCCGTGACTTCCCGTTTGTCCCCGTCGTTTGCAGCGAGTACGCGGAATCACTCCTTGAGAGCGAGTTGTTTGGCATCGAGAAAAGAGCGGCGAGCGGCGTGGATGCCCGGGCAGGCCTTCTTCAACAGGCAAACGGCGGAACAATTTTTCTGGACGAGATTCATACAACCCCGGCTTCCGCACAAGTAAAGTTGCTTCGCTTTCTACAGGAGCGTGCGATCCGTCCAGTCGGAGCAGCAGACCCGAAGCCTCTTGAATTGGATGTCCGCGTCCTGGTCGCAACGAACCAAAACCTAAAAGAACTAGTGGGTGCCGGGAAGTTCCGAGAAGATTTGCTCTACCGCCTGGCGGTCCTCATCGTCGAGGCTCCGCCGCTGCGAAGCCACAGAGAGGACATTCCAGAGCTGGCAAACCATTTTGCGGCAAAATACGCGTGTCGCGATCAAAAGAAGACTCCCGGATTTACTGACGGCGCCATCCGCCTCTTGGCCGAGCAGCATTGGCTTGGCAACGTTCGCGAACTGCAAAACGTGATTGACCGAGCAGTCAGCGATATGGATTCCAGTGCGCTGTCCGTTCAGGAGCAAACTATTGACCAAGCGCTCAGAGCCGATTCCGTCTTTGCAACCCTGGGACTGACAAGCGGGGCCGCCACGCCGGAATGCGCTGGCGTAATCGCTGACTTGGTCTTCGATGATCTCAGCAACGAACGGATCCCGCTGGAGGGAATAAAGAATCGCAGCCAGGCCATCGGAGCTGTGGCCGAATGCTTGATCAAGGGACTCGAGATTGGTTTTAGGCAATTCCTCGAATCAGACAGGGGCCAAAAGCTTCTCCAGAACCTAAGCGCAAGCGACATCCTCTCGCGCGTCGGTCTTTCGAGCCGTAGAGGCGGCAGCAACGCCTTATTCATCTCCCGCTTGCGCGAGCGCCTCACTGCGATTATCCAGGAATCGAAGACTGCGCTTTAGCGCTCCACCCTCGCCCGCGGAATGCGATGGATGAGGATGGCCGCATGGTGATGCGAAAGGAGAATGCGGCGGCTGGGTCTGCCTGGAACCCTTATGAAAATGGCCTGAACAGGGGTAAATATGTCAAAAAGTGGATGTGTATAGCGTTCGCTATATTGCGTGTTGATATTTTCCTAAATACGTCTAAATTGATCTCGTGACTGCGGAAGACATCAAACGGGTGCGGACCGGCCTCGGGCTCTCGCAAGTGGAGTTTGCGCGAGCGCTCGGGGTCGCTTTCACCACGGTCAACCGCTGGGAGAATGGCAAGGCGCAACCGCAGAGCGACCGGCTGGCCCGGATTCAGGAACTGGCTTCGGCGAAGGAGGCGCAAGGGACCTTGGGCTACGAACTGAATGACGCGATCCCGCCGGCATTGAATTTTGAGGGCGACCCCGAGGCCATCAAGCTGGTGGTGGATGCTCACCGCCTGCGGAATGGTCACCAGTTCAACAAGGCTTTCGGCCTGGAACTTTCCCGAGTCGTTCCCCTCCCCCATCAGCGGGTGGCGGTGTATGAGCACATGCTGCCGCAAAACCCCCTGCGGTTCCTGCTGGCCGACGACGCGGGCGCGGGCAAAACGGTAATGACCGGGCTCTACATCCGGGAAATGATCAACCGCGGGCGGCTGCGCCGCGTCCTTATCTGCTGCCCGGCCGGGTTGACGTGGAACTGGCAGCGGGAGCTGCGGAATTTCTTCGACCTGGAGTTCCAGATTCTGCGCGGCCAGGACTTTCAGAACGGTGATCCGTTGTCCAACGACCATGGCCTGTTCATCATCAGCGTGGACACTGCGGCGACGGATGCCGTCCGGGAGCGCTTGCAGAACCTGACGGACGGGCGGTTTGACCTGGTCGTCTTCGACGAGGCGCACAAACTGGCGTGGGCAGACCGCAAGCGCCCCGACAGCAAGACCCGGCGCTACCGGCTGGCTGAGGTCTTGGCGAAGTCCACGCATCTGGTTCTGCTGACGGCGACGCCGCACATGGGGAAGAAGTTCCCGTATTTCGCGCTGTGGCGGCTGCTGGATACCAACGTGTTCTCGACGGAGGATGCGCTGGACCAGGTGGGGCCCGAGAAGCGCCGCAAGTTCTTCATCCGGCGGTTGAAGGAAGAAATGGTGGATTACCGTTCTCTGCCGATCTACAAGCCGCGCCTGTGCCAGACCGTCAAATACGCACTTTCCAAGGCGGAGCGGGATTTCTACGAGGAGTCATCGGACTATTTGCGGTGGAGCTTTGAAACCAATCAGTCGCTGAACCGCAATGCGGCGGCGATGGTGGTGGCAGTCCTTCAACGGCGGCTGGCGAGCTCCACCTACGCCATGCGCGAGTCGCTCAAGCGGCGGCGCGAGCGCATTCTGAGCGCGGCGACGGCTGAGAAGTCGCCAAGCGCTGAGCGCCTGCTAGAGCAGTTAGACACCGGGACCGCCGATGACTCTGAACCAACCGAGACGGGCGTGGAAAGCCAGGAGCGGGTGGAGGAGCAGGCGCTGGATCTGGCGCGACCCCAGACCGAGAAGCAGCGGGAAACTGAGCTGCGTTACCTAGACGAGATCATCGCGCAGGGCGAGGCGATCCTGCGGGAGCAATGCGAGACGAAATTCCTGAAGCTGCGCGAGCTGGTGGACGCGGCGGAGTTCCAGCACGAGCGGTTGCTGATCTTCACGGAGCACCGGGACACCCTGGAGCATTTGCAGCAACGGTTTGAAGCGCTCGGTTACACCGGCCAGATCGCGGCGATTCACGGCGGCATGGACGTGGAAGAGCGGGAGCGCCAGCGGATTTTCTTCATGCCCCCCGCCGAACGCCGGCGCCAGAACCTGCCCAACCCGGACGCGCCGAGCGCCCGGATCATGCTGGCGACGGATGCAGCGGGTGAGGGCATCAATTTGCAGTTCGCCTGGCTGATGGTGAATTTTGACGTGCCGTGGAACCCGGCCCGGCTGGAGCAGCGCATGGGGCGGCTGCACCGTTTCGGCCAGCGCCATGACGAGGTGCGCATCTTCAACTTCGTTGCCGACAAGACTCGGGAAGGCGACGTGCTGGCTACACTGCTGGCGAAGCTGGACGAAGCGCGGCGGGAGCTTTGCACCGACAAGGTGTTTGACGTGATTGGCCAGCAGCTCGTGGAGGTCTCCATTCGTGACCTGTTGCGCGAGGCGCTGTTTGAAACCGCCCCCTACTCGGCGCAGAAGCAACTGGATTCCTTGTTTGCGACGCAGCGGCTGCGGGCGGCGGTTGAGGAGCAACGGAAGCAGGCGTCCTCCTTCGGCGACGTGGCGAAGCGGTTGGGGCAACTGAACAGCGAGATCGAGATCGAGCGTTTCAACCAACTGCTGCCGGCCTACGTGCAGAACTTCGTCGAAAAGGCCGTGCCCCGGCTGGGTTTCGAGATCGAGGGCGACTTGAATGACCGTGCCAGGCTGAACCGGTCGTCGGGCTCGGCCTGGATTGAGCCCGCGGCAAGTCACTGGCGCGGGGGGTTGCCGCCTTACATCTCGGTACGGCGCGACGGTTCGGCTGGCAGCGAGGCCGCGCCGATCGCATTCCTGCGCCCGGGTGAGCCGTTGTTTGATGCTTTTTGCGATGAAACCATCCGCCGGTTTGGCAACGACGCCCGCCGCGGTGGGTTCTTCCTGGACCCCTCAGCGGAACACCCGTACTTCGCGGCTTTGTATGTCTGCCAGATGGGCGAGCGGCCGTTGCACGGCGGCGGTGGGAAACCGCGCCTCTTGGAGCGCCGCCTGATGGGATTGCGCTGGGACAACACCGGGGAGTTTGCCGCCTGTGCGCCGAATCATCTGCTGGCACTGGTGGGGGCGCCTCCGGCGCTGGCCTGGAAGGCAGGCGCGCTGCTCCAATCGCCGGTGGACCAGGTGCAGCGGGCGGACGCGCACGCGCGGATGCTGGCCGAGACGACCTTTTTGCAGCAGGCACGCACGGCGGTTCGCGCAGAGTCGGCGGCGCGGCTGGAGGACCTTCAACGCGGGTTTGATTTCTCCGCCGGTGAGATGGCGGAGCGGCGGGTGGAGTATGCCCGCCGCGTGCGTGATGGGGATGCCCAGGCCGCACCGCAACTTGAACTGGTGAAGCGCGAGCAGAGCCGGATCGAGCAGGAGAAGGCCGAGGCGCTGCTTTACGAGCAACGGCGGGGCGACTTGCTGGACATCATCACCCTGGAGCGCATCGCGATTGCGCTGGTGATTCCCGACCAGAGCCCGGAGGCGCTGGAAGGGTACGACAAGAACATCGAAGCCATCGCGATGCGCGTGGCGATCAACTACGAGGTGGACCGCCAGAAGGCGAAGGTGTTCGACGTGTCGGCGCCGTATCTGGCGCGGGGCTACGATTTGGAGAGCCACCGGGCCAGCGGGGAGAAGATTGTCATTGAGGTCAAGGGGCGGGCCGGGCGCGGGCAGGTTCACCTGACGGAGAACGAGTGGCCAACGGCGGCGAACGTGCGGGACAAGTATTGGCTATACGTGGTCACCGATTGCGCGACCGAGCCGCGTTTGTTCCGGGTGCAAGACCCGGTGCGGCTGGCGTTTAAGACGCGACAGAGCTTTACATTGAACATCGGTGACATCATCAAGGAGGCGGAGCCGGAATGAAGAAAACGTTGTTTTTTAAGGCATTTTCGGGTGTTGACGCTCTGGCGTCCTCCCGGTATATTTACTGCACATCTCTTCTGTCCGTTTCGACGGCAGAACGCGGGGCAGACTCTTCGGAGGCTGCCCTTGCATTTTTTATGGGGTGGCTGGTCGAGGAAGGGGCCGCTTCATGAAGACCATCCTCTACATTGACGGGTTTAATCTCTTTTATAGCGCGGTCAAGGCCTCCCCGCTTCGCTGGCTGAATCCCGTCGCGCTGGTTCAACGGGCATTCCCCCGCAACCAAATCATTGGCACGAAGTATTTTACGGCCAAAGTTGCCGCGCTGCCCAGGAACCCGGGACAGCCGATCCGGCAGATGATCCTTTGGCGGGCATTACGCACCCTGCCGAATCTGGACATCATCGAGGGCGACTTTCGCACGCGTGAGGTCATGGCGGCGGTGGTGAATCCGCCGCCAAACTTCATGAAGGTTTTCAAGACCGAGGAAAAGGGCTCGGACGTGAATCTTGCGGCTCATCTGTTGCTGGACGGGTTCCGCGGGAACTATGAGTGCGCGATTGTGGTGTCAGGGGATTCCGACCTAGTCACACCGATTCGGATGGTGCGGGATGAATTGAAGAAACCGGTGGGTGTTTTGAATCCGCAACGCCTTTCCGGGCCGGGGTGCCGCCCGCCCCGCAAGAACGCCGGGCTGAAGCAGGCTGCCAGCTTTTACCAGAACGGGGTGACATGGGCACAACTTCAGGCGGCGCAATTCCCGAGCCCGATGACGGATGCCAACGGAACATTTCACAAACCGCCGAGCTGGGCATAATGAGCATGACCGATAAACCAAGATTGATTGAGGTCGCCTTTCCGCTGAAGCAGGCGTCGCTGACGAGCGTGCATGAGAAGAATGTGCGGCACGGGCACATCTCGACGCTGCACATCTGGCCGGCGCGACGGCCGCTGGCGGCGTGCCGGGCGGCGCTGCTCTGCACGCTGCTGCCTGACCCCGGCGACGCGCACAAGCGGCAGGAGTTGCTCGAAATGATCGGCGGGAAGGTGGTGACAAAGGTCGTCGCGTCGGAAGACGAAGAAGGCAACCCGATTTCCGAGGAAAAGGAAATGGTGGAAGGGGGCGTCCTGGTGTGGGGCAATGAGAACGCGCCGGAGATGGACTCGTTGCGCGCGGCGGTCAGGGATTTCTACGGCGGCAAATCACCCAAGGTGCTCGACCCCTTTGCGGGCGGTGGTGCGATTCCATTGGAGGCAATGCGGTTGGGTTGCGATGTCACGTCGTCGGACCTGAATCCCGTGGCCTGGTTCATCCAGAAGTGCACCTTGGACTACCCGCAGCGGTTCGCGGGGAAGAAGTGGCCGCTGCCGGATTTCGTACGCGCGTGGCCGGACTTTGTAGAGGATTTCATTGGTGGCAAGATCAAGAAGCGTAAGGGCGACAAGAAGCATCATTTCACGGACCCAGTTAATCTGGAACTGCACGAAGCGGCGCGTGAAGTAGATGCACCTTCGGAGAAGGCATCGGCGGACTTCAGGACGGTGTCCCTGCCAGACGCAGATCTGGCTTGGCATGTCCGTGCGTGGGGGCGCTGGGTGCTGGAACGGGCCGGGCAGGAATTGACTCCCCGTTATCCCATGGTGGGTGGCGAACCGACGGTCGCTTACCTCTGGGCGCGCAACGCGCGCGACCCGCAGACAGCCGGACGCATCCCGCTCCTGAAGACGTTCTGGTTGAGGCGGAAGAAGGGACGGCGGGCTGCATTGTTGCCTGTTCCTTTGGCCGATGGGTCGGGCGTGACCTTCAAGGTATTGCAGGAAGCGGACTTGAACAATCCTGGTCGTATCGTCGAGGCGAACGAGTTCCTGCGGAGGTGGGAGGTCAGCGCTGAGACGCTGGATGAATTCTTGAAGAACGGGACGATGAACCGCGCTGGTGTTTGGAGTCCTTGCAGCGGGCGACCTGGGGTCATCACGCTAACCATGGAGGACCTCCGGCGCCAAGGGCAACAAGGGTTATTGGGGGTACAGATGACGGTGGTCGTCGTGGACAAGAAGAAGTCCACTGGCAAAGGTACTTTCCGGCATTACCGAATCCCGACCGACGGCGAGTGCGTCGCGGCTGACGTCGAGATTGAGAATCTGCGGCATCTCTTCGATGGCATTCCACATGGGCTGCCGAGGGAGCCCATGCCGCCTGTTGGCACGCTGGGAATGCGAGTCCCCCTTTACGGCTTTAGGCAGTGGTCGGATATGTTCAGCCCGCGGCAACTGCTTGCCCTTGGAACATTTGCCGCACAGACGCGGATTGCGGGCGAGCTGTTGCGTGGTGACTCTTCTGGGATCGCGGAGCCGGTGGTTGCCTACTTAGGATGTGTCCTGAATCGCCTTGCTGATCGGAGTAGTGTTATCAGTCAGTGGACCCTCGATTGGGATAAGATTCGAAATACGTTTGCGCGGTTTGCGTTGCCGATGTGTTGGGACTACGCGGAATGCGTTACGATAAACGAAGCGTCGGGCGGCTATCCTGGACAGTTGGAGCTTGTTTCACAGTACCTAGACTTCGCGCTGAAATCGAAGGTAGATGGTCCGCCGGTTGCCATCGTTCGGCGCTCGGCGACGAAACGGGCCGATGATGCGGGGACGCTTGATGCTGTGGTGACTGACCCGCCTTACTATGACTCGATACCGTACTCTGACCTGATGGACTTTTTTTACGTCTGGCTGCGGAGGGTTCTTTGGGGAGTGACGGACCAGATCGAGTCAGTATTCGCTACACCTCTTTCGCCAAAATGGGATCACGAGGCAGGCGACGGCGAATTGATTGACGATAGTTCTCGTTTTGGCGGAAACAAGGCGTCGAGCAAGCAGAGCTACGAGGATGGCATGGCGAAAGCGTTTGCGCGTGCGTCTGAGCGCCTAAAGGATAGCGGCCGATTGGTAATCGTGTTTGCTAACAAGTCAGTGGATGCGTGGGAGACGTTGGTTGGCGCACTCATTCGCGGTGGCGCGGAAGTGACGGCCAGTTGGCCGATTCAGACGGAGATGCCAAACCGAACACGTGGCAATGCCTCCGCCGCGCTCTCAAGCTCCGTGTGGATTGTCTGCCGCAAGCGTGCCCGCACAGCTCCGCCGGGCTGGGAGGAGCCGGTGTTGGAACGGATGAAGCAGGTTCTTTTCGAGGGGCGCGAGGAACTCGGCGGTATCAACGTGTTGCAATACTACTTTGACCTGGGCATTCGCGGGCCGGACTTCATCTGGGCCGCGCTGGGGCCGGCGTTGCAGGCTTACAGCGAGCATCAGTTCGTGAAGAAGACCAGCGGCGGCATGATGACGGTGCGGGAGTTCCTGGATGAAGTACGGAAGCTGGTGCTGCAATTCTCCCTTGGGGAGTTGCCCGGCTTCCATGAACTCCAGCGCGAGACACAGGGCCGCGGCGAAACGGTGGCGCTGGACCCGGTGACGCAATACTATCTGCTGCACCGCGCTTACTTTGGGCTCACGCCCGCACCGGCCGGCGCGTGCATCCTATACGCGAACGCGTGCGGGAAGAACGAAACGGAGTTGAAGGTGGTCTGGAACATCCTCGAACAGGGCGGCAAGTCGGGGGCGGGCAAGAAGGGCCGTCCGCGCAAGGACGCCGAGGAGGGCGAAGCCGAGGAGCCCGAGCAGGAAAGCAGCGGGAGCGAGTATCGGCTGCTGGATTGGTCGGAGCGCGTCGAGAGTGATCACCTGGGCGAGAGCCGGGGCGGATTGGCTTCGCCGCTGGTGGACAAGCTGCATCGGCTGATGGCTCTGTTCCAGCACAACCAGGCGGACGAGGTGCAGTCGCTTTACGAAAGCTGGGGGCTGGCGAGCGAGCGGGCGTTCCCGCCGCTGCTGCAGGCGATCCGGGAGCTGGCGTTGGAGGATGGAAACGAAACGGAGCGGCGGTTGGTGGAGGCGCTGGCAACGCAGTTGAAGCTTACCCGGCAGCAGGTGATGGAGGATGGCGCAGTGAAGGACGCGCCGTTCTTTGCAGCGATAGACGAGGCGACGCGGGTGAAGATGAGTTACCGGAAACAGAAAAAGTAACCTTATGGCGAAACAAGTGCTAAAACCGTGGAAGGACGTATGCCGGCTGCGGGATGAGATTAAAACCAAGACGCTAACGATGGCGGACTTCGCGGTGGATTTGCACCGCGTGATCTTCGAGCCCGGCAGCGGCAAATACTACACGGACCCGGAGGCCTTTTTCGGGACGACGTACGCAACCCCAAATCTCCGGCGGTTCTGCCGCGACGTGCTCCGGCGGCTGGCGGGCGAGGATGGCGGCGAGCCCATCATCAACGTGGCGCAGACGTTCGGCGGCGGGAAGTCGCACACGCTAACGGCACTGTATTACCTGACCACGCTGGGCAAGAAGCTGCCGACGAAGGCGACGGCGGTGCAGCACATCCTCGCGGAAGCCAAGCTGGAGACGCCGCCCGAGGCGGTGGTGGCGGCGGTGTCCTTCGACAAGGTGGACTGGAAGAAGGGCGGCGAGGCGAAGTCGCCGGACGGCAAGGTGCGATCCTTCCGGATGCCGTGGAACCTGATCGCCTGGCAATTGCTGGGTGAGAAAGGGCTAGAAATCATCGGGCGCGACGAGAAGGAGGCGGACTATGACACGCCGCCGGCCGACTCGCTGTGGAGCAAGTTGTTCGCGGAGGTGGAGAAGAGCGGCAAGGGCGCGCTGATCCTGGTGGACGAGTTTCTGATGTGGGCGCATGACGCGGCTTCGCCCGATCCCACCGGCCTGAGCAAGGAGCGGGGCCCGGTGTGGCATGACCGGCTGAAGAATTTCTTCCAACGGCTGGCGCAGGCAGTGGAAGCATCGAAGCGGTCCTGCGTGGTGGTATCTTTGCTGGCGACCGAGCCGTCGAAGAACGACGACGTGGGCAAAGGTATTTTGGATGCCTGCAACCAGGGGCTGAACCGGCAGGCGTCGGTGCAATCGCCGGTGGAGAAGGGCGACCTGGCGGAACTGTTGCGGCGCCGGATGTTTGAGCAGTTTCCGGAGAATCCAGCGGACCGGCATCCGCACGTAACAGCGTTTTGGGACCGGATGAAGGCGATTGACCCGGCGCAAGCGAAGCTGCCGAACGCAGAAGAGAAATTGAAAGACTCGTACCCGTTCCATCCTGATTTGCTGGCGCGATTCTTCGGCATGTGGGTGGAATTGAAGCAGTTCCAGCGGACGCGCGGCGTGTTACAGACCTTTGCCGCGGCGCTGCGCGAGGCGGAGAAGTGGGACACGTCGCCATTGATCGGGCCGCAGGTGTTTCTGGCCGCGCCGGGGGTTACCGACTTGAGCCCGGCTTTGCAGAAGCTAGCGGAAGTGGCGAAGGATTCGCAACCGCAACACAACCCACAGTGGCCATCGAACCTGAAGACGGAGCTGCCGCGCGTGGTGGAGGCGCAGAAGGCACACGCGGGAACGCTGATGGGGCGCGAGCTGGAAGCCGCGTGCGTGGCGACCTTCATCTATTCGCAACCGATTGGGGAGCAGGCGGAAGTGGCGGAGCTGCGTTGGCTGGTTGGGCCGACGTGCGACCTGCCGGCGGTGCTGAACAACGGATTGATCGGCTGGGCGAAGTCGTCGTGGTACCTGGAAGAGACCGACGCGACCGAGCCAACGACGAACGTGCCGAAGTATTGGCGGCTCGGGCCGAAGCCGAATCTCAACCAGGTACACCACAGCTACAAGGTCAAGGCGCTGACCTTTGCGAAGGGCAAGTTCGATGAACTGGCGAAGAAATGCGGACCACTGAAGGAGGGGTGCGACCAGGAAGGCATCAAGTTCCACAATCAGCCGCCGTCACCGGATAACATTGAGGACGATGGGGTCTTTAGGTTGGTCGTGTTGGGGGCTGATTATGCCGGGCAGCCGGGGGCAAAGCCGCACTCGGGCGCGGAGTCGTTCCTGCGAACGCACTCGTCACCCACGGACAACCGGACGTACCAGAACGTGGTGCTGGTGGTTACCCCCAGCGTGGGCGGTTTGCAGCAGGCGGAACAGCAGATTGCGGACTGGCTGGCGTGGCAGGAGATCAAGGGCTCGAAGGATTTCAAAGATTACGAATCGCATGTGAAGGAAGCGGTGAACAAGCGGGAGCGCCTGTCGAAGCAGGAGGCAGAGACGGCGGTGAAGAACGCCTATGAGCTGGTGCTGCACGTGGACAAGACGGGCGCATTGCAGGTGAAGAAATTCACGATGGGGGCCCAGGCGTTGTTCCCGACGCTGCTCCAAGAGAAAGAACTGCGCTTGTTCAAGGAGAAGATTGACGCGGAGACGATCATGCCGGGTGGTCCGTATGCGGTGTGGCCGGCGACGGATGCAAGCGTCCAGGTGAGCACGCTTTACAAGCAGTTCGCCAAGCGGCCGAACCTGCCAAAGCTGTTGAACCCGCAAACGGTGGCGAACACTATTGCCGATGCGGTTCAGCGCGGGGTGCTGGCATTGCGACATGTCCGCCCGGATGGATCCGAGCAGTGGTTCTGGCGGTGCAAGATTGAGGTGGCCGATTGGGAGAAGAGCGGCGAGGCCTGGCTGCCAGGCAAGGCGGCACTGAACAGCCTGAGCGCGCGCGCGGTCCTGCCGGAGTCGTTGCCCGGGCTATGGCCGGCGGAGCCCGCCGGGGTGGAGCTGACGACACTGTGCTCGTGGTTCGACGGCAAGCACGCGTTCCAGGAAGTTACCCAGCCGGGGTATCCACCGGAGGCGCGGCCAATCCCGCAGGTGGCGGTGGCGGAGGTCCATAAGGCCGTGGCCCAGGCCGTGAAGTCGGGGGATTTATGGCTGGTCTTTGGCAACGACAGCGTGTGGCAGGAGGAGCCAACGGCGCTCCAACTTGATGCGACGGCGAAGCTGTTCCGGCGTCCCCCGGCCCTGAACGCGATCGAGCTTTTGCCTGGCGCGCTGAAGGACGCCTGGAGCGCGGAAGCTGAGCCTAAGACCACCGTGGGGAAGGTTTACGCGGAACTGAAGAAGGCAAAGGGCAATCCCTGGCCGCCGAAGGCGTTCATCAGCACGCTGGGGGAGGCTGTGGGACGGGGATTGGTGGCGCGGGTCAGCGGCAGCGGGCCGTTGGTTTCCCTGGCTGCGGATGGGAAGGTGGAATTGGCGGTCAAGGCCGCTGCGGCTGCGGCTTCAACGCCAACGGCGACGACGCCGGGGCGGAAACTGTCCGCGCGCGTTTCCTTGGCGCCGGGCGAGTTGCAGACTCTCGCCGACGAGGCGTCAACGCTGGCGAAGTCGCTGGCCGGTTGCGACGTGCAATTTGAGGTAGCCGTCTCCATCAAGCCGAAAGCTGGCACGGACCTGACCGAGGCGAGCAAGGTGCTGGAAAAGGTAAAGGCCGGGTGGACGCTGTGAAGAGGGCACCATGAACCAGCCACTTCCCTCGGGAGGAAACATGAGCGATTCGGCGGTAATGGCGCTGGACGCATTCGTGCGTTCGATTTCCATCAATCGGGGAACGCCGCATAGCTTGTTCCTTGGCGCTGGCGCCTCGGTCAGTTCGGGGATTCCGTCCGCTGAGAAGTGTGTGATGGAGTGGAAGGGACGGATCTTTATGTCGGCGAATCCGGGCCTGGAGAAGGAAGTTGGGCACCTGTACCTGGCGTCGGTGCAGCGTCGGATTCAGGCGTGGCTCGACAGGCAAGCGGGTTTTCCGCCAGCGGGCGCGCCCACGGAATACAGCTTCTACGTGGAGCGTTGTTATCCTTTGCGCGATGACCGGCGGGCTTATTTCCAGAATCTCGTGAAGGCGGGGCGGCCGAGCTACGGGTACCGGCTGCTGGCCCTGCTGGCTGAGCAGGGGGTCTTGGGCTCGATTTGGAGCACGAACTTCGATGGATTTGCGGCTCAAGCAACCGTGGGGTCATCTGTCACGGCGATTGAAGTGGGCCTGGACAGTGCCGGGCGGATCGACCGATTACCCCGGAAGAACGAGCTGCTCTGTGTTGCTTTGCATGGTGATTACAAATATGACGCGCTAAAGAACACGGCTGGTGAACTCCAACGGCAGGATAGCGAACTGCGGGCGGCTTTCGCGCAGCATGTGCGGGAGCGGACGGTGATTGTCGTTGGTTACAGCGGCCGCGACGACTCGGTAATGGAGTGCCTTGCGAATGCCGTGAGGCAGAAGGGCGTGGGGAGGTTGTACTGGTGCGGGTTCCAGGATGCTGAGCCTACGCCGAAGGTGGCCGCATTGATTGCTGCGGCGCGAGGTGCCGGGCGACAGGCGTTCTATGTGCCGGCAAACGGCTTTGACGACACGATGCGGAGGCTGGCATTGCAGTGCCTCGAGGGGGACTGGGGAGAGCGGGCTAAATCCGTTCTGGCCGAAAGCGCGGCGGCGAGCGCCGAGAATAACACCGCCTTTTCACTCCCGGGGGGCGAGCCGGTAGCTCTGATCAAAAGCAATTGCTTTCCGGTGGATTGCCCGTCTGAGGTGTATGAGTTCGAGGTGCCAGACCTGCAGCGAGCCGGCGCGTGGGCAGCGCTTCGGGAAACGCTTGAAGGGAAACCGATCGTGGCGGGGCTATTGGGGAGGAAGGTGGTGGCGCTTGGGCTCTTGGATGACATCCGGACGGCCTTTGGGAAGCGGATTCAGGGTGACATAGGGCGCAGCCCGATCGCCAACAAAGAGTTGGCCATGGCGAACGGAACGATAACGGGTGTCCTGCGCGGCGCTGTCGTGAGGAGCCTGGCAAACAGAGCCGGACTAGCGACGGATGGGGAAGGCATGCTGTGGGAGCCGGCGCCTTACGATAGCCGTGAGGTGTACCGTTGGAGGTGCAAGGTATTCCGTGCGGTCGTGGTTTACCTCAGACGGGCGCAAGGGCGGCAATATCTCATTGTGATGCCGACTGTGTTTGGCCAGCCCGAACGAGGGGATGAGCTTCCAGATTTCGTCCAGAAGGAGCTGAAGCGACAAATCCTGAGCAAGCAGTTCAACCGGGAGTTCAATGCGGAGCTGGACTACTGGAGGAAGGTGCTTTTTGCCAAAGGTGCGGCGGCGCTGGAATTTCCGCCCGACACGGCGAGCACGTTTAAGTTCAGAGTTCGGCGGTCCCCGGCGTTTGCGCGAATTAGCGCCCCGAGGGCACGGACGGAGCTGAAGCTGTCTGATAAGTTTCTGGACCTGGTGCAGTTCGAAGGGGCGGTGTTGCCCGAGCCGAGACTTGCCTTTGCGGGAAAGGATGGCGCCAGTGTGGTGACGGATTCGCATCCGATCCGGGGCTTGGTTTCAAATCGGCCATACGATTTCGCCCTGACGGCGAAGGGCGTGGACACGGATGTGCGGCTTGGCGTGGTCTGCCCCCAGGCGGAGGCAGGCAAGCTGGGGGCGTTCTTGTCGAAGATCGGACAGCGCGTCCGGGCAAACAGCAAGAAGGGCTACCTGCTGGATTATCCGGGGTTCGCGTCGGCCTTCGGGTTGCCGCTCGTGGTGCCGCAAACAATAGATGCGACCTGGGCGACGTGTCCTGAGCCGACGGGATCGGACGAGCGGCAGAGAGCGCTCTCGCTGATCCAGAATGTGCGCGCGTGCGTGCAGCAATTGACGGCGTCAACCTCGACACGGCTGGTCCTGGTATTCATCCCGGAGCGCTGGTCGCAGCTTGCTGACTTCGAGGAAGAGAATGAGGAGATCAATCTGCATGACCTGATCAAGGCGTTTTGCGTCCAGCGGGGCATTGCATCGCAGTTCTTGCGGGAGAAGACTCTTGCTAAGAACTTTGATTGCGAGGTCATGTGGTGGTTGGCGCTCTCGCTGTACGCCAAGTCAATGCGGACGCCATGGATTCTGGACGGGCTGCCAAATACGACCGCCTTTGCCGGTCTGGGTTTTGGGGTCGTGAAGCCAGGCGTGGCGACCAACGGCCACATCGTGTTGGGTTGCAGTCACATCTACACGGCGGATGGTGTCGGCCTGAACTACCGATTGAGCAAGGTGGAAAACCCAATTTTTCGGCAGAAGAATCCGCACTTATCCGATGAGGACGCGCTGAAGGTTGCCGAAGACAGCCGCGTAAGCCAGTACCGCGCCGAAAGCGAGGTAGCCGCCGTAGTCTCCAACCGTCTCCCACAGGTTCTGGCTCACCTGTTGGAACAACTCCCGCGTTTGGTCGCCGGAAAACGGCACCAGCGGTTTAAGATCTGGTTCGCCCTGGCGGAAGGCTTCCCCCTCCTGGTCGCGTTCAGTGAAGAGGTAGCCCACCCCTTCGTGCCGGATCACGCCGTGCCGATCGGGAAAAATCTCCCGGCCGTCCGGAGCGTAAGCCACGCCTTTGAACCCCCATAGGCCCACCGCGTCATAGAAGCCTCGCAAAGGCACTTCATGAACGACCCTGTGGATAAGCTGCTCGTCGGTGTCCCGGTGTAAGAATTGCAGTGGCCGCTCCCCAGTCATCCAGGCCGCCCCCGGGCAGACCGTGAGCAAGTAGCGGCGAAACTCCTTCGGTGCGCAGAAGCTTTCTGGCGGCAGCACCAGCGGGCCAAAGACCCTCCCATGTACCGAGTGAATGAGGACCAAGCGCTCATACACAGTGCTCTCGAACTTCTTGAGGGCAAAAAGCGGCTCCATCACGAAGTCCGACACTACCTCCGGCATTCCCCCTTTCAGTGCCAATTCGCAGGCCCGCTTCAGCTCCACGTCATCACGGCCGTGGGCCTTAGCCAACAGTTGCTGCCAGTAGTCCCTTTCCTTGTCCGTCAAAGGCCTATAGATATAATAGCATCCCACCACTCCCCGATAGGCATTCGCCATCGCCCGCAAGTAGCCGCGTGCCTTGGCCGGCAGCCGCTCCTCGTCGTTTTTGGTCCGTGCGCACAGTCGGTCGAGCCGTTTTGCCAGATTCAGCTCGTCTTCGCCTCCCGGCGGCAAGCTCTTCTCGAAGGTGAGCCGTTTGAATTCCCTATAAATGACCCTCTCATCCCCCTCCGGATAGCGGCCGCTGCGACCGACCTCGATCAGGCGTTGTGCGCCTTTGATGACCCCCAAGAACTCAGCACGAACATTCTGCCTGACCCGTTCCCAGTGTTCCGCTGCACCCGCAGCCGGCACTTTGGCCGAGCCGGCAAGCAGCGCCAACGCACCATCCCAATCCGCCTTGCCTGTCTCGTCGCGCCAGTGATCGGGCAAATGCCCCACCCGGCCATCGAAGCCACGACTGACGAGCCGGTGACAGAGATAGCGCGCCCAGATTTCGCTGTCGAACCGACGACACCGGTCGGCCTTGTACCCCGGGAGCTTCGGGTCGCTTTTCTGTTCATTGTCAAAAATGATGGAAATCTGGCGGCAGCCCAACTCGTCCAGCCACTTTTCGATATCAAAGTAGAGTTGCTTGGCCAGCGTGATGCCCGGAATCGCTGCGAATGCACCGCAGTCGTGCAGGGTTTGGAAGATGGCCGACGCTTTGAATTCGCTCTCCCCTATAACGGCGAATACTGGATTGTTCCGCTTGAACTGCTCACGGTAGGCGCGGAGGGGCCGTGGAACGTAAAGCCTTGGACTCTGTCCTTTTTGCGTCCGCTTATGCGGTCGCAAGTCAATGAGGTCCCCGAAGCGGTCCAGGTACGCAATCAAGATCGGGAAGCTCCAGGCCCACACCCATTCTCCATCCTTCTTGCCCACAACCCCCCAGCCGCAATACTGGGGGTTAGGTCGGGCCTCGGCCCCAGGTTGATCTCCACGTACATAGAGCCCCGAGCTCAGGAGCGCCTCTAGCGGGAAGCTCTTTCCCATTTCGCGCAGGATGTGCTCATACTCGCGCCGCGAGGACCGGAAGCCCAGTATTTTGCTGAATTCTGGCGTAATGCCACGCTGCTGCCAGATGCGCTTTGCGTCCTCGTCCGTGAGGATGGTTTGGTTATAGAAGAACCGTAACGCCGCCAAGGGGCTATCCGGTGGTGGCTCCCATCCCTCTTCATCGGGCG
>Ga0181521_10002436_pt1 | contig 22564 bp, 12 predicted proteins | sample PEATcosm2014_Bin_32_FD_119764 | JGI IMG/M metagenome (GOLD analysis project Ga0181521, IMG submission 119764) | Peatland microbial communities from MTU Mesocosm Facility, Houghton, MI, USA - PEATcosm2014_Bin02_60_metaG | ecosystem: Environmental > Terrestrial > Soil > Wetlands > Peat | place...
ACGCCGCCGGCCGTCACTTCGGGGCCGGCCCCCGGACCTTGCACGATCAGCGGATTGTCACAATAGCGGCGAGTCGCGAAACGTACCACATTGTCGGTCAGCGCAATATTCGCGAATGCGTGCTTGGCATTCAAGCGTGTCAAACCGACGGTTGCCTTGCCGTCCGCGTCAATGCGTCCGACGTAGCGCAATACCTGGCCTTGGCCGTTGGCTTCCGCCAGCACGGCCGCCATGCTCGCGTCGAATTCGGGAAGCCGCCGCATGAACTCATCGACGCCGCAAGCGGTGAGCGCTTGCGGTACCAGCCCCGTGACCGCCACGTCGGACATCTCCAAGGTCAAGCCCATTTCTCGACCCAGAATAATCAGTTTGCGCGCGACATCCATCCCCGATAAGTCATCGCGCGGATCCGGTTCGGTATAGCCCTTGAGCTTGGCGGTGCGCACGATCGACGAGAAGGACTCGCTGCCGTCGAATACATTGAACAGATATGCCAACGTGCCAGAAAAGATGCCCTCGATGCGGGTGATCTCATCGCCCGTTTCGCGCAAGTCCCGCAGCGTATGAATGACCGGTAATCCCGCGCCGACGGTTGCCTCATAAAGATAGTGGGTCCCGGCGGCGCGCGCCGCCTCTTTGAGCGCGAGATAGTCGGGCATCGCCCCGCTGTTTGCTTTTTTATTGGGCGTCACGATGTGGATGCCTCGCGCGAGCCAGGCGCGGTAGTTGCCGGCGACATCCGCGCTCGCCGTGCAATCGATGATGACCGTGTGCGGAATGTAATCCGCCTGACAGTGAGCCGCGAATTTCTCGAGATCCAGCGGTGCTCCCGCCTCCGCCAAACGTTCCCGCCAATGATCGAGATCAATGGCGTTCTCCTCCAGCAGCATGCGCTTCGAGCCGGCGATTCCGCGCACACGCAGATCCAGGTTCAAGGCACGCAAGCGCTCGACTTGGGTGGCGATCTGCGCCAACAGGACGCTTCCGACGGTACCCGGTCCGATCAAGCCGATGGACAGCGTATTGGGCGACAAATAGAACGCCGCATGGACGGCGCGCAGCGCTTTGGCGGCGAACCTGCCCTCCACGACCACGGAAATGTTGCGCTCCGATGCGCCCTGCGCGATCGCCCGCACGCTGATTGCCGCGTTGCCCAACGAATTGAAGACTTTCGCGGCGACACCGTGTGCGCCCGCCATGCCGTCGCCGACGACCGCCAGAATGCTCAGGCCCAAGCCCACTTCGACACGCTGAATATGCCCGTCGCGCAGCTCCGCATCGAATGCGCGGCGCACCGCTTCCTCGGCGCGCACGGCCTGCGCCGCGGGGATGGCAAAGCAAATCGAGTGTTCCGAGCTACCTTGCGAGATCAGAATCACCGATATGCCGGCGTCGCGCAACGCGCCAAACAAGCGGTGTGCGGTGCCCGGCACGCCGATCATGCCCGCACCTTCGAGATTGACGAGCGCAACCGGGTCGATCGTCGTAATGCCCTTCACCAATAAGGCCGACACCGGATGGGAGCAAATCAGGGTTCCGCGCTTTTGCGGCGCAAAGGTATTGCGGATATAGATCGGGATATCGCGGGCAACCGCCGGCTCCATGGTCTGCGGATGGATGACCTTGGCGCCGAAGTAGGCAAGCTCCATCGCCTCGTTGTACGACAGCTGATCGATCACCTGAGCATTGGGCACCAGGCGCGGATCCGCCGACAACACGCCGTCCACGTCGGTCCAAATGATGATTTCCGATGCGTCGAGCAAGGCACCGAAAATGGACCCGGAAAAGTCACTGCCGTTGCGCCCCAACGTGGTCTGTATCCCGGTCGTGGTGGTCGCGACGAATCCGGTGACGATGAGCCGGCCTCGAAAGCCCTTCGGCACCAACGTGTGCAAATTTTGTTCGCTCGAGCCCCATTGCACCGCCGGGCCCAACGGCCCCCATTCGACGATGATGACCTGGCGCGCGTCCACCCAGAGAACCTCGCCCTGGATGCGGGCGCGCTCGCGCAAGAACGACGCGAACAGACGGGTCGACCAGATTTCCCCATAGCCGGCGATGACATCGCGCATGGAGTCGGTCGCCGCACGGATGAGACGCACCGTTTGCAGCACGCCCGCAATATCGCGGCAATCGCCGTTCAAGTGCGTGCAATAGGTTTCGCACGCCGAGCGCCCCAGCAGCTCGGCCGCGAGCTTCTCGTGCCGTCTCTTCAGCTGCTCGATCGCCGACGGTATATGGCCCTCGGGTCGCTCCGCCAGCGCCGCCAGATCGAGCAGGGCGTCGGTGACGCCGCGGCACGCGGACAACACCACGGCCTCGCGCGGATTCGCCGATGCCTCGATGATCTCGGCGACGCGCCGGAAGCAACTCGCATCGGCGACGCTCGAACCACCAAATTTATGTACGATCCATTTATCCATATTTCACACGCACCCAAGCGACGCCTGAGCGTGATGCGCCATCCCATAAGTGACTTAAGTTGATGAGTTGCGGCCTGAAAACCGCTAGACAACCTAGAACTTTAATCGCACCCCGGGGAGCCTAGCAAGCAATTTAGGAGCCTGCAGACAGGCCCCCACTACGGCCGACCAGGTCTGCTCGATGCGTGAGGGAATTTCCTACGCGCGCCGGACTTGCGCCCGGTGCCGGATTTCGGCAATCCCGTGTGTTGCGTGCGAAACGGCCGGGACGAGGGACGGCCCGCAGCGGAGGCCTGCCCGGCCGAGCCCACCGGCTGATAGGCCGGAATGAGGTGATGCTTGCCGTTGCCGATCAGATCGGCGCGCCCCATGCGTTTCAACGCCTCGCGCAATAGCGGCCAGTTCTCCGGGTCGTGATAGCGCAGGAATGCCTTGTGCAAGCGGCGCACCTTGATGCCTTTTGGAATGACGACCTCTTCGCTCGCCCGCGTGATCCGTTTGAGCGGATTCTTGCCCGAGTGATACATGGCAGTGGCGGTCGCCATGGGCGACGGCAAAAATGCCTGCACTTGATCGGCCCGAAAGCCGTTCTTCTTCAGCCATACCGCGAGCTCCAGCATGTCCTGATCGCGCGTACCCGGGTGCGCGGCAATGAAATAAGGAATGAGATATTGCTCCTTACCGGCCGCCTTCGAGTACTTGTCGAACAGCTCCTTGAACTTGTAGTACGCGCCGACGCCGGGTTTCATCATCTTGGACAACGGACCTTCGCCGATCGCTTCGGGGGCGATCTTGAGGTATCCGCCGGTATGGTGGGTCGCCAGTTCCTTCACATAGTCGGGCGATTCGACTGCCAGGTCATAGCGCACGCCGGAGGCAATCAACACCTTCTTCACTCCCTTTAGGGCGCGCGCACGCCGGTACAGATTGATGAGCGGCGCATGATCCGTGTTCAAATTCGGGCACACGCCGGGATACACGCAGGAGGGCCGTCGACAGGCCGATTCGACGGCAGCGCTTTTGCAATGCAGGCGATACATGTTGGCCGTCGGGCCGCCAAGGTCCGAAACGACTCCGGTGAATCCGGGCACCGTGTCGCGTATGGTCTCTATTTCGCGGATCACCGATTCTTCGGAGCGGCTTTGAATGATGCGACCTTCATGTTCCGTGATCGAACAAAAGGTGCACCCACCGAAACAACCGCGTTGAATCGCGACCGAGAATCGAATCACGTGGTACGCAGGAATTCTCGCGTTGCCGTACCCCGGGTGGGGTCGTCGTGCATACGGTAACTCGTAGACCGCATCCATGTCCGCCGAGGTCAAGGGAATCGGCGGAGGATTGAGCCAAACCTCGACGCTGCCATGGCGTTGCACCAGCGCGCGCGCATTACCGGGATTGGACTCCAAGTGCAGAATTCGCGATGCATGCGCGTACAACACCGCGTCTTGACTCACCTGCTCGAACGAGGGCAGACGGATGACGCTGCGTTCGCGCTGCGAGTTCGGCACCTTGCGATAAAACCTCACGATTGTGTGCGTGGCCGCCGGCGCAGCCGTTGCTCCCGTCGCGGCGCTCTCCGCCGGCGCAGCGGTTGCCCCCGGCGGCGCCGTTGGGGTGAGCGGCCGGAGCGTTCGCATGCGGTCCTCCTCGGCGGCATAGGGATCCGGCGGCGGGGCCAACGGGCCCGGAGAATCCAGCTCGCTGGAATCGATTTCCACCCAATCCTGAGGCAGGGTGCGGCGGACGTACGCGGTGCCGCGCAAATCCGTGATGCTCGCGATCGCCTCGCCCGCGTGCAGCCTCTGAGCAATCGTGCCGATTTGCCGCTCCGCATTGCCATAGATCAGCAGATCCGCTTTCGAGTCCACCAAAACCGAACGGCGCACCTGTTCCGACCAGTAGTCGAAATGCGCGATGCGGCGCAGGCTGGCCTCGATGCCGCCGATCACGATGGGCACGCCTTTGTAAGCCTCGCGAAGGCGCTGCGAGTAGACGATGACACAGCGGTCGGGCCGCCTACCGCCCGCGCCGCCGGGCGTGTAGGCATCGTCGCTGCGCACTCGCCGCTCCGAGGTGTAGCGGTTCACCATCGAGTCCATATTGCCGGCGGTCACGCCGAAGAACAGGCGCGGCGCACCGAGTACCGTGAAGTCCCGGGGACCATGCCAATCCGGTTGAGCGATGATGCCGACCTTGAACCCTTGAGCCTCCAAGACGCGGCCGATGATGGCCATTCCGAAACTTGGATGATCGACATACGCATCACCGGTGACGATGATGACGTCGCACTGCGGCCAGCCGAGCACCTCCATCTCGGCGCGCGAAGTCGGCAAAAACGGCGCCGGCGGGAAGCCGGCGTTTGCTTTGACACTGGCAAACAAGGGGGCGGCGTTTTGCACGCCGAGATTAGATCCGATTACGGACGGCAAGTACAACTAATCCTAGGAGCCTTCGCGGCTCACGCGTATCACTTAGACAGGCTCCTGCATCACCCGAGATCGACCGGAATATAGATCTGCGCATCCTCGCGTTGAATCAGCAAGGCGACCGTGCGTCCGGCCCGAGCGACCTCCCGCTTGAGCTCTGCGACGGTGGAAACACCCGACCCGTTGACGCCCAGCACCACATCGCCGGCCTGCAATCCGGCGGCCAACGCCGGTCCCGTGACATCTTCCACGACCAAGCGACCGCGAGTGTGCAATTCCTGCTGCTCCTCCGGATCGAGCGGTCGCACCGCGAGTCCCAGCCTGCCGCCTCCGTCTTCCGTGCCGCTGCGCCCTACCTGTGTCGGTGTGTCCTCCAGCAAGACCGTCTTGACGGTCACTTCGGTTGCCTTGCGGTCATGCCAAACACCCAGGTGCGCCTCAGTACCGGGAGGCAGTTGAGAAATCACCGCAGGCAAGTCGTAGGAATGGTCGATGGGGCGGCCGTTGACGCTGGTGATGACGTCGCCGGGTTTCAATCCCGCGTGCTCGCCCGGGCTTTGCGGCTCCACCGCGCTGATCAACGCACCATGCGGAGTGGCCAATCCAAAAGTTTGCGCGAGCTGTTGACCGATGTCCTGCACTGCCACGCCGATGCGGCTGCGGCGCACCTTGCCGTTGCGCATCAGTTGGTCCTTGACGTTCAACGCGATGTCGATGGGAATCGCGAACGACATGCCCATGTAGCCACCCGTGCGGCTGTAGATCTGCGCGTTCATACCGATCACTTGGCCGTCGAGATTGAACAGCGGGCCGCCGGAATTGCCGGGATTCACCGCCGCATCGGTTTGTATGAAGGTCACGAAGGAGCTGCCGCTGTCATCGGGCAAGGGACGCCCCACGGCGCTGATCACGCCGGCCGTCACGCTGTTCTCGAAACCAAAAGGCGAACCGATCACGATCGCCCACTGACCGGGCCGGATGCGCGATGGGTCACCGAATCGCACGGTGGGTAAGCCGGTAGCCGGAATTTTGATCAATGCCACATCGCTGCGCTTATCGACACCGATCACTTTGGCCGCGAACTCCCGTCGATCGGTGAGCTTGACGGTGACCTCGGAGGCGTCCGCCACGACATGAGCATTCGTGAGCACATACCCGTCCGAACTAATGATGAAGCCCGATCCGATGCCGTGGCTGGGCGGCATGCGCTCAGGACTCGGCATCTGGTAGCGATGGAAAAACTGCGACAAGGGGTCCTCATCGCTCTGCTCGCCCATACCGAGTTTCTGGGGCTTCTCGACGACGCTGATATTGACCACGGCCGCGCCATTGTCGGCGACCAACCCGGAGAAATCGGGTAACCCGGTTACTCTGCCGGCCGGGGCCGTCGTCGCCGGCGCAACCACGGAAGCGACCGGTGCCCCACTCGCCGATCCGACGTCGGCATTCGATCGCTGGTGAGCCACGACCACAACGAAGATGCCTGCGACGACCGCGAGCGACCAGGTTCTGATGCTTCCCATTGAATTGCGTCCTCTCAAAGTTTTCCCACGACTTACCCCAGAGACCACGAAGTCGGGGCACGGTTTCAATTTTCCCGCTTTTCGCGCCCTTTGGGCAGCGATTTCCGCGGTTTTCGCCTTTTCGGGCTCCCAAAACGCCGAGAACGGAACGGGCCGCCAGAAATGTGAAATCCCGACGGGCGCGGCAGGTGCGCCAGCGGCTAGTCTGGTGCTCCTTTGTACAGACCTTCAGCTTATGCCAGATGCGACCGGTCCGATCCTGTTGGTTGTGGGCGGCGATACCAAACGCCTCCAATGGCTGACTCATCATGTGACCAGTCATTGGCCCAGCGCCCAGGTGACCACCGTGGCCGATCCGGCCTCGTTGGCGCGATTCGTCCAAGAGCGCGCGCCGGATGCCGTCTTTCTGCAAATCGACTTCAGCAACGAGGCGCTCGCGAGCACGGGACTCGATCACCTGACACAGCTGCTGCGCGCGCAGCCCAATCTTCACTGCATCATACTCGCGGAGCACGGCAGCGAACTGTCGGCCGTGAGGGCGTTGAAGTGCGGCGCCAAGGATTACTTGCCGCTGGCGAGCATCAGCCGCGACTCCCTGCTGCAAGCAGTGACCGAAGCGAGCGCCAAGCAGCGCGCGGCGACGCTCGCGGAGGAGGCGCTGCTCGCGCCCGCACACGATACGCCAACGATTCGCGTCCCCGGCTATACCATCGTCAAGGAGATTGCCACCAGCAATTTCTCCTCCGTCTTTCTCGCCAGAAGCGATCGGCTGCGACGCAATGTGGTGCTCAAAGTCATGAATCGCGGCACTTCGGCGCGCGAATTGGATGATGTCGAGCGCTTCCAGCGCGAATACGAAATCATCTCCAGCATCGCACACCGCGCCATCGCAGAAATTTATGACTTCGGTGCGCTGCCGCAGCATCAATATCTCGCCATGGAATATATTCCCTGCGGTGATTTGCGGGATCGGCTGCGTAATCCTCTCAGCATTGATGAAAGCCTGTATTACCTGCGCTCCATCGCCGAGGCGCTTCGCGTCATCCACGTGTTCGGAATTTTGCATCGCGATCTCAAGCCCGCCAACGTCATGCTGCGCGAGGATAACTCTCCGGTGCTGATCGATTTCGGACTTGCGCGACGCTCGGTGGACGACGGCACCACCACGAGCGCCGGCCAAGTTCTGGGCTCTCCCTATTACATCAGCCCCGAACAGTCACAGGGACAGCGCGTCGACGCCCGCACCGACCTGTACAGCCTGGGTGTGATGTTCTACGAGATGCTCACGGGCCAGCGTCCCTACAGCGGCCGCAGCGCCATGGCCATCATGGCGCAGCATGCCAATTCGCCCGTCCCCCGCCTGCCGCCAAATGTCGCTTTGCAGCAGGCGCTGCTCGACCGCTTAATGGCGAAGCAGGTTTCCGACCGCTATGCCTCGGCCGAGGAACTGCTGGCGGATTTGGGCCCGCTGGTCGCTCAGGTCGCGTGATCGCGAAACCTTCCAAAACTGTGACGCGCGTCACGTACGGTCCTAACTCGCTGCAGCATATGTAATAAAACACTCGGGGCTGTGACACTCATCAAGTTGCCCCAGTCGTTGCTTTGGCAGGCTGGGGCCCATGTTTATCACGGCCAAGCGACACGAGCGCGAGAAGCAGGAATTGCTCGGTGCCAGCAACCGGATTACCGAGGCAATTCTCAAGAATACTGAGCAGGGCCTGTTCCTCCTCGATGCCAAGGACAAAATCCAGCCGCAGGTGTCGCAGTCGCTGGCGCACTTATTTCGCCGTCAGGATTTCGACAATCTGAGCTTTGAAAAATTGCTCGCGCCCCTCGTCACGTCCAAGACGCTCACGGTGGCACGAAGTTTCATTGGCGGGCTGCTCGGCACCTCACTGCGCGAGGGCATCGCGCCGCGCGAGGGCATCGCGCCGCGCGAGAGCATCGTGCCGCGCGAGAGCATCGTGCCGTGCGAGGGCATCGCACCGCGCGAGGGCACCACACCGCGCGAGAGCACCACACCGCGCGAGAGCATCGTGCCGTGCGAGGATGCCTCGGAATCAAATCCCCTCAGGGACATTGATGTTCGCCTGACCAATCCCGACGGCTCCTTCGACGCAGCGCATTATTCGTTCGAGTTCGATCCGATCGACATACCGCATGAGCCGCGAATGTGGTTGGTTCGCGTCACCGACATCACCTTGCAAGTGCAAACGGCCCGCGAGCTCGAAGATCTGCGGGCGCAATTGCAAACGCAAGGCGAGATTTTACGCGGCGTCCTGCAAGTGGGCCGCACGCGCTTCGCCGCGTTTTTGCAAAGAACCGCGACCTCAATGAAGACGATCAACACCGTGTTGAAAAAGCCGGCTCGGGAAGAAGAGGCGTTTCGTCACAAGCTCGAGGAGACTCTCGATGAAGTCGATCGCGTCAGGCGCGATGCGGCGGCATTCAAGCTGAGCGCGCTGGAAGGCGCGGCGCGAATGTTCGAGGACTCGCTGCACGATCTGCGCAGCCGCAGCTCCTTGAGCGGCAGCGAATTTTTGCCGCTCGCGGTCAAGCTGGACCAGCTCTACGGTCAATTCGCATTGTTGAAATCCCTGACCGCCGTCGGTCCGGCGCGCGCAACCGGCGCGCCGGCGAAGTCGCCGAGCATGACGGAAAACGGCACTGAAATCATCCAGGCGCCGAAATTCATGGCCGACAAATCCGCCGTCAAGGCCGTGCCCGGCGCCCATCGCTCGGCTCCTGCGGGCAGCCTCGACAGCACACTCCAAGCGCTGACCGACCTCGTGGCGGCTGAATATAGCAAGACCGTGACTCTCGATTGTCGTGGCCTGCAATTGGTGCCGGCGGCGTATCAGTCGGCGATCAAGAACGTCGCCATTCAGCTCATTCGCAACGCAGTGATGCATGGCATCGAGACACCGGCCAGTCGCGAAGCGGCCGGTAAACCGGCGCACGGTACCTTGCGATTGGAATTCAAGACCCTGCCCGATAAAGGCTTCGAGCTGTTATTCGAAGACGACGGCGCCGGCCTCGATCCGGACCAGGTACGCGCGACCGCCATCGCGAGGGGAGTGATCAGCGGCGAGGCCGCCGCACGCCTGCGCGACCGGGAGGCGATCAAGCTCATTTTCAAATCGGGATACACGACGCTGTCCAATGCGCCCGGTGAACCCGCGCACGGCAAGGGGATGTCGTTGGTGCGGCGCTATGTGCACGAGGCCGGCGGAAAGATTGCGCTCGCCAGCTTGCTCGGGCACGAGACGCGATTCAAAGTCAGCCTGCCGCCCTTAGCGGCTGCCGACGAGATGGCCTAGGAACCCGCCGGCTCCTCGAGCGGCGACAGCTCGACCAGTATCGCGCCTGCCGCGACACGGTCCGCCAAACCGAACGGAAGGCGCTCGATGGTTCCCGCGTAGGGCGCCGTCACCGTGTGTTCCATTTTCATGGCTTCAATCGTCAGCAGCGGCGCACCACGCACCACCTGCTGACCCGTGCTGACATGCACCGCCACCACCGTACCCGGTAGCGGCGTGAGCAGCGAACCCGCATCCGCCTGGGCCGTGGCTTGCAGAGTGTCCTCGGTGCGCGCGGCGCGCAGCCTCACGTGCCCCCCGTCGCGCATGAGCTCCAGGTTGTGGCCGATCAAACGGATGGTGAGCCGCTGCATCCGCCCCTCGAGTTCAACCTCGAACGACGAATCGCCGCGGGTCATCACGCGAAGCGCGTATTCGCGGCCGGCAACGCGAGCCCGATAGGCGTTCGGCGCCCACGCTTCGATCTGCACCTGGGCATCGCCAAAGCGCCAACTGGTGGTGGCGGCGCTTGCCAATCGCCATCCCGTGGTATCCGACCAGAGTGCACCAGGGTCCGTTTCTCGGGTCGCGCACCACAGGGCAGCGAGCACCCTGTCCTCCTCCGTGGGCGAGGACTCGGCAAACACCAAGTGCGAATGTCGCGCCTGAAGAAAATCCGTGGCGATGGCGCCGCGCTGAAACTGCGCATCGGCGAGCACGCTCATCAAGAGCGCGCGGTTGGTGATCACGCCGGCGATCTGCAGCTCGCCCAGCGCCCTGTGCAGCCGAGCGCCGGCCTGCAGCCGCGACTCGCCCCAGGCGATCAGCTTGCCCAGCATCGGATCGTAAAAAGGCGACACCTCATCGCCCTCCTCGACGCCTGAGTCCAATCGCAAGTCGGGCGTTGCCCGAGGCCAGCGCAGGTGAGTGATACGACCGACACTGGGCAGATAGTCATGTGCCGGATCCTCCGCATACAGGCGCGCCTCGACGGCGGCTCCCCGCTGCGTGATTTGCGCCGCGCAAGCGGGCAATCTCTCACCCTGGGATATCTTGAGCTGCCACTCCACCAAGTCGATGCCGGTGATGAGTTCCGTGACCGGGTGTTCGACCTGCAATCGCGTATTCATTTCCATGAAGTAAAAATGCTGCGCAGGGTCCAGCAAGAACTCGACGGTCCCCGCGCCCACGTAGCCAACCGCACGCGCCGCCGTGATGGCCGCCTGCGCCATCGCCGCGCGCACCTCAGGCCGCAGACCGGGCGCCGGCGCCTCCTCGATGATTTTTTGATGCCGGCGCTGCACCGAGCAATCCCGATCGAACAGCGTGACGATGTCACCCTGAGCGTCCGCGAAAACCTGGACTTCCACGTGCCGCGCCTGCGGGAAGCAGCGCTCTAGAAGCAGGCGATCGTCACCGAAGGCGGTTCGTGCGAGCCGCTGCGCCGATCCGACGGCCGCGGCCACAGCGCTTGCGTGACGCACGACCTGCATGCCCTTGCCGCCCCCGCCGGCACTGGCCTTGATGATCAACGGGAAGCCCACGCGCTCGGCCTCTGCCTGCAGCCGCTCCAGCGATTGCTCAGCGCCGTGGTAGCCCGGCGCCACCGGCACTCCCACGGCCGCCATTGCCGACTTGGACGCGCTCTTCGAGCCCATGGCGCGTATCGCCGCCGCCGGGGGACCGACGAACGTCAAACCCGCATCGACGCACGCCTGCGCGAAATCCGCATTCTCCGACAGAAATCCATAACCCGGATGCACGGCGTCGGCGCCGACGCGCAGCGCCAGATCCAGCACCCGAGGCTTATCGAGATAGCTTTGCGCCGCGGGGGACGCGCCCAAGTAATACGCCTCATCCGCGACACGCACATGCTGCGCGCCGCGATCCGCGTCGGAGTAGACGGCGATGGCGGTCCATCCCAGGCGTTGCGCCGTGCGCGCGATGCGGCACACGATTTCGCCGCGGTTGGCTATGAGGAGGCGCCTGGCCAATTTCTGAGGCAATTTCTCGGGCAATTTCTCGCTCACATTCTAAATATGCCGTACTGGGTGGCCGCGCCGCGCTGCAACTGGGTCAGCGCCAACGCCAGCCCCAAGGCGCGCCGCGTGTCGAGGGGATCGAGGACACCATCATCCCAGAGGCGCGCCGACGCGTAAAACGGCTGTCCCTGCCGCTCGAATTGCTCGCGGATCGGCGCCTTCAATTGCTCTTCCTCGGCATCGCTCAGCGCTCGTCCGGCGCGCTCGAGCGCCTCGCGCTTGATGGTGGCCAAGACACTGGCCGCTTGCTCGCCGCCCATCACCGAGGTGCGCGCATTCGGCCATTGAAACAACAGGCGCGGCCCATAGGCGCGGCCGCACATGGCGTAATTGCCGGCCCCGAAGCTGCCGCCGATCACGATGGTGTACTTCGGTACCGCGGCGCACGCCACCGCGGTGACCAACTTGGCACCGTCCTTGGCGATTCCACCCGCCTCGGCGGCCTGCCCCACCATGAAACCCGAAATGTTTTGCAGGAACACCAGCGGGATTCCCTCGCGACAGCAGAGCTCGATGAAATGCGTGCCTTTCAGCGCGCTTTCGGAAAACAAAATGCCGTTGTTGCCCAGAATGCCCACCGGGAACCCGTGGATATCCGCGAAACCGCACACCAGCGTCGTGCCGTACAGAGCTTTGAATTCATCGAACCACGACCGATCGACCAGGCGCGCAATGATTTCCCGGACATCGTAGGGTTTGCGCGAACTCGGCGGAATGATTCCATAGAGCTCGAGCGGGTCGTATTCAGGCTCCGCGGAGCGCGTCGGTAGCGGCGCGACCGGCGGGGCACGCAGGCGCGCGACGGCACGGCGCGCGAATGCCAGCGCATGCGTATCATTTTCGGCGTAGTAATCGGTCACTCCGGAGCGGCGACAATGTACGTCCGCACCGCCGAGAGTCTCCGCGTCGATTTCCTCGCCCGTTGCCGCCCGCACCAGCGGCGGTCCGCCGAGAAAGACGCGGCCTTGATTACGCACGATGATCGCATGATCGGACATGGCGGGCACATACGCGCCGCCCGCCGTGCAAGATCCATGCACCACCGCGATCTGCGCGATACCCTGCGCCGACAGCCTGGCCTGATTGAAGAATATGCGTCCGAAATGCTCGCGATCCGGAAAGACCTCGTCTTGTTTCGGCAAGAAGGCGCCGCCGCTTTCCACGAGGTAGATGCACGGCAAGGCGTTCTCGCCGGCGATCTCCTGCGCCCGCAGATGTTTCTTCACGGTGAGCGGATAGTACGTCCCGCCCTTAACGGTCGGGTCATTGGCGACGACCATGCAGGCGCGGCCGGAAACGCGGCCGATGCCGGTGACCAACCCGGCGCCGGGCAGATCGTCGTGGTAGACGCCCTGCGCGGCGAGCGCTGAGAGTTCCAAGAATGGCGATCCGGGATCGAGCAACGCGTCGACCCGCTCGCGCGCCAAAAGCTTTCCGGCGTCCCGGTGCTTCTTGCGCGCCGCCGCGCTCCCCCCCAAAGCATTGCGCTGCAATGCGGCGCGCAAGTCCGCCACCAAAGACTGCATCGCAGCACTATTGACGGCAAATTCGGGGGATCGGACGTCGATGTTCGAGGCGATTTTGGCCATCGTCTTGCTATTCCGCCATTGTCATTGCTGCCACCGGAGCGCAAAATTGTCGGACAGTCCGATTATCCAACTATTTTGGGTCCGATGACAATGGGTTCGATGACCATGGGGGTACCCTGACAATGCCCGGCGCCGCATATCGCGAATTCAATTTCGGTCTTGGCGAGGTGATCGACACCGTGCGCGATCAAGTGCGGCGTTTCGCGCAACAACGCATTGCGCCACGCGCCAACGAGATCGATCGCAGCAACCTATTTCCACGCGATCTGTGGCGGGAGCTGGGCGACCTGGGCTTTCTGGGCCTGACCGTCGCCGCGGAGGACGGAGGCGCCGGCCTCGGCTACCTCGCGCATACGGTGGCCATGGAGGAGATCTCGCGGGCATCGGCGGCCGTGGGCCTGAGTTACGGAGCGCATTCCAATCTGTGCGTGAACCAGCTCGCGTTGAATGCAACTCTGGAGCAAAAGCGCCGCTATTTGCCGAAGCTCATCAGCGGCGAGCACGTCGGCGCACTCGCCATGTCCGAGCCCGGTTCCGGCTCGGACGTCGTGTCCATGCAATTGAAAGCGCTGAAGCACGGCGATCATTACGTGCTCGACGGTCGAAAAATGTGGATCACGAACGGCCCGGAGGCGCAGGTCTTGGTGGTGTATGCGAAGACCAATCCCGAGGCCGGCGCACGCGGCATCAGCGCATTCATCATCGAAGAAGGCTTCAAAGGTTTCACGCCCGCACAGAAACTGGACAAGCTGGGGATGCGCGGCTCGAGCACCAGCGAGCTGGTGTTCGACGCTTGCGAGGTTCCCGCTGAAAACTTGCTCGGGAAGGAAAATCAGGGGGTCAGCGTGTTGATGCGCGGCCTCGACTATGAACGCGTCGTACTCTCCGGCGGCCCGCTCGGAATCATGGCTGCGGCGCTGGACGTGGCCCTCCCCTACGTGCGCGAACGCCGGCAGTTCGGCCAGGCCATCGGTACCTTCGAACTGGTGCAGGGCAAGCTCGCGGACATGTATGCCTCGCTGAACGCTTGCCGCAGCTATGCCTACACGGTTGCCGCCGCCTGCGATCGCGCCGACGCGACGCGCAAGGACGCCGCTGCCTGCATTTTATTCTGCGCCGAGGCCGCGACTCGCGCCTCCCTGGATGCCATTCAACTGTTGGGCGGCAACGGCTACATCAATGACTATCCGACCGGGCGCTTGCTGCGCGATGCCAAACTGTATGAGATCGGCGCCGGCACCTCGGAGATACGGCGTATGTTGATCGGGCGGGAACTGTTCGGGGAGGCGTAGGAGCCCACGTGACCGACCTGTTCCAGCCGCTGGACGATCATCCGGCCTACCGACAGATAGCGAACGTCATCGAGCAACGAATCGTCGGGCGCTCGCTGCGGACGGGCGATCCCTTGCCGTCCGAGACCGATCTCGCGCGGCAGTTCGGCGTCAATCGATCGACCATTCGCGAAGCCATTCGCGAGCTGGAAACGCAAGGGCTGCTCGGCCGCGGCCGCGGGGAAAAGCGCTTGCGGGTCACACGCCCCGAACCACGACACATCAGCTCGGGCGTGAGCCGGGCGCTCGCCCTGCACGATGTCACCTTTCGCGAGCTGTGGGAGGCGATGATGGCGATCGAGCCGGCGGCGGCGCAGTACGCAGCCGCGCGACGCACCGGCGCGCAATTGCAGGTGTTGGTGCGCACGAGCGCACGCTTCAGGCGCGATGCCGCCGACACCGCGGCGGCGGTGGCAGCGGTCGTGGATTTCTTTACGGCGGTTGCGGCCGCGAGCGGCAACCAAGTGCTCGCTCTGTCACAGGCACCGCTCAATCTCTTACTCGCGCCGACCCTAACACAGCTCATAGATCGTCTACCGCAAGCGCGCACACGCATCCGCGAGGCACAGAGCCGCATCACCAGCGCGATCAAACTGCGACACAGCGAGCTCGCGCGGACGTGGATGGAGAAACACATTCGCGACTTCAAGCGCGGTTTTGAGCTGGGCTTTCACCCTTAGAGAATTTGCTCGCGCTGCGTATCGGCGCCGCCGGGATCGTGCACGGTCGTGCTGAATGAAATCAGTACCATGACGCCATCGCCGGTGTTGCGGTAGGCGTGAACCACGCCGGGCGGTATGGTAAATCGCCAAGTCTCCCCTGCCGGCACGTCCACGTCGCGAATTCCATCCGCCTCCTTGAGGCGGACCAAACAGGGCCCTACCACACTGGTCGTTTCGATCGCAGTTCGGTGTACGTGATTGCCGCGCACCTCATTGGGCTCCGTGAGCACGACGTGCACATTCTTCTGCGCCGCGAGTTCCGCATCGGTGAGCGGCTCGAAGAGGCTGCCGCGTGGATCGCGGTGCATCCTAACGGGTTCAATCCGCGTGCGCGGCGGGTTCCGGTTGTCCATACCCGCCATTCTAGCCGGCCCGCTGCTCGGTTACCTCTGCCGATGCCGCTTTACCGAACTGCGGCCAAGCCGTCGGCGGGCCGCCTGGCTCCTCCCCACCAACAGAACTCCGGTGACGAGCATGATATCCAACCAATCCAGCGCGCCGCCGCCGCCACCGCTCGGTGCGGTAACCGTCAGGGTGGCGGTCGCCGCCGTGGCATTGCCACCGGCCGGAGTGGTCGCCAGCGCTTTCGCGGCAATGGTGTTCGGATAGCTGCCGGCGGTACCACTGCTCACGGTCAGCGTAATCGAACAGCTACCGCTCGCCGGTATGGTCGCGCCGGAGAGGGTCACGCCGCTCGTCGGCGCCGACAATGTTCCGCCGCAGGTGGTGGTGCCCGCCGGTGAACTCTTGACGGTCAGATTGCTCGGCAACGTATTGGTCAATCCAACCGCCGTGAGTGGATATGCATTCGAATTACTCAAGGTGATGGTCAGCGTGGCGCTTGCATCTTCAGCGACGCTCGCGGGCGCAAATGCCTCGGATACGGTGGGCGGATTCGGCACGGTCACCGTGAGTGAGGTTGAATTCGTCGCCACGTTGCCGCCGGCGGGACCGGTCACGAGCGCGTTTGCCGCGACGGCATTGGTATAAGCCCCGGCGGTGCTGCTGGAAACGCTCACGGTCACGGTGCAGCTTCCATTCGCCGGAATATTGGCGTCGCTCAAGGTGACCGTGTTCGACGTGGTTGCCAGAGAACCGTTGGCTCCCGTGCAGGTGGTGGCCGGCGCGGCTGAGCCGGCAATCGTCACTCCCGTGGGCAGCGTGTCGCTGAATTGACTTTGCGTGAGCGCAAACCCATTCGCATTGTTCAACGTGAACGTGAGCGTCGAGACGCCGGTTTCGCCGACGCTCGCCGGCGAAAATGCCTGTGCGACCGTGGGCGGGACCGGGATCGGATGCAGTGCCGTGGGGCAGGCTGTCGCGCTCGCTCCAGCCGACGTCGGAGCGGTGCTGGCTGCCGAATTAGCGGTGAGCATGACGGTTTCCACATCGAACTTGCCGGCAGAGTCGGTCACGGTCAACGTCAGAGTTCCGACCGCGGGATTGACCGTGACCTGCGGCGTGTCCGCGCCACCGACGATGATGCTGGTCGGGGATGCCGTCCACGCGTATGTGGCGATGCTGAGCGGCACCGGTGGCGCGGCACTCGTGTTGCAAGCGGCCACGCTGCCGCTGGCGTCGAACACGCTGCCCGCAGCGATGTTGGCCGGGATCACGATGACGCCGATCGGTTTTTGCGCAGCCTGAACTGCTTTGTACGCGTCGACCATGCCGGTACCGCATTGGCCGGATGCGGGGCAGGAGCATTGATCTGAGCCATCGGTGGCCAAGCTGGGGCAGACCGGGATATTCCCGGTGTTGGGCGGGAACGCATTGGCGCTCGATTCGATTCGTGCCACCAATTGGGTAGGCGTCAAATTATTATTGACCGAGCGCATCAGGGCCGCGATGCCCGAAACGATGGGCGTCGCGAAACTGGTGCCCAAATTGGGGTTCGTCTCGTTGGTGTAGGTGTAGTTGGACCCGGCCAGCGGCACCGTGGTACCAAGATCAGTCGTCGTGTCGATCGATCGTAAGCAATTGCCGCTGGCGTTGACGCAGTTTCCCGCAGGCGCGGAGACGCTGACTTGAGGGCCAAAGCTGCTGTAGCCGACCTTGGTGCCGACATTGCGCAATCCCGCGATGGCCATCACCCCGGGCACTACCCCGGCGCAGTTCCCGGGCAGCTCGACGGCACCGCTTGCGTTGCCGGCGGCGATGACGACCAGTACGCCCGCGCTGGTCACCTCCGTCAGTGCGGTCTCGTAGGCCATGCCATCGGAACTCGAGCAAGAGGTTGTATCGCCGCCCAAACTTAGGTTGATGATGTCGGCGGGGTATGGGTTATCGGATACCGTCGACCCGTCGGGATTGGTCGCTGTCAAGCCCGCGGCCCATTCGATGCCTGCGATGATGTCCGAGTCATAACCGCCGCCTTTGCCGAGCGCGCGCACCGGCAAAATCCACGGCCCCGGCTGTGTCGACGACCCCCAGGTCATGCCGGCCGTGCCGACGTCATTGTTGGTGATCGCGCCGAAAATGCCGACAACCCGCGTGCCATGCCAGGAGCTGTTGGCTACGGTATCGTCGGCGAACAGCTGGTTCGGGTTATCTATATCCGCTTGGCTGATCCAGTCGCCCGGATCGGATGGGTCGGGGTCCCATCCGTCGCCGTCGTTGGCAATATCGAAGGTCCCCAAGCCATTGTAGGGACTGTCTGGATTGTAGTCCTGACCCACAAAATCATAGCCCGGCAGCAGCCGGCCGCCGAGACCTGCCCGCAGCAAATCGGGATGGTCGAAGAGAATGCCGCTATCGACATCCGCGATCACGATGCCGGGGCTGCCGGTGGTGATATTCCAAGCGGACACGGCATCGGTCGCCGAATAGTCCGTCGTCTGGACACCCTCGACGGTGACTGGCGTCGAGCTGGGCGTGTTCATGTACCACTGGCCGCTGGCCACGCCCGGTGTGGGTGCGAACAAGGGATTGGTGGGCACGAGCAGCGGGTAGCGGCGCTGGTCCACGGCGGCGAATTGCACCGCCGGATCGGCACGCAGCTTGGCGAGCGCGGCGGCGACGCCGGCGCCGTACAGCGTCTTGGGGAGCAGCAGCACGTGCATGCTGGGCGTGATTTGGCGGGACTTCGCGAGACTCAAGCCCACGCGCCGCGCCAGGGCCGTGACGTCCGCGGCCGACGTTTGCGCCTGCGTGATGCTATAGCTGCGCGCCCGGCGCCGGCTGGCCACCGGTTTGGTCACGGCGTTGCTCGGCGTCGCCCGAAAGCCAACGATCACTCGGTTCGCTTCGGGACCGATCGCAATCGGCTCCTTGCGCACCGGATTGTATTCCGGGGCCGCTGCGGGCGACGGCCCTGCCATCACGGCCGTGCAGACTACACAGCCGAGTACCAGAATCAATCGTCCAACGCGCGGCATAGGTGCCATAAGTGAAAGCTCCAACGGTGAGCGCTAAGGCTAATCCGTTATCGAGACCAACCCTATTGCAACCTTGAGAAAATGCGAACCACGACCGCAAACTTTGCATGGCCCGGCACAGTCCGGGATCCGGCCGTATTCGGCCGGCCACTCGTCGGCGACTGGCGACAAGAGCCGAAGCGCCATATTCGCTCAGCAGGTAGAATAGCAGCCAGAATTTTACGAATCTGAGGGGCAGTTTGATGGCATACGACAACCGGCAGTTTTATATCGACGGCGCATGGGTCGATCCCATCGAGGCCAAGGAATTCAAGGTCATCAATCCCGCCACCGAGGCGGTCGCGGGCGTCATTTCGATGGGCGGCGCAAAAGACGTGGACCGTGCGGTCGCCGCGGCACGGCGCGCCTTCGACGGCTATTCTCGCTCGACGCCGGCGGAGCGGCTCGCGCTGCTCGAGCGCGCGCTGGCCGCCTACAAGGCCCATTACGACGAAATTGCCCAGGCGATTTCGACCGAAATGGGTGCGCCTATCACGCTCGCCAAGGGGTCGCAGACTCGGATTGGCGTCGGACACCTGAGCGCCATGATCGAGGTGTTGAAGACCTTCAAGTTCGACGAGCTGCGTGGAACCACGCGCCTCGTGCAAGAGCCGGTCGGCGTCTGTGCGCTGATCACACCGTGGAACTGGCCGATGAATCAAGTGGCCGCAAAGGTCGTTCCGGCGCTCGCCGCGGGCTGCACCATGGTCCTCAAACCGTCCGAGTATTCACCGTTCAGCGCCATTTTATGGGCCAAGGTGATGCACGAGGCGGGAGTCCCCGCCGGTGTATTCAATTTGATCAACGGCGACGGTCCCAGCGTGGGGTCACCGCTGTCCTCGCACCGTGACATCGATATGGTGTCATTCACCGGCTCGACGCGCGCCGGCACTGAAGTGGCGAGAAATGCGGCCGCTTCCGTCAAGCGCGTGCATCAGGAACTCGGCGGCAAATCACCGAACGTGCTGCTGGACGATGCGGACCTCGAGCGCGCCGTGACGAACAGCGTGCTGCACGTGTTCCAGAACTCGGGGCAATCTTGCAATGCCCCGACGCGCATGCTGGTGCCCGCGGCCAAGCTGGCCGAAGTCGAGGCGATCGCAAAACGCATCACGGCAACCGTGGTCGTGGGCGACCCCGCATCCGATAAGACCACGGTGGGTCCGCTGGTTTCTAAACTGCAGTTCGATCGGGTAGAGGGATACATCGAGAAAGGCATTGCGGAGGGCGCGAAACTTGTCACCGGCGGTGCCGGTCGGCCGGAGGGTTTGACCAAGGGCTACTTCGTCAAGCCCACGATCTTTTCCGGCGTGCGCAACGATATGACGATTGCGCGCGAAGAGATCTTTGGACCGGTGCTGTGCATTCTGCCGTACGAGACCGAGGATGAGGCCGTGCAAATCGCCAACGATACCCCCTATGGACTCGCGGCCTACGTGTGGTCGAAGGACAATGTTCGGGCGCGACGCGTGGGCAGCCGCATCCGGGCGGGACAGGTGACGTTGAACGGAGCCTCAGGCGACATGAAGACGCCGTTTGGTGGCTTCAAAATGTCGGGCAACGGGCGCGAATGGGGAGAATACGGCCTGCGCGACTTCTTGGAGGTCAAGGCCGTGATCGGCGTCGACGCCGCTTGATCTCTGGGAGCCTGGTGGCTGAATGTGCCGTTCTACGGCTCGAGAACCTGAGCAAGCGCTATCGGCACGACCGCCCGGCGATCTTTGAACGGCTGGAACTCGAGCTACGGCGCGGTGAGTACCTGGCCATCATGGGCGAATCGGGCGTTGGCAAGTCGACGCTGCTCAATTTGCTTGCCGGCCTCGACCAGCCGGACTCCGGCCACGTTTGGTTGGAAGGCGCTGATTTGTCGGTCATGGACGATGACGCGAAGACTCTGCTGCGTCGTCGTTCCGTGGGATTTGTGTTTCAAGCCTTCCACGTCCTGCCGTACCTCACCGTAGAACAGAACGTCGCCCTGCCCCTCGAGCTATTGGCTGTGGCAGAGCCGGAACGTACGCTGCGCACCACGCAGATGTTGGATGCGGTCGGAATCGCAGCGTTGGCTCGGCGCTATCCGCGAGAGCTGTCCGGCGGCGAGGTGCAGCGGATCGCGATTGCCCGAGCTCTGGTACATAGGCCGCGGTTGGTGCTCGCGGACGAGCCGACCGGAAACCTGGATCCACGAAGCGCCGCTCAAACGCTGGCGTTGCTGCGCGCCCAAGTCAAGGCGAATGCCGGGGCCGGTATTTTGATCACGCATTCGCGGACGGCCGCGGACACCGCCGATCGCATCCTGGTTCTCGATGGGCAGGGACTCAGGCCCTGGGTGTCGGCCGCTTGAATGGCGCTGCACCGGCCCGCGGGTCCTTCACGATATGGCGTGTTCTGCTGCTGTCACAACTGCGCGAGCAACCGGCGCGATTAGCCGTCACGGTGCTGGCGATTGCGTTGGGGGTCGCGCTCGGTGCCGCGGTGTACCTGGTCAACACGGCCGCTCTGAACGAATTCGGCTTAGCGACGAAACGGCTCGTTGGTGAAGCCGACATCGTGGTGCGCGGCCCGCGGGAGGGCTTCGCGGAGCGGTTGTTCACCGAACTCGCACGCGACCCCGCGGTCAACGTGGCAAGTCCCGTCCTCGAACTCGAGGTCGCTTTGCCGGGCCGTCGCGACACACTCAAGGTGCTCGGCCTGGATCCATTTCGCGCGGCGGCCTTGCAACCTGCCCTCATCGGCGATATGGCGGGCGGTATCTTCGATCTTTTCCAGCCGGACGCCATATTTTTGAGCGGCCTCGCCGCGCAGCAATTGCAGCTGCAACGCGGGGACTCGTTGCAAGTCATCGTCGGCAATTCGCCAAAGTCACTGCGTGTCGTCGGCATCCTCTCGGCAGGCACTTACAACCAAGCCTTGGGGATCATGGATATCGCATCGGCGCAGTGGACTTTGGAGCAGCTCGGTCGCTTGAATCGAATCGATTTGCGCTTACGGGGAGGCACCGATGTCGAGTCGTTCCGTACGGCGCTGAACCACAGGCTGCCGGCGGGGATTCTCGCCGTCGCGCCTCAAGTGGAGCGCGACCGGGCCGTGACCGTGACTCGCGCCTACCGCGTCAATCTGAATATGCTGGCATTGGTCGCACTATGGACCGGCGCATTTTTGGTCTTCTCCACCCAATCCCTGTCTGTGCTCCGCAGACGCAGATCCTTGGGGCTCTTGCGCGCTCTCGGCGTCACCCGCAGCGAGCTCCAGCTCGCCCTGGTCGGCGAAGGAGCCGCGCTTGGGCTGGTGGGTTCGCTCGTCGGCGTTTTCCTGGGGATACTATTTGCTGCCGCCCTATTGCGGTTGCTCACGGGTGATCTCGGCAACGGCCAGCTGCATACGGCGGGGGCAACGGTGCATGCCGCGCCCTTGGCGATGCTCGCATTTAGTGTGATTGGCAGTGCCGTCGCCAGTGCGGGCGCATGGTTGCCGGCGCGCGCCGCCGCTCACCAACCGCCGGCCCGCTCACTCAAGGGCGGCGACGCCGATTATGCCGTGGTTGCCAAAACGAGCTGGTTCGTCGGCATCGTGCTGCTGGGGGTCGGCGCGCTGCTGGCGAAACTGCCCCCATTACACGGGCTTCCGGTATTCGGCTACGCATCAATTGCCGCCCTGCTGTTTGGCGCGGTGTTGTTGGTACCCGCGTTGACGGTGAGGATTCTGCGGGTTGCGCCGCGCATCAACCGCGTCGTACCGGACACGGCGATCGCACAACTGAAGGAGAACGTCGGGCTCTCCACGCTGAGCCTTG
>Ga0181521_10002437_pt1 | contig 22557 bp, 14 predicted proteins | sample PEATcosm2014_Bin_32_FD_119764 | JGI IMG/M metagenome (GOLD analysis project Ga0181521, IMG submission 119764) | Peatland microbial communities from MTU Mesocosm Facility, Houghton, MI, USA - PEATcosm2014_Bin02_60_metaG | ecosystem: Environmental > Terrestrial > Soil > Wetlands > Peat | place...
TGGACGAGAACGGTGCTCCCTTCACGGACCGCACCGAGGCGCACGAGTCCCCACCATGCCGTCAGCGACTGCACCGGGAACGCCGCGGCCTGCTCGAAGGACCAGCCCGCCGGGATCGGCTCGAGGTAGCGGAGGTCGGCGTTGAGCCGGGTCGCGTAGCCGCCGAAACGGGTCAGCGCGATGACGCGGTCCCCGATATTGAGCCGCCTCGTCTGCCCCGCCAGCGACGGGCCCAGGGCCTCGATGACGCCGGTGGCCTCGAGCCCCGGCACGAAACTGCCGCGCGGCGTCGCCGAATAGAGCCCGAGGCAGGCCAGGGCGTCCGCGAAATTGAGGCCCACGGCGCTGATCGCGACCTGTGCCTCGCCGGCTGCCGGCGGGGGGAGATCCTCGCTGGTCAGACGCAGCCGGTCGAGCGAGCCGGCCCGGTCGATGCGCCATACGGTTCGTGGGCTACGCATGGGATCATAGTAGCTGCATGAGCGACGTCCGCGCTGACTCCATGGCCCCGGCCGAACCGTCCAGCTGGTGGCGCTGGCTGGGACCGCTGTTTTCGGTCCTCGTCTTTGCGCTGGTCGCGTGGATACTCCACCACGTACTCAGCGGCTACCACCTGCGCGACGTGCTCGCGGCGCTGAAGGCCATTCCCGGCTCCGCGGTTTTCGCTGCCTGCGCGTTCACCGTCGCGAGTTACTGCATGCTGACGCTGTACGACTGGATTGGCGTCCGGTACGTGCAGAAGCCGGTGTCGTACGAACGCACCGCGCTGACCTCGTTCATCGCCTATGCCTTCGGCCACAACCTGAGTCTGGCGGCGTTCACGGGCGGCGCGGTCCGCTACCGGCTGTACTCGACCCAGGGTCTGACGACCGTCGATGTGGCGACCATCGTTTCCATGTGTGCGCTCACGACCGCGATCGGAGTCAGCGTGCTCGCCGGCACCGCGCTCCTCGTAGCGGCACCCGGCGGCGTGCTGCACGTCGGCCACTTCTGGTCGAAGCTGATCGGCGCGGTGCTGATTGCCTGGGTCGCCGGCTACGTGCTCTGGGCGAGCCTCGCGCGCACGCCGGTCGCCATCGGCTCCTGGGCGCTGCGGCCGCCGGGCGCACGCCTCGCCTGCGCGCAGGTGCTGGTCGCGGTCGTCGACCTGACGTTCGCCGCGGGTGTGCTGTACGTGCTGCTGCCGGCCGCCGCGACTACCGGCTTCGCGACCTTCGCGGGGCTGTACGCGGTCGCGATCGTCGCCGGCATCCTGAGCCAGGTGCCGGGTGGGCTCGGAGTCATCGAGGCGCTGATCTCGCTCGCGCTGCCCGCGGTGCCTGCGCCGCAGCTGCTCGGGGCGCTGCTTGCGTATCGCGGCATCTACTACCTGGCGCCGCTGCTGATCGCGGCGCTTGCCTTCGTCGCGCACGAGTTCTACGGTCAGCGGCTTCGCCTGACGCGCGCCCGCGGCTTCGCCGGCTCGGTCATCGCGCCGCTGCTGACGCCGGTCGCGCCGCAGCTGATCGGCGTGCTGGTGTTCCTCGCGGGCGCGGTGCTGCTGGTGTCGGGAGCCACCCCCGCGGTCGATGCGCGGCTCGGGAAAATCGTCGACATCGTGCCGCTGCCGCTGCTCGAACTGTCGCACCTCGCCGGCAGCGTCATCGGCGTCGGGCTGCTGATCCTGGCGCGGGGCCTGTTCCGCCGGCTCGCGGCCGCCTACCACCTGACGTTCTGGCTGCTGGTCGCCGGCATTGCCGCGTGTCTGCTCAAGGGTCTGGACGTCGAGGAAGCGGCCTATCTCGGGCTCGTACTGCTGGTGATGTGGCTCGCACGGCGCGCGTTCCACCGTCCGTCGACGATCATGAGCCAGCGCTTCACGCCGGGCTGGATCGCCAGCGTCGCGATCATGGTTGCGCTCTCGGTCTGGATCGGCGTGCTCGCGCACCGGCACGTGCCGTACTCCCACGACCTGTGGTGGACGTTCGCCTTCAAGGGCGATGCGCCACGGATGCTCAGGGCCTCGTTCGCAGTGGTCGTCGCGGTCGCGGCCTTCATGGCGGTGAACCTGATGAAGCCCGCACCCCCGGAACCGCACGTTCCGGAGCAGCTCGACCTCGACCGGGCGCGGCTCGCAATCGCCCGCTCGGACTCGAGCCTCGCCAATGCCGCGCTCGCCGGCGACAAGCGGCTGCTGTTTCACCCCGCCGGCGATGCATTCATCATGTACCAGGTGAGCGGCGCCAGCTGGGTGGCGCTCGGCGATCCGGTTGGCGCTCCCGAGCGCAGCGAGGAACTCGTGTGGGCGTTCCGCGAGCTCGTCGATCGCCGCGGCGGCCGCACGGTGTTCTACGAAGTGAGTGGCCGGTCGCTGCCGCTCTACATCGATCTCGGGTTGTCGCTGTTAAAGCTCGGCGAGGAAGCCCGTGTGTCGCTCGCGGACTTCCAGCTTGAGGGCAGCACGCGCGCGGAACTGCGCCACGCGCGGCGCCGGGCGCAGCGCGACGGCGCCAGCTTCGAGATCGTGCCCAGGGCGGGCGTGCCACCGCTGCTGCCAAGGCTCAAGACTATTTCCGATGCATGGCTCGCCGACAGGGTTACCGCCGAGAAGGGCTTCTCGCTCGGGGCGTTCAGCGAGCGGTACCTGAGCGAGTTCCCGGTCGCGCTCGTCAAGAGCGAAGGCGACGTCGTTGCCTTCGCCAATCTCTGGGGCACCGACACGCGCGAGGAGCTGTCGGTCGACCTGATGCGCTTCCTTCCGGATGCGCCGCGCAGCTCGATGGACTTCCTGTTCATCGAGCTGATGCTGTGGGGGCGCAGCCAGGGTTATCGGACGTTCAACCTTGGTATGGCGCCGCTCGCCGGCCTCGAGAACCGCGCGCTTGCGCCGCTGTGGCATCGGCTCGGCAGCTTCCTGTACCGCCATGGCGAATCGTTCTACAACTTCGAGGGCCTCAGGCGCTTTAAGACCAAGTTCGATCCGGTATGGGAGCCGCGCTACCTGGCCTCGCCCGGGGGCCTGCATCTGCCGCGCGTGCTGATCGACGTCTCGACGCTGATCGCGGGCGGCATCAAGGAGCTGATCGCAAAATGAGTGTTCCCGATCGCTGGTTGAAGCGGGTCGCGGCGGCGGTTCCGGCCGTCGTCGCATCGTTGGCCCTGGCGCCCACAGCGGCAGGGGCCCCGGGACGCGGCCTCGAGCCCGGGACGGGCGGCGATGCGCCTGCGCCGGTGATCGCGGGCGAGCAGAAGCTGCGTTACGGCCCTTTCGGTGAAGTCACCGTCTACCGGCCGCACGGCAATCCGAAGAGCGTGGTGCTGTTCGTCTCGGGCGACGGCGGGTGGAATCTTGGGGTCGTCGATATGGCGCGCCACCTGATGGACCTGGATGCGCTCGTCGTCGGCATCGACATTCGCAGCTACCTGAAGGCCGTCAACGCGACTGCGAGCGCGTGCCGGAGTTTCGCGGTCGACTTCGAGGGCCTCGCGCACGAAATCGAGCGGCGCATGAAGTTGCCGGACTATCTGCCGCCGGTGCTGGTCGGATATTCCTCGGGGGCGACGCTTGTCTATGCGACGGTCGTGCAGTCGCCGAAGGGTACATTCGCGGGTGCGATGAGCTTGGGCTTCTGCCCGGATCTCGCCGTCACCCAGACGATCTGCAAGGGCAGCGGTCTCGCCTACTCAGTCGACTACGGGACCTCGCCCGCCCGGCGCGCAGCTCAGGGCGTACTGTTCGCGGCGGCAACCGGGAACGCGACGCCGTGGGTCGTGTTCCAGGGCGACCAGGACCAGGTCTGTGACCCGGGCGGCACCCGCAAGTTCGTCGCTGCGGTCGCCAACGCCGAGCTCGTGTGGCTGCCGAAAGTCGGGCACGGTTTCGCGGTTGAACGCAACTGGCTGCCGCAGTTCAGGAGCGCGTACGCGACGCTGACGGCGCGGGCGCTGCCGCGGCCTGCGACGCTGCCCGACGTGCGCGACCTGCCGATCGTGGAGGTGCCCGCCACGGCACCGCCGCTCGCGGCCGAACGCGGACTGTTCGCGGTGCTGCTGACGGGCGATGGGGGCTGGGCGGGCCTCGACCAGGACGTGTCGGCCGCGCTCGCCGCGCGTGGCATTCCGGTCGTCGGCCTCAACACGCTGAAGTATTTCTGGAACGGGCGCACGCCGGACGCGGCGGCCAAGGACCTCGAGCGGCTGATCCGCCGTTACAGCGCGGCGTGGCAGCAGCCGGAGGCGCTGCTGGTCGGATACTCGTTCGGCGCGGACCTGCTGCCGTTTCTGTACACGCGCCTGCCGGACGACGTACGTTCCCGCGTCCGGACCGTCAACCTGCTCGGGCTCAGCGACTCGGCAAGCTTCGAGTTCCACATGTCGGACTGGATCCCCGGCCGCGATGACGGCGACCGGCCGGTTGGTCCGGAGGTGGCGCGCATGGGCGCGGCTCACGTGCTCTGCCTCTACGGCGCAGACGAGGACGACTCGCCATGCCCGCATCTCGCGAGCGCGACGGTCACGGCAGTCGCGCTCAGCGGCGGACACCATTTCGACGGGGACTACACCTCACTCGTGAGTCGCATCCTCGAGCACGCCCGCCGCTGAACAGCCCCGCGCAAACGGGCTGCAGGACCGCTCCTGCGCTTTTCCCGCACCTCGCGCAACGACGCGCGGCGGCGGAGGCTAGGCGGGATAGCTGGGCGCGCGCCGCGCCGCCAACGCGCGTTCGAATACGCGGCCGACCTTGAGCAGCAGCGCTTCACGCCCGCGCGGTGCGACGAAGGCGACGCCAACCGGCAGTCCGCTGACGTAGGTAGCCGGGACCGTCATGCTCGGGTAGCCGGCCACCGCCGCCGCGGACGCGATCGACGGCCAGCCGCCGCTCGCGTCCGAGCGATCGCCCCAGACAGGATCGAGCAGCTCGGCCGGGCCGTTGCAGGGGGCCATCAATACGTCGACCGAGTGGTCGCGAAACAATGCCGCGAGTCCGGCGGTATCAGTGAGCGTCATGAGCTCCTCGAGCGTCTTGACGTAGGCAGGCGCGTCGAGCCCGCCGCGCTTGTCGGCGTCCTCAAACAGTTCCTGGCCAAAAAACACCAGCTCCTCGGACGCGTGCGACTCATTGAATTCGATCAGATCGCGGAGCGAGCGGTACGGGACGAGTCCGTGCAGACCCTGCAGGTAGGCGGTGATGGCCGTCTTGAAGTCATAGAGCAGGATCTCGGATTCGCGATCGGCGAAATCGCTGAGCCCTTTCGGCAGCTCAATCGGAACGAGCGTCGCGCCGGCCTCCTCGAGCACCTTCGGCCACGCGGCGCTCTCGCGGCCGACCACCGGGTGGGCGTTGGTCGCAGCCACGACCCCGACCCGCAGGCCACGGGCGCTGAACGCCTCGAGATCCCGCGGCGCAATGCCGGAATCAAGCGGCTGTTCGGCGATCACGGCGAGGAGCAGCGCGGCATCGGTCACGCTGCGCGCAATCGGGCCCGCAGTGTCCTGACGCGGTGACAGCGGCACGATTCCGCGGCTGCTGACGAGGCCGACCGTCGGCTTCAGACCCACGAGGCCGTTGACCGACGCTGGCGCCAGGATCGACCCGTCGGTCTCGCTGCCGATGGCCGCCGCGCACAGGCTGGCCGCGGTCGCAACCGCCGAGCCCGAGCTCGAGCCGGATGGATTGCGATCCGCCGCGTAGGCATTGCGGGTCTGGCCGCCAACGGCGCTCCAGCCGCTGATCGAGTGGCTCGAACGGAAATTGGCCCATTCACTGAGGTTGGCCTTGCCGAGCACGATTGCGCCGGCATCGCGCAGGCGCGCGACCAGCGGCGCATCGGTTGCATGGCGGGCCCCGGCGAGGGCGAGTGACCCCGCCGTGGTCGCGACCGGGTCTTTGGATTCGATGTTGTCTTTGAGCAGCAACGGTATGCCGTGCAACGGTCCCCGGTGCCGACCGGAGCGACGCTCGGCGTCGAGCGCGCGGGCTGCCGTGACGGCCTCGGGATTTCGAGCGAGCACCGCGCGCAGCGCCGGGCCGCGCTGGTCGAGCCGTTCGATGCGGGCGAGGTAGCCGAGGGTGAGCGCTACGGAGGTGATCTCGCCGCGCGTCAGCGCCGCCTGCAGCTCGCCCAGCGACTTCTCGGCGACGTCGAACGCCGCCGCACGCTCGAGTTCGTCGGCCGCTGCTGTCAGTTCGGGCGCCGCGCGCTGCGCGGCGGCGAGCAGGCCGGGAGCCAATACCGTCGCGGCGCCGAGTGTTGCCACGAACTCGCGTCTGCGCATCGTGCTTCCCTCTGAGAGCTCCGGCCAAAGTATAAGCGCCAGTTCCCGGGCCTCGACGTCGGCGCGTGATTCCGGGCCCGCGCCGGCCGCTCCCGCCGGGTCCGACTGCGTCGCTCGGGAACCGGCCCCGCATCGCGGCACGAGCCCTGCGCACTTCGAGACGCGCGACCAAGTGCACCGGACCCCGGGCGGCCGGGACCGTCGAACGGGAAAGCTGCAGTCCGGGCAGAGAAAAGCCCCGCGGATCGCTGGATCTGCGGGGCAGCAGTGACGAAACTCGAGATGACGTCGACAATCTGGGTGACGGGCGCACGCGTGCGCCCGCCCGGAACGCGTCGGATCAACGCGGACGGCTTGCCTTTGACCTCCGCAGGGGGGCGAATTGCCGCCCCCCCCCCGCTGCGCACGCGTCGTGCGCGACGCCGTTCACTAAAACTTGTAGGTCACGCCGACGGTATAGAAACGCCCGACCGCGCCCGCCTGGTGCAACGCCGCGTCGTACGCCGCACCGCCACCGCCACCGTAGGTCACGATGTCGACCGGCGGCGGCTGGTTGAAGACGTTGAGCACCGAGGCATGCAGCTGGACCTGGTTGCCGATCGTATAGCGCCCGTACAGGTCGACGTCGGTGAAACTGGCCACATTGCAGTACCCGCTAGGAACATTGGCGGCAGAGACGAACTTCACGAAGTATTCGAGCGTGATATTGCTGACCAGCGCCTGGGCGCACGTGTTCTGGCCGGCTGACGGATCGGTGATGTTGAAGCTGCCGATGTAGTTCAACGTGCCGGTGATCGACGCCGGTCCACGATCCCACGTGAGCGATAGAGCCGCGCGGTCTTTCGGATTTCCGGTATCACCGGAGACGCCGCTCGGCCCGTGCGTGCCGGCCAGGTCGAACACCACGCCATTCGCGCTGATGAGGTCGAACTCAATAATATGCGTGTAGTTAAATTCCGCGGTCAGGCGCCCGGCGGCATCGGAGTCCCATAGGCGGGCCTTCATATCGATGTCGATGCCGCTGGTCTTGTCCTGGCTCGCGTTCACGTAAGGGTACGGCTGATACAGCAGCGGCCCGATCGGAGTCAGCACGTTGCTGATCGTGCCGTTCGGATTGACGAAGGGCAGCTTGACCGGGGTTCCGCGGACCGGGGCTGGCAGCACGTAGGTCGAAGACAGCAAGCCACCACTCTCGAACGAACTCACGATGTCCTGATTGATCTTGATCTCGTAGTAGTCCGCCGAGACGTTAAATGACTTTGACGGCTCGAAAATGAGCCCAACGGTCAGGTTGGTCGACTTCTCCGGCTGCAACGCGGGATTCGGAACCCCGGCACCCACCAGGGCGATCGCGCACTGGGTTGGGAAATTGCCCGGCGTATTCGGGTTGGACGGATGCGGGCAAAGGATCGGATCCGGCACCGCTGCGGCCCCGAAGGTCTCCCCGGAGTTACCGGACTCGGCCACGTTCGGCGCACGGAAGCCTTTGCCCCACGTGCCGCGGAACGACAGTTCGCGGATCGGCGTGAACTTCAAGCCGAACTTGGGCGTCGTCGAGGAGCCAAAGGTATTGTAATGGTCATAGCGCACCGCGGCGTTGACCTCGAGCTGCTTGGCGAGGGGCATGTTGAGCTCGACGAACCCCGCTGTGTCGTCCTGCCCTCCGATCGCAAAGGCAACGTTGCCGTACTGCACACCCGAGGCAACCGTCGGCGGGGCCGTATTATTCAGCAGCTTCTGAAAGAACTCGGCACCGGCGCCGAGCGACAGCGGTCCGCCGGGCAGCTGCAGGAGTTCGCGCGACCCGTGAACGTTGATGAAATTGAGCACGCTCGAGGCAGTTGCTGCGGCCGGGGGCGCGAACAGTGATTCCGCAGTCGAAGCGGTGGCGTCGGCACTCTGGCCGACGAGGTAACCGTTGTTCAGCGCTGCCTGCAGGGCTACCGGCTCGAGTCCACCGAGCTGCACGGAGTTGGTTTTCGCATACATCATGCCGCCCGACGCACTCATATCCCAGCCGGCCGCGGCGCCCGTGACCTCGGCAACCAGGCGGTAGGTATTGGTCTCGAAATTTTGCGTCATCACGCCCAGCTCGTGAAAGCTGTAGACCAGCTCCGCCGGAGCGCCAAACGGATTGCCCGGATAGTTCGCCGGCACCGTGATCGGCGAGTACGGGTATGGATAAACGACCGGCGCGTGTCCGGGCTCCCACCCGATGTTGTAGATGCCGCCACCTTGCGGGTTGGTGTTGAAATAGCCACTTCCAAAGGCAACCGTCAGCGGCGGGAACACCTGATCGGACGTGCTGCGGAAGGACGACGCCGTCACCGTCGCTTGCCAGTCGCTGGCCAGGCTCTTCGTGAGCTTGGCGACGACGTTGAAGTTGGAGGTCTCCGGCTGCAGCTCGAGGCCCTGCTCCGAGTAGGTGCACTGGTTCGCCGCCTGAGCCGTGGCGTTGCAGCCCGGCAGGTATGCGTACGGCTGGCCGGAGGCGGTATTCGGATTGATCAGGTAGCCGGTGGTGCTGAAGGGGTACGGCAGGGCCGGGTTGTTCGCGGCTCCCGGAGTCGTGTTGACACCGCCGATCGAGGTCCAGTCAGTATTGGTAAATGCACCATTGCGGTCGGCAACCAGAATGTTGTCCTGGTGGCGCCACTCGAACGACAGGAACATGTTGTAGCCGTCCTGGGCGAGATCGCCGGTGCCGGCGATCCCCGAAATGCGCGTCATGTTCCCGCCGCCCTGCTGCGTGGTACCCGCCTCGGCGGTGACCTCGCTGCCGACGTAGGTCTTTTTCAGGATGACGTTGACGACACCGGCGATGGCGTCCGAGCCATATTCGGCCGAGGCGCCATCCTTCAGCACTTCGATGCGGTCGATGGCACTGAACGGGATCGAGCTGACATCGACGAAGCTGCGCTGGCCATCATCTGACAGGGGATAGGCCACCATCCGGTGGCCGTCGATCAGGGTGAGCGTCGCACCGACCGTCAGACCGCGCAGCGCAACGCCGGAAGCGCCGCCGGCGAATGCATTGTTGAAGGACTGGCTCAGCGTGCCCTGCCCGTTGGCCGTCAGGTTGCGCAGGACGTCCGAGACGTCCGTGTACCCGGATTGCTGCAGTTCGAGCGAGGTGATCACCGACACCGGGCTCGGCGTCTCAGTATCCGTTCGACGCAGCATGGAGCCCGTCACGACAACCGTGCCCAGGCTCTCTTCACCGGTGGTTGATGCCGGCGGGGTCTGCGCACCCGCGACTCCTGCCACAATCGATAGCAGCGTCCCCACGACCGGGCCGAGCATGCGGCGGTCTTGATTGCGACTCGTCATGTGCACTCCCTGTTGTTGCGTCTTCGCCCCACGGATTGCGTGCGAGCGCTGAGCTTATTCGCTATCAGGGCCGTGCCGACCCGCCGTCATGGCGCATCGACATGGCCTGTTTCCGTGTTGCTGGCGCCCCGATTATCGCTTGTGACCGACGCCGTCATCGCGTCGGCGAGCAGCGCAATAGCCTACCCCACGGGTGGTCGGTCCGCCACTGGCGAAAAGGCGAATGCTTCCTGTTCGATTTTTGCCACAACGCTCATGCGGCGTCGTGCAACTGCCTTTCACAATCCTGTCGGGGACGTCCCGCGCACACACGGCGGTCACCAGACGGCGTCCGACTGCGCGTGCGATGCTCCCGCACGCGCAGGGTCTGCCCAACGTTGACTTGGCCGCCTAATCCGTCGCTTCGACCGGCCCCGCGTCACGGGTCATCGTCCGTCGAGCCGCCGCACTCATCGCCGGAGCACGCCGTGAGTGAGGATAGCCTCTAGACGCCGCCGTACGACCTGATGCCGTACCACTCGCCGACGCCTGCCGTCAGCGAACGGACCAGATCACGTTCTGCGGCGCTTAAGAAAGGACTCCAGACGTCCAGGATCAGAACGGCACGCGGCACGTCGCTGTCATTCCACGCCTCGTGCTCTATCGTGTCGTCGAACACGAAGGCCTTGCCCGGATGCCACTCGCGTCGTTCCGCGCCGACCCGGAAGCCGCAGCCGGGCGGGACGATCAGCGGCAAGTGCACGACGAGACGGGTGTTGCTGACACCGGTATGCGGCGGAATCCGGGTCTTGGCGTCGAGGATGGAGAATACGGCGGTCGGCCCGCACCCCGGCACATCGCATCGAGGCCAGGCGTCGAGCGCCGCGACGGTCCGCGGGCAGCGCGCGATGTGCTCGGGAAACGCGGTCCCTTCGCGCCACAGGTAATAGACGCCCCAGCGGCGCGAATGATTGAGTTCCTTCCACTGATCGAGCGGCACTCCGTCCGCGAGCTCGACGTAGGGTTGCAGGGCCGCGGTCCCATCTGCCAGCACTCCGAGCAGTTCCGCCCGGATATCGGCGGTCGCGGCCTCGATCGAATCGAGCCACGGGAAATCACCGCGCTCGTAGAACTCGATGGCCGGCAAGCCCGGAAAGTACATGAATGAAGGTTGCTGCCGGTAGATCGGCCGCTTCTGCAGCAGCGTCGCGAGACAGTTCTCGAAACGCCCCAGGGGCGCGTCCGTATAGCGCGCACGCAGATCCTTCAGCCGCTCCTCGAGAAACGCCTCGAGTGCCCGGTCGTTCGCGTCGACCACTTCCTTGGCCTGCTGCAGGACCGGCCGCAGCTGCGGCGGCGGCTCGAATCCCGGCGGAATCATCTGCAGCGCGTGGCGGAAGGTCATGGCCGCAGCGCGCCGCTGGCCTTGGAGTTCCTGCAGCGATGCTTTCTGCAGCAGCGCGCGCATGTTGCGCGGTTCGGCCGCGAGGACCCTGTCGAGCGTCGCCATCTCCTCGTCCGCCCGCCCGAGCCCGCGCAGCGCCGCCGCGAGGTTGAGCTGCAAAGACGCATTGGAGGGGTCGCCCTCCAGCGCCTGCTTCAGCAACTGATGGGCGCCGGCCGCGTTGCCGGCGAGCAGCAGCCGCCGCGCGGATTCATTGAGCACCAGCAAGTGGCGCGGCGCCTCGGCCTGCGCTTGCCGCAGCAGCCGGTCCGCATCCTGGACCCGGCCGCTCGCCAGAGCCTGTGTCGACAACTCGATCAGCTGGCGGATGCGCCGATCGTCATCCTGCGACATGTTCAGCCGACTCCTTCGCGTGACAGCAGAAGACGTCGCGGGCAACGACCGGGTTGAGGCACCGCGCTGTCAAGCCGCGCCAAAGAGTACATCCGATCGCGAGTCGGTCCGGGGCCACCAGCCACGCGACGCCAATCGTGCGTGTCGGCAATCATTGGGCGGTCGGCTCCGGCAGCGTGAACCAGCAGTTGAACGCGATCGTGATCCGCTCGCCGTCGCCCTCATACGGCTTGACGTCGTGCAGCACCCACGACGGGAAAATCACCAGCTGTCCGGGCTCGAGACGCACATGGGCGATCGAGTAGCCGTACGGCAGCTGCATCCTGGCGACTGCGGCATCCATGTGCATCGCGCTCGTGATCATCGGATTGACGAAGCTCAGCAGTCCGCTGTCCTTCTTGTCGGCGTCGTCGCGCCCCGGATCGACGCAATAAACCCCGCTCCACGAGGCGTTGGGGTGATTGTGGAGACCGAAGAATCCGCCGCGGCGGGTCACGTGGAACCAGCAGTCGTTATATATCTGCAGCCGCTGCAGCGTCGGCAGGTCGTAGCCGTTCAACCGGCCGATCACCGCAAGCAGCTGGTCCCAGCAGAACCTCTTCAGCTCCTGAACGGCCGGATCTGCTTCCCGGAACAGGTTGAAGTGGCTTTCGAACACTGCCGCGTTGCGCTGGGTCAGTGGCCGCGGATTGGCGGCGGTGCCGCGAGTCTCCTGCTCGAAAATGAAGCGCTTGAGCAACGGGTTCAGCCGGGCGTGCGCCGCGTAGCGGGAGAACGCGAATGGCACGGCAAACATGCTCATGACTTCGGGCGGCGGCATGCGCGATCCTCGAGTCGCCCGCGGCGCGGACGGCTCGCGGATTGTAGCGGTGTGCGGGCTCGCGTGGGCACCGCGGTATACTTTGGCCATGAACGCGGTCCTTCCCGACGCGGCACGCGTGGCTAGCGAGCAAAAGGTGGTCGCATTGATGGCCACCGTCGAACGTCTCGTGGCCGAGCGACGCGATGCGGACGCGCTGCGCCTGTTTCGGGAGGCCGAGGCCCTGCTGCCGGACCATCCGCTGGTGTTGCACGAACGGGCGCGGCGGCTGCTGCAGGGCGGCGATGCGCCGGCCGCGCATGCGCTGCTCCAGCGAGTCGTCGAGCTTGCGCCGCGCCACGTACCGTTCTGGCTGAGCCTGGCTGCTGCGCTGAGACTCCTGATGCGGCCGGAGGAGGAGCTGACGGCACTCGAGCGTGCACTCGCGCTCGATCCGACCCACCTCGTCGCGCTGCTGCAAAAGGCGGCGCTACTCGACCTGATGCGCAAGCCGCGTGCGGCATGTGCCGTCTACGGGAACGCGTTGCAGACGCTGGCGCCCGGCACGCGGCTGGCACCGGCGCTCGAAGCACACGTGCAACATGCTCGCAGACGTGTCGCCGAAGGCGCCGCAGAGCTCGCCGCGGTCATCGACAGGCGGGTCGGGGCGCTGGGCCAGGACCTCTCGGGCGCTGAGCGGCGGCGATTCGATCGCTGCATGGACCGCCTGCTGGGCCGCAAGCGCATCTACACCCCTGAACCCACGTTCATGCTGTTCCCGTACGTCCGAAACTATGAGTTCTTTGACCGCGATCGCTTCCCGTGGCTCGATACACTCGAGCCGGCGACCGATTCAATTCGCGAGGAACTGCTCGGCGTGCTGAGCGATGACCAGGCGGGGATCCAGCCGTATATCGCCTATGACGCCGGGCTGCCGCTCAATCAATGGAAGGAACTCAACCATTCGCGACGCTGGGGCGCGTATTTCCTGTGGAACGAGGGGCGTCGCGAGGAAGCGCACATCGCGCGCTGCCCCCGCACGTGCGCGGCGCTCGTTGCAGCACCGCAGGTGGACATCCCCGGGCGCGGGCCGACAGCTTTCTTTTCAATACTGGACGCGCGCACGCGGATCCCGCCGCACACCGGCGTCACCAACACCAGGCTCACCGTTCATCTGCCGCTGATCGTCCCGCCCGGCTGCCGATTTCGGGTCGGCGGCGAGACCCGGGAATGGCGGGTGGGGACGGGATGGGTGTTTGACGACACCATCGAGCACGAAGCCTGGAACGACTCCGACGTGCCGCGCGCGATCCTGATCTTCGATGTCTGGAACCCGGAGCTCACGCCCGCCGAGCGCGATCTGGTGCGCGAGGCGACGGTCGCGCTCGCAGAGTACTACGGCGCTGAAGGCAAGATTGCGGGGGTGGGGCTGTGAGCGCGCGGTTGCCTGGGTACGTCCCCGGCGGACCGCGGTCGACGTGGTTCGCGCTGATCGTGTGCGCGGCGGCGTGTGCGCCGTGTGCCGCCGAACCCCTCACCAGTCTGCTCGCCTGCCGGAGCCTGGAGGACGCCGCGGCGCGGCTCGCTTGTTTCGATCGCGAGAGTGCGGCGATCGCGACCGCCACTGCGCCCGCCGCAGCCCCCACCGGTGCTCCCGGCGCCGCCTCCGCCGCCGCCCCCGTCGTTGCTCAGCCCGCTGCTCCGGCTGCTGCTCCCGCTGTCGCGTCCGCTGCCGCACCTGCCGCTGCGCCCGCCGCCGCGGCATCCCCTCCACCGGCATCAACACCGGCCCAGGAGCGGGATTTCGGCTTGTCGGCGGCGGCGATCGCGGCGAAAGAGCGTGCTGCCGGCGCGCGGCCGGCGGAGACGGTCAAGATCGAGGCACGGATCACCGGGCTCGCCCTGAACGGTACCGGCCGCGTTGTATTTACCCTTGACAACGGTCAGGTCTGGCGGCAACTGCTGGTGGAGGCGGATATGCTCGCGAAGCTAAACGACGCCGTGACAATCTCTCGGGGCTGGCTCGACTCCTACTGGCTGCAACTGCGGTCCGGACGCGGCTGTAAGGTCGTGCGGGTCCGCTGACGCTGCGGCGCCGTTAGTCGATGGTAATCCCGCCGGCTTCGAGGCGGGCACGCAGCGGAGCGAGTTCGGCAGCGTAGTGCCGCCATTGCTGCAGCGAGGAATCGTAGAGCGGCTGGCGCACCTGAACCGAACTCGATGTCATGGTCGGTGCCGGGTTCTGGTGAAAGTCGAGGCAGGCCGCTTCGAACGGCAGGCCCACGTACTCGAGCAGCCGGCGGGTGGTCGCCTCTTGCGTGGTCACGACGTCCTCGTACGCTACATCGAGGATTCGGCCCGGCAGCACACGGTGCCAGTGCGCCATCAGCCGGCGATAGCCAAGATAAAAATCGCCGAGCTCCCCCAGCTCGTAGCAAAACGGGTAAATGCCCCGGAAATCCGTCTTGAAGATCGCATAGCACGCCGCGAGCGGGTGCCGCGTCAGGTGCACGATGCGCGCATTCGGGAACGCTCGGAAGATCAGCGCACAGTAAAAGAAATTTGCAGTTTGCTTGTCGATGAAGCGCTGCCGCTCTCCGCGTTGCGCGCGAGAGCGCGCCAGGTACTCGCGGGCGATCTCTTCGCCGTCGAGGTCGCCGAGCGCGCTGGCGAATAGAATCGAGCTGCGTGGCGAGAGCGGAACCTTGCGATCGACGATCGCGCTGATCGCCTCGGACAACGCTGACAATTCGCCGGCGGCGTGGACCTGAGAGTGGCTGCCGAGAATGCGTTCGACCAGCGTCGTGCCCGACCGCGGCAGTCCGACGATGAAGATTGGAGCTTGACCGGTCGAATCGGGGGTAATCGCTTCGACCTTCGGAAAAGCCTCAATGATTCGCGCGATGACGGCCTCGTCCTGGCGGGCGTCGTACCGCAGACGGGCGCGCTCCAGCCGGTTGCCGGCGGTCAGATGCCGCCAGCTCGCGGCGTATTGGCCTACGTCCTCGTAGGACTTCGCGAGCCCGAAGTGCAGTGCGGCTGCGTCCGTCGAGTCGGCGGGCAGGGCCGCGAGCGCCGCCTCCATTGCAGCGATGGAATTGTCCTCGGTCGACTGGCGGCGGAGCTCGGCACGTCCCTTCAGCGCTTCCGGATCCGTGGGGGCGATCGCCAGCACCGCGTCATAGTCGAGTGCCGCGAGGTCGAAATTTCCGAGAAAGCGGTGCACTTCCGCGCGCTTGGCGAGGAGCAATCGGTTGTCGGGCGCCGCCGCGACGCCGCGCGCGTAGATCTCGAGGGCACGACGGTGCTCACCCGCGTGAATCAGCAGCTCGCCGACGGCGTCGAGCGCCGCCGGATTCTCTCCCGCGGCCGTCGCCGCCGCCTCGGCCGCGGCGAGCGCCTCCGCCCGGCGACCGAGGGCCAGCAGGCACTCGGCCTGCTGCAGCAGGCACTGGAAGTCAGCCGGTGTGGTTGCCAGGCGTTGCTCGATCAGCGCGAGCGCCGCCTCTTTCTGGTCCGTGAGCAGGGCCACGAAGCTGCCGAGCAACCAGCCCGCTGACTCCGACGGCCACGCCGCCCGACACGCCGCCGCCGCCGCCGTCGCCGCCGGCCAGTCGCGCCGGGCCATGCGGTTGGCGATTTCCCGTTGGAAATCGGGGAGGCTAGGGTTCGTCATGTGGGGAGGTCATGTCGTCGGTAAACCGCTCTTTATGCGACCGAGATTCATCTGCGTCAAGTTCGATTGCGTCACCGCTGATCGTTGTGCGCGTGCAACACGCCCCTTGGCCCGGGCGCCCGTCGGATGCGGCAAACGGGGCCGCAAACCCATGCAATGTATCGCGTTCTCATTCCATGCATGTTTTGCCGCTGCAGAGACGGGCGGGTGATCAATTAAGCGGCTGAATATACTACATTAATTGTGAGAGCCGTGGCGTCGTTCGCCCGAGACCGAACTGCTCTTTGTTGGTGCACCGGACCGGGACCGCGCACGGCGCGCCTTGTTGCGATGTTCTGACACCGTGCTATATTCCGGCCGCGGCGAATAATACCTAGAGACGTCAATCGTCCGGTGCAGGGAGTGGCAGCCGCCAAGGGGTGGGTCGAGGACCGCGGTCCTGGCCGTCTGTTGGCGGGTGATCGCATTCCCCGCAGCCGGGGGGCTTCTGTAGGCGTCGCCAGACTGGCTGTTTCGGCATCTATCGCCTATCGGGAGCGCCACTCAATGCTTAATCATCGCGGGAATCTTCGATTGCAGATGGCGGTGCGCTTCGCGCTCGCCAGCGCGACGTTCACGTCGCTCGGTGTCGCCAACGCGCAGACGCCGCCCGCGTCGCAGGCACCCACCGCCGGTGCCGCGCTCGAAGAGATCGTCGTCACAGGTTCGCGCATCGCGGTCCCGAACTCGGTCGCAATCAGCCCCGTCCTCGCCGTCTCGGCGGTCGATATTCAGCAGACCGGCGCCACCCGTATCGAGGACATGCTCAATACGCTGCCCCAGGTGAATGCTGCCCAGGGCACCGGCCAGTCAAACGGCGCGGACGGCACGGCGCAGGTCAACCTGCGCGGCCTCGGCGTCAACCGCACACTCGTGCTGGTCAACGGCCGCCGCCTCGGCCCCGGCGACCCATCCACTGCCGGCGCATCCGACCTCAACCAGGTTCCCGCGGAACTCATCGACCGCGTGGAGGTGCTGACCGGCGGCGCCTCGTCGGTATATGGCGCCGACGCGGTGGCCGGCGTCGTGAACTTCGTCCTCAACGATCACTTTGAGGGCGTCAAGCTGATCGGCGACTACGCCATGTATCAGCACCAGAACACCAACAACGATGGCGAACAGACCGCGATCAGTGACTTTAACGCCTTGAACGGCACCAACTTCCAGCAGGCGCCCAGCAACGTCGACACCGGTTTCACCAAGGATCTTGGGTTCATCGCCGGAATGAACTTTGCCGACGGCAAGGGCAACGCGACGTTCTATACGACCTATCGGAATGTCGCGGCCGTGCTGCAGGCGAAGTACTCCGAAAGCGCCTGCACGCTCAATTCGGGTTACTCGACCAGCGGCGGCAAGCGCAACTGCGGCGGTTCGTCCAACTATGACCGGTTCATCGACCTCAACACGGGCACCGACCAGTCGATCTCCCCGGGCGGCGTGCTGGTGCCGTTCAGTGGCGCATACCGATATAACTACGGCCCGCTGAACTATTACCAGCGCCCGGACGAGCGCTGGTCGACGGGCGGGTTCATGCACTACGACATGAACGACCATGTCACCGTGTACTCGGAAATGATGTACATGAATGACCGGACGATCTCGCAGATCGCGCCGTCCGGAGCGTTTCTGGCCCCGACCTACTACACCAATTGCAACAACCCCGAGTTGTCCCCCAGCGAGCTCGCCTCGTGGTGCGGCGGCGTCGTAAGCCCGGCGCTCTCGGACCCGCTGCTGATCGGCCGCCGCAATGTCGAGGGCTCTCCGCGTGACGACGATCTAGAGCACACCTCGATTCGCATGGTCCTTGGCGCGAAGGGCAAGATCAACGACACCTGGAATTACGACGTCAGCGGCCAGCACAGCATCGTGCAACTGGTCGAAACCTATGCCGACGCATCGTTTACGAAGATTCAGGACGCCATACAGGTCGTTAACACACCGACCGGCCCCCAGTGCCTCGTCAACGTGCCCAATGCCCAGTCCTCCGGACTTGCCGCTGGCTGCGTGCCGTGGAACATCTTCGGCGGCCCGCCGGGCAGCAACACCGGCGTCACGCCGGCGGCAACGAACTACATCTCGGAAATAGGGATGCAGCGCGGTCAGGTCAATCAGGACATCTTCCAGGCGGACTTTACCGGAGACCTTGGCCGCTACGGCGTGCAGCTGCCGACTGCGAAGTCGGGCCTGAAGGTCAACCTCGGTGTCGACTGGATGGATACGACCTCCCAGTTTCTGCCCGACGCCGAGTTCCAGGACTACGATCTGACAGGTCAGGGCGGACCGATTCTGCCCGTGTCCGGCGGAGTCATCGCTCGCGAGGCGTTCTTCGAAGGTCGCCTGCCGCTGATCGACGACAAGCCGGGCGCGCAGTCGCTCGCCCTGGAGGGTGGCTACCGCTATTCCAGTTATAACCTGGGGTTTGACACCAACACCTACAAGCTGGGCCTCGAGTGGACCCCGGTCAACGACTTCCGGCTGCGCGCCAGCTGGTCGCGGGCGGTGCGCGCTCCGAATGTGAGCGAACTGTACTCACCGCAATCTGTGGCTCTGGACGGCCATACGGATCCGTGCGCAGGCCCTGCCGTGGGTGGCCTCGTGAACGGGCACACCCTTGCGGCTTGCGAGCAGACCGGCGTGACGCCGGCGGAGTTCGGCCATGTTCTGGTCAGCGCGGCCGCCCAGTACAACGGCCTGACGGGCGGCAACCCGAGCCTGACGCCGGAGACCGCAATTACCACGGATTTCGGCCTCGGCTGGACACCGTCGTTCCTGCCGAACTTCCGGCTGCAGGTCGACTACTACGACATCACGATCGGCCAGGTCGTCAACACGATCGGTGCCGACACGATCCTCCGCTATTGTGTGCAGCAAGACCTGTTCTGCAACGATGTCCATCGCGACCCGGCCACGGGACTCCTCTGGGGGCCGTCGACCGGCTACGTGATCGATTTGCTGTCGAACGTCGGCAAGCTGGAGGAGAAGGGTATCGACGTCGACCTGTCTTACGGCTTCGACGTCGGCGCCGCCGGCAAGATCCACACGAGCTTCGTTGGCACGTACATCGATAGCTACCTCCAGACGCCGATCGCGGCAAATCCGGCGACGCAGTACGACTGCGCCGGGTACTACGGCAACACCTGCAGTAATGAAACGGGCACGGCGAACACCTCTCCGCTCCCAAGATGGCGCCATGTATTCCGGACGACCTGGCAGACGCCGTGGAGTGGATTCGATCTGTCGGTGGCGTGGCGGTACATTGGTCCCGTGAAGGTCGATTACACGAGCTCGAATGTGAACCTGGCACCGGCTGCAGGATGCACGATCGCCGATGGCTGCGTCTCGAACACCGACGTGCGTTTGAGTTCGCGCAGCTACCTCGACGTGACCGGTTCCGTGGCCCTGGCGGATCACGTGACGTTCCGGCTCGGCATCAACAACCTGCTCGACAAGGACCCGCCGCTCATCGGTTTGACGAACTGCCCGACCGGGACCTGCAACGGCAATACCTTCCCGGGAACCTACGACGCGCTGGGACGCTATATCTTCGGCACCATCACCGCCCAGTTCTGAGCGGTAGCCAAGTCGAAAGTTAAGACGGCGGGCTTCGGCCCGCCGTTTTTTTTTTGCTTGTCCGGCGACGAACACCCGCCCGAGCCTCGGGCTCGCATGCGGCACCCCGAAAACACCGTGAGCTAGCGGCGCATCCGACCTGCTCGCTCCGACCCTGCCCGGTCAGTGCGGCTTTTTCGGGGGTCAGTGACGCGAAGGCGTGGCCTGTGTGGCCGACGTCGGCGCGCGCGGCGGACGTACGGGAGCGACCGCAGCCCTTGGCCACTTCCGCCGGGAACTCTGGTCACCGGGTGTCGACAGCGGGGTAGCGGACCCGGTCACCGGGTTGAATTCCGAGCCGATGGCTCGTGCCGCCGGCCACCTCGAGCACGCCGGTCACAACGCCCATGGAATCAATCGTCGCGAGCGACAGCGGGGTGGCGTTCTCCGCAATACGGATCACCCGCCAATCGGGCGCGATGAACAGCAGGTCGAGCGGAATGACCGTGTTCTTCATCCAGAACGAGGCGGTCTGCGGGGCCTCCCACAGGAACAGCATGCCGCGGTCCGGGGCGAGCTTTTTGACGAACATCAGACCCTGGTTGCGGCGCGGTTCGGTGGCGGCGATGTAGACGTGGAACCGATGGATCGTGCCGCGCGATTCTATGGTGAGCTCGGCGCTTGGGAACCGCGCCAGCGGTTCCTGCGGCGGCTCGTCGGCGTAAAGCTGCGTCGCGCAGAGCACGCCCGCGAGGCTGAGCAGTGCGAACAGCGGCGCGCGCGTGCGGTTCAGCCGGCCGGGGACGTGGGTTGCGGATCCGGTTCCCATGTGAGCGCCCCACGGAAGTCGAAGGTGGAGAGCAGTATCGCATCCCGGCCGTCGCCGACGGAGCGGGCGGGCTCCAGGCAAAAGCCGCGGGCCTCGATGCGCCAGCGGCGGCCGGGCGGGGTTTTGGGCGCCGCGGGCGCCGCTGCGGATGCGGCAGGGGCCGGAACATCCGGCGCGAGCGGGGTCTGGTGCACTTCGTCGAGAATGCATTTGCCGTCGCCGCGCGTGCCGTACACGGCACCGCCTTCGCGGATCAGCGTGACGTTGACCGGCACGGCACGCCCGGCCGCGCCCTCGGCCAGGTGCGCCACGCCGAACACGAGCGTCAGGCGCTTGCCGTCCTGCACGCCGCTGAACGTAACCCGAAGGCCCTGGCCGTCCGGCCGGCGCATGCCGTCGCATTGCATGTCGGCCGCGCGCCAGTGCAGCTTGAGGTCGATGGCGCCGGCGAGGCGCGCGTCCAGAAACGCATCGGGTACTGCGCCGCAGCTCACTCGTCGTCCCGTGACAGCAGCAGCGTCCTGGCGAGCGTGCCATGCAGCGCGCCGACGGCCCTGACGAGGTGCATGAGCCCGGTCAGCAGCAGCACCCCGAACAGGCCGACCGGCAAAGTCAGCGGCCAGGGCAGGAACTTGTGATCCCACTGCACGGCCGCGCCCGTGTGACCGAGTATGTGCAGCACTCCCGCCACCGGGGCGGCGATGCAGCCGAGGCTGACCGCGAGCCCGGCGACGGTAACCGTGAAGTAGATGATGCCGAGCGGCAGCATCAGGACCATGTACATCAGCGTCGTCCACGTGCGCCGATCGGTCAACATGTCCCTAATCCGCGCAACGAGCCCGGCGCCGCGCGCCGAGCGCACCGGGCGCCGCGGCATCCGCGCGCCCAGCAGCCCCTCGACGATCCGACCTTCCACCAGCGACAGCAGGCGTGTGAAGCCGATGAACAGCAGGAAGAACGGCACGCCGATGATCAGGAACGCGAGCCCGAACGACATCGACAGGCCCGCAACCGTCACCGCGAAGTAGAAGATGCCGGTCACGATTGCGAGCAGCATGTAGAAGAGCGCCGTCCACGCGCGGCTGTCGGAGTACACGGCGAAGAAGCGCCCGAGCGGCGTGGCACGCGGCGGCGGCTCGTGCGGCTTCGTCGCCTCGCGCACGGTCCGCTCTGTGGTCCGGTACGCCTCGGCGACCTCGTCCGGCGCGCCATAGGTGCTCGCGATCAGCTCGAGCACGTCCGCCTCGCTCTTGCCCGGATGCTGGCCCACCTCGGCGCGCAGGTACTCCTCGGCGTCATAGAGCGCATCCTGGATGAGCGCCGGATCCGCGCCCTTGAGGGATTCCCGGAGCTGGGCGAGGTACTGGTCGATCGAGCGGGGGGCTGGCCGGTTCATGGGCGGCTCACTTGTGCTGTGGGAGGGGCGGGCGCGGCGGTTCCGCCTGCGACCGTGTCGACGAAATCGCGCGTGCTGTGCCAGGTGGCGAGCCAGCGCCCGAGCGTCTCCCGGCCGAAGTCGGTGATCTTGTAGTAGCGGCGCGGCGGGCCCGAGGACGAGGGGACCACGTGGCTCGCGAGGAGTCCGTGCGCCGAGAGCGTGCGAAGTACCGGGTAGAGCGCACCCTGCTTCATCGGGCTCCCGGTTGCACTCAGGCCCTCCAGGCGCTTGGCAATCTGGTAGCCATACAGGTCCTCGCCCGCCTGATCGAGGACCGACAGCAGCACCAGCGCGATCAGGCCGGAGTTCAGCTCCTTCTGGAACTTGCGAACGAGGCCGCTCAGGTCGAGCGCCTCCACGGCGACTGGGTCGGTATCCTCGGCAGGGACGTCAGGGGCTTGCATGATGGGGGTCAACTATATAGCGAACTAAATAGTAGTCAATACCAAGTAGTAGTGCCTGGTCCAGCTATCCGTGCCTGCCTGTTCGCCGGCAGCGCCCCGGGGCGGTGCTAGACTCCGCGATCGCCCGATGTTGGGAAGCTTCTAAGTCCATGAGTCGTCAGAAGTTCACGCTCGAAGTCAACCCGACGCTTCCGCCGGCCTTGGGGCGCCTGTCGGAACTCGCCACCAACCTCCGATTCAGCTGGCACCGCCCCACCCGCAAGCTGTTTGAGACGCTCGATGCCCGCTTGTGGGCCGGCGTCGGCGGCAATCCGCGTCTGTTCCTGCGGTGCATCGACCAGTCGACCCTCGACACCGCAGCGCTGTCGAACGGCTTTCTCGACAACTACCACCAGGTACTGCGGGGCTTCGACGAGTACCTCGGCGAACCGCGTCCGGAAGTGCCGTCAGAAAACCTCGAA
>Ga0181521_10002438_pt1 | contig 22545 bp, 31 predicted proteins | sample PEATcosm2014_Bin_32_FD_119764 | JGI IMG/M metagenome (GOLD analysis project Ga0181521, IMG submission 119764) | Peatland microbial communities from MTU Mesocosm Facility, Houghton, MI, USA - PEATcosm2014_Bin02_60_metaG | ecosystem: Environmental > Terrestrial > Soil > Wetlands > Peat | place...
CCGCGGCAGGCGGTCCGGCCGCCACCGCCAGCACCCGAAAACCTTTCGCCTCCAGTTCGTTCGCCGCTGCGGAGGCGGTGGGTGAGGGGGCCGCGAGAACGCTGACAACGGAGAAGGCGCCCTTAATGATGCGCAGCGTTCCAAGGCTCGGATCAACTGCCGCCGCCTCGGACATTTTGGTGGCGGGATCAAAGGGCACGAAGTGAGTGAGCTTGGGCGGATTCGCGGCGACTTTCTTTGAGGCGGCGGAACGAATCGCTCCGTCCACAGGATCCTCTCCGCCATCGGAGCTGGCCAGCGCCGCCATCGTCAAGACCCGCGGCTCGTCAGATCCCGGCATCGGGTGGACCGCCGTGACCGTGAGTTGATTGCGCGTGAGCGTCCCGGTTTTGTCCGCGCACAACACATCTATGGACGCCGCTTCGTCCACGGCTGAGAGCCGGGTGGGCAAGACGCCCTGACGCGCCAAGGCCCGCGCCCCCAGAGCGCTTGCCAGCGTAAACGTGGCGGGCAGCGCCACGGGGATGGATGCCAGAACTGCCGTTAAAACCAGGGGGATGATCTCGCTCGCTGGCATCGCATGGGTGAGGGCGTAGGCCACCAGAATGAGGATCAGCGTGCCGTTGAACATCGCCAGATCGCGCACCACGCGCAAGACCGCCTTTTGCTGTGTGCTGACAACATGGGCGGTGAGAACCAACTCGGCCGTGCGTCCGAACTTGGTGCGCGATCCCGTCGCCGTAACCCTGGCAACAGCCTCGCCGCGGCGCACCAGTGCCCCGGCAAAGGTTTGGAACCCCGGTCCCGCTTCAGTGCCGATTGACTCACCCGTCAGCATGGATTGGTCAAGCAGTACGTTCCCCTCGATCAACTGCGCGTCTGCGGCAACGACGCCCCCAAGTGACACCTTGACGATGTCGCCCGGCGCCAAGTCAGCCGCCGGGATGCTCTTCCAGGCGCCGTCGCGGCGAACCGAGGCGGTCATTGCCAGCCGCTTTTTCAGAGCGGCCAGCGTTGCTTGAGCGCGCGCCTCCTGAAAGAAGCCGAGCGCGGCATTGAACACAAGGAGGACGGCGATGATTCCGCCTTCAACATACTTGCCGAGCACAATCTCCAGCACAATCGCTGCTTCCAGCATCCAAGGGATCGGCGCCCACAGTTTCTCAAGGGCGCTCCGAGCCGGATGCGATGACGTATCGGGCATGGAGTTGGGACCGACTTGGTCCAACCGGCGGCGGGCCTCTTCGCTGGTGAGACCGTCCGGCGATTCGTTGGCCGGAGCATTAATCGCAGTGGGTGCGGCGATGGGTGGAGCAACAAGCTTATCCATCTCTGACTCCTCAGGGGTTCAGGCGCCAGATGGTGAAATTCAGCACTGCGGCAAAGCTCACCCACGCCAGGTAAGGCGCCAGCAACACACCCGCTGGTTTCTTCGCCCGCCAGAACGATCTCATGGTCGCCGCCAGTACCAACCAGAGGACGATGATTTCCGCGAAGGCGAGACCCGAACGGTGCATCCCAAAAAACAGAGGCGTCCACAGCGCGTTAAGCAGCCATTGCAGAAGAAACAACCCAAGAGGCCATGATCGCTCTTTCCACCCACCCTCGCGCCATACCAACCAAGCCGCGACCGCCATCATGACATAGAGCAATATCCACACCGGGCCAAATATCCACGAGGGAGGATTCCAAGCCGGCTTGTGCAAGCCAGCATACCACCCATCGGTCGAAACAAAGACCGCCGTGCCGGAAGCAGCGAGGCACAAGACCATCCACCCAACCAAGGCCAAAGCCTGGTTGCCCTGTCCTCGAACTGGCTCCTGCCGGACTTGCTGGCCCTCTGGCAATGCCTCCTGATCGCGTCGTGATAAAACGAAAAACTTGGGTGTCATAAACTGCCGATTCGCAGGCGGCTCTTTGCATAAATCGCGCCGATTTTACTACCAGGCGTTGCGGGCTGGGAATTCCATGCTTGGCTCCAAAACCTCACGCATGGACTTAGACCTGGATGTCGACCTCCAGAATGCAATTCAGGCCGTCGAACGGATTCGATACGTAAGCCGAAGACAGAGGATCGTCGGTCCACTGGCCATCAACGACGAACCGATATTCATACCTTCCCGGATCGAGCATCAACTCCACCCCCCAACGGTCGCCCGCTTGTTTTTGCAAAGGCATGGCGGATGGCTGCCAACCGTTGAAGGAGCCGGCCACGAACACCAACTGCGCATCGGGAGCATACAGTTCAAGGCAAATGCGCTTTTTATCGGGGTTCGGAAACCGCTCGAGCAACAACCCGACTGGCTTGGCGACCGCCTCGGTTTTGCGTGCGGGGACTTTGGCCACGTTGCTCTTCGACCGCCTTTCGGATTTTGACGGGGCTGCTTTGGCAGCAGCATTCGTTCGACTCCGTTCTTCATTTGGGATGGCAGGTGTCTTCATTATTGTCTCCTTTGGTGCGCTTGTTTTGATTGCATAATGGGCTGGAAAGGCTTGCAGGCGGTATGGGGTGAACACCCCATAGCGCCCGCAAAGGCTTTTTGGGATGATCGCTCCCGAACATGTGAAACCTATGGCAACGGTGGAACTCTTGGAACGAACGGCTCCTTCGGACGTGGTGGCCAACGCTGCGGATGATTCGGCATACACTTTGAACATCGTGGGAGTTCGTCTACAAGACGTGGCGAGCAAAGCCCAGTCGGATTTTATCCCGGTGGAGCGCAGGCGGCCAATCGCAGCCCGCACTTCTTCCATGAAGCTTCTCGCGGAACGAGCCGGCACGCCTGCGCAAGAGCGCCGGGAATTCCACGGCCAGTATCGCGATGCGTACTATCATTCGGGATTAAACGAGTGAACGGGGGCCATCCTCGGAATGCTGTCGCATATCGTTTGGACAACCTGATTCATTTTCCACGGCCGGCCATCCAAGATCCGGTGGCGCGGCGAACGCTTACCGCTTGGGTGGTAATGGAGAAACCAGCCACGCGCTCCTCGCCTGAAGACGGTGACAACAGTGTGGTGAGCATCTTGATCGTGGTGGTCTTGCCCGCGCCGTTGGAGCCGCGCAATCCAAAGACCTCACCACCGTTCAGCGCCAGCGCATCCGCCGCCGCAAATGCGGCGAGGCGGCGTGTCTGCTTTCTAATTTCCAGGACAGTTGCTCGTATCTCAACACGATCTTCACTTGAACACCTTGATCAAGGCCTCAAACTGCACACGCAGTGATTTGTCATGGGGTGTTACAGGCGGGATCTTGCGGTCAATCTCAAGCAACTCATAGACGGCCCTTTGGGCCGCTCGCACCGAATACTCGACAGTAAAGACCACATCATCGGGGATTTCGACGAACTGGCTGATGAAGGCAAGGTTCCTCGAACCAACAGGCACCGGCAGCGGCCGGTCACCATTCAGACGGGGCATGAACATACTGGTGATGTAAGGCATCCGGCAGGGAATGCAGTTGGCTGAATCCATGGTTTCCAGATCGAATCGCAGATGGCCGCAAAGTTCCCGCAGAATTTCTGCGCCGGTGCATTCGGCCATTGGCTGGGGAACGAAATTGCCGACTCGGTCTGGAAACAGCGCATATCCCCAGAACACCTGCACGTCGGCAGGCTGGTTCGGGAAGTGAGGTTGGTGGGCCAGCACAATGGACATCAGCCAATTCGAGTCCTTGAACGTTACCAACCCGCCGGTGCCAGGCTGATTGCCGCTGAACTGGTGCATCTGGTCAAAGAAGGCGGGATTCTTCAGCGTGATGGTAAAAGACTCCCAATTCGATTGCGCGATGCAACTGTTGAAAGCCGCGGGGTTGCCAAAGTGCGGACGGCCCTCCGCCAGCTTCTCCCAGAGAGACCAACCGCCACTTTCCTTTTTGGTCAGCTTCCGGGGGGCGCTCGTCATCGAACCCAAACTGGAGGCATCGGTCATGGAGGCGTTTTGCACAAAAACAAAGTCACCTTCGTCCACGGCAATCACCTCACTTTTCCCGTGACGAAGACAGTGAATGCCGGTCACGACAAACTTGCCGTCTTCGGCCTTATGATCGAGGTCTGTCGCCTTGCAATCCGTAACCAAATGTACGCCCTGGGCTTCAAGCCAGGCCTGCAACGGCAGAACCAGGGAATCATACTGGTTGTAGATGGTTCGCTTGACGCCGGCCAGGGTTTCGATCCGGGAAAATTCGAGCATGAAGCGGTGCAGGTAACGCCTGAATTCGACGGCGCTGTGCCAGGGTTGGAAGGCGAAGGTGGTGGACCACATGAACCAGAATTCCGTCTCGAAGATCCCAGGCGAAAGCCAGTCGGTGATGCAGCTTGCGCCCAGCGCGTCCTCGCTGGCCTGGCTGAGTTTCAGCAATTCGACGCGGTCCCGCATGGAGAAGCCCATCGAACTCACCGGGACCTTCGCACGACGGCGATCAATCAACCGCGCCATCGCATTGGATTTGTGCCGCTCATTGAACTCCACCGTTTCGTCAAAGACCGTCTTGCCTTCGCAGTTCAGGGAGGGAATCGTTTTGAAAAGTTCCCAAGTGCATTCGTAGTTGTCGGTCGTCAACATGCGTCCACCGCGCAGGGAATATCCTCCCGCAGGGTCTCCGGCGCCGTCCAGGCTTCCGCCCATCACGGGCGCTGCTTCGAGGATGAAGATATTTCCACCCGGCAGGCTGCCATCGCGAATCATGAAGGCCGCCGCGGCCAGGGATCCGATACCGCCTCCGACAAGATAGGCCTTCGAATTTGCTTTCATGGCGAGGCGGAGTTCTATCGGTGCCAATGTCCTCCATACCTTACATAACCGTGTGGTCCGGGACCCCAATAGCCACCCACCCACACCGTGCCTGGAAACGGTGGCCACAACCAATAGCCCGTGGACCAATACCATCCATTATTCCACACCCACTCGCCGTTGGCCCAAACATAACCCGGCCCGGGTGAGGGGACCACCGGTTCCATCAGAGGGACTGGCGGCGGAGCCTCCATCACCGCGGAAGTCGCGGCCCCGGAAATGGAGCTGGCGGTGTTGATCATGAAATCAATGACACCCTGGGAAACACCAGCGTCATGCAAGTCAATGATATCGTTGGCGCTCAGATGGTACACCGTGTGCGAATTGCTAATCTGGGCGACAATAATGTGGTCTTTGATTCCTGCCCGATATAGCGCCTTGATGTCGGCCAGACTCAGCGGCGCGCCTTGCTGGGCGCGGGTGTAAGTATCCGGGTATTGCTGGCGAAGTCGGGCCTCCTGCTCCTCGTCGGCGGCGTGGCCGAATAATCCACCAAAAATCGCGCCGGCAGCGCCCCCAATTAGCGCGCCTGCGCCCGCGTTACGGCTGGCGCTGCCAATGATCGCCCCAGTGGCGGCGCCAAAAGCGCCTCCTGTAAGAGCGCCGGTCGCAGTGTTGTCCGGCGTGCCATTCGGGTTGTAACAGCTCGTCAGAGCTACCACCGCAATGGCTGTTGCCATAGTGGCGAGGTGACTTTTTCCCGGCTTTTGATTAGATGTTTTCATAGGAGTGGCAAAATTGAATTCCCCCATCTCAATTCCGATGGATTTTCAAGATCTTTCATTGTTCCTCCTCGGATCGGACGCTCCGATTGGCGGCTCATTTTTCCGGCACCGCTTGCAACACTCCTTAAACCGGACCAGCAGCCTTCTTCAGCCAGTCTTTCCCTTCGCGGCATAATTCAAAAACTGCGAGCGAGATCGCACTTCTACCCAGTGGGAGTCAATCGCCAAACGGACCATTTGCTTGGCGTGGCCCGAACCCCACACCTGGATTGCCGCCGCGATCAAGTCTGCGAGCGTCATCTCTTTGCTCTGTTTCTTTTCCATATGCCAAGAATAGACTTGGAGGCATTTCCCTGGCTATGGGGTGTTCACCCCAAGAGTTGCAATTCCCCAATCCTTCGAAGAGGTTGAACTCATCGCGTCGATGCAGCGGACGGGGCCGGCCGATTCCACTTGGCGCAGCCCACTCGCTTCAACCCAACTGGCCAGTCCTGAGTTTCAAATCTCGGATTTCCCAGGGTGCAATGAAGCGGCTGCCAATGTCGGGTGCGAAGACGCAGCGAGGACACCTGGCAGATCGCCTGCATGACACAACGCGGTTGGCTCATCCATGGCGTTCAAACGCGCAACAGGGACTCCGTGCCTCACCATTGGCAAGGCCGGGATTGGCTTTTCCTCAACCGTTAACGCACGATACGTCACGGGCACCTGCCATTCGGCGTAGTTCGGATCGAAAGCTTTCATGGCGCTGACCACCCGCAGGCGAAAAGTCTTTTCGATCAACCCTCCCTGTCCTGGCAGGATTTTGAAGTGGACGCGGAAAAAGGACCAACCGCCGCCCCGCGCCTTTTCCACTCCCCCAATCATCGGCTCGCTTAAAATTATCGCGCCGAACTGCTCCCACATTCCTTTGGCTTCGTCCCCGACGATTTGAACGACCTTTTGCGGATCCACGCCAGCCGGAATCTTGACATTCCCGTATGCGTCCACACCACCGGGCGGAAACCGGCTGACGGTGCCTATGTTTCGGTTGGGAATCAAAACCTTCTGATGGAGAAAATTGACCAGCGTAGTGAAGCGCAATCCGATTTCTTCCACGCGGCCAATGACGATGGTGTTAATACTGGCAATTTCCACCAAATCGCCCACGTCCATGGCGTCGCAAAAAATCAACGTCATGCCGCTGACGATGTCCTGAACCAAGCCTTGTGAACCAAAGCTGATAGCCAGGCCAATGATCGAAGCGCCGGCCAAATAAGCCGTTAAGTTCACGCCAATTTCCTGTAGGATCAATCCAAACGCAAAAAAGTAGAGGATAAAAATGATGGCGCTGACGACGAGGCGGCTAATCGTGATGAATTTGGGTTGTCGCGTCCTGAAGATAAGCGGATGGTTCTTCTGATGGCTTTTGCGCTTGAGGATGATCCATTCGCTGCTGTGCCGGAGGATTTTAACCGCCACATGGACGAAAATCACCAGACCAACAATGAGAAGCAGCCGCATTTCCGTGGATGACCCTTTGCCCGAAAAATGACCGTAAATGCGACTCACCACGGTATCATCTGCTCCATGTAAGAACGAAGTTGGCGGCTGACTTGGCATATCCACAGAAAACATGAAGACACCTTGTGCGAAGATCCAAAAACTTGCACAGTCTCAGGAACTGCGAAATTGAGCGTCCTCCCGGCTTTGGCTTGATTTGGTGCTATGTCTTGTTGTGAAACCCATGGACGCGGGTGAGGTTGCGTTCCGCAGTCAGTTCCGCCTCCGCGGCGAGCCAATGTTGCACATCGCGCCCGGGCTTTGAACCTTCATTTTCATAAGTGAAATAGGCCTTTCTGGCCACCTCATCTGTGGACGGCATAAAACCCTTTGCCTCCAGGTCTGCTTCCTCGGTTGCAGCCGCCGACGATGGGGCAGAAGGCTTTTGATTTTTATCTTGGTAGAAAGTCTTGTGTTTCATGCCGAAACGATATGCTTGTGCATGGCCTGTCAGCTATGGGGTGTTCACCCCAGTCGGAGAATCAACTTTCGACTCAAAACGCGCAAAACGCACCCTTGCGAAAGCAGCCCTGAATGGCAGTATCAGGATGCAAAGCGCCGATGTCTTGACATACGAATGAACCAACCGACTCAAACCATTCTGCGTTCAGGCAAGTTCCTGGCATTGATCAAAGAAGGCCATTGGGAATACGTGGATCGGGTTAACGCCACCGGTGCCGCCCTCATTCTGGCCGTGACGGCAGACCGGAAAATTCTTCTGGTAGAGCAATACCGCATTCCGGTCCATGCGCGCACGATTGAGCTTCCCGCCGGCATTGTCGGGGACGAGCCGGGCTGCTCGAACGAATCTCAAGCCGGAGCGGCCCGACGCGAGCTTTTGGAGGAAACCGGCTATGCGGTGGACAACCTGCTGCCGTTGATGACAGGACCGAGTTGCAGCGGCCTCACTTCCGAACGGGTGACTTTGTTCCGCGCTTCGGAGTTGCGCCACGTTGGGAAAGGTGGTGGTGTGGCCAACGAAAAAATCACCATTCACGAAATTCCGATGGTTGAGGTGGTGCGGTGGCTGGAAACGAAAGCGAGAACCGGAGTTCTGATAGACCCCAAAATATATGCAGGACTTTTCTTCGTGACACAGATCAAATAACTAGGCCGGCGGCCAGACACGGCATTCCCAATTTGGCGCATCAAGACCAACCTCCCCGGCATCAAGTACCCTGTTTTGCCGCATCGAGCTCAAAGTGATGGCGAACGTGCGCCACAATTTGCGGCTCGGTCATTTTGTCGGTCGTTTCCATCGTGACGATGTGAGCACCGGGGCACTCTTTCTCGAATCGCTTTTTCAGCTCGCCCTTGGCCTCGCCGGGACCAAAGATCAAGATCGCTCCCGCATGGCGAAGATAAGAAACGATCTCCTCGTAATATCGCTCGAGATACCCGGAGTAAGCTCTCTGGCGCGAATCGTCGGCCGGAACTTCCTGATATTCAAACCGGCCAATGGATGGCTCGCCGGTTCGCCGAAGCTGCTGTTGCGCATTGGATTGGATGCGCTTTGTTTCTTCCCCGGTTTTTGAGAGGACGACGATCAAAGCCTCCCGGTGGTCAACCCAAAGACCCGCTTCGACCTTCCGACTTTCCCCATTGTTTATCTCGTTTGTGTTTTTCATTGGAATCATTTTAGCGGCCGAATCCTCCGCCTTGTATGGGGTGAAACCCTGCTGTGGACCTTGCGCTCAGGATGCCTTTCTCGGATTGAACGCGGAAAGTGATGCCAATTGTTTCCACAGCCGCTCTTCCTCTTTGCTGATTCGCGCCGGGACTTGGATGGAAACCCCGACGTAAAGATCGCCTCGCCTGGCGCCGCCTGCGGGCAATCCTTTGCCACGCACGCGCAGTTGATGTCCCTGCTGAGTGCCGGCGGGGACTTTCAACGAAACGCTGCCTTCCAGGGTTCTCACGGACACTGTGGTGCCCAGTATTGCCTCCCATGGGGCTAACTCCAGATGGCCTACCAGATCGGTGCCACGCGCCTGCCAATCAGGGTTCTGGGCGTAGCGCACACGCAGAAAGATGTCGCCGGCACTGCCCCCGCCCAGACCATTGCCCCCTTTGCCCGGCACCCGAATTGACTGGCCAGCCTGGACACCGGCGGGTATTCGCACCTGGTAGGTTTCGGTCTCCTCCTGACCCGTGCGAGCATTGGTTCGCCGCACGGAAATGGCTCGCATGGCCCCCGTGAGCACTTCATCGAGAGTAATGAGGATATCTCCGCGTATGTCCTGACCGCGGAGGGCCTGCTGCGGCTCCTCAGTGCCGTCCACTCCATTGGGATCGAAAGGAGATGCGCCGCGAGATCGGCCGGCGCGTCCGCCAAAGAACTGTTCAAAAAAATCACTGAAACCCGTGCCCTCGAATTGGAAATCATACTCGTCGCCGCCAGCCCCCCGTCCAGCGGATCGGCCTCCGGTTCGACCGGGCGGCGGGCGCGATTCTCCGCCTGTTTTCCAGTCGGCGCCCAACTGGTCGTACTTTCTGCGACTTTCCGGATGGCTCAAGACCTCATTGGCCTCGTTGATTTCCTTGAATTTCTCCTCCGCCATCTTCTTGTCTTTGGCGACGTCGGGGTGATACTTCCGCGCCAGCGTGCGGAAGGCCTTCTTGATCTCCTCGTCCGTCGCCTTGGGCGGCACTCCCAGGACCCGGTAATAGTCTTTAAAATCAGCAGGCATGATGGGCTTGCTTTGTGTGTTTCACTTCATTAACCACAACTTTGGCCGGGCGAAAGACCTTGTCGCCCCGCCGGTAACCACGCTGGAACACCTCAAGGACGGATTGGTTGGCTTGGGCCGGATCGTGCCGCTGCGAAACCGCTTCATGCCGGTGCGGGTCGAACGGCTGGCCGATAATCTCCTCGGTCTCGATGCCATGCTTGCGAAGCAACAGGCGCAGTTGTTGCAGAGTCATTTCCACACCCTGATGAAATTGTGGAGATCCGGGGGTGGCGCCTGAAGCCAACGCCCGTTCCAGGTTGTCGAGGGAAGGCAGCAACTCACGGATAAAGGATTCCTTTTGCGCGGCCGCGCGGGTCTCGACTTCTTGGCGGCTTCGCCGCTTGAAATTCTCGAAATCAGCGGCCAGGCGCAAGTTCAGATCCTTTTGTTCGCTGAGTTCCTTGTGGAGTGTGTCCGACTCTGTTACAGGGGCCTCTACGGCAATGGCGGTGACCGCCGGAGTGGTGACCGCCGGGTTTTTAGGTTCTGTTTTCATTGGTAAGATATATCCTCGAACATGCCACGTCACTCAAGGGGGGGCAGCGATAAAAGAGGCATAGGCATATTAGTTGCTCGCAGTTTCACCAGGAACGGGTTGACATCGTTGATGCGTCCGGTGTCGGCGTCCAGAATCAAGATGCCATCCTGCGCCGCCTCAAACAGCCGCCGATAACTCAATTCTGAGGCGCGAAGCGCCTGTTCCGCGTGCGTCCCGGCGTCCCTTTCTTTCCCGCTTGAATGACAGTCTCCCATGATTTTCTCAGAGGATTGTACCGGAAAAAATAAGCAGCCTCTATACGGTGTTCACCCCATACATGATCCCGACGGCAAGCCCCGGCTTGAAACCCCGTGAAGCAGACGCAGAATTGGGAATGTGAGCTATTTCCCTCTCCAATGTGGATAAACGTGTGGACTAGACCTTGAAAGACGCCGCCTGGTTTCGTTGCTTGTTTGGAATCTCACCCCCTTCGTTTTCCCATCTCTCAATCGCTCTCTGTTCCATACTCCTTGCGTCACCAACCCGCAGGTGCCAAACCACCGCTGGCGCTTCGTCCGAGGCGGGGATCCCCAGGGCCATGATCGACAGTGCCTGATGGTGGGATCCGGAGTTGCTGAAAGCCCCCTGCTTGAACGCGTTCATGGCACGAGAACTGCCGCGCCCTCGAATCGTCCGGCGCGGAGATCGGCGAGGGCTTGATTGGCCTGGCCATATGCTGCATCCCCATTTCATCGAAATCAGATCAACCGGCGGATGCCTTTCATCGGAGGCGTGCAGCCTCCGTAAGCGCGGGCACAGTATTCTAGGTAGGTCCGGACGATCGTGCCAGCTTCTCGTCTGAGTCACTAGGAACGCGGCATGCGCTTTCATAGCGGTTCACGAGATTGAACCAACTCAGCATCAAAATCAGTTTCCGCGTGTTATCGACACCCCAGCGATTGATGGCTGCTTCCAGCAAGTCCGCTCCGAGGGTTGCGCGATCCGCGATATCGTCCGCCATCCGCGCAATCAAAACGATGTCCGGATTTATTCCGGCGACTGGGCCGTCAGCGGTGAGCGCCTCCACCTCAGTTTTTGAAAGCCCACTATTGAGCGCTATACGAGTGGAAGCATGCACAGCATAAATGCAGTTCAAACGCACGGCGGTTCGCAAAATCATTGCTTCCCGCGATCTGGCGTCGGCAGCGGGGCAGGCGAAGACCGCCCTCATTAGCGCAACAGCGGGACCTGCGAGATCGCCCGCCGCCGCCAGCGCGATTGCCCCATTGAGCGTTTTGTCAGGATTGAAATCGTCTCCGAAAGCGGCTCGCCCCTCTTCGGCGGTTGGCATCGGCAAACAGATAGCGTTCATATTTCGAGGACGATTGCGCTCTCAGCCGAGGATGCGCAGCCGAAGTTCTGGCTTCCATTCAACGTATTCCAGCACACTGCCGTCAGGGTGGCGGGCAAAGAGATTTCGGCCCGTCACGGTTGCCTGGTTTGGCTTCGTGATGACGGCACCGGCCCCAACGAGAAATTTCTCGGTGGCCGCCAGATCGTCAACGATCAGCGGCCCTTGGCTGCCGCGGAGAGGGTCCAGCTTTTCCTTGGAGCCCGCAACGACACAAAAATCCGCAAGGCCACTGACCTCAATGCCCATTTCCGGCAACCTGAATCGGCAATCAGGCTTCGGCCCAGTAAGATGCTCCAAGAATCGAAGTGACAAATCCATGTCCCCAGTGAAAATACGTGAATAGGTTTTTAGGATCATAAAATTAAATGCGAGGCCAGTCGCAATGCCAGGCAGGCACATCTTTGTTACAGACGGCGCACGCCCCAGACTTGACCAAGATCTGAAGCGAGAGTTGTTGTCATATTCAAGCCCGATGATGCCTCCCGTCGCCGAAGGGCAACATGGGGTGTTCCGCTGTTCGTTTGGAATCTCTCCCCCTTCGTTTTCCCATCGATCAATTGCTCTCTGTTCCAAAGTCCTGGTGTCGCTAATCCGCGGGTGCCAAACTATGTCTAACGCTGCGTTTCCCAGAGCAATAACCGGCAATGCCCGATGGTTGGATTCGCAGCCGCTGACAGACCGCTGTTTGAACCTGTTCATGGCACAAGAACGGCCGCGCCCTCGAATCGTCCGGCGCGGAGGTCGGCGAGGGCTTGATCGGCCTGGTTGAGCGGATAGCGCGTGGTATGCGTGACAATGCCAAACTCCGGCGCCAGCCGCAGGAAGTCGATTCCATCCTGCCGCGTGAGATTGGCAACCGACACGAGCTGCCGCTCTTCCCAGAGCAATTGATAGGGGAAGCTCGGAATGTCGCTCATGTGGATGCCCGCGCATACGACCCGTCCCCCCTTTCGGACTGCCTTCAGCGCCAAAGGCACCAGATCGCCAACGGTCGCAAAAATGATCGCTGCATCAAGCGGCTCCGGCGGCCTCTCGTCGGATCCACCTGCCCAAGTCGCGCCGAGGCGCCGGGCGAAAGACTGCGAAGTCTCATCTCCCGGCCGAGTGAAGGCAAATACCGACCGCCCCTGGCACTTGGCGACTTGTGCCAGAATATGGGCGGCGGCGCCAAAACCATAAAGCCCCAGCCTTTTGCCGGTGCCAGCGATCACCAAGGAACGCCATCCGATCAGGCCGGCGCAAAGCAAAGGGGCAAGTTCCGTGTCGCTGCCGGCTTCGCCGAGTGGGAACGCAAAGCGCGCATCCGCGATTGTTGCTGTCGCGAAACCGCCGTCGCGTGTGTAGCCTGTAAAGAGCGGGCGATCGCAGAGATTCTCGTGGCCGCCCATGCAATAGGGACAAACGCCGCAGGTGTGGCCGAGCCAGGGAATACCGACACGCTCATCGACTTTTAACCCCTCCACGCCATGCCCAACCGCATCAATGCGTCCGACGATTTCGTGACCGGGGATGATTGGCACAATTGGGTTTGGCAACTCGCCATCCACGACGTGCAGGTCCGTGCGGCAGACTCCGCAAGCGGCCACCTTTACTCGAATTTCCCCCGGTCCGGGCTGCCGCTCAGGGAGTTCTGTCCATTCAAGAGCAGTTCCAATTTTCTTTAGCACCATCGCTTTCATAGAGTTCCTCGGTTTCGCAAACGGCCCTCAAGCCACGTGAATTGGGCGAGCCGCGGTCCACTGCCGATGATGTCAATTCTTGCCATAGAGGCGGCGAAAAACGCCCGGCAAAAGATCAGGTAAATCATCAGCAATGAGACCAGGGCCGAATTCGGCTGCGGCAGCGCCGTGCAGCCATACAGCGGCGGCCGCGGCAAGGAACGGATCCATGCCTTGAGCAAGGAGTCCAAGCAGGATGCCGCTCAACACGTCGCCAGCGCCTGCGGTGGCCAGAGTCGGGGGAGCGTTGTTGTTGATGACCGCCCGGCCATCCGGGGCGGTGATCACCGTATCGCTGCCTTTTAGGACGATGACAGCACCACTGCGGCGGGCGGCGGCGCGTGTGCGCACGAGTTTGTCGCCGCTTGGGTCAAAGAGGCGACGGAACTCACCATCATGTGGCGTTAGAACGCAGGGGCCGGTGATCGCTTGCTCCAGCGTCGTGGGATCGTCCGCAAATGCTGTGATTGCATCCGCGTCGAGCAGCGTGGGGCGGCCGGTCGCCAGCATGGCGAGCACACGGGAGCGGGTTTCCTCGCCTGTTCCTGCACCGGGTCCAATTAACAAAGCTGAGTATCGTTGATCGTCCAGCAGGGAGGCGAAATCTTCCGGCACAGCAAGCGGTTGGACTATGATGCTGGTCAATGCCGCCGCGTATACGGGCAGAGCGATAGAGGCCACCGCTATGGTCGTCAATCCCGCCCCGGCCCGCGCTGCCCCGCGGGCCGCCATCCGTGCGGCACCGGTCATTGGATATCCCCCGGAGATCAGCGCGTGGCCGCGGGTGTATTTGTTGCCGCCCTCAGTGGGCCGCGGCAGGCTGGCAATCCAGAGCATCGGGTCGTTCTCGAATGTATCCGGTGCAATCTGCTCAAGCACGGAAGTTGGAATGCCGATGTCGGCGACAACGACCTCGCCACACAACAATCTGCCAGGGAGCAATAGGTGGCCGGGTTTCTTCCGAAAGAAGGTGACGGTCAGTACGCAGGCAACGGCGCCCAACACTTCGCCGCTATCCCCCATCAAGCCGCTTGGGACATCGATGGCAACGATTGGGAATTTCTTGCGAGCGGCGGCAATTAATGTTTCCTCAGCTGACCCGTCAAGCGCGCGACTGAGTCCAGCCCCGAAGATGGCATCCACCACCAATTCCGCTCCATCCAGCACAGAAGGCGTCAGCCGCTCGAAGGAACCATGCCACTGCTCCGCATGATGGAGTGCCGCGCCCGCCAAATGGTCACGCTGTCCGAGCAAGGCAACACGCACGGGCCAGCCTGCCTCGGAAAGTTGTCGGGCGGCGGCAAGGCCATCGCCGCCATTGTGGCCGGGACCACAGAGCACGATGACGGGACGCACAGACCAGCGCTTCTGAATCTCCCGCGCAACGGACTTGCCGGCATTCTCCATAAGTTCGTTGACCGACGTGCCACCGGCAACCGTAATCCGGTCGGCTTCGCTCATCCGGCGGACATCGAGTAACGCTGTCTGTGTGTTCATCATGGTTCACCCTATGGAAACGCCGAGAATTCGACCGATGAGGGCGGTCACCGCCATGGCTAGGGCGCCGCCGAGGGTAACGCGCAACGATGCGCGGCCCAAAGGAGCGCCGCCAAGATACCCGCCAAACGCGCCCAGAACGGCGAGACTCAACAGACAGAGCACCGCGATCAAAGGAATGCGGAGTGACGCTGGTGCGACCAAAAGGGCTGCAATCGGAATCGTGGCGAAGAACGCAAAGCTCGCGGCGGATATCCACGCCGCCTGCATCGGGCGCGCAAGTGATGTCTGGTCGATCCCAAGCTCGTCGCGCAAGTGCGCGCCAAGCCGGTCGCCCGCGCTGAGTTGCTCCGCGACTTTCATCGCAAGGTTCTTTTCCAGGCCTCGCTTCTCATAGATCATGGCGAGTTCCTGCAATTCGGCTTGCGGCTCCGCCGTAAGCTCCTGCTTTTCACGGCCAATGTCGGCCTGCTCCGCATCCCGTTGCGAGCTAACCGAGACATACTCACCTACCGCCATGGACATCGCTCCTGCGACCAGGCCCGCCACACCGGCGACCAGGATCGCCTGCTTCGACGCTGAGGCCGCGGCGACACCAATCATGAGGCTCGCGGTCGAAACAATGGCGTCGTCCGACCCGAGCACTGCGGCGCGCAGCCACCCTATGCGCCCGCTTCGGTGCATTTCCATCGGGATCGTATGAATGACAGGTGCCGCTTTCATGCGCCCATATGCGTGATTGCGCTATGGCACACCGTCGACTCCGTGAGAATTGCGCGATGCATAACTGATTACTTGTCGGAGATGATGCTCATGGGGTTGCTGGTGACGGCGCTCTCACGTCGGCTTCAATCTCGATGAGGACATCAACATTGTTGCCGATCATGCCTTGGTCGGCTGTGATGTCGTAATCGCGCCGGTCGAGGGTGACCGAAGCCTCCCAGCCGGAGATCGCGGCCCCCTTCATGCCCGGGCCAAAGCCCCGGGATATCACCTTGAGGATGACCTCCTTCGCCACGTTCTTCATCTTAAGGACGCCCGTGACGGCATAGGTGCCATCGCCGGTGTTTTTCCAGCTCTTGCTTTTGAAGGTCATGTCCGGAAATGTGGCGGCGGCAAAGAAATTGGTTGAGCGCAAGTCGTCGTCACGCATCTTCGCGGTGGTCGTGATGCTGGCCACTTCGACGACGGCCTCGACGGTGCTGTTTTCGAGGTCGTCACGATCCACAACGATGGTCCCTTTCACCTTGCTGAAATATCCGGGCACCTTGGTAAAGAAATGCCCGATGGAGAATCCAACCCAAGTATGCGCGGGATCAATGTCGTAGGTTTCAACGGCTGCCTTGGCGGATGACAGCGAGACGAATACAAGCGCGGCGATGAGGAGGGCGATTGGGGAACGCGGCATCGTAATTTTCATTTTTTGGTTGGTTTTCGTTTGTTGGTTGAATGGTTTGTTTTATTTTTCTTTCGGAAAATCGGCGCCACGCGCGATCATTTCCACCGCCGAGAAATCTTCGCGCAACTCTTCGATCTTGGACATGGCCCCTTCGTACGCATCGTTGCCCAGCAACAGATGGCGCGGCGGCTTCGGGGACTCCACCGCGCGGATGATGGCTTGCGCGGCGCGCACCGGATCCCCCGGTTGCTTGCCCGAGTCGGCGCGAATTTCACTGCGCCAGGCGCCCGCCGTTTTCGCATAGTCAGAGATTTGCTTTTTACTTTCATTCGCCGAACGCCCGGCCCAGTCGGTGCGGAAACCGCTCGGTTCAACGACTATCACCTTGATGCCCAGCGGTTCCACCTCCTGCAAGAGCGCACCGGACAAGCCTTCGACCGCAAACTTGGTCGCGTTGTAAAATCCGAGCGCCGGAGCGGACCGCAGTCCGGCCAGTGAAGAGATATTGACGATGCACCCTTTGCGCCGCCGCCGCATCCCCGGCAGCACCGCTTGAATCATCCGACCCAGGCCGAACAAATTGATCTCAAACATCCGGCGTATCTCGCTCTCTTCGCCCTCTTCGATCGCCGCGAAATAGCCGATGCCGGCATTGTTCACGAGGACGTCAATGCCGCCAAATTTCTCCTCGGCCGCCTTGATGGCGGTGTCAATCTGGGCTTGGACAGTGACGTCAAGCTTGAGCACCAAAGCCTCGCCCCTGGCCGCCAACTCGTCCACCTGCTCCGGTTGACGCGCTGTCACCACCGTGCGAAAGCCGCGCTCCAGCGTCTGAGCGGCCAGTTCGCGCCCAAAGCCGGTCGAACAGCCGGTGATGAACCAAACAGGTTTCTCGGGGTTTGCTTTGTTTCCATTTTTCGTGGTCATAGTCGTTTTTCGCAGATAGTGACGGGCTCCTCCCGAAGCTTCTATTGTTTCAATGGCTTAAATCAGCCAAACAGGTGGTTCAGCGAACATTGATTGGCAATTCAGGTTAGGCAGGGGCGTCAATGGAACTTACACGCACCAGCTTTTTGTTCACAAACTCCTGGATGCCCATGCTGGAAAGTTCGCGCCCGTAGCCGGAGTTCTTGATGCCGCCAAACGGCAAGTCCGAGGCCGTCCAGGTCGGGTGATTGATGAACACCATGCCGGTGTCAATGCGGCTCGCCACGCGTTTTCCGCGCTCGATGTCTTGGGTGAAGACGGAGCCTCCAAGGCCAAATTCCGAGTCGTTGGCCAACGCGACGGCTTCGTCCTCGTTCTTGACGCGAAAGAAAAGCGCGACCGGCCCAAAGAATTCCTCCCGGAAGGCGGGATTACCGGGCTTGATGTTGGTGAGGATTGTCGGCTGCATATATGACCCCGGTCGGTCAATCCGTTTCCCGCCCATCAACAAGGTCGCCCCGTTGGCGACGGCCTCTTCGACTTGGTCCAGCAGTTGCAACAAGGCCGCTTCGGTTGAGAGAGGTCCAAGGGTCGTCGCGGAGTCCATCGGGTCTCCTGGTTTGAGAGCCACCAACGCTGCCTGGAACTTCTCGAGAAAGCGGTCGGCCAATTCGTCCACCACGATGAATCTCTTCGCCGCGACGCAGCATTGGCCGGTGTTGTTCATTTTTGCCCATACTGCCCAAGTGACCGTCTTGTCCAGATCGGCATCATCAAGCACAATGAATGCGTCACTGCCGCCAAGCTCCATCGTGGACTTCTTGAGGTTTTGTCCCGCTCTCGCAGCAACACTTTGTCCCGCTCCGACGCTGCCGGTCAACGCCACGCCTTTGATGCGGGGATCGTCGATCACCCTATTGACCTGACCATACGAAATAAACAAATTGGTGTAGGCCCCTGCGGGCGCGCCCGCCTCCCGCCACAGCTTCTCGAAGGCGAGGGCGCATTGCGGCACGCATCCCGCGTGTTTGACCATGACGACGTTGCCCGCCATCAGGTTGGGACCGGCGAACCGCGCGAGCTGGTAGTAGGGAAAGTTCCAGGGCTGGACCCCAAAAAGAACGCCGAATGGAGAGTTTTCAACCATGGCTTCACCCGACTTGGGCTTGAGCGATTGTGGTGCAAGGAAGCCCTCGGCGTTCCACGCGTAATACTCGATAATCTCCGCGCTGAGCAAGACTTCACCCCGAGCCTGTTCGATGAGCTTGCCCATCTCGAGCGTCACCGGTCGGGCGAACTCTTCCACGCGCTCGCGCATGATGGCCGCGGCTTTGACAGCCACGATCGCCCGTTCACCAAATGTCTTGTGCCGCCAGGTCTCGAAGCAGGTCGCGGCGGTGGCAATGGCCATCTCGAGCTGCGCATCGGTCAGCTTCTCAAATGTTTTGAGGTTTTTGCCGTCGGAAGGATTCACACTCTGGTAAGCCTTGGCCTTGAGTTTAGACTTGGGAGTAGGGGTTTTCAAAGTCTCCGGGTGGGGAGCAGGTGATGTTGTCATAATTGTTTCCAAATTAATGCCGGGGAATGAGGGACTGATATAAGGTGATACCCCCATGTCATTCGCCCCTTTAAGCGAATCACCACTTATGCCAATGAGGTCATTTATCAATGCCTTTTGCAAGAGCGAGCTTGATTATCTCTGACCACGGCAGTGCAAAATACCTGCCCGTGATCTTGCTTTTAACGATGGGGTTTCTGCTGATCTTCCCCAAATACACTTCATATGATCTTCCAGACGAGTCGCAGTCATCCCACAGATATTCCAACTCCTGGTTAAGGGATTCTTCGCCACTCGAGCATTCACAGGCGGCGACAAAAGAAGGACTCATCTTCTCTGGCGTGACCAACTGTGCGACAAGTTTCTTTTCAAATTTCTGTTCAGAAAGGAGATTTGTTGTATCCATAGAATTGCCGATTTCGCTTAGTCAATTGAGAATCGCGAGCAAACTGGCATTTTACCAGCTCATGCTTTCAATCCCTGGAGACATTCTTCGTTTCATGAATGGAGAGTAAACCGGCAACGGTGAGCCTGCTATGGGGTGTTCACCCCACTGGCCAGCAAAAGCTGAGCTTTTAGTAAGGAAGTCGAAGTTTTCAACTTCCTGTGCTCGCGAATATTGTTTGATTCGTGGAGCTATCGGGCGACATCGGTCTTAAAAAGCGACCTGTTCCCAGAGCTGGCCCACCAGCCAGCAAGCGCCCCACTGCCGGGGTTGGTAACGACAATTGGCTCAGGCGAATCCGCACGATGTCAGCGTCGGACGCCGCCCCCAGCGGACGCAGCAGCTTGCGGATGGCCTTTTCGCTGACGCCCAAGCGCCGCGCCATTTCCAGATTGGAGCGTCCCAGTGACTTGAGGCAGTTCATCAGGCCGGTGCGTGTTGTCGAGAGGCGCCAGCGCCGCCGCCGTCACCGTCACCGAAACATCGCCCCGCTGCCACCAACCCCGGCCCCCCGATCACTTCTGACGCCAACGTTCACCGCCACCAACCGCTGGGCGGCAACCAAGCCAGTGTCAGCAACCCCGCCGTCGTCATCAGCCGCGTCACCATCCCTAGGCACCGCCGCTACGACCACCCGATCAATGGGGCGTCTCCCGGCCCATCAGTGGGCCCCCAGAGCCTCGCACGGTCCGCAATGAGCAGCGAATCGAGGCCAGGGAAATCAATATCCTGATCACCACGGCAAAGCGGATTAAAGCCGGTTTTGGATGTTCTTGGGATGATTTGATGGAGAAATGAGGGGCCGGGAATGTCGCCGGTTGGGTCTTTCTAGAAGCGCCCATCCACCAATTCCGACGCCGTGGCCACTGCGCCAGCCGCCACTCCCATCGCGCCCTGGATCACCCCCGCCGCTGCCGGCGCAACTCGCACCAGAAAACAAGTCCTTTGAACTCCTTGATTGCCTTTCTCTGCGGGATTTGTCAGCCGTCCTACTTGGAAAAATCGCCATGCACATGTGGGAAGAGGCTGATCTTCTGCCCACCCTGCTTTTTCAAGTCAGCGATGATGTGCAACCGCGCTGCTGCGGCGGCTTGGTCCATCGTTCCGGGACAAAATCGTAGTGCAACCATGGCCCGCCTAGCTCTGAGGTCGCCCGTTCGACGGTCAGGTCCAGGGCGATTCCCCGGTCCACCGCGACCAAGCCAGGGCCTGTCCCGATCATTTCCCGGCCGAGGGCCATCACTCGTCAGCACCAGTGGCCTAAAAGGACCTCTAGCGGCCACGCTGGAAGCCAAGGTCGGTCTCCACCGCCGGGCGGCAACCAAGCTCACGCCGCCGCCGGTCAAGACGCAATCAGGGGCGGCGAGGGAAAACGGTTTCCAAAGCCTCAATAGGAAAGCCGGGGCCATTCCCGCCCCTTCCAAGCGGGCAAACCACGATTTCAATTCTCCAGGAAGCGTCCGGTCATCCCACAAACCGACCATCCGCAGTTCATTCGCTCGACCAGAAGGCGATTTCAACGGCCTCTCCAGATCAGCTTTCATGCACCGTAGGATAGCTCTCATCACAGCTCAAGTCCGTGGAATTCGCAGCCGATGTACGAGAGGTATGTTTTGTTTAGTTGAGGGGATTAAGCTCTTTCGCGAGCTTTATAATCGAGGGCCTGGTGTTTCTGAACGCACTGAAGCGTTTTTCTGTGCCCAACTGTGTCGTTGGGCAAGTAGTCCGTTAAGCATGAAACAGCACCAACCAGCCAAAATGATGGCACGGCATGAGAACACCCTCGACGCCCCCGGGTGCAATCTGGCCTTCGCGCGCTTCGCCCAAGGCCAATTATGAAACAACCGTCATTCTCCGATCTGGTCTCCCGCCAGCTTTTTCATCTCCTGGTGTCTGTCAAGGAAGCCGCGGAGCGCGGGCCTTGCTCCTTTCCTAAAGATCTGCTCCTTTCCAGTTGCGTTCAGAGTGAAAACACCATCCAAATGCACACGCCAAACCGGTCCATCATCGTGGATATGGCGCCAAGGGACAAGCTGGTTGTTCTCCGCGGGCGGCTGTCCCCACATCATTGCTCTATAAAACACACCCCGGAGGTTGCCATGTCTTTAGTGGAGAACAGCAGGACGCGTCCGCCCACATGTGTTTGCTGCCCAGCCCGGATGGTTTGGGAGGAGAATCTCATCCAATGGTTTCGGCAGGAAATCATGCCCTTGGCGCACGTTGAGCTGATTTTGCCGCCAACGTTTCCCTGGCAACAATGCAAGGAGGATCGTAAAATTATCAAATCATTTCCTCGTCACCCCACAGCCGATGATTTACTGGACCTTTTTTCCATCGCCAAGGAGCGTCGTTCCAACCTCCTCCTGGAGTTCTTAAGGCAGAAAAGCCTGAAAGGCTAAAAATCATGAAGACAAAGAAGGATCCCAGTCGGCCGTTTGGCCTTTGGAGCTATGTTGCGCTCATGATTCTGGCTTTTATACCCGTTCTCATCTCCATTGAAAGAGAATGGCGCTTGGGGCCTGCCATCATCCTGACGGCGGGAGTATCGCTGACGTTGCTCTTTGATGAGGCCGAACCGAACACCCGTACAAGAATCTTGTTTGGTACGGTGTTCGCTCTATTGGCCATCAGCATCGCCATCGTCTCCAGCCTGGTTGCAAGCCCACATGTCGCACGCAATGGCGAGATCACAGCCCTTATCCTTTGCGGGGTGGCCAACTGTTTTGGGAAAGATTACGGATTCGCCATTTATTAAGAGTCATCCGGTCGTGGCGCAGGGTGCGGACTGTAAGCCATGCAATTGGAGCGAGATGCGCACGCAAAATGATGTGAGCGATCCAGACTTTTTGTTGTTTTTCCGAGCGGTCGTCATGCCAAACTTCGACTTTGCCCGCTGGGAAATGCGGCGAGGTCTTGTTAAACGTCGAGTGGAGTGGAGGCGCGTGGTGGGCAGGCCAATGGCTTCCATCGTGTCAGCCCTTTCGAGCGTCGTGGCAAAATGGACATCAGACCGTTCACTCCGTTTCCTCCACCCCCTCTAAAATTCCGTGCGGAATAGATCAACAACCTGTTCCAAAGCTCTTTTCATAACGATTTTCTATCCAGCAGGGATGCGCGTCACATGATGGGCTATGCGCTCGCCCACTGGGCAGGCATCCGGCACGACGGCGTAGGTTCACCCAGGCACGAGCAGAACTTGGTTGGCTCGTTGCGCTATGCTGTTGTTCCAGGCATGGCGGACACATGAAAATGGCGCCGGTGGTCTTTGAATGGTTTGGCGATTTCGATTACCCGAAATCAAAAGGCCGGTCGTCTGACG
>Ga0181521_10002439_pt1 | contig 22533 bp, 24 predicted proteins | sample PEATcosm2014_Bin_32_FD_119764 | JGI IMG/M metagenome (GOLD analysis project Ga0181521, IMG submission 119764) | Peatland microbial communities from MTU Mesocosm Facility, Houghton, MI, USA - PEATcosm2014_Bin02_60_metaG | ecosystem: Environmental > Terrestrial > Soil > Wetlands > Peat | place...
AAGCAGCCGAGCGAGCCAGCCACCGAGCAAAAATCCGCGCTCCACAACAACCAGTAATAGATTTAACCATGACCAAAAAACAGTTCAGGCAGAAATCACCCGGTTTTGCAGCAGCCTGTTAGCTTGCGCGGCAAGATATATCGAAGCCGCATATCATCGAAACGCCTTTCGCAAACGTCGAAGCTAGATTGCCGCGAAGTTTCTCTTCGTGGTTAAATTGTTTTGAATTTACTTCCGGGTCTTTTCTGCCAGATTGTCTGCGATGAACTGCATTGGGAAAGTTTCCAAGGGTGCGGTGAAGCTGCCGCCGGGCGTTGATTTGCCTGACGGAACGGCCGTGGAATTGGTCCTGCCTGAACCTGCAAAGCCCGCGCCGGCTTCATCTGAAGAAGCCTTTGTTCTGCGCGAGTCGGCGCTGGCCGCTCCGACTGGGCGTGATCTCCCGGATGACCTTGCCATCAACCATGATTACTACCTGCACGGCGGCAGCAAACAACAGCCGCGGCTTGGCCGCTGGATTTCCGCCTCCAAACTCACGCGGGAATTGACCGGGCGGCAGGCCGCTGAATTCACCGACAAGCTGCTCGAACTCGCCGCCGAAACGAGCAATCTCCCGCCCGACCTTTCTGCCAATCACGACCATTATCTGCATGGTCTGCCGAAACGATGAATCGCGTCTTTGCCGATACGTGGTTCTTCCTGACCGGTGACAAACATTTTGAGCAGGCTGGTTTCAAAGCTTTGCTCAGATAAATTTTCCGGCGCCGATGCCACGCGAAACCGCACTAGCCAAATCCGCGCGCCTAAAGAAAATCATCGCCGCGCTGGATCGGACTTATCCCGAGGCGCATTGCGAGTTGAATCACACCGACCCGCTGGAATTGCTCGTCGCCACGATTCTCTCCGCCCAATGCACCGACAAACGCGTCAATATTGTCACCAAGGAATTATTCAAGAAATACCGTTCGGCGGCGGATTACGCGAACGCTCCGCTCGCGGAACTCGAACAGGCCATCAAGACGACGGGCTTTTTTCGGAACAAGGCAAAGAACATTCAAACCTGTTGCCGCAAACTCGTCGAGCGTCACAACAGCCAGGTGCCGCGCACAATGGAGGAATTGACAAAGCTCGACGGCGTCGGACGCAAGACGGCCAACGTCGTTTTGGGCAATGCATTCGGCGTCAATGTCGGCGTGGTGGTGGACACCCACGTCGCGCGGTTGTCACATCGGCTCGGGCTGACGAAGCAAAAGGACCCGGAGAAAATCGAGCAGGAATTGATGGCGCTTGTGCCGCAGAAGCAATGGACGCTGTTCAGCCACTGGCTCATCTGGCATGGACGCCGCCGATGCGACGCGCGCAAACCGGATTGCGACCATTGTGAAATCGGAAAGCTGTGCCCGCAAATCGGGGTGAAAGAAAAATGAAAGCACCAAATTCCAACATCCAAGCTCCAGTCCCGCATTGGCGGGATCAAGCTTCAAGATCCAAAAACAGCGCGCGCGATTGGTGTTTGAAGTTTGGAGCTTCTCTGGATGTTGGAGCTTGGTGCTTGGAGCTTCATAGCCGTGGTTAAAATGAATCCCTGGCTTTTACTGAACTCCGGCCCCGGCGCGCCGGCGTTCAACATGGCGCTGGACGAGGCGCTGCTGGAGGCCGCGTCGCGCCAGGGCAGACCGGTGCTGCGGTTTTACGGTTGGACGGAGCCGGCGGCCACATTCGGCTATTTTCAAAAATATGCGGACGTCGAACGGGCAACGCCGTTGCGACCGCTTATCCGCCGGCCCACCGGCGGCGGGATTGTGCCGCACGACGCGGACTGGACCTACAGCGTTGCCTTTCCGCCCGGCCACGAATGGCATTCGTTCAGGGCCGCAGAAAGTTACCGCCGCGTTCACGAGTGGATTCAGTCCGCGTTCGCAAAACTCAATGTGGCGACGGAACTCGCGCCAAGGTGCAAACAATCTGTTCCCAGTTCCCGTAGCAGCCGACGTGAGGAGGCTCCATCTTCAAGTGCGGAATGCGGAATGCGGAATGCGGAATCGAAACAGAGCCTCCTTACGTCGGCTGCTACATCCGTTTTGCCGGGCCAATGCTTCGCCGGTTACCAAAAATTCGATGTGCTCTGGCACGGACAAAAAATCGCCGGCGCGGCGCAACGGCGCAACAAGCTGGGCCTGCTCATTCAAGGGTCGGTGCAGCCGCCGCCGATTTGCCTGGATCGGACGGATTGGCAAAAGGCCATGTGCGCTGTGGGGCGCGGGGAATGGGGGATTGAATGGCTGGATTTTGCACCGGACGACGCGTTGCGGAGTCGGGCGGAAGATTTGGTCCGGCAAAAATATTCGCAAATGAAGTTCATAAGAAACCGTTAAGCATTTACAATTCCCAGCGATATGCAATTATTGGCTCGAACAGGCAGATTGGATGGGTGGTGCTGTCTGTTTCAGAATCTGTGTGAAAAAAGTTGTATTTTGCATCGCGGCATTTCTTCTTCCCGCCACGTTGGCAGGCGCGGCACTGCTGCTGAGTGATTCCTTCAGCTATCCTGACGGCCCGTTGGTGATCGTGAGCAGCAACGTGTGGGCGCATCACAGCGGTTCGGTCACCGGCGAAGTGGCGGTTGTGTCGGGCCGGGTGCTGCTGAACGAAGCCAACACCGAAGATGTCAACGCGCTCCTGGCCGGCCAGCCTTACCCGGCTTCCGGCTCAACCAATGTGTTCTACGCGAGTTTCACGGTTAAATTCACCGTGCCGCCCGGCAGTGGCGGCGCTTACTTTGCGCATTTCAAGAATGCGTCCACGGGTTTTCGGGCGCGCATCTGGGCGTTGAGCGGCGGCGCCGCGCCGAACAAGTTCCGGCTGGGGATTTCATCCACCAGCGGTTCGGTCATCAGCGCCACGAGCCCCATGGATCTGAGCCTCAACACGGATTACACCGTCGTGACCCGCCTGGTGAACAGCAACTCGAGCAGCACACTTTGGATCAATCCGGAATCGGAGAGCGATGCCAGCGTTTCGACGAGTGAAAGTGCTTCCACTTTCACCGTGGTCAGCTATGCGCTTCGGGAAAATACCGGCGAAGGAGCGTTGAGCATTCACAATCTGCGGGTCGGCACGTCCTTTGCCGATGTGGTCTCCAATGGGTCGGGACAGCCGCCGGCCATCACCTCCCAGCCGCAAAACCAGACCATGACGAACGGCGCGGACATCACTTTCAGCGTGAGCGCCAGTGGCACACCGCCGCTCAGTTATCAATGGCAATTTACCCCGACATCGGATGTCGGAGTTCAGGGCACGAACCTTCCCGGCGCGGTAAGCTCCAATCTAACGCTGACAGGCGTGACTTTCTCCCAGGCCGGCTTTTATGCCGCCGTGGTCACCAACGCCGCCGGTTCGACGATCAGTGACCCTGTCGCGTTGGGCGTCTGGTGCGCCTCGGCTCCGGCGTTTTCATATCTCACTTACAATGCGCACGGCAATGGCCTGACCAATTGGAGCAGGAATATGTGGCACGTGCAGGCCATTGGCCGGCAACTGCAATTCCTCGATCCCGACATCATCACCTTCAACGAAATCCCGGTCACCAACAGTTGCACGGCGCAGATGGTGGATTTTGTCACGGCCTTCCGTCCGGGCTATTACCTCGCCACCAACTCCGCGGACGACGGATTCATCCGGAGCGTCATTCTGAGCCGCTTTCCCATCGTCTCCTCGACCAGTTGGTTGCACGGGTCCGACCTCGCGCCTTACGGTTACACCGGGTCAGGTTTCACCCGCGATTTGTTTGAAGCGCGAATTTCGGTGCCCGGCCTTTCGCAGCCATTGCACGTGTTCACGGTGCATTTGAAATCGGGACAGGACACCGATTCGGCGGCTAAACGGTCGGCGGAAGCGGGCGCCGTTTCCAATTTCTTCGCCACGGTCTATCTGCCGGCCAATGGCGGGCAGCCTTACGTGGTGAGCGGCGACCTGAACGAGGACATCCTCCGGCCGCCGGCGAGTAATCCACAGTCCATCCAGCGGCTGGTCGGCGCGGCGACCGGGTTGCAACTGACCACCGCCGTCAATCCTTTCACCGGCAGCGAACTGACCTGGTCCGTTCAGGACGCCAACGGGCTGACCAGGCGCTATGATTACATCCTGCCATGCGCGATGCTGTCCTCGAAAATTGTCAGCAGCCAGATTTTTCGCACCGATTTGCTGACTCCGGTGCCGCCCAACTTGTACAGCAACGACGACAGCACCGCGTCCGACCACCTGCCCGTGCTCATGGTTTTTGGCAATCCGTTCGTCGTGCCGTTTCGTCTGCTTGCCATCGGTGTGACGAACCGGATCGTTTCGTTGAAATGGGAATCCGCCAGCCAGCGGCAATACCGTGTGGACGCATCGTCAAATCTCACGACGTGGACGCCGCTGGCCACCAACCTCGTTGCGACCGGCGTCAATTTCACGTTCAGCACGAATGTGCCGGACGACGTGAAATTCTTCCGTATCTATCGCGCGCCGTGAGTGCGATTTCAGGGGTACCAGACCAGTTCCGGATTGTTGGTGATTCCCTTGCCGGTGGCGAAATTCCAATACTCCGTGTTCCGAAAGCGGGCGACATGGCCATCGAGAAAGAGGATCTGTGCGCCTTTGTTGTGCAGGTTGGTGTGAACGAAATTCGCCTCACCGACTGCGGGGAGATTCTTGCTGTCGAACAAATACACGGCGCAGGACGGTCTGCGGATTGAGGCAAGCCTCGTGGGAAAATCGTCTGCGCCGGAGCCATCAAGGAGTTCGTTCAGGCAATAGTGAAACAAATTGTTTGTTTTGCTGCTGGCATTACAACGGCGGGGATTGGAAGGACATATCCAAAGCGAGTTTCCCAGATCAGCCGAAGGGTTCGTGCGCCATGGCATTTCGGCGTATCGCGGCAAGTTCAATTGCGCGGGTAGCTGGATGTACCATGCTTGATATGTCGGATTAGCCAGATCGGTTTCCAGCGGGGTGGGCTTGCCCTCCGGTGGCAGGAAATCGTCGTGGTCCGCCGCAAAGAGGTGCAATGCCGTGCCCCATTGCCGGAGATTGTTCTGGCACTCGCCGGTCTGTGCCGTAGCTTTGGCACGGTGGAGCCCGGACAGCAGCAACGCGGCCAGCACCGCAATGACGGTCATGGCCACCAACAATTCAATCAGTGTGAATGCGCGCGCCGTTTTCATTCGACCCTGCCGATTCTGAAACCCGGACGAGTTAACACCCTGGCCGGGTGATTGACAAAGTTTTTCTTAATCCTGCAAAGAGTTGTTTTAGAGCGACTTGCACGCGGCCAGCCATTCTGCGGCGTCTGACGATCGGACGTTGATGCGACTTTTACTCGCCGGAATTCCTGCGTTCTGATATTTTTCCGCATGGTTCGTCTGGTTCTGTTCGATGTTGACGGCACGCTCGTTCACACGGGGCGCGCCGGAACCCAGGCCTTTGCCAAAACCTTTGCCACCGGGTTCAACGCGCCCGACGGCGTCGAAAAAATCAGTTTCGCCGGCCGCACCGACGTGAATCTCGTCCGCGAATTTTTCGGTCTCCACCGCATTCCAGCGACGCCGGAAAATTTCGAGCGGTTCTTCGAGCGTTATGTTTTCTGGCTCGACCACATCATCGCGCGCAGCCACGGCGGACCCTGCCGGGGCGTGCCGGGGTTTCTGGACGGTCTGCGGGGGTTGCCCCGTCCGCCGTCGCTCGGCCTGCTCACCGGCAACATCCGCCTGGGCGCGGAAATTAAATTGCGCCGCTACCAGCTCTGGGACGTTTTTGAGACCGGCGCGTTTGCCGACGACAGCGAGGACCGCAACCAAATCGCCGTTGCCGCGCTCAAACGCGGCCGGCGCGTGCTGGGAGAGGTTTTGCAGCCGGACGAAATCCTCGTGGTCGGCGACACCCCGCATGACATCCGCTGCGGAAAATTCATCGGTGCAAAAGTGCTGGCCGTGGCCACCGGCGGCGCGACGCTGGAAGAATTAAAACGGCATCAGCCGGATTGGGCGGTCGAAGATTTAACACGCGTGACCGCGCGGGAAGTGTGCGGGTAGCCGCGACCTTCGGGTCGCGTTAACCGTAGTCGCAACTTTCAAGTTGCGCTTCCGCGTTTCGCCGGAGCGCAAACTGAAGTTTGCGGCTACATTTTCGACCCTCGGGCGTGAAAGCGAACTGAAGTTTGCGGCTGCAATTCAATGTCCGTGGCAATGGCCGCCGCAGCAACCGCCACCGCCGCCGTTTCCCGATCCCGCGCTGGCGGGACCGGCGTTGGCCGGGGCGAAGACTGAAAACTTCTTGGCCAATTTCGCCGAGCCGCAATGCGGGCAGGCTGTGCCCTTCCAATCCGTAGAGCGAACCAGGATTTCGCTGTCGCGTCCGCACTTTTCGCAATGGAATTCGTAAATCGGCATTGAGAGATAATAACCGGTGCGACAAAAATCGCAAGCCTGTAGCCGCGACTTTCAAGTCGCGTCGGACGCAAACTGAAGGTTGCGACTGCAAACGGCTCGCGTCGGGCGCAACCTGAAGGTTGCGGCTACGAACGGCGCGGGAGGACGCTCGCCCCGCCAAAAAATTTCACGGCGACAATTTCTCACGGTGCGGCCGGTGGTCGCGGTTCCAGCGGACCAAAGCCGAGTCGTTGGTGTCTTCAAACAGAAATTTTAGCGTCGGCGATTCGACGTGGCCGTCGCAAAAAACCACATTGGCGCGGCTTTGATGACGCGCATACGCTCTTTGTGTGCTTCCGAGTGCGCTTCCAAGATAGTTGTTTACGTTATCATTTCGCCATAGAACACTTACTCCATCCCGGATGATACCGCTGCCACGTTCAAACCCATCGCCGATGGCCATCATCTCACTTGGAGCCACAACTTCTGTTTCCCTCACTGGTGGGGCGGTGTAGCGTGTATTCTTCGGGAAATCCCAAACATAATGTCCTCCCAGTCCGAGTGAATTTGTGTCCGTCTGGGCACTCATGCCGTAAGTGTTGTAGCCATAACTGTCGTACATTACATGTTGAGGCCAGCCGGATGGTTTCCTGGCGGCAGGGCAATTCCAAACACCCTGGCTCAAATACACGCCGGCGCTAACGTGATTTGTCATTTGTGAGAGTTCGGTGTGTTGCAGGCTGGAAAACCAACTTGTAATCTGACCCCCAAAGGTTGGACTTACAAATAACGGATAGACACTGTTATCAGTAACGAACGCTTGCATTGCGAATCCGAGCTGACGCACATTGTTCGCACATTGAATCCGTTGCGCTCGTGCTCTAGCTTGAGAAACCGCCGCCAACAAAAGCGCGGCGAGAATGGCAATTATTCCAATGACGACCAGAAGTTCCATCAGCGTGAGCGCAGAATTTTTGTTCTGCCGCTGGCTGTTCATGGTATGAGTTTTTCGCGGTGCGGCCGGTGATCGCGGTTCCAGCGGACCAAAGCGGCGTCGTTGGTCTCTTCAAAAAGAAATTTCAGTGTTGGCGATTCGACATGGCCGTCGCAAAACACCACGTTGGCTTCTCCTTGATGCCGGGAATAGGCAATTCCCGAGTTCGTCGCCTTGACCTCGCGCCAAAATACGGCCCCGCCATCAAATACGTCACCAATCGCCATCATATCGTTCGGAGCCGCCACTTCGGATTGATTGACCGGCGGGGCGAGCGTTTGCGCGAACATTCCCACTTTATGTCCGCCAAGCCCAAGCGAGACGGGCTTTCCGATTACGTCCAGGCCGTAGGCATTGTAGCCATAAGACATATAAACCGCATTCGTGGGATAGTTGGATGGACGTCGAGCTGCCGGGCAACGCCACACGCCCGTTTCAAAAAAAGTTTTGCCGGGTTGGGAGGCAATTTTTTCGTGCTCCAGGGCGTCAACCCAGTTCCCATGATGTTCCGGATAGCCGCCTTTATGAAAATCCACATTTGCAAACAAAGGATAAACGTGATTGTCCGCGACGAATTCCTGCAAAGCGAGTCCCAGATGCCGCACGTTATTGGCGCACTGGATGCGTTGCGCCGGTCCTTTGCCACGGGTAATGGCCGCCAGCAAAAGCGCGGCCAAAATTCCAATAATGGCGGCGAGCGTCAGGAGTTCGATCAAGGTGAACGCTGAATCTTCGTTGCTGCGTCTCGAAGACATACCAAAGCAATACCCGATTTCGCCTTTTCTTTCAACGGCCAACAATTAACCTTCCGCGCATGACTTTCTTGCAACGGGCGATTGAAGATTCCGTCACGACGCTGCGCGCGCTGGCTGCCTTTGAAGAACCGTTGGACCGCGCGACGCAAATGGTCCTGCGCGGTCTGACTTCCGGCCACAAGCTGCTCGTCTGCGGCAACGGCGGCAGCGCATCGGACGCCACGCATCTGGCCACGGAATTTCTCTGCCGCTTTGTGGAAGACCGGCGGCCGTATCCGGCCATTTCACTGACCGCCAACGGCGAACTCATGACCGCCATCTGCAACGATTACGGGGCCGATGAGATTTTCGCCCGGCAGGTCCGGGGCCTGGGCGAAAAAGGCGACGTGCTTGTCGCGTTCACGACCAGCGGCAAATCAAAAAATGTTCTGCGCGCCCTCGAAGAGGCCAAACGCAAAGGCATCGAAAGCATTTGCTTCCTCGGTCGCGATGGCGGATTCACCAAAGGCGCGGCGACGCTCGATTTGCTGGTGCCGGGCACTGTGACAACGCGCATCCAGGAAGGTCAAAAACTGCTCTTCCACGTGCTGTGCGAAAGGGTCGAGGAAAAATTGCCGAAGGTCTGAAGAATTTATTCGTCGCTGTCGCCCTGATTTCCAGAACCGTTTCAATTGAGAGTCGAGTTGTAAATAATCAGCGATAGAATGGAAAACCAAAAAATCGTTCCGACCGCCGCACAGATCACGCCCCAAGTCCGATAAGGCCGCGCCGCATTCCATATTTGTTTTTCTTTGACACGCACACGGCCTGAAATCCACAGCGCGGAGAGCGCGAACGGAAGGCCGATCCCCGGCAAAAATCCAAGCAGCCCGAAGACAAAACATTGGAGCGAGTTTTTGAGCATCCGGATTTTGGCGCTGGGAATGTCGTCGTTCATTTCGTGCCATTGGATTCGGTAGGGACGCGCTCCTGCGCATCCACGCCGAGCGGCAGCTCGGCCCTCCCGGTACTGTTGGTTTGCGACGCATTCAGCCGTTCAATTTGCCGGTGCTCCAGCAGTTTCGTTTGCAGGTGCAAATCCAGAAGGGCCCTGCTGTTGGCCGCGACCAAAATCATCATGATCGCCAGCAGCGAGATGAACACGAAAACAACCGAACCGTTCTGCCGGCGGCGTCCGGTGAAATGAGCGGGAAAGATTTTCATGGCGTGGTTTTGGCCGCCGCCTCAAACGTGAACAGCAGCGGCATGTGGGTTTCCTTGCGGCGTGATTTCAATTCCAGCTCCCAGCGCCATGCCCTGACCGGCCCACGCTTGTCCATCACCATTTGCGACGACTCGACGGTTGGCAACAGCGATTCCGAAAAACTCGATGACGCCAGTTGACGGCGGATTTCGCCGGCGTTGAAACGGTAAAGGACTGCGTTGGTCCCGCAGGGAACCCGCAGAAGCTCGCCGGCGGCCGTGGTCTCGACGGTGACTTCCCCCGTGGCGCTGCGGACATCCGCGCGCCAGCGTTCGCCGGCGCGCAACGCGGCGGCAATGTCATCGGTGGCGTAGAGCAGCGCCTTCGAGTTGTCCCAGCACAGGAAGAAGGTTGCCAGGCCCAAGCCGACGATGATGGCGAACAAGCCGATATAAACGATACATTCTATCAAAAGAACGCCGGTTTGCGAACGGGTGTGGGAGATGGGCGTTGGCAGTTTCATTTGACGGTGATTTCACGGACGACCGAGCCGATGCCCTGCCGTTTGTCGGATTTCCATTCCAGGCGCAGATGTTTGCCGGCTTTGGTCAGTTCAAAATGGCCCGGCGGCAGATGAGCAGCCGCGTTGGCATGAACGGTGTAAGCCTGCTGGCCGTCCGGAAAGTTCTGCCCGGCGCCGGCGGCCAGAACCTCCATTTCGCCGTCCACGATTTCCACGGCGACGGCGCGAAAATATTCGGCGCGCAGCAGTTGCCGGTCGTGAATGAATGAATACGTGAGGGGCATGATGGCCAGCGTGAGAATTGCCATGCCGATGATCAGATCCGTCATCAAAAAGTAACCGCGCTCGCGGTGAGGCGAGTCACAGAGTGCTTGAAGTGTTTTAGTTTTCACATCGTTGCCAGCATTGCTTTTAAGATGCCCACAATCAGGCCAAACATGGCCGTGGTAATCAGCGCGACGACCAAACCATTCAAAACCACCAGCCCACTGGTGACGACATGCGCGGTGGCCTCCTCCTGCTGGAACGCCTTCGCATCGAGCGTCTCGTGCCAGCCGCGCAGCGCGTCCAAGAATCCGCGGCGGGCATGCGTGAGGTTCGTCAGTCGCCAGTGGAATTCGCCGCTGTCGTCAAACGCCCGGGCCGCGTCATCGAGTTTCACTCCCCGTTCCAACGCGGCGACCACGCGTTGGGCGCGATGGCGGCCGATTTCGTTGGCGGTGCAGTCGCCGGCCAGCCGGACGGCCTCGGCGTCCGGCACGCCGCTGTCGAGCAGCACGGCGAGCATGGCCGAAAACGTCCGTTGCAACCGTTTTTGTTTCCATGGAACGCACCACGCCATCCAGTCCACAAACGGAAAACCGCGAAATTGGAACCAGCGCGCGAATAGCGGGCCGCCGACGTAAAGCGCCGTCGTGGAAACCAGCAGCAGGGAGAGGACGATTTCAAAACCAATCAGCCAACCGATGTAGGCAAAAACAAATTGCGCCAACGGCCACACCGGAGCGTCCATGCCGGCGGCGACTTCCTTGAACCGGGGAACCACAAAAATCATCGTGGCCATGATTACCCCGACGGCGACGGGTGAAAAAAACAGGATGACGACGATCATGTAATGCACGGCGCTGCGGACGGCGGCGGGGCGGTCCCGCAGGATTTCGCGGCAGGCCGGCAGGACACGCCGGAGGTCGCCGAGTTTTTCTCCGGCGCGGAGCATGGCGGTGATTTGCGGCGGCAGAAAGCGCGGCACCTTTTCCAGCGCGGCGCCGAAACGCAGGCCGCCTTCGATGTAGGCCGCGAGCAGATGAAAACGCGCGCCTAACATCCGATCGCGGCTTTGCGCGAGGGAGAGAATCATTGCCTCGACGGACTGGCCCCGGTTCAGCGCGCCTGCCAGCAAATCGAGAAAGAGGCGGGCGCGTTCCGCCCGGCGCATCGGCAGGGTGAGCAAATAGTGAATCAAAAAAATCGTGCTGGCCGTGCTAACCACCCCGAAAAGAAAGAAGATGACGCCCGATAGCAGCCTGAACTGCTCATTGACCGGGAAAGTGGTGACAGGATTCGCGATTATCTGCCCCAGCAGCGGTAAATAAATTAAATCAGCATTCATCGCCATTGCCTTAATCCATATTGCCCAGCGCGTTGAGAAACGTCATCAAAGCCGCGAACACGGGTTGAATTTGGGACATGATCATGGCCGCCAGCGCTAGAATGGAGCACGGCAGCGCCGAATAAAGCAGCAAGTCGGAACGATACATGGCGCGGGCATGGAACAGCTCCGCCGCCCGCTGGAATCCGGCGGTCAAATCCTCGCCTGATTGCGCCACGGTCCAGATGAAGAGCGGCGGAAATGCCCGGCTGGGAACCACCATTTCAGAAAATTTTCCCCGGCCTGCCGCCAGCCGGTGGCGCCATTGCGCAATTTCCAGTTCTGCGCCCGTCCCGGTTTCCAGTTGCTCCACGAGCGCCAATGCGTCGTCGAGCGGCACGCCGTTCTTGAGCAGTAGCCACAGGGCAGATGCGACTTCCGCCAGGCTCGCCTCCCTGAAGGCCGGCAACCGCCAGCGCAATATCCGGCGGGCGGGCGAAGTGACCAGGGCGATCAGCGTCGCGACCAGGGCCAGGCCGATGAACACCGGCGACATCCACAAACCCGCGGAAACCACCGGAAGCGAAGGATTGCCAACGAGGGAAGTCAGATTGTTCCAAATGAATGTGCCCAGGATGAACGACAAGAAGCACGACAGCAAAAAGGCCGCGGACAAAACGATGAGCGGATAAACCATCAGTCCTTTCAATCGCGTCCCCAGCATGTGCCGCCGTTGGAAATAATCCGCGAGCATGGTCAGCGCCCCGGGCAGGTCGCCGCTTTTGACGCCGACCAAAATCATCCGCTTGTAAAGTTCGGGAAGCTGGCGCGCTTTCAACGCGTCGGCGAGCGGCGTGCCTTTGGCGAGGTCGGCTTCGAGCGCCTGCAATTCGTCGCGCAATTTTCCGCGGCGCATTTCATCGCACAGCCGCCGCAGCGCGCCTTCGAGCGGGATGCCGTCACGCAGCATCGCGGCGAGCTGTTGGTTGAAGAAGGCCAATTCGTCGTCTTTCATATTCTTAGTGGCACGGGCGTCTCGCCCGTGAGTTGCTGGCGTTGCAAATCGTTTTTTCAGAAACGCACGGGCGGGACGCCCGTGCCACTACGTTCGCCGCGTTCATAGGCCAAAAATTCGTTGGAATTCCGCCTCGTTGGTCACGCCCTTTTCCACGAGGGCGCGGGCCGAGGCCTCCAGGGTTTGCGCCGAAACGAGCGAGGTCAATTCGCGCCGGCGGATTTTTTCGCGGATGGCTTCGTTCACGCGCAACCATTCGACGAGCGGCACGCGACCGCAATAACCGGTGCGCAGGCAGGATTCGCAACCCTTGCCGCTGCACGCCGAACAAAGTTTGCGGATGAGCCGCTGGTTCAAAACCAGTTCAACCGCGCTCGCCACGGCGGAATGGTCGGCGCACATCACAAGCAGGCGCTCGAAAACGCCGCGGCACGAACCGGCGTGCAGCGTCGAAATCACAAGATGCCCGGTCAGCCCGGCGCGGACGGCGAGTTGGGCGGTGGCTTCGTCGCGGATTTCACCGATGATGAGCACCTGCGGGTCCTGCCGCAGCAAATGCCGCGCGGCGCGGGCGAAATCAAGGCCGATGGCTTCGTTGACTTCAGTCTGCATCGTGCCGGGAACAATCTGTTCGACCGGGTCCTCGACGGTGATGATGTGGCGTCCGCCGAGTTCGGCCAGATGGCGGAGACAGGCGTAAATTGTAGTCGTCTTGCCGCTGCCCGCCGGGCCGGTGAGCAACAGCAGGCCGGTGGATTGCCGGAGAAAATGTTCGAGTTCGGCGTTGGCGGAATCGGGCAACGCCAGTTCGCGGAGTGATTTTGCCGAGGCTGAATCGAAAAGTCGCAGGACAATTTTTTCTCCGGTCACGGTCGGGTAAGTGGCGACGCGGATGTCGTTTTGGATGCCGAGTTCGTCGTGCGAGATGCGGCCGTCCTGCGGCAGCGATTCCTGATACGTCTTCAGCCGTGCCAGGAATTTGATCCGGCCAAAAACGCGTTCGGCCACGTCGGCGGGCAACTCGCGACTCGGCGTGATGATGCCGTCGAGCCGGAAGCCGACCTCGGCGGATTTGCCGCGCATTTGCAGGTGGATGTCGCTGGCCCCGGCGCGTTCGGCCTGACCAACCAGCTGTTCCAAAATCTTCGGCGCGGACGTTTCCGTCGCGTTTTCGCCGTTCGTTGTCCGGATGTCTTCTGAAATCATAATATAAAATTTTCGCCATGGCGGGGTGCCGGCAGACCGCCGCCTTTTCCAATCAATCGAACTGGCCGTCCCGCATCGCCGGATGCCGGGAGCCGCCGCGTCATTCCTGGTCCGCGATCAAATGGTGCATCCCATGTTCGTCCTGCATGAACACGCGGAGGTGGCCGGGGAACTGGGCCAGTTCCTTCCGAATGGCCCGTTCGTTTTGAAACAGGGCGTAAACCGGGTTTTGGCGCGGATGCCGCTCGCACCAGACCGACAGGCTGATGAGCAGGCACGCATAGGCGAGGCCACCCGCCCACGCCAGCCAGGGCGACGAATTGTTTCGCGGCGCCCAATCCGCCCGACCCGGGCGCAATTTCGCGCGCACCTGCGCCGGAAAATTTTCCCAATAATCTTCCGTCCGCGCCGGAAGGCGGATGGCTTTCAATTTCGATTCGAGTTCAAAATCGTTCATCGCCTTGCTCCGTTGGCGGTCAGCCAGCGTTTTAATTTCCGTTTGGCGGCGAACACGCGCCAGGAGACCGTCGTTTCCGAACAACGCAGGACCTTTGCCGCCTCCGCATGATTCAGACCGTCGTAAATTGTGAGCACCACCGCCGCGCGCTGTTTGGCCGGCAATTTCATCAGCGCCGCCTGCGCCTCCCGGGCCATTTCATTTTCAGCCGGCGGAATTCCCGTTTGGGCCTGTTGGCCAATCATCTCCTCGGCGCAGTTGGCGTGGGCCTGAAAACGGCGCGCCTCGTTCCGCCGCCAGTTCAAACACGCATGAACGGCAATGCTGCAAAGCCACGTGGAAAATTTCGCGCGGCCATTGAACGAATTGATTTGTTCGTAGGCGCGAATGAACGTCTCCTGCGCCAGGTCCTCGGCGTCGGCGGCCGCCCCCGTCATGCGAAATGTCAGCGAATGAACCATGTGTTGATGCTGGCGTATCAGCGATTCAAAAGCCGCCGGGCTGCCATTTTGACTTTGCAACACCAAATCTTCATCGGCGTCAGCCATGCAGCGTGCTTTTGACTGATTTGAACCCGCGGCGCGCCGGATCCTTTGAATTATTTTTCCGCCGCCATCGGAAGCGGAGGTTTTGACAGCGCTGCCGTTGGAGATTGGCAGCGTAAAAGATGTCATCTGATTTACGATTTAGGATTGACGATTTACGCGCCGCTTTTGCATCGCGGACCTGGTCGTAAATCGTAAATCGCAAATCGCAAATTCATTAAAAATAATCCGGTTCGTTGCCGGTCTTCCATTTGATATTGCAACCCATGCTGGCCTTTTGCTTCGCCGAAACGGGTTTGCCGGCCAGCACGGCGTCGAGCGCGGCGCGCAAATCTTTTCCAGTCACGGGAATGCCGTTGCCGGGGCGGCTGTCATCAAGCTGGCCGCGATAGACAAGCTTGCGATTTTTGTCGAACAGGTAAATGTCCGGCGTGCAGGCGGCACGGTAGGCTTCGGCAACCGCCTGGGTTTCGTCGTAAAGATACGGGAACAAATAACCGGCGGACTTCACTTCCTCCTTCATCCTGGCCGGACTGTCGTCGGGATAATTCTCCACGTCATTGGAATTGATGCCGACGATGGCGACGCGCTTCGGCAGGTAATCGCGGGCGAGCTGCGCCAGGCCGGCGCGGATGTGCTTCACGTAGGGACAATGGTTGCATATAAACAAAACCAGCAGCGCGGGCTTGTCCTGGAAGTCCGTGAGTGAGACGGTTTTTCCGTTCGTGTCCGGCAAATTGAATTCGGGCGCTGTCGTGCCGAGCGGCAGCATGGTGGAGGGTGTCAAGGCCATGCGGGGAATGTGAATCCATTCGTGGAATTCTTCAAGCCGCGAAATGAATGATGAATGACCAAACCATGCTGCTGAGCGGAATGACTAATTCCAAAACCCTAATGATGAAATAAGCCCGAAGCTCAAAAGAGCAGCCTGGCCAGCGTTGGTTAGTGGGTTATTGGGACATTCTTTAGTCATTCGGACTCAGGTATTAGTCATTTTTCCGCACGGGCGGCAGTTTGAAATTGTTTTCAGCCGCAAATGCGGTTTTTATGTTGGGAGCACTTTGAAAAGCATTGTCTATTTCGATCTGGAAACCCAGAAGTCCGCCGAGGAGGTGGGCGGCTGGAACCACATTGCCCGCATGGGTATGAGCATCGGCGTGACGTTCAGCACGGCGCGCGGCGATTACAAAATTTACGATGAGAAACAGGTCAATGATTTGCTGACGGATTTGCAGCGGGCCGACCTCGTTGTGGGCTTCAACATTTTGCGGTTCGATTACGAGGTGTTGCACGGTTACACGCCGTTTGACCTGCGCCAATTGCCGACGCTGGACATGATGGTGGAACTGCAAAACAAATTGCAGCACCGGCTCTCGCTGGATTCCATCGCCAAGGCGACGTTCGGCGTGGAAAAGACGGCGGAGGGCATGCAGGCCATCCGCTGGTTCAAAGACGGCAGGCTCGCGGAAATCGCGGAGTATTGCTGTTACGACGTGAAACTGACAAAGCTCGTCCACGAATACGGCCAGCGTCACAAACAACTGCACTACCACAATCGTTTCGGCAAAAAGATGACCGTGCCGGTGAGTTGGTGAGGTTCAAGCCTTCAAGCGTTACAGCGCTTCGTGCGATTTAACTGCAAAAATAGAGGACAACTGCCATTTGTTGAATTCTGTTCATCAAAGACCGTATTGCGTTTCCGTTTTGCAATAACTGCCGTCTAAAAGCTGAGTTGGGGCAGCGAAAATATCGTCGGAGGCCAGTCTGCGCCATCACGGTGTTTGCGGTTGGAGCAAAGCGGGCTGATAAGACTTGAGCCGCGCGCGAATGGATTCTGCAAGCGCGGTATTGCCCTGGGCCGTGGCCAGAGCCAAGGCTTCTTGGAACTGGGGGATGGCTTCAGCCGATTTCCCTTGGCCGGCCAGCGCGATCGCCAAATTACAGTGAGCTTCGGCGTAATCGGGTTTGAGTTGGAGCGCCCGCTCGTAATGTTGAATGGCCTCACCCAATTTCCCTTGTTTGGCCAACGCGACGCCCAAATTATTATGGGGTTCGGGGTAATCGGGTTTGAATTGGAGTGCCCGCTCGTAATGTTGAATCGCTTCACCGAGTTTCCCTTGGCCGGCCAGCGCGTTGCCAAGATTAATGAGGGCATCCGCGTAATCGGGTTTGAGCTGAAGCGCCCGCTCATAATGCTGAATGGCTTCATTCAACTTCCCTTGGTTGGCCAGCGCGAAGCCTAAATTACAATGGGCTTCGGCATAGTCGGGTTTGAGTTGGAGCGCCCGCTCATAATGCTGAATAGCCTCATCCCACTTTCCCTGGTCGGCCAGCGCGACCCCTAAATTATAGTGGGCTTCGACATAATCGGGTTTGAGTTGGAGCGCCCGCTCGAAATGTTGAATGGCTTCATTTGACTTCCCCTGGTTGGCCAACGCGATCCCTAAATTATTATGGGCTTCGGGGTAATCGGGTTTGAGTTTGAGCACCCGCTCATAATGCTGGATGGCTTCATCCAATTTCCCCTCGTCGGCCAGCGTGATGCCTAAATTATTGTGAGCTTCGGTGTAATCCGGGTCGAGCTGGAGCGCCCGCTCGTAATGCTGAATGGCTTCATTCGGCTTCCCCTGGTCGGCCAGCGCGACACCTAAATTATTATGGGCTTCGGCGTCATCCGGTTTGAGTTGAAGCGCGCGCTCGTAATATTGAATGGCTTCATCCAATTTCCCTTGTTTGGACAACGCGCCCCCTAAATTATTGAAGGCATCCGCGGAATCCGGTTTGAGTTGGAGCGCCCGCTCAAAATGTTGGATGGCTTCATTCAGATTACCCTGGTTTAAGAGACTCGTCCCCAGGTTGTTGTGCGCCAACCAACAATTTGGATTCCGAGCGATGGTTGTGCGCCAAAGGGTTTCAAGGTCGGCATACGTGCCGCACTGCCGCCAGGTCAGGATGCCCAATACCGCCAATGCCACGGCTGCAAACCCATAAATCACCCACCGCAGCCGCAACTGTTCGGCCGCCCCACTGCACAGCGCCGCTGCCAGCGCCAGCGGCCCCAGACTGGGAAGATAAACCCAGTGATCGCACACAAACGAGTAACGCATGAAATACGTGTTCATAAACCCCAGCACCGGAAACAACGTGCCGACAAAAAAGAACACCGCTGTTATAGGCCCACGCCCAAGGCGCGCTCGCGCCAGCCAGAGCCCCAGGATTGTCCCCACCGCCGTCACCGGAAAGAGCCATTGCCACCACACGCCGGGATTGAGTTGCCAGCGTGGGTAAACAAAACAGAGATGGGCTGGCCAGCACAGTTTACCGAGGTAAAACCAGAAGGCCCGGCCTGCAACCAGGCAGCGTTGCGGGAGGGTCAGGGCAAAATCCGGTCCTCGGGCCCCCACGTGGTTTTTTTCCAGCCAGGCCGTCAGGGCACACAGGCCGAGGGCCAGGGCGAAAAAGGGCAGGGTCGGTAACACGTCCGCCCGCCAGCGGATTTGTCCGCGCTTCCACCAACCAATCAGCAAAATGGCCGCCGGCAGGGAAAAGGTCGTGGTCTTGGCCAACAGCGCCCCCAGAAAGAGGACAAATGCCAGACCGTAAAAAAGCGCCGCGTGCCGCCGGTGACGTGCCGGGTCAGGAGCCGGAGCGATGGCTGCGATTCCCGTTTCTGGCCGCCGGTCATTGGTCACCCAAGGCGCAAACCGTTCGTAAGCCAGGAGCGCTGCCAGGTAAAGAGCCAGGGAAAGCACGTTCTTGCGTTCGGTTATCCAAGCGGCGGATTCGACCATGACCGGGTGAAGGGCGAAGAGGGCCGCGGCCAGCCAGGTGCCCGGCAGTTGGAGCCGGAGCAACAGCCGCCAGAAGAGCAGGGCAGACAAGGCATGGAGCAGGACGTTCTCCACGTGATAGGGCAGCGTCCAGAAATTCCAGAGTTGATAGTCCAGCCAAAAGGTCGTGCCCGAGAGCGGGTAATATTGTTGCAATGCCGTTGGATGAAACCACATCGTGCGCAACCCCGAAAGACCCTGCAACAAGCCGGATATTCGCGTGGTCCAGGAGTCGTCGTCCCATACGAAACCGCCGCGCAAGGCCGGCAGGTAGGCCAGGAACGTGGCGGCGATCAGGAAGAGGCCAGGAAACCAAGGCCAATATCTTGAAGTTTGTGGATTGGGTGCACCGCAGTCCGGCGGCTGGTCTTTCACGCTTGGTAGAGGTGAACCGACGGCTAAAACAGGTTCGTCAGCAGGGCGTTTTCGCTGTCGCTTCATCCAGGACGAACTTAGGAAAAGTTCGGTTTAAGTCACGGTTAAATTTGAAAGTGTCGTGTGTCATTTGCAACGGTCATACGAGAAATTTAGCACCGCTCGCGAATGGCTTGGGTGCCGAAAGCGGCTCAAATTATTCTCTCACGGTCAGGAAGTTGTCAGGAAAACAAGAATGTTTACAAAACCCCCGGAAAAACTGGTGCCCGTGTCAGGACTTGAAGGACTACTCGAAATCGTCAGAACCCATTAAATTCCGCGGTTTCCCTTTTCCGCTGCCTTCCCGGTGCCTTTCTTGCAAGCGCACAATACTTCATTTACGCCTTTGTTCAAGAAACTTTTTGAGTGGGATTACTCTCCCCCAATCGCGTTGAACGCAAACGAAGCGGGGCGGCGGTGGACGAGGAGTGCGGTGACTCCGAGGGCCAGCAACCCCAAAGCCGAGGGTTCAGGCACGGGCTGGAAAGCCAGTCCCCCAGGGTTACCTCCGGAGGCAAAGGTGCTTTGCACTCCGCCCGGTGTGAATTCATAAATGTTGCCGCCGGTGTAATCCGCCGCAAACAGGTCACTCGCGCCGTTAAAGGCCAATGCTATAGTGTTATTTCCTAATCCAGTGGCAAAGGTGCTTTCCACCCCATCCGGCGTGAATTCATTGATATTGCCGGAGGAATCCACCGCAAACAGATCACCCGCGCTGTTACAGGCCAGTCCAAGAGGGGTTTCTAACCCAGTGGCGAAGGTGCTTTGCACTCCTCCCGGCGTGTATTCATTGATGTTGCCGTCGGTATCCGATACAAACAGATTTTGCGCCTGCGCGCTGGAGGTAATCAGCATGACCGCTCCCGCGCAGACCGCTCCGCCGAATGAATGACACGCGGCACGAATGGTGGATTTGAATTTCGTTTTCAAAGGGTGAGCGTGGCGATAGCTCAGCGGCGGCAGCGGACGAGGAGTGCGGTGGCACCGACGGCCAGCAACCCTAAACTGAAGGTTCAGGCACGGGGTCAATGGCAAGAGAGTATGGGTCAGACAACCCGGAAGCAAAGGTGCTTTTCACCCCGCCCGGTGTGAATTCATAAATGTTGCCGCTGCCTTGATCTGCTTCAAACAGATCGCCCGCGCTGTTAAAGGCAAGTCCATGAGTTTCATTCAACCCGGAGGCAAAGGTGCTTTTCACTCCGCCCGGCGTGAATTCCGCGATGTAGCTCCCTTCCGTCACAAACAGATCGCCCGCGTTATTAATGGCCGGTCCAAAATCAAAAGACAACTTGGAGGCAAAGGTGCTTCGCACTCCGCCCGGTGTGAACTCATTGATGCTGCCGCTGCCGTCGTCCACCTCAAACAAATCACCTGCGCTGTTAAAGGCCAGTCCATAAGGAGTATTCAACCCGGAAGCAAAGGTGCTTCTCACCCCACCCGGCGTGAATTCATATATGTTGCCGCTGCCTTGATCCGACTCAAGGAGATCGCCCGCGCCGTTGAAAGCCAGCGCATAAGGATTATCCAAACCGGAGGCAAAGGTGCTTTCCACTCCGCCCGGCGTGATTTCGGCGATGGAGCTGCCCTCCGTCACAAACAAATCGCCCGCGCTGTTAAAGGCCAGTGCACCAGCAAAGATCCCGGGGGCAAAGGTGCTTCGCGTTCCACCCGGCGTGTATTCGTAAACGTTGCCACTAAAATCCAACACAAACAGATTTTGCGCCTGCGCGCTGGAGGCAATCAGCAGGACCGAGCCCGTACAGACCGCGCCGACAAATGGAGGACACGCGGTGCGAATGATGGATTTGCATTTTGTTTTCATAGGGTTGCTGAATAAAGCATGACCTCGAATCCGCTGGGTTTGCCAAGGGCGTCCGTTCTTCCCATCCTAACACCTTTTGTTAAAAGCTAATAGTCACATATAACGGTGACAAGCCAAACTGCTTGCCAAGTCTTGCGAATTTCAATCAAGGATTAACACCGAGACAAAAACTCAAAAAGCGGCGGCGGACAAGGAGTGCAGTCGCACCGACGGCCACCAATCCCAAAACCGAGGTCTCAGGCAAGGGCTGGAAGGCCAGTCCAACACTTTCCTCCAGAAAACCAACAATTTCACAGGAGCCTAATGAGGCTGATACCCGCGACAGGATTTGAAGAACTGTTCGAAAGCGTCAGAACCCATTAAATTCCGCAGTTTCCCTTTTCCGCTGCCTTCCCGCTGCCGTTCAAGCGCGGACATCATATGCCTTTTGCGGTTTTTCCAGGTAATTTTGGAACTCAATGACAAAATCAAACGGGAGTGCGCCCGCTACGGACGCACTCCCGGAATTCTTCCGAATCCTTCCACACCTATTTCAAATCCGGAGTGACGGGGGGCGGCACCGACAACTCGTTGCGGATGCTCAGGCTGCCGTTCTGGACGAGGATGCTGTTGGTGTTGCCACTATCAATCGCGTCCACGCCGCCAATTAAATGGGTCAGACCTGCGCGGACAGTGAATTTTCCCCAATCCCGGTCACACTTGGCCGGAACTTCCATATTACCGGTGAGGCTGTCCAAGGAATCGCAGTCGAGCCCCACCGACACGGTTTCAGGGCAGCTGTTCGTGGGATTGAGACGAATTTGTCCGGAAACGGTCAGGTATCCACCAAGCAAACCATTGGTAGGGTTGCCGTTTTGAGCGATCTGAAACTGCGCGACAAAACGGGCGCGGTTCGGACCGGTCTGCTTGGCGTCTTCTTGCTTGACGGAGTCGAGGCTCGTGGTTGTGGCGATGATGTTGACGATATTGGACACGGACAGGTCATAGACCACAAGGCTGGCCGCACTCAGATCGCAGTCAATCGTCATGGCCAAGACCTGGTTGGGCACGTTGGTTTTGGTCGCGCTACGGCCCATGGCAAGGTTGACCAGATTCCACCCGCCGAGGGTAGTTTGGTCGTATTGTGGATCGCCGGTAACCGGATTAGTGCCTTGGGTCACACCGACAAAAACTCCGGTGGTGCGGAAGGTTATTAAGGAGGCCACGGCAGCGTAGGCGGTGATGGCGGCAACGGAAAGGCCGACCACTACGAGGAGCGTATATTTCTTTGCATTCATTTGTATCAATATGGTTGGGCCCGGCTTGACGTTATTTGGTCTGGAATTGGTAACCGGGCCATTCCCCAACGACATCGCCAACCAATCCCAGACATGCTGATTTAACTGAACCAGCTCACAATCTCCAGACTTACGCAAAGATTGCGATGTTGCAGGGCACTTAAAGGACGACACGAAAGCGTCAGAACTCATTAAATTCCGCAATTTCCCCTTTCCGGTGCCTTGCAACTTGCGGAGTATAAATCCGTCACAATTCTTTTTCAAGAAAATTCCGCGTGGAAAAAGACTGAACGCTTGCAAGTCGTCGTTTGTTTCGGGTGGCTGGCCGAGTTTTTCAGGCCGCATTATCACCGGCACTTTCCCCTTTGAGACGGGACGCGCGCCGAATAAAATAGTGCCCGCGACAGGACTTGAACCTGTACGGTGTTACCCACTAGAACCTGAATCTAGCGCGTCTGCCAATTCCGCCACGCGGGCACAATGGACTGGCGATTATTTTAATACGCGCCCACGCGAA
>Ga0181521_10002441_pt1 | contig 22520 bp, 31 predicted proteins | sample PEATcosm2014_Bin_32_FD_119764 | JGI IMG/M metagenome (GOLD analysis project Ga0181521, IMG submission 119764) | Peatland microbial communities from MTU Mesocosm Facility, Houghton, MI, USA - PEATcosm2014_Bin02_60_metaG | ecosystem: Environmental > Terrestrial > Soil > Wetlands > Peat | place...
AGCATAATCACTTCTATCGACCGCTAGGCGGGACGAGCGGCTTCTCATATCCATGCAGCTGCATACGTCGACTCATCTCGAGCGCCTGCGCCTGGACGATGTCGCCGGATGGATCCACGCTTCTAGCCTGCAGAATAAATGGGCTCGCACGTCCGCCGAGTTGCCGGCGACGAGCCGCAGTGAAGTCCTTCGTAGAGGCTTGCAGTTGGCTGACCACAACGCATCTACAGTGAGGATGAAGAGGTGGCTGCGGTAAGTCCTTCTCCTTGTCCGCTCCTTGACCGTCGAATGCTCTGCATCTCTCACAGACCTTATCATCCCCTGTCGTACGGAACTTAAACGCGGCTTGATTGATTACGCCGCTCACACCAGTCTGATCGATCAGTGGCAGATCGTAAGAGGCGCTGCAGGTCGGACATGTTGACTTCGCTTGAAGAGGTTGACCGCTAGGTTTCTTGCTGGCAGCCTCTCGTTCGTCGGCGAGTCGTGCGTTGTATGCTTCCGCGGCGATGTAGCTTTCTAAGAAGTTGGCTCCTTCCACGGGCTCAGTTGTGAGAGGATAAGTGACTCCGCAGCTGGGACACGTCCACGGCTGCCGCTCAATGAGTTCAGCGTACTCGAGGTTTCCCTCAAGTTTCGCGTTAGCCTGCAACTGCCAGATTGGCCGCAAGTGAGTGAGGCAAGTCGGACATGATTTCTCCAACTCATCTCTCACCGTTCTTTCTTATGGGAAACGGATGCTAGGATCCGTTTTTCATAGTCCAAAGTTACGGGTGGCATGAGGACCGCGGTTGCTCCCAGGTTAACGCCGGGTTGCTGGGTGAGATCGTCAAAGCTGCCAAACTCGTAGGTATGCTGACGCTGGAGATAGCGAGTCGTGTCGATGAAAGGCTCCGCGGATTTAGTTGTCTTCTTCTTGAGTTTGCTTTTTCGATGTGGCATTGTGATCACGCAGGCAGATTGTATGAGCATCCGCAGTTCGGGCAGGTCCACTTCACAGTGTTAGCGCGCGCAAGCGTCGAATACGGGACCTTCTCACCCTTCTCGTTTCTCGAATAGCCGAATGCGAGCTCGCGCATTTTTTCGTCTTCAAGATTGATCTCCCGCGCGGTCTCAGGATACTGATTCTCCTGGTCCACCCATTTCTCGATCATTCGGTCCGTAGGATTCACTGCGACGTTGTTCTGTTTGGGATACTGGCTGTGCGGATAATAGGAGCGATAAGAAGTGGGGTTCGAGGTTGGGGTTGACAGGTTCTCTGTGGGATATGCACCGTTATCGCCGGTGCTGCCCTGCAAGAGGGTCGGACGCTCGCGGCCGGTTAATTGTTTGCGGCGAACTTCCGTCAGCTTCATGCGCGCCTGTGTAAGCGGATCTCTGGATAGGGCGGCTTGATCTTCCGCGAACTTCGACCTCGACGGCACCGCAACCTTACCCTGCAGCGCGACCGGAACGACGCTGCCAAACATTGCTTTGCGACGTATACCTGTGACCAGAGCAGCAGCCGTCTGGATGCTGTGATCAGCGCACCCTTTGCACCCTTTGCACAAATTCTAGTCAACCTCCTTAACGATCTCGGAGATCGGCGGGAACTTTACAGAAGCAGCCCGCTTGAGAACATTCACGGCGTATGGAGTGCCGGTTGCGTAGGCTTGAACTGCACCAATGGAATCTAGCGGCAGCACTAATTGGGGACACGGCGGAATCATGGGTCCTCCGGTCAGCGTCTCAAACTGCTCCGCTTTCCTACGCATCGCCGCGTTCACCTCTTCTATCTGCGTAAGAAGTTTGGAGAGCTCAGCGAGCACCGGAGGAATCTCCCGGTAGATTTTCACGCCTTGACGCCAATCCCCGGCAATCTGCTTCCTAAGCAAAGCAGCCTTCGGTGCGTTGCCCTTGTAGACCGCGAGTTTACCTTGAATCGCGGTTCGTAGGACGGCGAGGTTTTCAAGTTTCTCCTGCAGCTCAGCGATTTCGGCTTTGATCGCGGCGGCATTCCCAACCGCTTCGAGAGGTTCGCCGTCCGTCTGCTTCAAGGCGACTGCACGTTTCGCAGCTAAGTCTTTCAGATCCTTGCTGGCCTCAGTGATCGCAACGGTCACGGTAGCCAGTTTTTCATCTAGTTCATGACGAATTGAAATCGGCATTGGCTTTCAATAATACGGGGCTGTCACGCGTTACATGCAAACCTCAACCCACCTAAACCTGTGTACCACCAGAAAAACCACGACAACCCTACACGGGTAGATAGGATATCGCATCATCATATCATATACGAAGGATTCCTTGAGTTGACAGTTATCCGTTGAACGACTGGCGAAGCAGGTGCCGGTCTCATCTGGGCGCTGGGACCTGAACTGGTTGATCTGGTGCGGGAGGGGTTTTGAGGCGGTGTCGGCGTTGTCGTTCCCTTCCCAGGATTCGCCGGTGAAGCTGGCGGTGTATGGGGCAGTATTTCGAGCGGAGCAGCGGGGGGGCTTCACAGTTTGAATACTCACAGCTGCGACTTTGAATCCTCGCAGCCGTCGACAAGAGCTCATGCTTCCGCTGCTCACGAATTAGAATTTCATCGTCAATGATCCTCACGACAGCCTGGACTCGGTGCATGAACTCTCCTGGAGGGACCAGCCGTCCGCCGACTGGAACTGGCCTGTCAAGAAGCTGAACACCGCAGACCGCGCACCACGTCTGATCAGTGGATGGATCCGTGACGAGTTTGACGTGTTGGCATGTTTCGGGACTAGCCTCCGGTTTCACGTCCTCCGTTCCTGAAGCCACTATCCCGCCATGCTGCCTTGCTTCAGCTAGTTCCATCGCTGATTCAACTGGTGGCAAAAAGGACACATAGTCCACGGTGGCCGGTACATGAATTTCCGGCCGCAAACACATGTGACCTCACGTGGCATCAAGAGTCCGTCGAATCCGTTGAGTCCGTCGACTTCGATTCGTCTTCCCGGTCATCCTGTTTCGCGGCGTCTTTCTCCTTGCCTCGTGCGTCCTCTGCGTCAAGCAGCAATTTGACGCGGGTGAAATAGCCCTCAAGTTCGGTTAGTTTCTTAGCTTGAAGATGATGATCTAAGAGAGTCTGCAAACCATGATTTGCTGCTCCAGCAGCTCGACTTCCAATCCGCCCTTCATACACATCCTGAATCACCCGTCGCTGAGCAGCCATAATAGCCTCCACCGAATCCAAACGCTCCAACTCAACGGGCAACACAGGCTTCTTACCTGCATTCACATTCCCCACAGGCGCACCAGCCCCAACCCGACGCCCACCACGCTTACCCAATCGGAGCCACCTCTAACGGTTGAGATTCTCTCACAGTGTGAGAGTTTTCTAGCGGCTGAGGCGTCAGCTGTTCGCTTATTGTTAATTTTGCAATATTTGATGAAGTTAACATTAAGGCGAGTTGCTTGCCTGCTTCAGTGAAGCCGACCACCTGGACGAACTGCCAGCCCGTAGCGCGCTCGTTTACGTCAGTGATTTCGATTAGTCCTAAGTCACCTTTCCGCCAGCCAGCCTGATTGAAATCATTAGGCATGCGTGGTAGTGGCACTCCGACCTCTACACTCGCCAACTTCAGACCACGCCATGCCTTCCAAGGACTAGTTAACGAGTAGGCCCGCAGAAGGCCCTTATCGCAAAGCCCACGAATGCTACGAGTCAACGAGACATTGAACGCCTTTTTCGACGAACCTTCCGGACGCTTCTGAAGCAGAGTTCTCCTACGAATGCAAGGTAAACCCTCCCACGGCTCGCCATCCTTCAGCGTCGTTACGAGAATCCACCGCTGCAGCTTACTCAGTCGCCACTTACTCATTCACAAACCACCCAAAAATTGATTATACGGTGTACCTTGAACGCGAAAACACGAAACACACGGTAGAAACGGCCCTTGGTGGTTTGGGTTTGTGTACCAGGAGTACCTGATGTACGGGTGGGGGTTACTAGGTGTAGTATGGTAAACGATGCTGGGTATTCGTTGGAGGTACTTCGGGTACATGTGGTACATGGGTGAGTTCCAGTTAGGCAAGGATGGGTGTCTCCTGTTCTTTGCCGCAGCATTTGCGGGGGGACTCGAAGGTGCTCATGCATTGGAGGCAAAGCCATTTGCCGCAGAACTGGCAGCCGACGCGGGCGGGGCGTAGGCGGCAGACTTCGCAGATTGGATGAAGTTTCTTCTTCAACTTGGCAGCGTCCTCTGGGGTTCTTGGAGTTGATGTTTGATGCCTTTCCAGCATTTGACCCGTTGACCGTCAATCATCGGCGTGTAATTTTGGACGTCGTAGTTGTCTCGCAGTTTCTCCCAGACGGCCCGGGCTGGTTTCGGTGAGTAATTCTTACGCTTGCAGTACTCCACGTACTCCGCGAGCAGTTGATCTCTAGGTATGAAGCCGTCTGGATCCTTGTCTATGGTTGCCTTGAAGAAGGCCAGGGTTATGTCGCTTCGGCGTACCCATTCGTCACGGACTTCATCGACTGTGCGTTCTCGGCTGAGTCTCAGGTTCTCCCGGATACTCCTCGCGGCTCGTATGAGCGTTAGCAGGAGGCCCTCGAGTTCCTCCGGCGTTGTGAGTTTCTGAACTAGCTGCCTGTCAGCAGACGCCTCTCCATCGATTTTGAACTCTTGGCCCCAATCCACATACTCCCATCTGCGCATCCACGCGACCGACAAGTCCTCCACCTCGGGGAGTTGGTTCGCTGAAAAGTACAGGATCGGGTGCGGGCCACGCATCGAGAAGAACGGGTGCCCTTTATGCTCCGCATCGATCGGGTTTCCCCCAATGATCTGCTTGATTATGCCGGTGTGTCGAATCTCCTGTGTTGAAATGTCGTCGTGTATATTGGCGAATTTGCCGTCGAGTGTTGCGGGAGCGAACCGGTTCCACTGCAAATTGTGGATGGAGCTGTGCGTCACGTTGTCTGCGCCGTAGAGGGCGCCTAGGATCTCGAACCACACGCTCTTACCGTTTCGACCTTTCCCCACGTACATGAAGGCTTTCTGCAGAAAGTTGCTGCGAAGCAGAGGCACGCTGGCGTGTTCTATGACCGCTTTGCGGTCTTCCTCATCAGGCTGCACTTGATCCAAGAATTTCAGAATCAGTGGGCATTCGGCCGTCGGATTGTACGCTACCGGGAGCTGCCTTCTGGAAAGGTAGGTGGGGTTGTGCGGCTGCAGTTCTCCGGTTGCCATATTGAACAAGCCGTTTCTCACGTTGAGGATATCCGGGTCCTTATCGAACTCCTGCCTGCTCCGGTAGCTGCCGCGCTGCAGATGACCGACAACTTCACTCACGAAATGCTTCGTTGGCTGCTCATCCAGCCCTACTCTTTCGTAGGCTTCCTGCAGCGCTGTTTCAAGCGCGGCATCCGCATTTGGGAGATAGACGCCGTTCCTGTAGTAATACATCTCATGGCTGTCGTCTGTGGTGACAAGCGTGAATATTCGGTGAAGCTGCGTCGCAATTTCGCCGCTTGAAGTTTTCTCGTCGACCTGGAGCTGTACCACCTGTAACGGTTGGGCTGCAAGGCGAACGACAAAGACGTCGTGAACCCCGACGCCTAATTTGCCGGCCACATCACCATCGAAACTCAAAGACTCCCGCTCCTGCGTCAAGGTGAAGGGCCCGGCTCTCGCGTCGCGTGCCGAATACCAAATCTCGGTGCCAACCAATTCGCGGACAACGGAGGCCTCTCCGTTTCCCCCAGTACCTTCCCTTGAGTCGTTCATCGAACGGCCTCCTCGAACGGTCGGATCCACTCAACCGGAAACTCAAGGAGACAGCGCGAATGAAACGTTCCATCGTCGTAGGTCCATGTCTTTAGAATTAGGGAGAAGTGCACGATTCGGTTACAGCTCAAGTCGCGGGCGAAGCGCTTCGAGAACGAGTTCTCAAGCGGCCGAGGATCCTGGGCGGTTCCAGCCGTGAAGCGTAGGACTTTAATTTCGAGTGACGCAATAGCATCCATTGATAGTCAACAACTGTGGCGTGTGGAACGTTCGCTGCGCTCCATGCGCCTGTGTTTTCTTCTCAGTTTGAACCTCCCTTAACCGACGTCCAACGTTGGAGAAATTGCGCCGACCCGTCGGCAAGCGTTGATAATTTGTACGTTGTTTCGCTGAGCTTCCACGACTTAGTCGCAGAGCTCAAGAGGCGGTCATACAGGAGTTTCGCTAGAGGGACGCTCAGCAAATCCGGTGTGACAAGCAGTGTTGATAGAGCGGGTTTTTTCTGCGACGTTTTCCATTTTAAGCAGTCTAGTTGTTCATTGGTGAGATCGGCGCCACTGGCCTTGGCTTGCAAGATTTGTTTCGTTTTTGAGTAATCCGTTTCGAGTGTGATTGAAATTGACAGCGGAGCGCCACACTTCGGACAGTTGGTCATCTCTCCGCCCTCCGCTTCTTTGCTTCCAAGGTCTGGGTGATTATTTTGAGAGATTCGAGAACTTCGCCTATGCCCGCGTTAGTTGGGTACATCACGGCTGCGATTGAGTTGGGAGTAACTTTGATTCGTCGACCGAGGCAGCTCACGAGGATTTTGGGAATGTAGACGAGGTTTTGTTTGGTGGCTAGATTTAATTCGACTTCTACCAAGCGTCTTCACATAAGGAAAAACGTAAGAAATCCTTAATAAAGCAAGTACCTTGTTCATGGTACTAGGTACCTTTGAAGACAACTGGACAAATTATCCTGGACTTACTACTCGGAAAAACCACGATCAAAGACGGACTCACATACGGGGAATTGTATCAGGCTGTATGCAGAGAACGCGGAAACGTCAAGGTCAGCCGTCGCGACTTCCAAGAGGCGCTCAACGAGCATCAACGGGGGGGTCGAATTGAACTTCAGAGGGATCCGCGTAACCAGAACATAACTCGCATCTTTCTATCGTCTCAACCTCCTACCCCCGGCGATCGCAAACAAGCGCTCGCATGGTGGGTGGAAAGGTATCTCGAGGACCTACTCGAGAAGAAAATATGGTTAAGGGAGATAACGATTCCCTACGGCGGCGACATAGAACAAACCGAGCTTGTCAGAAAGAAACTATCCGTCAAGGAACTCATCACTAACCATCCAGTCTGGCGAGGGTATTCTACGGAAGAAGCGAGGCGAATCATCGCCATCTCGATAAACACCTGGACGCCCATCTACCGGAAATATGCGAGCAATCAAAATCTCCTCGAAAAGCGGCGGGAAGAGTACGGTCACCTTATCACGGTAATGAACGCGCGAGAGATCATTCAGGCATGGAAAGAGAATACGGACGTCAAACGCGATAGGCTGCTCCAATGCCTAAACGAGACGCTTGCATTCTACGCCAGAACAGAGGACTATGCGGCGACACTGAATATGCCAAGGAAGCCGTTCCTAACAGGGGAGTAGATTCGTAGACGGACGTCGAAAGGTGACAGAAAATAATTCCGAAAAACGCCAATGGAAACTACTGATTATACATATGTGTATACTCCACAAACTTATATAACTGGATTACTGTAATTGTATTACTGTAATTGCATGGATGGATGTATGTATGGATGATAGAGGAGGGCACGACCCAACGCTAGGAACAATTCAAATGGTTGAAAAGGCCATCCGAAGGTCAAAGAACTATCCGACCAAGAAGGCTTTGTGGCAAAGCCTCCCGCGGCAAGTACAATACCAGACTTTCAACCGCGTCATAGACTACTTACTAGAAAGCAACAAGATTATTTTGAATGATCGTGAAATCGTTTGGGTCTTCCCCGACAACGCAACCTTGAAGAGAGCTTTAGCGAAAAGCATCCGCGTACGCTAAGTCGTCCTGTATCCGAACCTTCTATCATACTGCTTATGGGTTAAGATTTCAAGGCAGAGGACGCCGATGCCGGCCCCTTCCGATACAATTGAGTAGGTCAAGCGCCAATCGGGTCCTAGATTGCGAACGTACAAATTGTCAATTCCCCATGTGGTCACGTAATATCGCGGCCACTTGTCTTTCGTGACTTTGTGGCGCCCTTCAAAATTGGCTTTCAGCTCCGTAAAGGCCTCCTCAGCTTTGTTTCTAAGCCAATTGTTGTGACAAGAATCAAGAAATTCTTCGAGTTCTACGGTTCTCGTCACGCTAGATGCTGGTCTAAAATGGATAAGACGTGGAGGCATGTATGCCGAGCCTGTCGGAAGTTACCTAAAACACTATTCGTAGGATACGCAAGAATTGGCTAGGTATCCTGAACCATTTTTCATCGCTCCATTCACGCTTTGGTCGGTTCCTTCTCTGCGAGTAGTTGTTTGACTAGGATTTCCAAGTTTCGGAGCTGCAAATCATACGTGCTCACTTGGTCTTTGAGGGCTCGGATTTCCTCAGGGTTCTCAGGAACGGTAAGTATGGCTCCGCATTTCTGACAGTAAGTAGCTATTGGCGCGTTGTCTTCGTTGCATTTTCGACATTTCTGCACCTGCATTATAGGTCGAAGTACGTCTTCTTTCTGTTTCAGCCCATGCAACACCAGGTCTTTGGAGTCTACGTCTCGCATGGATATGTGACTGTAAACTGACACCATGTCCGGCTTCTTCCAACCGTAGAGTTTCATCATCTCCCGGTCGGTAAAGTAGCTGCTGTCTTTGGTCGCTTTTGTGTGTCTGAATTGGTGCGGGTGAATTGGATGCTTCAATACCCTCATGGATAGTCTTCGCACTAGCACCCAAATTGAGTGAGCATTCTTCAACGGCTTACCGGATGTGGTGAGAAAGAGGGGCGCTAAGGGGTCGTCGTGGTGAGGGTGTTCGTTCAGGTAGCTTCGTAGATCCGGTACGGCGCCGTATACTCGTCGGTTTCGTGTGCCCGATTTTCCGGTTAAGGTTAGGATGGCTGAGTACTGGTCGAATTGGACGTCTTTAATTCTGATGTTATAGATTTCTCCGCGTCTAGAGCCTAATTCACTGAGAAGTTCAATCAGCAATCGGTCTCGAAGGTTTGAGGCGCCTTTGATGAGTTTACTCAAGTCCGAGTCAGAGATCGTTTTGTCTTGAATGCTCTGCGTGGGATCCGGTCGGGCAGGCGTTCTGATTTTCGCGTTCAAGTCGTGACGTTCAAAGTAGACAAGAACTTGCTTGATGATAGTTACCATATCGCTGAAAGAGTTGATCGACCGCCCCTTTCGATAGCTGTCAAGGAAGGCATTCAATTCGAGAAGCGTGCAGGTCTTCAGGTCTAATTGGGACAGGGCGATCCGGTTCAGCATCCAACCGTAGTATGCCAGCGTGGACACCTTAGGAACACGGCCACCACGATTATTCGTTCCCCGCTGCTTGAACTCAATAAACTGTCTAACCCAATCAGCACGAGCCTCAGCCAACACCGACTCCAAATTAGCATACGAAGAGTCTGGCAAAACACTCAAACCCTAGAAAGAGTGTCTACCAGATTAAAGACTTGTGAGTAAGTAATTAAACCCTTTACTTCGCGTTTCCTCCAGGAAATATTGTGACCAGATCCACTATCACCGAGTCACGACAAACGCGCTGATATCGGATTCATTGTCAACAAATTTCGAACTTGTGTAGTTGTGGGGTCAGCCCGTCGCTGAGGTCGTCATATCTTCAGCAAAGAGATCTGACTGGGACTGGCTTCTTCATCCCCTTACTTAAAGTCCAGTCGCTACATGAAAAACGTTATCTTCCCATTCGTTTCCGCAATCCTTTGATAGTTCCAGAGACGGCTAGCACTATGACTGCCACCGAAGTTCCGCCGCAGTCTGTGATTAGCGCTAGAGCGGATTCAAGTTCTCTAAGTGCGCTTCTTTCACAGGAAACGATGATGGTCGATGTGCTTTGGTAGGTCTTGATGATTCTCGGATCAATGCGGGAAAAACCGATGTCTCCAAAGTGCATGCGTACTGATGTGTTTATTGCATCATGGAACTGTTGATCAGTAAGCGCTCCGCCGTGGAGGACTTTTACTAGTAGGTAACGCCGAGGCATCGTAAATCATCGTCGCGATGAAACAACCATTTTCACGCCTTCTTCCACGGACTCGGGTTTCCGCTTCTGAACATTCTCGGTTATGATGGATGAAGGAATGGATGTTACACCGGCAACCGAGGCCGTTTCTGAGAGGCCGAGTGTTGATGCGATTGCGCTGAGTTGAAGAGGTGCTCTCACCATTTCGGCGTTCCTCGCTCCGCTTGATATCACGAGCTTCACGTTATGCTCCTGCGCAACCGCGATCGTCTTTCGTAGCCTCAAGAGAATAACGGTGTTGGGCAGCGTGAGTAGACTGGCGATCAAGTTGAGTTCCAGGGCGCCGTGAAGTAGGCGCGCGAGGGAGTGACTGAATCTGACATTCTGCATGGCGGGATCAAAGAACACGACATCGACCCTTCGATCTCGAGATGCAACCGTTGCGACGCGGGCGTTCACGCACTTGACACCGACCACGTCGTAGGCGCTTCTGAATCTTCGGAGCGATCGGAGGAGTTCTGTTCTCGAGCTTGATCCAAGATCTATCCTAAGAGCTGTGGTGACCCCTTGCTCTTCGAAGGTTTGTCGTATAGACTTAACACGCTCGGGTAGAAGACCGGTTGGGATTGCGAGTCCTACAGTGGAGTAGCCTGCGGTCTTCAGAGTCTGAGCCATATGCGTGCAAGCGGTTAGATCATCAGCTTTGGGAAGGATGTGGAGGTCTACAAGCTTTGACAGTTCTGTTCAGACTCCAGGTATTTGATCATTAGATCAGTGGCTTGGCCGGTGAACCTCGTGAATTTCATTCTCACCCTGATTGGGTCCTCTTCTCCGAGTTGGACGTTTCCACGAAAAGTTTGTTGCTTGTCGATGCGAATGTAAAGATTCCCGTCAGCGTCAGAATACAACCTTAGATCGCGTTGAATTACAAGTTTGTCTTTGTGAGAGAGTTGGCTAAGGAAGAAAGTTGTGAACGCGTCAATTTCCGGCGGCTTCGTAAGCCGAGCTTCGAAGGTAATTATGGGGTTTCCATAGTGACCCTGCAGGTACCGCCGGGTAAACAGCTGTCGACCTTTCAACGCATCGGGAATTAGACGTGTCAGCGCCGTCTGCACTTTATCCAAATCATCGGTTGCATGCGCGATGGTGCTTATCTCAACAGTTTGAATAGTCTGGCCCGACTTCATCGCTCACGCCCATCTCTTCGCTTATTTGGGACAGGGATAAGATAAAGCCGAGGATAAAACTATGAACGAATTCAGGTATAAATTAGCAGTCGCTGTTAGACGCGACTTGGACATGGGCAAAGGAAAGATCGCGGTCCAGGTAAGCCATGCTGCGGTCACAGTAGCTGAAGAGACTAGGAAACGACGGCCCGAATGGTGGAAGCAATGGTTCGAAGAGGGGCAACGCAAGATCGTAGTCAAAGTGAATTCTGAGAGCGACCTCGAGCACCTTAGAAGAGACGCCGAAGAGTTAGGACTTGTAGCGGCGATTATTCACGACAGCGGCTTAACTCAAGTAGATCCGGGAACGTCGACTTGCGTCGGAATTGGCCCGGCACCGGCAGAGCTCGTCGATAAGATCACTGGTGAACTGCCCTTACTTTGAAATGCGAACCCGTATGAGTCAGTAGGTTTCGTGGAAAGTTCGGTCGTCTAACCTCATGACGGATAATCATTTTGGCGATGAGTACCTTAATGCCTCATCTGGGCTTACGCGCATTCAGGTTTCTCTGGATACGGGGTTGTGTGGGTCTCGCAGGATGGTCTCGTACCAATGGTGCATTCCGTCTTCCCAAACGTAATATGAGTTGAGTACTCGAAGGTTTGGGTATCTCTTTCTGGCTTTCTCTTCGGCGATGTTTTTCAGGCTGGCTGCACGCGTGAACCTCGTGACCCCTAAGGCCTTTTGTCTGCGCCCCGATCTGGGTCGCGGTTTGCGAGCACCTCCTTTCCTTATCCTAACCCGGACTACTACGTAACCTTGTTTTGCTTTGTAACCTAATGATCTAGCCCTGTCCAGCCTAGTCGGATGCTCGATTCTGTGAACGGTCGGTTCACGCCGCCACCTTATTGCGAGTTGACGAAGGTAACGCTGTAAGTCACCCTTCTCCCGCGCCAACCATGTTTGTGTGAGATATTTCTGGGCGCCCATTGGAAATTTCGACCTCAACCAAACTTTGGGAAGCTTAAGCTTAAGACAAATGACGTGTCTCTAAACTTCACGCAGTGTGAAAGTCGCGCTGCTATTTAAGCGGCTTGCAGAGAAGTAAGTGATCTCAAAATCATGACATCGGACGAGGAGTCTCTGAGGAAGGCGTACCTTCCAGCTCAACTTGCGCTAAAATACCACCCATATTATCGTGGGAAAATCGAAATCGTACCTAAATGTCCAATCCGTTCTTTGGACGATTTCGCGATTTGGTACACTCCTGGAGTTGCTGAAGTCTGCGAAGGGATCAAGGCTAGACCTGAGGCGGTTCACGAGAATACGAACAAGTGGAATCAAATAGCGATAATTACCGATGGTTCCCGCATTTTAGGCCTAGGTGACATCGGCCCTGAAGCAGGCCTCCCAGTGATGGAGGGAAAGGCGTTGCTCTACAAGTACTTAGGCGGCATAGACGCGTTCCCAATTTGCCTCGGCACGAAGAAAGCAGAAGAGATTGTTTCTGCGGTGAATTGGATTCAACCATCGTTCGCAGGAATAAACCTTGAAGATATAGCCCAGCCGAAATGCTTCGAAATCCTAGATACCCTCCAAAAGCAGCTAGACATACCTGTTTGGCATGACGACCAACAAGGAACGGCCACGGTGGTAATGGCTGGGTTCATCAACGCCCTCAAGGTCGTGGGAAAGAAGGTATCAGACGTGAAGATATCAATGGTTGGAGCTGGCGCAGCTAACGTCGCATTGACACGATTACTCATTCTATCTGGTGCAAAGGCCGGAAATATGATCCTCGTTGATAGTAAGGGCACGTTGCACCGAAATAGAAGGGACTTGCAAGGCACGCCTAAGAAATGGAACCTTTGTCAAGTTACCAACTCTGAAGGACGGGAAGGAGGCATCGAAGCGTCCATGAATGGAGCCGATGCATGCATCGCATTGTCGACACCCGGGCCTGGGATAATACCTAAGAACTTAGTTACTAAAATGGCTGACGAAGCAATCGTGTTTGCGTGCGCCAACCCGATACCTGAGATCTGGCCGTGGGAGGCAGAAGAAGCAGGCGCATCAGTCGTGGCAACAGGACGTTCTGACTTCGCAAACCAACTGAACAATTCACTAGGGTTTCCTGGGATCTTCAGGGGAACGCTTGACGTTCGCGCACGAACCATTACGGACGAGATGTGCCTAGCGGCGGCCGCTGAACTCGCTAAGCTCGCTGAAGAGCGAGGGCTCTCTGCGAAAAACATCATCCCGACAATGGACGATTGGGAAGTGTTCCCTCGTGAAGCGACAGCGGTGGCCGAAAAGGCGGTCGAACAGGGCGTTGCGAGACTGAAGAAAACGCGGCAGGAGGTTTACGGGAATGCCCGGTCGATTATCAAGCGAGCTCGCGAACAAGCGAGATATATGATGCGGGGCGGATTTATTCAGGACTTCCCCGCTTGAATCTAGGGGTCCTCGGCAGAATAATCAAGACTGGGCTTGAGCAGTCAGACTTTAATTGCGACTTCCTCTGCCCACGATTTTGGAGGTTCATAATGTGGTTAGTCGCACGATCGCCGTAATAGGCGGAACCGGAGATCAAGGATTTGGCTTAGTCCTGCGTTGGGCTAAAGCTGGTGAACAAGTTATCATAGGATCAAGGCAACTTCAAAAAGCTGAAGATGCTGCCAAAAGAGCCAGAGACACTCTGGGTGGAAACGCGAACATTTCAGGAATGGAAAACCCTAAGGCTGCAGCCGCAGCCGATATTATAGTAATGTCGGTTCCGTTCGCTGCTCATGTTGATATGATCAAATCCGTCCACGATAGCATCCAGCCAGACGACATCTTCGTCGATGTCGTAGTTCCGCTCTCAACAGCAGTCGGAGGATCTGCTTCGACGGCTCTCGGAGTTTGGGAGGGCTCAGCGGCACAACAAGCCGTAAGACTACTTCCTCCTCACACCAAAGTTGCGTCAGCATTCCACAACGTTGTCGCCGAAGCCCTACAAGACATCGGTAAAAGTGTGGATTCAGATGTCATTGTTTGTGGCGACTCTCAGGAGACCAGAAAGGAAGTAATGGAGCTCGCAAGAAAGATACCTGGCGTTAGAGCCGTTGATGGCGGACGCTTAGAGAACTCACGGATCGTCGAACAGATTACTGCCCTTCTAATTGGAATAAACATACGATACAAAGTAAACGCCGCCGGAATACGAATTACAGGCATTCAAGCCACCTTAGGTTGATGTTGTAGGAAACTGTGATTTGCCGCGCATAGTGGGTGTTGTCGGGAAACCTAACGTAGGAAAGAGCACATTTTTCAGCGCTGCAACTCTAGCCCACGTGGCAATTGCGAACTATCCATTCACGACAATCAAACCGAATATTGGGATGGGCTACGTTCGAACGCCTTGTGTTTGCCGAGAATTCAATGTGACGGACACACCAGGCAATTCCACCTGCATCAATGGGATAAGACTCGTCCCGGTTGAGATTGTCGACTGTGCGGGACTTGTTCCTGGAGCTTGGCAGGGCCGAGGTCTCGGGAATCAATTTCTGGACGAGATACGACAGGCCGACGCACTGATACACATCGTCGATGCGTCAGGCTCAACAGATTCTGAGGGAAAAACATGCGACGCTGGCTCCCATGATCCTCGGGAAGATGTTCGATTCCTTGAACATGAACTGGATATGTGGCTTCTGCAGATCATTAAGAAGGAATGGGACCGCGTGATTAGACGCGTCGAAGGCACTAAAGAAGACCTCATCACAATCTTGGAAGACAAACTAAGCGGCCTTGGAATACGCAAGGATCACTTGACCTCAGCGAAAGCGAAGTTTAGTCTGAATTTCGAGAAACCCAGTTCCTGGTCCGATGACGATCTCTTGAAGTTGGTCAGTGAACTGCGCAGTAAGTCTAAACCGCTTCTAATTGCAGCAAACAAAATGGATGTCCCCCCTGCTGAAAACAATCTAAAACTCTTGAGCAGTATGGGACACTTGGTTGTGCCGTGCTGTGCGGAAGCCGAGCTGGCCCTGAGAAGAGCAGCTGAGAAGGCAATCGTAACTTACATCCCTGGAGATAGCAACTTCAAGCTCAACGAAAAGACCCCACCTACCACGGATCAGTTGAACGCTTTGACGCGCATAAAGGAAAAAGTACTCCTTCCATTTGGTTCGACGGGCGTGCAGGAATCTCTCAACTTAGCTTTCTTCAAACTGTTGCAGATGATTACAGTATACCCTGTCGAGGACCCGGAAAAACTAACCGACCATAAGGGCAGGATCCTGCCTGACGCCTACCTGGTTTCTTACGGCACAACAGCGAAGCAATTTGCTTCACTGATACATTCCGATTTGGCGGCGGGTTTCCTTTACGCTACAGAGGTGAGGTCGAAGATGCGCGTCGCCGATGACTACGTATTGAAGGACAGAGACGTAATATCGATAACGAGCACGAAAAGACACGCCTAATCCTGATGCTTCCTCATACCGCGTTTCTTGATCTGTTTACTAATTAGCGCCTGTCGAACGTAGACCGCATGACCCGAAGGTACGTCCTTGTATACGGTCGTACCGGGACCAATGTGTGCATAGGGGCCGATTTTCACACCGGGCATTATACTCGCGTTGATTCCAGTTTGCGAATTGTCCCCCATTATCGTTCCAAGCTTCTGTCTCCCCGAAGTCAGCAATCGTCCCTTCACTTTGGTCATAACAGGCTCTCCGTCTAGGCGAATGTTTGCGGTTATTGTTCCAGCGGCAATGTTACAGTTCTCACCGATCACACTGTCGCCCACGTAGGAGAGGTGCGGTATTTTTGTGCCATTCATTATCACGCTATTCTTGATCTCGCAGGATGTCCCGACTACGACGTCGTTACCGATGCTGGTGTAAGGACGAATTCTTGCGTTTGGCCCTACCCGGCTTCTTTCGCCAATGTACACCGGGCCTTCGATGTAGCATCCTGATTTAATCGTCGCTGACTCTTCAAGCCAAACAGGCCCTTTCATAGCGGCCCCCGGCTCGACACCCCCTCGCACCCGGTGGGTAAAATTCATTAAAGTTCGTTCATTCGCTTCGAGAAGATCCCACGGTCTACCAACGTCCATCCAACCTCCCCGATCGATTGTCGCGGCCCTGATGTCTTGCCCTTGATCGAGCAACCGTTGCAAAGAAGCGGTAAGCTCGTATTCATTCCTCTTCGACCGCGAAGTCTCTTCTATCGCCCGAAATACTTGATCATCTAGAACATACATCCCAGTGTTCACCCAAGCCTCGGTTGTCTTTCTTCCGGAAGGTTTTTCGTGAATCCTTACGACTCTATCGCCTTTCAGCTCGACCACTCCGTATTCGGAGGGGTTCGGCATTTGCACGACTCCCATTACCCTCGAACATTCTCGAGACTTCTCAACAACTCCCCCAATGCTTGATACGTTTGCCCACAAGTCTCCATACATGGCGAGGAACGGTTCTTTGCCAACGGCGTCTCGAGCCACTCTGAGAGCTGACGCCGTCCCTGTCCACTTATGTTGGCGTAGGTATCCGATTTTTATCCCATAAGTGCCTCCGTCACCCAGAGTCTCCTGGATCAGTTCGCCCTTGAAGCCAACGACCATCAAGACCTCCTTTATCCCGCATTCGGCGATCGCTTTAATGATGAATGAGAGGATCGGCCGCCCTGCTATAGAGAGTAGATGCTTGGGTTTAGTTATGGCCAGGGGCCACATACGAGTTCCCTCTCCCGCCGCTAGAACAACCGCTTTCATATTCGCTCCCCGATCTGCTGGGTCAACACCCGCCAATGCTCGCAATTGTAGTGCTTAGCGTTTTAAATTGGAGTGTATATGGCAAGGGTTCCTAGGTGTTGTGGGTTAGGCATGGCCTTTGATGTTGTCTCTTTCCTTGCAGGGATTGCCGCAGGCGGTCTTACGGGGGCTCTTGCGGGAGCGCTTTACGGCCTTGAGAAGACGGCGGATCTACAGGAACGTATCCGACATTTAGCTCGGCAGATCGATTCTCTCAGCCCTAACCTATCATCGTCTGGTGACTCGAAGGAGCCGGTATCAACTGCCAGAGCGACCGAGCTTCGCCGTGAGCTCGACGCCATTCATGAGGAAATCCGGAGAATGTACAAGCGTTCTACGCATTGAATCCTAGGTGGATTCGGCAGCGGCGGCTTTAGCCTGTTCCATGACCTGCGCGGGAGTAGCCATGACTCCTGCCGGTATAGAGAGGACCCTTGATTTCCTTACTCCGACATGCCTGAGTGGTGCGATCTTTTTCGCGAGGTTGTAAATATCTGACCCAAGTTTGCCGAGGACGACTTCTTGTGATAGTTGATCGTAATTCAGTGTGTTAGCTTTTTCTTCAACTATTTGGCGCATAACCTGTCGGACGCCGTGTTCCTGAGATGCGTTTATTCTATCTCGGGTGAACGCAACTACCGAAATGCGTGTTGAGAACTGGTCTTTGGTAGTTGCGTTGAAGATGCCGTCCATTCGAGTGCTTCCGCGTCTCACGAGGCTTCTTAGATAATCGCTGGCGTACTCGTGGGATTTGAGTATCGTATCAGCCCTATGTTCTCTCGTGTTGACGACCAGGAAGTATAGTTTGATCGACTGGTGGGCGAAATCGTTTGTTATGTCATACAGTGTCGTTTCGACGACGCGTCCGATTACTGCTGTCGGAAGCTCGCATGGTATGCTAGCGACCACGTTTTCTCCGAAGTAGGGCGGGCTGTAGACATCATACCATTCCTTCAATCGCCACTTATCTCTGACTTTTTTCGAGGCTTTAGACAATGGTGTTCCACTTGTGCTTCGGATTTTGGTGAGGTACGGTTTGTGCCTTATTTAAAGCGTTCATAGCCGATGAAGTTGTGATTAGGGTTTTGCAATCTTTTTCAGCGATGTCTCGGTTGCTTGTATGCAACGGAAGATATCTTGCACTGTCAGTTGCAGTGTTTCAATTTTCTCGCACTCCTTGACTTGAACAGTGAGGATTCGACCGTGGGCATTTGTTGAGACGATCATTTGGCTGTTCGGGATATTATCGTCTGGGGACAACGCGTTCTTCACGGCTCTAGCAAAGGACGGTGACGCATACCGTAGCCGAATTTCTGTTTCATACATTTGTTTTCAACTGTGAGAGTAGCACTTGATCGAGTTCCTCAAGAAAGGGTACTGGGTCTTCGGTCTTGATATGCGCGCCCGCGGCCACATTGTGTCCCCCTCCGATGCCGGCGTACTTCGGCGCCGTAATGTTTAACGCAGCTCCAAGGTTCATGCCCATCCCCAGAAGTTTCGCGGGTGCTCTTGCTGAGAGTTTGATACCGCCATCCTTCGCCCTAGTAACGACGATGATTGCATGGTCTGGCGTTAGGTTACCTGCTGAGGATAGGATTGATGAGAACGCTCCGGTCATGCTCTCTTGTATTTGATTCTCGCCGCGTATTGCCCAAATTATCTTGAATTTCTGTATAGCATCTGGTGATTTTGTTAGCCACTCCATGTAAGTTGCCAGAGTTTTCCTGTAAGTGGCGGCAACTTCGTTCGCTTCGGTTAGGGCTGTCTTTCGGTCCCCTAGCCCGATGCTGATGCCTATCGAAGGGTTGCCGGTTCTCCCGCACGCGTTCAAGAGGGCCGAGAATTCTCGCGCGTCGCGAGTTGGGCTTCCTTGCGGTTCGTTGATGAATGTGTACACAGTCCCAACCATATCGAGCACTACATTTGAGGGAAGACCTTGAGATGTGAGGTAAGCGATTATTTCGTTGAGGAGTTTCTGCTTCTCATCTTGTGAGAGATCAGCTGCAGTTCGAAACCGGTCCCCTTCCTTTACAGGAATACCAGCCTTTGAGAGGAGCAGCAGGCAGTTGTCTTCCCGGCCGCTAAGATTTGGTAGGTAGGGCGAGGTCGTGTAGGCTAAGGCTCGGTATATTGGACGCGTCTCTCTGCCATACACAACCAAGTCGGAGTCAACCCTCGCACTTCCAGAGGAAACGGCATCGTCAACTAGGAGCTGGTTGAGGCCTGCGAGTGTCCTTTTTTCATTCTTATCTTGCATGTCTCCTAGCGCACCCACAATTCCTAGCGTGCTGAGGTCTTTGTTTCCGTCGTCGAGTGCTCTCGCGACAAGGTAGGTCACCCCAGCCGCACTGATCATGGTAGCACCGTCGATTCCAAATTCATGCGGATTCAGTTGGGCAATCTTCTCTCCTGCCTTGCCGTCTGGGGGGTGGTGGTCTAGAATGACGATTTCTTTGGCGTCAAGTCGTGAGTTTAGGAGTTCCGAATAACCGCTGCCAATGTCCGTGAAGATTACTATGTCAGGTTTGCCAGCCGATATCTCATCAACTATGTCTTCACGGAGTTCTTCTACTATTCGGACTTTGAATCTGGCAGACGCACGGGTTAGAACGGCGCCCATGATGCCGGCCGAGGAGAGGCCGTCTGCATCATTATGCGATATTGCTGTGAAGAAGGAGTCTGCTTGTAGACGCTTCCTGATTACTTCCGCAGTTTCGCTTGCACGTTCAAGGAAAGCGTCACGTTGTCCGTCCCCAGGCATTTGTTATGCCACTGATGCGACGACATGTTTGTATTGCCATTCTGGTGGGAGTTGCCCTCTAACCCTGTAATACTTCACTAGCCTGTGAATTTTAGATTCGATCATTGCCAGAGAACGTTTGTTAACGTGATCCTTTCGATTCTTCTCCAAGTGACGCCTGAGGTCATCAGCCTTCTTCAGCAGTGCGTTCAAGTCTTCTGGAAGAGCTCCGGCTTGTATACCCGGCTTCAGTAGCTCCTGAACATTCTTTCCCGTGATCGACTTCACTAAGGGCACCCCGTATCGGTCACGCATCAGGACGCCGATGATACTTGCTGTGTTACCTTCCCGAGAAAGTTTGAGAACCAATGACTCTACCTCTTCTGGGGTATACTTGACCCACGATGGTGTTTTCTTGCTAATTGGTCGGGTGGAACCTGACCTACCTCGTTTGCTTGTGTATAGCCTAGCCGTTAATGCGCACACTCCGATTTGGAAATTCGTCTTAGTCTTTGACTCTCGGTTATTTAACTTGTCTAAGCGAAGATGGAGCTTTCCTTCATTAAGAGCCAGGTGAAGAATTTTGCGAATGCCTTAGCTCTATGAGAGAGGAGATTCTTCTCCAGCGTATTCATTTCCGCGAATGTCCGGCCATCAGCGTGTATGGGCGCGAAGATCGGGTCGAATCCAAATCCTAGGCGTCCCCTCTGTTTACGAGTTATCATACCCTTTACCTCGCCGTCAAAGCAAATAGGAGGACTTCCTGGTTTCGCGAATGAGACCACAGCACGGAAAGAGGCGTTTCTGTCTGTGGCACCTTTTAGTAAGCTCAGAACGCCATTGGTTCCTATGGTCTTGAACACGTAGGCTGAGTAGGGGCCGGGAAAGCCTCGCAGGCTATTTACGAATAGGCCTGCGTCTTCTGCAACGACAGAACGCCGCGCTGTCTCGGAGGCGCGTTTGGCCGCGAATGACGCTATGTCCTCTAGATAGTCCGACTGGATCTCAAGTTTTTCACTCTTAATCTGTTTGAGCGTTATTCCGAAGACTTTCGCGATCTGGGCTGCTTCTACGTATTTTCCATTGTTCTTGGTCGCAAAGTAAATAGTTCGATTATGCTCTCTCAAAGTATCTTCCCCGCCTTTCGATCTCCCGCATCTTTGTAACTGCTTCGACGCCTCGTCTTTTCCCTACTGTAGCGGAATAGCCACGTAGAAAAGCGGCGAAAGTCTCCTCGTGAATTTTGGTGTGGGTGCTTTTCATGGCGCGGCTGAGAAGAAGCAGATCAACCCCACGGTCCTCAAGCTCCGTTGAAAAACCTCCCAGCCCAAAGTCAATCAAGAAGAGTTTGCCGTCAGCGCATAGGATGTTCGATATTGTAAGGTCACCATGCACGATGCCGCCTTCATGAATCATTGCTACCGTTCGTCCTAGCAGGATGCACTGTTTGCGTCTCTCCTCTTGGGAGAGGACATACAACTCTTCCTTCAATGTGGGTCCGTTTACGTAATCCATTACGAATGACGATGTTTCTGGGTCGATGTGCTGGATTGCAGGAACCGGGACCCCCAGCTTCCTCGCTTCATGCATTAGGTTTGTCTCATGAACCGTCCTGCCCCGACGGATTGCCGCGTCCAACTCGAGAACGCGATATGGCTTCGGGAGGCGGGTTTTTCTGACCGCCATTGATCCATACCAGTTTTCAAGGTAGATCTCGGCTTCGGCTCCTTTGTAAATCAGTTTAGGAAGCTTCTCTTCTCCAGACAATGTCAACGTCCTCCAACCTCCATCTGGGCTTTACGTACGATTTGGGAATGGCAGTAGTTACACCGGCTCGTAGCGCGAGTATCCCCGTCCATGCGATTTGTGGGCCACAATCCCCAGTGTAAGCCTGATTGACGACATGAGGCGTAGCGTCATGAAGCTCCGCAACATCTGAAAGCTTCTTCTGCAGCGTCCTATTCGCTGCCACGCCGCCGGTTAGAAGCACCTCTTTCTTGCGAGTGTAGGCGAGGCTTCGTTCCGCAGCTTCAGCAAGCATAGAACATGATACTTCCTGCATGGAGTAGCACACATCCTCAAGAGAGAACCCGGCCCTGAGTTTTGCGAGCGAAGCCGTCAACAAACCAGAGTATGAAACGTCGTTTCCTTTCACTACATAAGGAAGAGATACGAAATTATCCGATTTTGCGGCCAGCTTCTCGATCTGAGGTCCAGCAGGAGACGACAGGTTGATCTCTCTTGCGAACATGTCGTACAAGTTCCCAAGGGTGATGTCTTCCGTTTCGCCGAATATGCGCCATTTCCCGCCGGAGAAAGCTGCGATCGCCGTATGCCCTCCTGAAACCAACACTACCAGTGGGTCCTTCGCCCCCGTGGTTAAGGTACCAATCTCGATATGACCGATAGCATGGTTGACGGGGACGAGCGGTAGGTTGTAGAATGATGCGATCGATCTTGCAACGGTTGCTCCAACTCTTAGACACGGTCCTAGCCCCGGGCCTAACGCGATCGCAACCCCGGCAAGTTGAGAGGCCTTGACGCCAGCGTTACCGAGCGCTCCGGAAACCACGTCTGCAGCGACCACGCTATGGTGCTCGGCGGCTTCTCGCGGATGGATTCCTGTCCCGGGAGCCGAGACGTAAGCATCACGAACATCTGATAATATCTGGCCCTGCTCGGTGACAACGCTGGCCCCGAACGTGTGCGCCGTCGACTCTATTCCTAGGCAGTACAATTGGATCGCAACACTGACTTGTGGACAGCATTTGAAAAGGTTAGTTGAGTTATACTAACCACTTGATTTGTTCGAGTTACGAACCCGCTATTCCCGTAAACAGAAAACTCGCGCGACAGGATCGCCGGTAAG
>Ga0181521_10002443_pt1 | contig 22504 bp, 15 predicted proteins | sample PEATcosm2014_Bin_32_FD_119764 | JGI IMG/M metagenome (GOLD analysis project Ga0181521, IMG submission 119764) | Peatland microbial communities from MTU Mesocosm Facility, Houghton, MI, USA - PEATcosm2014_Bin02_60_metaG | ecosystem: Environmental > Terrestrial > Soil > Wetlands > Peat | place...
TGAGCCGGCTGAGCTTTCTGCGCGAGCCGCCGCTGGCGCTGCCGATGGAACCGCCTCTGTAGTTGACATCCTTGGGCAACCACCAGCGAGGCAATGATTAAGTCGAAGCGTGGCTGGGGCGGGCGAGCGAAGTCGCTATTGATCCTCTTTGCTGTTCTTCAAACTTCCTATTCTTTAAACCGAATCTGAGTCGTAACGTTAATGCAACGTTCGTTCGCTATACTGCGACGCGGACCCAGTATGCGCAAACCTGTGAGCTCGGCACTTTCATTCTTACTGGTCGCTGTTTCGATTGGCATGTATGCCGAACCGCAGCAGCAGGATCCATTGGTTGGCCGATGGCGTTCCACCGAGGTCTCGTCTGCCGGAGTAAGCGCCGTATTTTCTTTTGGTAAAGACGGCGTGGTGGATGTTTATTCGGCGGTCATCCTGGAAGGAACATACAAGCTCGTCGGCACCGACACGATTGTTCTCCAGTCCGCTGACGGCCGGCTGGAGAAACAGGAACTGGAGTGGGACAGCCGGAGTAAAGCACGGATAGAGGATGAAGCGGCAGGTAAATCGATAGAAATGTCGCGCGCCGCTACCCGGATAGATGCCGCACACCCACTTCTGGGCGAGTGGGATTCTGTCCTCGAATGGAAAGGTAAGACTTATCCTGCCCGCGGCCTCTTCTTCGCCGACGGCCGTAATATCTGGATGATTAACCTAACCGTGGAAACCGGCCGCTATGCGATCGGCAATGGGAAAATTCGCCTGTTGATTCCCAATCGGCCCACCGTGGAGGGTGATCTCACAGTGGCCGACGATCGCCTTATGCTTCCCAATCCGCGCGGCGGCCAATCCCGCTTCAATCGCGTCGATTCCGATTATTTCCCGCCGCAGCGAAGCAAATGAGTCAGTAAGCGACGCAACTGTAACTCGAAATTCAACGCTCTGTAGCATCTGCCTGTTAGTTTATCGGGATAAGCACACAGCCTACTGGTGAGGTCAAATGATAAACCGCGAAGCAAAACTATTGTCCGCAGGACTTTCGGCGCTGCTGGCTATTCAGCCTTTCGGCATCGCGCTCGCACAGGAGAAAGCCAAAACGCACGAGCCGATTCCCAGGGAAGCCTTCCTGGATATGCATGAGAAGGCGGTAGAAGTAGCGCGACAGCGCGCAGCTGCTCTGCGGCCGGGCCCTGTGCTCAGCCACGACGAACTGGTAAGTCTGATTCAACAGAAGATCAAGTACGTATTCGTGATCTATCAGGAAAATCGTTCCTTCGATTCTTACTTCGGAACTTTTCCCGGCGCCAACGGGCTCTTCAGCCAGCCCGCCGCTCAAACTCCCGGATTCGTCCAGAAAATTGTCAATACCGACGGTTCCACGGGCACGGTTTCTCCGTTCCGGATCGGCCCCCTCGAGCCGAACTGCGGCGCAGTGACCACCTGTTACGCGGCGGATACTGACGACCTCGACCATTCGCACGCGCGCACCGTCGCCAAGATGGACGTAGTCAACGGAGTGGCGCAGATGGATCAGTATGCCGTGACCGAAGAACTGAAGTACAGCGCCACCGGCAATCCGTCCCTGAAGGCGAAGGGGTACGGGGAGTTGTCGATGGCTTATGAAGACTGCGACACTGTTCCTCTTCTCTGGGCCTATGCCGACCGCTTCGTGCTGTTCGACAACGTCTTCGAATCGATGACTGGCCCTTCCACGCCGGGCAATCTCTCGATCATCAGTGCGCAGTCCGGCCAGACAATGTGGGCGCTGCACCCCTCGGAAGCGAGTTTATCGCCGGCTCTGAGCATCCCGCTCCTTACAGATAACGACCCGTTCTGGGGATCCAACCAGGACAAATCGGCCAGCCCGATGCCCGTGAATCCGACAGACTACACGGCCACGTCGACGTACCCGACTGAAATTAACCTGACTTTCGCCTCCCTTCCGCTCTCTACCCTGATGAGCACGGCGAAGACGGTTGCCGCAACCGACACCCAGGCATCGACTGATCTTGCGGATATTCAGGACGACCTCACGTTCCTCAGCAAGCTGACCCAGCCCGCTGTTGGCTTCGGATGGTATCAGGAGGGCTACGACAAAGAATCGACCGACACGGCCGGGCCCGCGACAGCCAACGGCTCGCACGCGTCCTACGTGACTCACCACAACGGTCCGCAGTATTTCGGCTACGTGGCGAACACCCCGGCGATTCGCTCCCAGTTGCACGGGATCGGTGATTTCTACACGGCCATTCAGAATCAGACGCTGCCCAAGTCGGGCGGGGTCTTCTACATCAAGGGCGGTTATACGAACACCATGGGACTGACGCCGGCCAACCCGAATGCGACGGTGCAGGCGAACTTCCTGGGAGATGACGATCATCCCGCTTACTCTGACGCGCAGATCAGCGAGGCGATGGTTGCCACGACGGTCAATGCAATTGCCGGCAGCCCTTACTGGGCGAACTCCGCGATTATCATCACCTGGGATGACTCGGAAGGCGACTACGATCACGTTCCGCCGCCGATCGTCAACAACGATCCCAGCGGACTGGCGATGAGCTTCGGCCCCCGCGTACCAATGATTCTGATTTCGCCCTTCGCCCAGCTGCATGCTATCGTAAGCGACCAGGGAAGCCAGGCTTCTGTGGTGAAGTTTGTCGATACCGTGTTTGGCCTCCCGCCATTGGCTACCCTCCCCGACGAACTGCTCGGCCGCTACCTGGGTCTGGCCCAGTTCGGACAAAACGATCTGGGGCCCCAGGACGCTATCACTCCGGGAGTTTCCGATCTGACGGCTGCTTTCGACACATCCATTCTGACCGGGGCCGCGGCACCCTGGTCGCCCGCCTTGGTCCAGATCAATTCGACTTACGTCAACAGCATCCCGCAGAAGACGGGCCTCGGCTGCGCCAATCTGGGAATCATCACGACTGACAGACAACTGGGGATTCCAAACAACATACCGGCCGATTTCACGCCTACGCCCGGCACGCTTCCGTTGACAGCGCCGTAGTCGCAGACGGATGATTTTCCGGGGCAGGTTGTCAATGACCCGCCCCGACCTCTTCACCATGGGTTTCCGCCGATCCCGCGCCGTCCTCGTTCTCACGCTGCTGAGTCCAACCCTGCTGCTCGCTCAGGTGGACAGCAGCGCCATTACCGGAATCGTGACCGACCAGCAGGGGAATCGAATTCCCCAATCCAGAGTGCTCGTTACCGAGAGTGCGACTGGCTTTCAGCGAGAGACGCTGACGACCTCACGAGGCACTTACGAGTTACCCGGCCTCGCGCCTGGCGTCTACTCGGTTGAGTTTTCCAAAGCCGGCTTCGCGGACTTAATCGCGAAGAACGTGGAACAACTGGTCGGGCAGACCAGGACGCTGAATGCCCGGCTGGAATTAGCACGCGGTAAAGAACAGACAACCGTAACCGAGCCTCTGGTGCAGCTCGACAAGGTGGACGCGACGGTCGGCGCCGCGATCGAATTGCAGCAGCTCGACGATTTACCGGTCAACGGCAGGGGTTGGGCGTTGCTGACATCGCTCGCGCCGGGCGCCATCGATAACGGCGCGGGCGACCAAAGAACTATTCGCTTCGCGGGGCATGGCCTGGACGATAACAACCTGACGCTCGACGGAGTCGATGCGACCGCGATTTTTAATCAGGAGCAAAGAGAGTATATGCGCCTGAACATTCCTCTCGATTCCATCCAGGAGTTCCAGGTGCAGTCGCAGAATTTTGGCGCGGACACTCAGACCGGCACGGCGGGTGGGCAGGTGTCCGTCGTTTCACCCTCCGGCACCAACGGTTTTCATGGCCGGATATTCGATTACTTCCGGAATAACGCCCTCGACGCGCGCTCGCCCTTCGACGGAGCTTCTCCCGGCCCTTTCCTGCTGAATCAGTTCGGGGGCGCGTTTGGCGGGCCCATCGTACACTCGAAAACTTTCTTCTACGTCGATTATGAGGGCCTGCGGCAAAGGTTGGATGGAACGCAGATCGGGCTGGTCCCGAGCCCTGCTTTTGTGGCGCAGGCCGCGGCTGCATCGCCCACGCTGGTCCCAGTCCTGCAGGCTTTCCCCGCCGGAACCTCACCCACTTCCACTCCCGGCGTGTGGAACTACGATGCATTGGGCAGGCAAGTTGACAACGAAGATTCGGGGATGGTCCGGTTCGACCATTACTTCTCCGATCGCACAACGGCCTTTGTTCGCTTTAACGCCGATGAGGCAGTCGAGGCGATTCCCTCCGGCAACCTTATAGTGCAGACGAAGTACGACACCAAGTTCAACAACGGAGTGGCTTCCGTTTCCCACGTCTTTGCCCCGTCGCTGATCGACGATTTGAAACTCGGGGTCAATCAAACGATCTATCACCAGGCGACCGTTTCGCCGCTTCCGTTCGGCGTCTCCGTATCCGGTTTCAGCTCTCTGACCGGGTCTTCAACCACCGATGATCCGTCGAAAACGATCGATCTCGTAGACAACCTTTCCTGGGCAAAGGGCAGACACGTTCTCAAGTTCGGGTTTGAGACGCGGTGGATTTTTCTCAACCAGGGCTCGTCTGCAAGCGGCACCTTGACCTATAACTCGACCGCCGCTTTCGCGACCAATAACATGGGCTCCGCCACCTACACTGCGATTCTGCCTCTGGTAAGGCAGCGTAAGACTCAGTACTTTGGCTATGTGCAGGACGAATGGAAGGTAACTGCCAATCTGACGGTCACGGCGGGCATCCGCTACAACTTCTTCAACGCCCTGCACGCCCTGAATAACGATGACGTCCCATTCGATTTCGCCACTTGCGGTGGGTACTGCCCCAATACCGATTCCTACTTTCATCCCCGATACGCCGATTTCGACCCGCGTCTGGGAATTGCGTGGGCAGTGGGCAACACGGTTCTGCGCGTCGGAGCCGGCATTTACCACACCGATGGCCAGGTGGACGACCAGAACCTTCCGATTTCCAACACTACCGAACGCTACACTTTCAGCAATACGTCGTTCGCCGGGCTGGCGTATCCTTTGACGCCGTTTCTTCAGTACGCAGAAGCCGGGGGGCTGGGCGTCGTTACGCCGCGCGATCTGGATCGCAACCGGAAAGACGACTACGTTGCGTCCTGGACCGCATCCATTCAGCGCAAACTGCCGTTGAATATCGTGGCAACCGCCAGCTATCTCGGAAACAAAGGAACGGACGTTCTGACCACCACCTACACCAACCTGGTGAATCCTCTGACCGGCGTTGCGCCTTACCCGGCGTTCGGCCCGATTACGTGGCGCGGCGACGTCGGCAACAGCACCTTCCATGCTCTGCAGCTCAACGCCCGCCGGGCTTTTCAGAACGGCTTCCTGCTATCGGCGAATTACATGTGGTCTCATTCGATCAACGACGGCAGCATTGGCGGCGGAGAATCCGACACGCCTCAGGATTCCTTCTGCCGATCGTGCGATAAGGCGAGCAGCGACGACGACGTTCGTCAGGTGTTCAATCTGTCCGCCGTTTATCAACTGCCCTTCGGAGCGGGAAAGCACTATCTGAGCAGCCCCGGCGTTGCGCGCACCATATTGGGCGGCTGGACGCTCAGCGCGATCGCATCCTCGCAGACCGGGCTTCCTTTCAACATCACCATTACTCGCGCGAACGGGTCTGTGCCGGGCGACTTTGCGGTCAGCGGGGAAGAACGGCCGAATTGGGTGCCAGGCGTCTCGCTCACTCCGCCCGGCGGATCCACTCCGCAGGAATGGGTAAACCCGGCCGCATTTTCCATGCCTGCTCCCGGCACGTTTGGCGATCTGGGACGCAACGCCTTTCGCGCTCCGGGCATTTCAGACGTGGATCTCGCGTTAGCAAAGGACATCTCCCTTACCGAACGCATGAAGGTGCGCTTTCGGGCCGACGCATTCAACATTTTCAATCGCGCACAGTATGGCGCCCCCAACGCCAACTTATCTGCGTCCAACTTCGGCGTCATTACCAGCACGATCGGCAGCTATGCAACGGGACGAGGAACACCGCGAGAGTTCCAGCTTTCGGCCAGGGTATCGTTTTAGCTTGGGGCAATCTTGTTACAGATTGAAATATCCAGGCGGGCGGACGGCGCCGCCGTTCTCCGATGCACCCGAGAGGACGGCTCTTTTACCTGGCAGAAACAAGCGAAGCACGGTGCGCATTTCGTTTTGCATGACCTCACCCACTACGCGGTCGAGACGGCTCTCGGCTACCGGCGCGGCTTCTTCGCCCTGATCGCCGAAGGATGGGAACCAGACGATACCACCGGCGTCGTCGCCGGGCAGGTGCGCGGCTACGTCTTTTTACCGGCCAGCGCGGCGCGGCCTCCGCTCGGAACTGCAGACTCAGCCGCTCAGCGAATCCGACGGTCTTCGCCAAAGCCGCATCCAGCTGCCACAGGCCGGGAGCGCGCACCAGGTTACGCTCGGCATCGCCATAAGTGCCCGGCGCCGGTATTGCGAATACCGCGGGATTGATCCAGCCGGTCCCGGTGAAGCCCATTGCCCTGTTGACACAATGTTCACAATCGAAGTGTAAACTGAACCCAAAGCCCGTCTTGCAGACAAAAGGCGGGCCGGCTGGGCTTAACCAGGCTGGGACTAACCAGGCGACGATGGGCACACCAATCCGCTTAAGACTATTCGTTAGCTGTTTCCTGCTGATCGCGACTATCGCCGTGGCGATCGACCTCAGCGCCACGGGCAATCGCCTCGACCGCACGCTCCTCGAACTGGGTCTCTGCATCCTCGGCGCCATCGTCATGACGTGGATCTTTTCGCGCGCCATCGAGTGGCGGATTCAGCGTCTCAAGCTCTTCGCCGAGCACGTCCTTGACGCCAGCAGCGTGGATGAGCCGCTGCCTGAAGAAGGCGAGGAAACGGCCCTGCTGAATCAGTCCCTGCGCCGCATGGCTTCGCGAATGCGCGAACTGGTCGAACGCCTGAGCCTCGAATCGATGCGGCGCGACGTGATTCTCAAGAGTATGGCGGAGGGTGTTCTGGCCGTGGATCACCAGATGCGCGTGCTGTTCTGCAACCAGGCGCTTTCCGACGCCCTCGGCCTCAAACATCCGGTGGAAGAAAATACGCCGCTGCTCGGGCTGGTTCGCGATCCGAAGTTTCTGGGCCTGATCTCGGGCGTCCTTGCGTCGGGAGAAGCGGTCAAATGCAAGCTCGAGTTCACTACGGACGACGCCTCCATGTTCGAAGCCTACGCCGCCCCGCTGGCTGTTCCGCCTCATCGGGGCGCACTCGTCATACTGCATGACATCACCGGTCTCGAACGCCTGGAGCGCATCCGGCGCGATTTCGTCGCCAACGTGTCGCACGAGCTCCGAACCCCTCTGACTGCCATCCGCGGCTACGCCGAGACCCTGCTCGCCGGCGCCCTGGCCGATACCGACCACAACCGCCGCTTTGTCGAAATCATTCAGGCGCACGCCATCCGGCTGAATAACATCGCCTCGGATCTCCTGACGCTCTCCGACCTTGAGTCGGGCCGGCGCGATGTCGAGCCCGGACCCATCTCGGTCGAGGAAGCCGTGAATACCGCGCTGCTTACCGTCGAACCCGAAGCGCGGATACGCGGAGTCCACCTGGTGCGTGGATCGGTAAACGATGCGCTTATCACCGGGCACGCCATCCGGCTGGAACAGGCGCTGGTTAATCTTCTCGATAACGCCGTCAAATTCAACCAGCCGGGCGGCGAAGCCCGCATTGACGCCGGAAACACGCCGGACGGCCGGATTTATATATCGGTATCGGACACCGGCAGCGGCATGCCGTCCGACGATCTCCCGCGCATCTTCGAACGCTTCTACCGCGTCGACAGAGCGCGTTCCCGCGAAGTTGGCGGTACCGGTCTGGGCTTATCGATCGTGAAACACGTTGTGGAGCGTATGGAAGGCTCCATCAAAGTGGAAAGCCGCCTGGGCAAAGGTTCCACGTTCACCATTCTCCTTCCGCCCACCTCGGATTCCCTCGCCGCCTAAGACAAAATCGTGGAGAAAACGAAACCGGGCAGGAGAGAAAGGAAAAAGCCCATGACCGCCGCCGCGACAGCCCCTGCTCCGAATCGGGATAGCGCCGCCGGCGATCTGTCTCTCGACGACCCGTCTCTCTACATGAACCGTGAACTCAGCCTCCTCGAATTCCAAAGGCGCGTTCTCGAAGAAGCCCGCGATCCCGGAAACAGACTGCTCGAGCGGGTGAAGTTCGTTTCCATTGTCAGCTCGAATCTCGACGAGTTTTTTATGGTGCGCGTGGCCGCCATGAAACAGAAGATCGAGAAAGGGAATCAGGACCTCAGCATCGACGGCAAAACCCCCACCGAGCAACTGGTTGCAGTACGGGTCAGCGTGGATCAGTTGATGGAGCAGCTATACGATTGCTTCCAGACGCAGCTTCTGCCCGGCCTTGCGGAGAACGGCATCGTTATCGCCGACTATTCCTCCCTCGATGAGCGCGAGCGCGACGCCGTCGACCGTTACTACCTCGAGACCATCTTCCCCGTATTGACGCCGCTCGCCGTCGATCCCGGGCGGCCGTTTCCGCATATTTCGAATCTCAGCCTGAACCTTGCAATCGTTTTGCAGGATACCGTTGGTTTGAATCAAAGTGCCGGTTCCGATCAAAGCGAGGGGCGCAGACATTTCGCGCGCGTGAAAGTTCCCGAGGCGTTACCACAGCTCGTCACGGTCCCGGCGCTCCCGGCGCGCAAGCGTGGCGCGAAAGGGCCTCAAGCTTTCAAATTCGTCTGGATCGAGCAGCTGATCGCCGCCAACCTCAAGTCGCTTTTCCCAGGTCTTGAGATAATCGAATCCCATCCGTTCCACGTCACCCGCGATGCGGAAGTCGCCATTCAGGAACTTGAGAGCGACGACCTTCTGGAGTCGGTTGAAGAGGCCGTCTGGCGGCGGCGATTCCGCCAGGCCGTCCGGCTGCAGACGGATTCGACCATCTCCGACGGTATTCTCGACATTCTGATTGAAAACCTGGAGATCGCGCCGGACGAAGTTTCCCGCGTACCCGGACCGCTGGACCTTTCCCGCTTGCGGCAATTGCCTTCGCTCGACCGTCCGGAATTGCGTGACGAGCCGTTCGAACCATGGGTTCCGCCGCACTTTTCGGCGCATGCCGAGGAGGATATATTCACGGTCGTCCGTGCGGGAGACCGGGCGCTGCATCATCCCTACGAGTCCTTTCAGCCCGTAATCGATTTGCTGCAGAAGGCGGCGCACGACCCCGATGTGCTCGCGATCAAGATGACCCTGTACCGGGTGGGCCGCAACTCGCCCATCGTCCAGGCGCTTCTCGAAGCGATTGAAAACGGCAAGCAGGTTTCGGCTTTGGTGGAGTTGAAAGCGCGCTTCGACGAGGAAAGCAACATCGAGTGGGCCCGCGCGCTGGAGCGCGAAGGCGTCCACGTCGTCTACGGACTCGTTGGCCTCAAAGTGCACTGCAAGATCGCGCTCATCGTGCGCCGCGAACAGGACGGCATCCGCCGTTATCTGCATTTGGGAACCGGCAATTACAACGCCACCACCGCGCGCCTCTATACCGATCTCAGCCTGTTCACCTGCAATGCGGACCTCGGTGCGGACGCCACCGACCTGTTCAATTACCTGACAGGCTATTCGCGTAAGTCCGATTTCCGCAAGCTGCTGGTAGCGCCGGTGACACTGCGAAAGCGCATGACGGCGCTCATACGGCGCGAGATGGAGCATGGCTCCCGCGGGCGGCTGATCTTCAAGATGAACGCGCTCGAAGACCGGGCGATGGTCAAGCTGCTTTATGAAGCGTCGCGCGCCGGAGTGCGGATCGACCTGATCGTCCGGGGGTTGTGTTGCCTTAGGCCGGGCATTCCGGGCGTCAGTGAAAACATTACCGTGAGAAGCATTGTCGGAAGGTTCCTCGAACACAGCCGCTTGTACTATTTCGAGAACGGCGGGAACGAAGAAATCTACATGGGGAGCGCGGACCTGATGCCGCGAAATCTCGACCGCCGCGTGGAGATTCTGTTCCCGGTCCTCGATCCCGCGATCGTCCGCGGACTCAGGGATTCCCTGCTGAAGACATGTCTCGAGGACAATTCCAAAGCCCGTATTGGTAAACCCGAGGGAACGTACGAGTTTGCGCCCATCGACGGAGCGGGTTCCGTGGACAGTCAGGCGTGGTTCATCCACCACCGCGCGTGAGCGGCACGTAATGTTCAAGCCACTTCGGCGACGCGGTGCCGCACATCCACTCCCTGCGCGAGGAAGATCACGTCTTCGGCAATATTCGTTGCGTGGTCCCCGATGCGCTCGAGTTTGCGGGTAATAATCAGGTAATCGAGAGCCCGGGAGATGGTCGTCGTATCCCGTTGCATCAGATCCGTCAACTGGCGCTGGATAGTGTTGCGGGCCTTGTCCACCGCATTGTCAGACTCCAGAATGCTGCGCGCCATCTGAGCGTCGCGCTTCACGAAGCTTTCCAGACTGCCGAGCACCATCGACTCCACCAGGTTCGCGATTTCCCCGAAGTTCACGGTTTCGGGCAACTGTGGTTGCGCCATCAGGGAAAGCGACCGCTCGGCGATATGGACCGCCAGATCTCCCATCCGCTCCAGGTCGGTCGAAATCTTGATGGCCGATACAACCAGCCGCATATCGCGCGCCACCGGCTGTTCACGCACGATCAGGCTTGTGACCGTGTCGTCGATCTGGATTTCCATCTGGTCGACGCGCGACTCGTCCCGGATCACCTGATGGGCGTAGTCTTCGTTCTTCTCCACCAGCGAAAGAACGCTCCGCTGGATGGAGTGCGCGACGAGCGCACCCATCTCCTGAAGCGTGTCGTTCAGCGACTGGAATTCTTCCTCGAATGGGCGCAATGAAATCTCCTGAGCTCTGTGCGTTTAACCGAATCGGCCCGTGATGTAATCTTCCGTTTCCTTCTTCGAAGGATTCTTGAAAATGATGTCCGTTTTGTCGTGCTCGATCAGCTTGCCGAGCAGGAAGAAGCCCGTGGTATCCGCAACGCGCGCCGCCTGCTGCATGTTGTGGGTCACGATGACGATCGTGCACTGGTGTTTCAAGCCCACCAGAAGGTCTTCGATCTTGGCCGTGGCGATGGGATCGAGCGCCGAACAGGGCTCGTCAAGCAGCAGGACTTCCGGATCCACCGCGAGCGCGCGCGCAATACACAGCCTCTGTTGCTGGCCGCCGGAAATGGCGTACGCCGATTCGTTCAGTTTGTCCTTCACCTCGTCCCACAACGCCGCCCTTCGCAGGCTCTTCTCCACGATTTCAGCCGCTGAGGTTCCCTTCAGCATCCCGTTGATCCGCGGTCCGTAAATGATGTTGTCGAAGATCGATTTGGGAAAAGGGTTTGGCCGTTGGAACACCATGCCGATGCGGCGGCGGATCTCCGTCACGTCCTTGGCGAGAATGTTCTCGCCATCCAGCGTGATTTCGCCTTCGATCCGTGTCTCGCGTAGCGTTTCATTAATGCGATTCAGGTTCCGCAGGAAAGTGGATTTGCCGCAGCCCGACGGCCCGATCAATGCAGTGACTTTGTTGGTCGCGAACTCGATCGAGACATCGTGCAGCGCCTTAAATTTTCCGTAATAGAAATTGACTCCGGTGGCCCGCATCTTCGGCGCCGCAGTCTGGACGGAGCTTCCGGCTTCACTTGGTGTAGAAGTCATTTGAGTTTGTGGCGGCTTCACAGCCATATGTGGTGAACTCATGTCGGTGGACCGTGTCATTTGCCTTATCTGGGGAGCGACGCTCCACGAGAAATTACCATTCGCGCTGCAATATTAGCAAGCAATACGAGAGCCAAAAGGACGAGTCCCGCCGCCCAGGCCTGCCGATGCCAATCGTCGTACGGCGATGTAGCTCTCAGGTAAATCATAACCGGCAGCGACGCCGTGGGCTCGGCAAGTCCCGTGCTGAAGTACTGATTGTTGAGACTGGTGAACAGAAGCGGCGCGGCTTCCCCGGAGATACGCGCTACGCCGAGAATCATGCCGGTCATGATTCCTTTTCGCGCCGCAGGCACAATAACGCTGGCGATTGTACGCCATTTGTTCGCCCCCAGAGCCAGAGAGCCTTCCCGCATAGACCGGGGAACTTCAAGCAGGAATTGTTCGGTATTGCGGGCCGTGATCGGAATCAGCATCAGGCTCAGAGCCAAGCTGCCGGCGAACGCGGAGAAATGGTGCTGCGGAACTACAACAATCGTCCAGGCCACGATACCGATCACGATCGAAGGAATGCCGTTCAGCAGGTCCGCCACATAGCGTATGACGAACGCAAAAGTCCTGCCCCCGTATTCCGCCAGGTAGATTCCCGCAAAAAAGCCGATCGGCAAGCCGATCAACGTGGCCACTACTACGATCTGTGCGCTGCCGATAATCGCGTTAGCCATGCCGCCGCCGTCCTGTCCGGGCGGAAGAGGAAGTTTCGTGAAGAAATTCAGGTTGACCGAGGTGGCGCCGTTGTATACAAGGAATCCGAGAATCACAAAGAGCGTGGAAACCGTCACGAAGGCGCACGCCGCACAGAGACCCAGCATCACGATGTTGACGCCTTTTCTGCGTGCGTCGCGTGTGGTCATGCTTTGGCCGACCCTTTCTTTGTCGTCAGCACGATCAGTAATTGCGCGACTCCGTTAATGACAATGGTGAGACCAAACAGCACCAGCCCGAGTTCCACAAGCGCGGAAAGAAAGGTGTCGCCGGTGGCCTCGGTGAACTCGTTGGCGATGGCCGAGGCGATCGTATAACCGGGCGCGAACAGCGAGGCATGGATTGTCGGATCGTTACCAATCACCATCGTCACCGCCATCGTTTCGCCCAGCGCCCTCGCCAGAGCCAGAAAAATCGATCCGAAAATGCCGAGCTTGGCAAAAGGCAGAACCGCGTTAAAAGTGGATTCCCATTGCGTCGCGCCCAGAGCCAGCGCGGCTTCCCGCTGTTCGCGCGGCACTGCCATGAGCGCCTCCCGCGAAACCGAGATGATGAAAGGGAATGTCATGGTCGCCAGTACCAAACCAGCAGTGAAGTAGCTGTAGCCGATAACGTTACCGCTGAAAAGAGGGGTCCAGCCCAGCACGGCTTGAATCGCGGGCGCGATGTAGTCGCGCACCAAAGGGACGAGCGTGAATATCGCCAGCAGGCCGTAGATGACACTGGGGACCGCGGCAAGGAGTTCGACCAGAAACGTAAGGGAATTGGAAAGCTTTGCCGGCGCCAGCTCGGACAAATAAATCGCGGCGCCCACCCCCAAGGGGACGGCGATGATCAGGGCCAGCAACGAAGTAACGACCGTGCCGTACATGAACGGCCACGCGCCGAACTGATCGGTCACCGGATTCCAGAGTTTGGAAGTCAGGAACGAGAAACCGAACTTTTCCCGGGCCGGCGAGCTGTGAATCCACAGCTGCCAGACCATCAGCACCGTAACCAGAAGAATCGATGTGGCGAAAATCAGGGTTATAAGATAGGCCACCTCATCGCCGCCGAAGCGACGCTTTGGAGCGATCGCCGTTCCGGGTCGAATTGCGGCGGTTGAGGTGGCCATATCGTTTCGGAGATCGGAGCTTACTTAATCAGAGCGATCTGCTTCTGCTCCTTCGCGACCACCGCCTTCGGCAGCGGCGCGTAGCTGAGGCCTTCACAATCTTTCTGCCCGGTCGTCAGCATCCAGGCGAGGAAGTCGGTGATGGCCTTTTTCTTCGTCGCGTCCTTAATCTCGCTCGGGATCAGCATCCAGGTAAAAGAAGAGATCGGATAAACGCCGGCACCCACTTCGTTGGTGATCGATACGCGGAAATCGTCGGGCATGTCCTTCGCGGCGGCTGCCGCGGCCGTCACGCTGGCAAAGCTCGCCTTGACGAATTTACCGGAGGCGTTCTTCACATCGGCGTACGGCATCTTCTGTTGCACCGCATAGACCAGTTCCACATAGCCGATCGAGTTGGGGGTCTGCTTGATCAGGCCCGAGACGCCTTCATTTCCCTTGCCGCCAAGACCGAGGGGCCAGCTCACCGAAGTGTTCGCCCCGACTTTGCTCTTCCACTCCGGGCTGACCTTCGAGAGGTAGTCGGTGAAGACGAATGTTGTGCCGCTGCCGTCGGACCGGTGCACCACTTCAATGTCTTTGGAAGGCAGCTTCACCCCGGGATTGGTCGAGGCGATCTTCGGATCGTTCCACTTCTTGATGTCGCCCAGGTAAATGCCCGCGATGGCTTCCGGAGTCAGTTTAAGATCGGCCGTAACTCCCGGAATGTTGTAGGCAAGAACGTCCGCGCCGAGGACGGTCGGGAAATGAAACGCCTTAACTTTCAGCGCCTTGATCTGCTCATCCGTCATCGGCATGTCCGAAGCGCCGAAGTCGACCGTGCCCTCGGTAAGCTGCCGGATTCCGGCGCCCGACCCGAGCGACTGGTAGTTGATCGAGACATCCGGGTGAGCCTTTTTGTATTCGCTGAACCACTGCTGATAGATCGGGTTCGGGAAGGTGGCGCCCGCGCCGTTAATCGTTTCCGCACCCATTGCAGCCGTCGCAAAAAAGGCGGGAAGTACTGTAAGACCCAGAACAACGAGCTTTTTCATAGATTTATCCCCTTCGTTGAAGTTAAGAAAAGGGGTGGGCAACATAAAGTCTCCCACCCCAAAGTTTCAATCGCGTTACAAATTGTTTAGAAGTTAGGCATGGAGCCCGGCAGAGTGTACCGGATATCCAGGTAGATGGTGTTGTCGTGAGTTTGCTTGGGGGCGCCGATGGCGACGTACCAGGGAGCGCGCTCCAGCCACTCGTATTGCCCCATCACGTTGATGGCGCCGTACCGGGGATCCCTCCACATGGTCTGGTTGAACCCGAACGTTACTTCGTTGATGGCACGGTTCTGGCTGTTGGCGGAGCCCTTGTAGCCATACCCAACAAGCGACGTGCCGTTGGCATCAATGACCACGTCGCGACCGACGTAGATCCCGCCGTAGTAGGCGTACAGCAGCGTGTTTTTGACCGTGGCTTCGAAACCGTCGATGGTGCCGCCGGCATGGAGGGCGCTGAGGGAGCCGTCGGCGCGAACAACGAGATCCGGCGCCTGGCCAAACATGAAACGGCCATCGCCGTCGGTCCAGTAATTGGTGGTGATCAAACGGAAGTTCTTCAGAAGTGCGGCATTCGCGCCGAACTGAAGTCCGGCGCCGTTAGTGGTGTGGCTTACGAACGGCGCGGCAAGGCTCGTGGTCTTGAAGTTGCTCTCGACGCCGGTGATATCGAAGTGGAAGCGCGAGCTGGGATCGAAAGCGATCTTGGCGATGAAGTCCGGTGTAAACGCCGGTTGGCCGTAATAACTGGCCCCGCTGATATTCGCCCCGGCGTCAAGCTGCGTTGACGTTAGACCCGTAAGAGCGGCAGGCAGGACGATGCTGGATCCACCGGCCGAACCACCCTGGTACTGATCGGGTTGCTCGACAGAGAAGCCGAAAGTCACCGTTTTGGGCGTCGGGTGGTACAGAACGCGCACACCAGGCTGGCGCGTCCACGTAAGACCCGCCAGGTAATTGATGTCTATGACTTGGGAGTAGAACAGATCGCCAGGCAAAGCCGAAATGCCTACCCGGTTCGGTACCATCATGCTCCAACTCTGGCCGGCGAGGAACTCCCATTTGTCTTTGCGGACGTCGACCCAGAACAGGCGAAGACGAGGGACAACCGCGCCGTTGGAAACAGCAAGGTTAGTCGCTCCGCTGGTTCCGTTGAAGTCGAACTCGTTATATCCGATAAAGTGGGCGCCCTTCCAGTCGCCATCCACGCGCAAGCCGAGACGCGAGTTCTGAATGCTGAAACGGGCTTCGTTGAGGTTGCCGTTGGGCACATTGTTATAAGGCACGCTGCCGAAGTTGGAACCCATGCTGGATCCCGCGCTCTTGTCGCGCCAGAAAGGCGTGAGATCCATGAAGCCGACCGGAACAATGCAGACGCTGCCAAGCCGGACATACGCCGGAACAGGGCCGGTTTGCGGAGCGTCGCATGGATTGCCGGTGGTGCTGCTTGACGATGCGCCCTGTGGCAGTGGGTTTGGATAGGCGGCCGGGCTGGGATAGGCGGCTGGACTGGGATAGGCGGCCGGTAACGGCGCGACCGGGACGATTGGCGCGACCGGGATCATCGGCGTGGTCGAAGCCACTTGGCCGATGCCGCCGAACTTACCGGACGAAGTACCGGCAGACACCCCGGTCGCTCCACCTCCCGTCGTCTGGGAACCCAGCGCCTTTTCAAGCAGCGCCTGTTGGCTCTGAAGCGTCTGCTGCAGCAGCTGAAGCTGTTTCTGCTGTTCCGCCAGCGTGGCCTTCAGGTGCGCAATCTCATCGTTTTGCGACTGGCCTGCAACGACGGCAGTCGCTGAATTCTGTGTCGTAATCGCGTCGTCCGCGGCACCCAGCAGACTTGCTCCCACCAACATCACCAGCGATGCCGGTAGAAGCGTAGTCCTGTGAACGTATATCTTTCTTGGATTCATTCAATTCTCCCGTAAGAAGTCCCAGAAAACGCCTCTGGGCGAAGCTGTGCGGACGCGCAACCGAACGGGAAGAAGGGCTGACCGGACTAACCCGAATGTGCTCCCCCCTACGTTCGGATCGCACCGCGAGTTCTAAGTCTAGGGATGGTTCCTGCCAACTCGATGACTATAATGTGAAGAAATTGTTACGGAGAACTGCACCTACCCCAAGTGGTGGTGGCGCACATCTATTCCCTTGATCAGGAACAGAACGTCCTCCGCGATATTTGTGGCGTGGTCGGCCACGCGCTCCAAATTGTGCGCGATGAAAATCAGATCGAACGCGGTTCCGGCCGGAGCAGTGCCGGATTCCAGCATGCCGAGGAGCTCCTGGTAAACCGAATTCTTGAGCTCATCCACTTCGTCGTCGGACAGCAATACGCTGCGCGCCAGAGACTCATCGCGCTGAACGAATGCGTCCAGACTCTTGCGCACCATCGATTCGACCGTTTTCGACATATGTGGGACGTCGACGAGCGGTTTCATTTGAGGGCGGCCGAGCATCGAAATGGAACGTTGCGCGATATTCACGGCCAAATCGCCCATGCGCTCCAGATCGCTGTTGATCTTGATGGCGGCAGTCAGAAATCGCAGATCGCGCGCCACCGGCTGGTGGAGCGCCAGCAGCCGCGTGGCGAATTCGTCGATTTCAATATCCAGCTGGTTGATGCGTTCTTCCGACTCCCAGATATTGACCATTAAGGCGTCATCGCGCTCCACCAGCGAGCGGATGCTGTTGTGGATCGAGGTCTCGACCAGCCCGCCCATCTCAAGGATCTTGTTCTGTAATTCATCGAGTTCCAGGACAAAAGGCCGCATCGTTGGTTGACAATAGCCGGTTGATAAAAAGCCGGGCGTTAGAAAAACGATAGCAGTTCTGGCCCCCGGCGGCATCCCTTTTTTCAGCGCGGCACGCCATACAACCAATGATGAGAAGTGCTGGAACGCCCGGTCAGCCCTGCTCCCGGCGCCACCCCGCGAGCTGGGCCAGTGCGGCCTCCGGGCGCTCACGAACGATCGGGAGCCGGCCTGCATAGATCCGGCCGTTGTCGCCATCGAGGGTCACGGTGTCCCCTTCGTGGAGCCGTTCCTGCCCCAGGATGCAGCTTCTCTGCGCGGCATCGATGCGGAGGGCGGCGCATCCGACGAGGCATACCCTGCCGAGCTGGCGAGCAACCACCGCGGCGTGGGAGGTGCGCCCACCTGTCGCGGTCAGCACGCCCTCGGCCGCGGCCAGGCCTTCGAGATCGTCGGTCGCGATGTCTTCCCGCATGAGGATCGCCTTCCGCCCCTCGGCACGGAGTTCGACGGCACGCTTCGAATCGAACACGATCTCACCGATGGCGACGCCAATGCCGGCTGGCACGGCGGTGGCAAGTGGGACGGTCTCCGCCCCCTGAACTATGCGCAGCCGCTCGAGTTTGTCCAATGCCAGGCCATCGAGCCGCCGGAGCGCCTCGGCCGGAGAGATCCGCTCTTCGCGGACCATGTCGACGGCGATCCTGAGCGCGGCCCAGGGTGTGCGCTTGCCATCGCGTGTCTGCAGGAGCTGGAGCCGGCCGTTCTCGACCGTAAACTCGAAATCCTGCATGTCGCGGAATTCATCCTCAAGAACCCTCCTGATGCGGTCGAGTTCCGCGGCGACCGCCGGCAGACGACGCGGCAGCAGTTCGGTGTCATGCACGGTGTGGCGCCCGGAGACGACATCCTCACCCTGCGCGTTAAAGAGGAAATCGACATAGGGACGGTTCTCGCCCGTGGCAGGGTCGCGCGTGAAGCCGACCCCGGCCCCCGATTCGCTGCCCGCGTTGCCGAACACCATGGCCTGCACGGTGACCGCGGTACCGGAGCTGTCATCGATGCCGTTGAGCCGGCGGTAGTGGCGGGCTTTCTCGCTGTCCCAGGACCGGAACACCGTTTCGACCGCACTCAGGAGCTGCGCCATGGGGTCCTGCGGGAATGGCTCGCCGGTCAGCGCCAGCGTCAGCTCAAGCGAGTCCGTTACGATGCGGCCGAGGGCCGCGCTGTCGAGTTCCCTCGCGCCGGCCAGTCCGTCCTTCGTACATTCCCGCTCGATAAGCGCATCGAAAGGATGCGCCTCGGCGCCACGTACGACCGTGGCGAAATCGCGGATCAGGCGGCGGTAACAGTCCCTCGTTTGACGTGGATTTCCCGTGGAGCGCAGGAGTCCGCGCAAACTTTTCTCGCCAAGGCCGATGTTCAGGATCGTCTCCATCATGCCAGGCATCGACACCGGCGCGCCCGACCGCACCGAGACGAGCAACGGCCGCCGGGAACTGCCGAAAGCGCGGCCAGTCGCCGCTTCGAGCCGGGCAAGCCCGCGAGCCAGCATCTCGCGCAGATCGTCCGGCAGGCGCCGGCCACTCTCGAAATACTGGCGGCAGAGCGCCGTATCCAGCACGAAGGCGGGCGGCACAGGCAGACCAAGCCGCGCCAGCCGGAGGAGGCCATACGCCTTGGAACCTATGGTCTCGACGCTGGCTTGGTCATTGGCATGGGCGGGCGCCGGCGCCCCGGGCAGCACAAAGTAGAGGTGGTCGCGCGGCGTTGCCGTCGTTGGCATCACGGCGTCCTCATGTCATCATCCGGTTACGACATCGTTGAGAAGGTGATCGCGCAGCATGAGCGCGCTTCTCAAGAGCGCGTCGGCCGCCTCTTCGAGGGCGTTCGCCAGAAACAAGAGCAACTGGAGCGCACGGAAATCGGGCGCTTCCAGAATCAGCGCGCTGGTCATCGCCCGCTGCGCCGCGTCTGTTTCGTGCTCGATGCCGACGATGCGGTCGACGGCTTCGAGAAAATCCTGCAGATCCTCGCGCGCGCCCTCGCGATGCACATGGCTTGCCGCTTCGATCAGCTTGACCATCTCCTGCGCGCCTCCGACGAGCAGCGCGGCCAGGGATTGCACCGGTTCGAGCAGCGGGCCGGCCGGCGCAACTTTTGGAAGAAGCGTCATCAGAAAGGCCGCCTCTTCCAGTGCGTCAGCCGCGTCGTCGGACTCGCGCAGCAGCGCCAGGTAAATGCCGGGCTTATGCGACTGCTGGACGAGCGAACGGGTCTGGCTGACCAGCGCGTCCGCTTCCTGCTCCCATTTCCGGGCGCGCTGCGCAGTACGGGCGAGACGTTCGGAACAACCTGGATCGCCATACGCCGTAAGCCCGTCATGAACCGCCGTTGCCAGCTCGAACACCAGAGCAGCGTGGCCGGCGGCGATCCCCAGCAGGTTCTCCATCGCGCTGTGGAAGCAGCCCGCCAGTTCCGCCTTGATCTCGTCGCGAATGAATCGTTCGGAGCGGCTCTGGAGGAGACCCTCAGCCGTCGCCCGCAGCACGAATCGGAGAAACTCGACTGCGACATCGGGGCCGATCGCCTCGTACAGCCGCTCCCCATAGCGCAGCGGCGTCTGTTGCGCGAACTCGATTGCCTCGTAGAGAAGGTGCTCTCCACCCAGCGCGAGGAAGCCGCGATGACCAAGATTCTGATCGGCTGCCCATTTCAGCAGTGGCGCCACGTCTTCCTTGCGCAGGAATTCGCGCAGGCACTTGCGGGCGCGGTTCCAGTCGATCAGGAACACGATGCGCGAGCCGAGGAACGTGAGGTATCGCCGCAGCGCCTCCGCATTCGCCGCCTCGAATTGTCCGACGCAGAGATAATAGTTCGCCTCTTCAACCAGACGTTCGCTATGACGGGTCGTTGTGTCGTCCCAGCGAACTGCGAATGGTTTGAACAGGCTCCGGAAGAACTCCAGTCGCGCGGCGTGCACGTCCGTGCAGGTGAGCGCCGCCGTCAGTCCGGTGATCTGGAGTACCAGGACATGGGCATCGGTGGTGCCGATGTCGTTCTGAACGACCAACCGCTCGCCGATTCGGGTTGCGGTGGTCCCGAGACCGGGATGATCGAACTTCAATGGCGCCGTTTGGTTGACACCGGCCATGAAGGCGCGCAGAAGGGGCCGGTCTTCCTCCGTGATGCGCCAGGCCCGCGCGCCGTCGACATCCTCCGTGGCGAGTTGTCCCTGCAGCGCGTTGAGAGCCTTGTGAAGATCCATGACCAGGAGATGGAGACTATCGCCGCGGCGGCGGTCCGCCGAAGTGATCCGGTCGACGACCCCGGCCGGAACACGATCCCCTTCGAAGTCCGGCAAGTCCGCCTTGAGAGCCCGCTCACGGGTTGCCATCGCTTCCGCGTCGGCCAATCCGGCCAACGCCAACGGGGCCAGCATCGTGGAGACATCATCGATAATCAATCCCCGCAACCGTCCAGCCCCTGCGAGATGCAGGCTGCCGTCCGGCTGCAAACGGCTCTCGGGGAGCGATCGTTCGATGTCAGCCTCTCCGATGCCGGCGACGGTCTGACCGGCGAACAGGGTCGGCACCGGCTGTTCCGGGTGATTGGCGTGGCCCTCGGCAGCCTGCCGCAGCGAGAAGCATAACTTGACGCGGTCATTGGCGGCCAGTGCGCGTCCGAGGAACTCGGGCAGAAGCAGTTGCTGCTGACCAAGCTCGCCGATGATTTGGGTCTTGGCCGGCACAGGCTCAGGCGTTGACGAGGGTATTGATCGATCCCACCCGCGGCGCTTCGAACGCCGCGATCGCGCTCTGCTGTTTCAAAATCCATCCCAATTCGTCGATGCCTTCCAGCAGGCAGGTCTTCGAGAAGGGATCCACCGGGAACTCGACTCGCTCCCCATCGGGCAGCGTGATGGTTTGAGAGGCCAGGTCAACTTTAATCTTCGCCGTTTCCGGAAGCGCGAAAAGCTTGTCGTGGATCTTCTGCGGCACAACGATCGGCAGCAGCGAATTCTTCAGCGCGTTGCCCTTGAAGATGTCCGCGAACGAAGTGCTGATCACCGCCCGAAAGCCAAACTGCGTCAAGGCCCACGGCGCATGCTCCCGCGAGCTGCCGCAGCCGAAGTTATCGCCCGCCAGCAAAATCTCCGCGTTCTGTCCGCGTGGGGTATTCAGGATGAAATCCGGCTTCGGATTCCCCTGCGCGTCATAGCGCCAGTCGCAGAAGAGCTGCTTGTCGAGACCCTCTTTCGACGTGGTCTTCAGGAAGCGCGCCGGGATGATCTGGTCCGTATCGATGTTGTTGTTCGGCATCGGAACCAGACGCGATTCAAAAGGAAGAAATGGCTTCATAGAATTGTCCTCACGTCGGTAACAACGCCGGTAAGGGCGCTCGCGGCCGCGGTCAAAGGCGACGCGAGGAACGTCCTGCCACCCTTGCCCTGCCTGCCTTCGAAGTTCCGGTTGCTGGTCGACACGCTGTACTGGCCCGGCTGCAGTTGATCTCCGTTCATGGCGATGCACATTGAGCAGCCCGGCTCCCGATAGTCGCATCCCGCCGCCCTGAAAATCTCCGGCAGACCTTCCGCTATGGCTTGCCGCTTGACTTCCATCGAGCCCGGAACAACCATCACACGCACGTTGGGATTTACTTTGCGGCCCTTCAGAACGCTCGCCGCGCTGCGCAGGTCGGAGATCCGCGAATTCGTGCAGCTGCCGATGAAGACGACGTCGATGGCGTGCCCGGCCAGCGGCTTGCCCCCTTCGAGACCCATATAAATAAGGGCCTTCGCCAGCGCATCCCGCTCCAGAGGATCGGAAACGCTCGACGGTTCGGGAATGGCGGCGTTGATGGAAACGCCCATCCCCGGATTCGTGCCCCAGGTAATCATCGGCTCCAGCGCGTCGCCGTTGATGGTGACTTCGCGGTCGAACTTCGCTCCCGGGTCGCTGGGAAGCTTGCGCCACCGCGCCACCGCCGCATCCCAATCCGCACCCTTCGGCGCGAACTGCCGGCCATGGAGATATTGGAAAGTCGTGTCGTCGGGCGCGATCATCCCCGCGCGCGCGCCGCCTTCGATCGACATGTTGCACACGGTCATCCGGCCTTCCATATCGAGGGACGTAATGGCAGAA
>Ga0181521_10002444_pt1 | contig 22502 bp, 16 predicted proteins | sample PEATcosm2014_Bin_32_FD_119764 | JGI IMG/M metagenome (GOLD analysis project Ga0181521, IMG submission 119764) | Peatland microbial communities from MTU Mesocosm Facility, Houghton, MI, USA - PEATcosm2014_Bin02_60_metaG | ecosystem: Environmental > Terrestrial > Soil > Wetlands > Peat | place...
ACTGGTTTTTCTGTCACTTCTCCCGATTCATTCATCCGCCCAGGCGCCTGCAAATACATCTTTCGTCGGTACGGTGGCGGCATTCAAATCCGGAACGGAGATCGAGTTCAAGCCTGACGCCGGAGCCCCTGTTGACGTCAAAGTTACCCCGGACACCCTGGCCCAGAAGATCGCGCCGGGCGAGACCAGTCTGAAGAATGCAGTCGGCGCGAGCATCACCGATCTGACGATCGGGGATCGCGTTCTGGTGACGCTCGAATCCGGCACGAACAATGCGCGGCGTGTCGTCATCATGTCCGCGACCGACATCAGCAAACGAGACGAGGCCGATCGTCAGGACTGGAACACGCGCGGCTTGTCGGGGGTAGTTGCGGAGCGCGGCGGCGACACGATAACGATTCGCAGCCAGTCTCTGCAGGGCGAATCGCGCCAGACCGTAACCGTTTCCGATCAGACAAAGTTTCGCCGCTATGCAGCCGATTCGGTGCGCTTCGCCGACGCCAAACCGAGCCGTGCAGGCGAAATCAGCGTGGGCGATCAGCTTCGCGCGCGCGGACAGAAGAGCGCAGACGGCAACAGCGTCGCTGCCGAGGAAGTTGTTTTCGGAACCTTTCTGGTCACTGCGGGATCAGTGGTCTCGGCGAACCCGGACACCAAAGAAATCACGCTCAAAGAAACGGGATCGGGCAAGCCGGTGGTCGTGCAGCTGACGCCCGATTCCCACATTAAACACATGGCTGCTCTCCCGGCTCTGCCCGGCGGTTTCCCGGGTGGTGGGCCAGGCCGTGGACCAGGAGCTGCTCCTCCGGGGCGCGGCACCCCGCCGGCAGGCGCTCCGTTCGGCGCATTCCCGCCTGGAGCCGCGAACGGTGGAATGCCGCCTGGCTTACCGCCGGGTATGCCCGCGGGCCGCGGAGGCGCGCCTACGCTTGCGCAGATGGTGGACACGATGCAGGCCGGCACGTTCGATGACATTAAGCCGGGGCAGACCATCGTTGTCTCCAGCACGAAAGGCGAGAAGAACGACCACGTCACGGCCATCATGCTTCTCACCAACGCTGACACGCTGATCCGCATGGCACAGATACGCGCCGGCGGCCAACAAAACGGCCGTGGCCCCGGTCAGGGCATGCAGCCCGGCGGAATGCCCGGCGGAGGAATGGACATCGGCGGGATGCTGGGTGGCTTCGGGATCTCCGGGATCGGTCCATAAACCGCATACCGCCGGCTAACGCGCGCGGGTCAGATTCAGTAGAGGGTACTCATTCATGAAAACGCTATTTCTGTCTTTAGTCGCGCTGTGCCTCGCCGCGCTCGGTTGCCCGTCTGCGCTGCAGGCACAGTCGGCGGCCGCGAGCCTTCGCGGAACTGTCACCGATCCATCCGGCGCTTCCGTTGCGGGCGCGCTGGTACAACTGCGCGGCCCTGGCGCTGAGCAGCGCAGAACAACCGACGCCACCGGGCAATACAGCTTTCCCGCCCTCACCACCGGCAAATACACCATCCGCGTGATCGCCAAAGGCTTCACTATCGGGCAGCGGCAGAACTATGAAATCAGCGGCGCAACGGTCTTCGATTACCAGCTGACGATCGAAGCCCAGTCCCAGGTGATCAATGTCGAAGACGAGGCCAACAGTCGCACCGCAGTCAACACGGATCCCACTTCGAATGGCGGCGCGATCGTACTCGGGCAAAGAGAACTCCAGGCACTTTCCGACGACCCCGACGAACTCTCTCAGCAGCTGCAGGCGATGGCAGGCCCGGGCGCAGGTCCGGAAGGCGGTCAGATCTTCATCGATGGATTCACCGGCGGCAATCTTCCGCCCAAGTCCTCCATTCGCGAAATCCGGATCAACTCGAATCCGTTTTCCGCCGAATACGACCGCCAGGGCTTCGGGCGCATCGAAATCTTCACTAAGCCGGGCACGGATTCCTTCCACGGCCAGGCATTCTTCCAGTACAACGATCAGTACTTCAACTCGCGCAGCCCGCTCTATACGCAGTCCTCTTCGCTGCCGCCCTATAAGAACCTGTTCTACGGCGCCAACCTCACAGGGCCGATCAAAAAGAACAAAGCATCTTTTACTCTGGATTTCGAACACCGCGACATCACGGAAAACGCATTCATTCTTGCGACCAACCTGAATACGAGTCTTCTGCCGCAAAGCATCAATCAGGCGCTGCTGACGCCGCAGACGCGAACCAGCATTACGCCGCGCGTCGATTACGCCATCAACGCCAGTAACACCCTGGTGGTTCGTTTTCAGGATGTCGAGATCAATCTCGATAACCAGGGCGCCGGCAGTTTCAATCTGCCCTCGACTGCCTACAACATGTCGGAAACCGAGCGCACGCTGCAGGCGACCGAGACCGCCGTGCTGGGGCCGAGTCTGATCAACGAATTCCGCTTTCAGTATATGCACACGACAACCGGCGATACCGTCAATGGAACGGCACCATCGATTCTTGTCACCGACGCATTCACGAGCGGCAGCTCCACGGTGGGGGATTCGCACAACCTCACGAACAAGCTCGAGTTCAACAACATGTCCACCCTGACCCACAAGGCGCACACGATCAAGTGGGGCGGGCGTATTCGGCAGTCATTCAACAACGATACGGCGTTTACGAATTTCAACGGCGCGTTCACGTTTCTGGGCGGCCAGGGCGAACAGCTTGGCGCCAACAACCAGCCGATCGCCGGGACGTCAGTGCCCCTGACCGCGCTGCAGGTTTACCAGCTGACGCTCGCTTTGCAGCAGGATGGCTATACGCCTCAGCAGATCCGCGCTGCCGGAGGCGGTGCATCGTTTTTCTCGTTGAACACAGGCATACCGCTCACGCAGGTCGATCAGTTCGATATAGGCCTCTTCGTCAACGATGACTGGCGCATTCGCCCCAACCTGACTCTCAGCTACGGTCTTCGCTACGAGACCCAGACCAACATACGCGACCTCGGCGACTGGGCGCCGCGATTCGGCCTCGCCTGGGGCATCGATGGGCGCGGCGGCAGAGCTGCCAAGACCGTTCTGCGCGCCGGATTCGGGATCTTTTATGACCGGCTCGCCGACACGAATACCCTCAATTCGATTCGCTACAACGGCGTGACGCAGCAGTCCTATCTGATCGCCAATCCGGATTTCTTTCCGAACGTTCCCTCGGTCACTTCGCTCGCGGGAAATCTGCAATCGCAGACGCTGCAGCTGGTCGATAAAAATTTCATCGCGCCCCGAAATTATCAGACCAACATCGGGGTGGACCGGCAGGTGACGAAGTCGGTTCGTCTGAGCGCCAATTACATCAATGGCCGCGGCGTGCATCTGCTCCGCACTGTCGACGCCAACGCGCCCTATCCCGGGACCAGCATCTATCCGTATGGCGATCAGACGGTCCGCATCGCCACCGAATCGGTGGGATTCAGCCGCACCAATCAGTTCTCGATCCAGCCCACGGTGAACTACAAAAGGCTGTTCCTTTTCGGCTTCTACACGCTCTCTTACGGCAAGGATGACAACGAAGGCCTTCCCGCGAACCCCTATAATCTGAGGGCCGAATGGGGGCCGTCTTCGTTCGGCGACGTGCGTCACCGCGCGGTAATGGGAACCGGCATTCCCTTACCATTCAGGTTCCAGGCTACTCCTTTCTTCAACGTCAGCAGCGGAACGCCGTATAACATCACTACGGGCCTGCCCGATCCGGACGGTGACGGCAGCGCTGTTCAGCGTCCCGCGCTTGTGAACGTGGCGGCGTCTTCCTGCACCGGAAATTCGCTGAAATTCGCACCCGGTTTCGGCTGCTTCAATCTCAATCCGGCGCCCGGAACACCGACGATCCAGCGCAACGCTGGCCGCGGGCCTGCCGCAGTGAATCTGAGCCTGCGGCTTTCGCGCACGTGGGGCTTCGGAAGGCTCGGCGAATCGGGCCTGGCCGATAAGGATGCGCCGCCTCCGGGTATGGGCGGTGCTCGCGGCGGCGGTCCTCCCGGAGGCCCTGGTGGTGGTCCTCCGCCGGGAGGTGGTCCGGGCGGCGGCGGTCCTCCGCCTGGAGGTGGCCCACCACCGGGCATCGGCGGCATATTCGGCGCGTCCACACCGAAGCGCTATAACCTCACACTCAGCATGGAGGCGATGAACATCCTGAATCACCCGAACTTCGCCGCGCCGAATGGTGACTTGTCTTCGCCATTCTTCGGACAGCCCCTGAGTTTGCAAGGCGGTTTCGGCCCCCAGGCTGGCGCCGGTACCAGCACCTATCTCCGCAAGATCAGTCTGCAGCTGCGGCTGACGTTCTGATCAGGAGAACAGGACAGACAATGAAACCGGCCCTCGCAAATCCAGCTCGCATCATCGGGCTCGCCGGCCCTGTATTGGTGGTCTGCGCGATTTGGGCGCAGGCAACTACTCCGGCTTTCGAAGTTGCCTCGGTTCGCGCGGCCGAGTTTCCGAATCCGGGGCGCGGTGGAGGCGGACCGCAGCAATTCCGCGCCGGGATGCAGCTGGATGCGGGACGCGTCGATTGGGGCTTCGCCTCCCTGGCCGACATGATGCAATACGCGTTCGGCGTCAAGAACTATCAGGTATCCGGCCCCGACTGGATGCGCAGCTCACGCTGGAACGTTTTGGCACGGCTGCCGGAAGGCTCGTCGCAGGGTCAGGTGCCCGAGATGATGCAGACGCTGCTGGCCGAACGTTTCCAGCTGAAGGTTCACCACGAGAAGCGGCAGCAGCCTGTGTATGCAATCGAAGTCGCCAAAGGCGGCCCACGGCTTGAGGCGATCGCGCCCTCGAATGACGACTCGACAGCACAGGCGCCCACTGGTGCTTCCGCTCCCGGTTTGTTCCCCGGACCCTTCGGAGCCCCGTTTGGCCGCGGACCGGGTGGCCCCCCACCGGATGCCCCTGACGGCCGCGGCGGAAGAGGCCCTGGACCGATGATCACCACCGGAGCCAATGGCGCCACCGCGCGCATTTCTCCCGGCGACGGCTGCGTGCTGCATCTGGAGCTGTCGAAGCTCACGATGCAGGATCTCGCCGATACGCTCGCTCCATTTCTTGACAGGCCGGTGATCGATGCGACCGAACTCAAGGGTACCTATAAGGCGACTCTCGACCTGCCCATGGAAGTGATGTTCACGATGATGCAGAACATGATGCGCGCAAGTGGATTGCCCGCGCCGGGCCAGGGAGGATTTGGTCGTGGTGGCGATGGAGGCGGACGCGGTCCCGGCGGAGGTCCCGGCGGCACTGGAGGACCTCAGGGATGCGATCCCGGGGAAGCCGTTGCGAACGGGGGCGCGGACACTTCCAGCGCTGCACTCTTTCGAGCCGTGCAGAAGCTTGGCCTGAGGCTCCAGGCGCGCAAGGCTCCTTTCGACACGATTGTGATTGACCGCATCGAGAAAACGCCCACCGATAACTGACGGGCGAACGGAGGCATCTTTATAAGATTTACCCCTTCAGAATCGGAACTGGGAAGCTCTCCTGGATTGCCGGCTGAGTGCCCGTTTACGACAAGGCGACCCACAGAGAATCGGTTGCCAGAAGCAGCGAGGTCGCCGCCAACCTGCGCGTCAACGAGAGTCGCGTCTCTCAGATCAAAACACGGGCTATTTCAAAGCTTCGTCTCCAACTGGAGCTCGGAACTACACGGAGGGCCGCATCGTGCGGCTCTAGCCGGCCCCACTGGCTCGAACGATACCTCGCCCGCGAAATACGATCCAAGATTTGAGCGGATGTTTCCTGGAAACGCCAAAACGGCCCACCCAATTGCCCACCCACGAGCGTATTCTTGGTGCTTAAATTGAATTAAATACTAAAATATGATCTGTGTAATCAATAACTTGGGGGATTCGGCCTGATTCACACACAGGCGGTCGCACTGCTATGACAGGCAACAGGCGCGTGTCACCAGAAGTGTTGCACCTTCTGAGATCGGCGGTTTATGAACATCAAGAATCGAGGTCGGCTATCGGAGATGCAAACTGACTGATGCTCAGCCGGCGAACTCTTCTGACCTCAACACACCTGGCACGCAACACCGTGTCAAAACCGTGCCAAAACTCTTCGTATTGGAGCTGTTGGGGTTAGCTTTGAGCGAAAAGCAGATTCCCCAAATTGTTGAAACCATTAAGAAGTGTGGAGAATTAAAGGGATCGTTGGAGCCGGATGGGATGCGCCCAAGGCAGGTGCGCTACCAGGCTGCGCTACGCCCCGACAAGTACTGGTCCTTTGATTCTAGACCACTTCCGTAATTTCCACCAACTTCTTCACCGCGTCCTGCAGCCAAACTGTATCAAAACTGTATCAAAACCCCTCAGTTTGGCCTGCCTGTCTCAATACGTTTTTCCTCCTCATTTGCCTGCCGATTCATCTTCAGCAGGGCTTCCCGTTTCATTTGCGACTTCATCTGGGAGTACTTCTTGAACACCTTGGCATCACCCTGCCGAAGGAGCTGGGTGACCCACTCGTCGGCGACTCCGCCAGCGGAAAGTCTCGTGGCGTATGTCGAACGAAGATCGTAAATCCGAAAATACGGAACGTTAGCCCTTCGGAGCGTCGCACGCCAGGTCGTCTTGAACGTCTTCCGATGGGCACCGGGGTCGTCGCTGCTCGGGAACAGAAACGGACCTGGCTGAAACGCCTGAAGCGCGATATTCGTTAAAGGCACCGCAGCGATTCCATTTTCTGTCGGGGATCGGGAATCCAGACCGTCGCGTTTACGAGGTCAATCTGCTCCTTACGCATCGGTACGAGTTCCTTGTACACCCTGAGGTCGGTTTCGGCGATGATCCGAACGGTATTGGCCAGACAGCTGGGTGCATGGAATTCGATTTGCAGTTGCTCCGACCACGCCTTGTAGTGGGCGGAACAATCCCTTCACGCGAACGGGAAATTCCACTCCCCAACACGGGTTCGCCGGCAGCAGTCTCTTGCGCACGGCGACGTTGGGCATCCGGCGCAGCACCCGAAACTCCTGATGCACCGTCGCTGGCTTAACAAAGCTCAACTCGATAAAACCAGCGGAGGTCGGGCGACGGACCTTTTGCCGCAGCCGAAGGTAATTTCAAGCGGTACTTCAGCGGCGGGTATTGCGAGAATCTCCGGCTAGAATGACTCTGTCTTAAGCATATCTACAAATTCATCTACACGGGGTTTGCGGGAGCCGTGGCAATCTCCCGCATCTGATTGAAAGCTTTGGTCGGGCTGCCGGGATTTGAACCCGGGACCTCTTGCACCCCAAGCAAGCGCGCTAGCCAGGCTGCGCCACAGCCCGAATACTTCAGTGTACACGCTGCGCCCCTTGAGGTACGTGCGGTTTCTCAGGACGCCGAAACCGGTTCGTTCGAAACGGGGGCGTTCTCCAGCACAAAGCGGTAGCCGATGCGGGGCTCGGTCGTAATGAACGTCGGCTTGGACCCCGGAGGCTCGATTTTCTTGCGCAGCTGATTGATGAATACGCGCAGATACTCGATCTGATCGCCATACTCCGGCCCCCAGATCGCCTGCAGAAGACGCCGGTGCGGAACCGGTTTGTTGGCCTGCGAAACCAGGTAGCGAAGGATATCGAATTCCGTCGGCGTCAGCCGCACCGGCACACCGTGGGCAATCACCCTGCGCAACTCGAAATCCACCTCCAGATTCGGCGCCGAAATGCGCTTCGGGGTTGTATCCGTGGCAAACCCGGTGCGGCGCAGCGCGGCCCGGATTCGCGCCATCAGCTCATCGGTGCTGAAAGGCTTGGATACGAAGTCGTCGGCGCCCGCATCCAGTGCTTCCACTTTGTCGCGGTCGGAATCGCGCACCGAGACGATGATGATGGGGACGTCCCATCCGTTTCGAATCGCGCGGCACGTATCCAACCCTCCCATCCCCGGCATGTTCATATCGAGAAGAATCAAATCCACCGTGCGCTCGCGCAGCAGCTCGAGCGCTTCTTCGCCGCTTTGCACATCGATGACGTTCGCCCCCTGCGAAACCAGAGTGGCTCGCAGCACCCGGCGGATCTGAGGTTCGTCGTCAATGAGTAATATCGTTCTGTTTTCTATCACCTTGTCCCCCCGCAGTTCTCCCTGCAACTTCGAGCGGAAGCTCGAACCGAAATGCCGGACCCAGCGGCTCCACGTCGAGCCAGACTTTCCCCTGGCAGGCTTCCGCGATCGTTCTCGCGATTGCCAGCCCCAACCCAGTACCCTCGACCCTGTGACGGTCTTTACTGCCCCGATAGAATCTATCAAATATCCGGTCGCGCTCGTCCAGTGGAATTTCACTGCCGGCATTCCAGACAGTCAGAACGATGTTCGAACCCGAAACCACTCCCGATATCCGGATGGGAGCGCCGGGCTGCGAGTACTTCCATGCATTATCGACCACCTGGACCAGCATCTGCTCCAGCAGAAAGCTGTCACCCATCAGGGGAGGAAGATCCTCTGCTATATCGATAATAAACTCCCGGCTCCCGAAATAGCGCGACATTCTTGCCGCCACGCGGCCCACGATCTGCGGAATCAGGCACTCTTCGGTGATGGGATGGGCGCGCCGCGCTTCCAGTTTTGCGAGATCGAGCGACTCGCCGATCAACTGGTTGAGACGGTCGGCCTCCTCATCGATCACGACCACCAGTTCGCGCTCGTGGGCCGTGGGAATCCTGCCGGAGAGGCGGAGCATGGATGCAGCCGCCTTGATGGAAGTGAGCGGCGTTCTGAAATTGTGAGCCAGCGCATTCAGGACCGTGGTTCGGAGCTCCTCGCCGCCGCGGATCGCCTCCATCTGCGCCCGTTCTTCCGCGCCGCGGGCCCGCTCCAGCACCAGCCGGATCATGCTGGCGATGGTGTTTCTGACCTCCTCGGACGGCTGCGTTCCATGCAGTTCCAGCACGTCGGCCCCATAGTCGGTGTTGAGAGGGATGATGGAGACCTGGCCGGCGACTTGGCTGGAGATCGGCACGCCCCACTGGAAGGCGCGAGGCGCGCCAGCCACCCGCAGGACGGCGCCCTGGAGGTCGAACAGCTCCACCACCTTCCGCACGGCATCCTCCGACGCCTCAGCCAGGCTGTTTGCCGCCAGCAGGACCCGGCCCAGCTGGTTCAGGCGCTCCATCTCTTCGCGGCGATGAATTGCCTCCTGTGCGCGGCGCTGCGCCCGGACCGAAAGCCGGCTGCCGATGAGCGCCGTCAGCGCCATCGCCGCAAAGGTGAGGGCGCCTTCGACGCTGGTGATCCGATAACTGCCCGCCACTTCGATGAAATAGTAGCTGAACGCGAGACTCGCAACGCTGGACGACAACAACGCGAGAATCCAGTCGCCGATCGTTGCGATCGCCAGAACCTCGAGCAGCAGAATCATTGCCGCAGTCGTTCGATTCGATCCCAGAAAGGCGCAGATCTTCGCCGTGCCCCACAACAGGATGGCGGACCCGGCGAACTGAACGGCAATCCAAAGTGTGCGCTTCATTGCCCCGACTTCCGCTTCATTGCAGACTTCATAGGGACGCGTTCAACCGGCGGCTCTAACCGAAAAAGATACAATCGGGATGATGATTGACATGGTCTCACGAATTCGGCGAGGCATTGTGTGACGCGCCGTCAGGCCATCGCGGCACTCGGCGCATCGGCCATGCTGACCCGCGATGCCCGCCCGCAGGCCGCCGCCGAAAAGGATGGCGGACCGAAAGCGGGGATTGTGCAGACGCCGCGCGCCACCCCGATGATCTGCGCCTTTTCGCAAAACCTGATCAAAGTGCCTTATCCGGAGCTGGGCCTGATCGCGCAGCAGATCGGTTACGACGGCGTCGACCTGACCGTGATGGACGGCGGCCACGTGAATCCGCACATCACCAATGTCGATCTGGTGAGAGCGATCGAAAGCGTGCGCGGGGCCGGGCTCGAAGTCCCCATGATCACGACCACGATCGCGACCGTCAACGATCAAACCTCATACCCGATCCTCGCCATCACGGGGCACACGCAGGTGCACCTCTACCGGCTCGGTTTCTGGCCCTATGGCACAGGCGACATTGCCAGGCGCATGGCCCAGGTTCGCAGCGATCTGGGGGCGTTGCTGGCTCTCGGCCGGAACTACCAGATGGCCGCCATGTTTCCGAACCGCGCGGGCGGCTACGTGGGCGAAGCGCTGTTTGATGCGCAAGCCATCATCGGCGATATGGACCCGCAATGGATTGGCTACTATTTCGACCCGTCGCAAGTCGCCGGGGAGTGGGATATTGCGCTGCGCCTGGTCCTGCCGCGGCTGAAAGCGGTAGCGCTGCAGGACTACACCTGGGTCAAGGCGGGCAGCGCCTGGAAAATGCAGGTGTGCCCCTTGGGCGAAGGCATGGTCGATTGGCCGGCGTTTTTCCATATCCTCGCCGAGGCGAAGTTCACCGGCCCGATCTCGGTGCACCAGGAGTACGTCGTTCAGGATGAATTGGGAGCGATGAACAAGGATCTGGAGTTTGTCCGCAAGCAAGTGAAACAGGCTTGGGGAATCACTTAACGGATCAGAACGAGATGGTAGTTCTTCTTGCCGGCGCGCAACAGGATGGCGCCATCGTGCCATTTCAAGTCGTCCGCTGACACAGTTTTCCGGGGATCGGTCTGCCGTTCATTGTGCAGGTAGACTCCCCCTCCTTCGATCAGCTTCCGGGCCGCGCCTTTGCTTTCGGCGAGATGAGTTCGAACCAGAAGATCGACGAGCGGGATGCCTGACTCGACTTGGGTGTTCGGCAGCTCGCGCAACAACATCGCTATCGTTTCTCCGCTTGGAATTTCATCCGAACCGAACAGGATTCGGCTGGCAGCGGCCGCCGCTTCTGCAGCCTCCGGGCCGTGGATGAGACTTGTGCACTGAAAGGCGAGTTCTCGCTGCGCTTCGCGCTTTTCGGGCCTGATGGCGACCTCTTGTTCGAGTTCCTGAATGCGGTCCCGATCGAGGAAGGTAAAGAGCTTGAGATAGCGGACTACATCGGCATCCGCAGTTTGCAGCCAGTATTGATACATCTGGTAAGGGCTTGTGCGATTGGCGTCGAGCCACACGGCGCCTTCTTCGCTCTTGCCAAACTTCTTGCCGGTTGATGTCGTGAGCAGGGGGAAGGTAATCCCCTCGCCACGCTCGCCGGCCAGTCGGCGAATCAGTTCCTTACCGGAGAGGATATTGCCCCATTGGTCGCTGCCACCCATCTGGATGGTGCAATCGTAGTGCTGGAACAGGTAGAGAAAATCGTAAGCCTGCATCAGCATGTAACTGAATTCGGTGTAGGAGATCCCCTGGTCGCGCTCTTCGAGGCGGGTGCGCACCGCATCGCGCTTGATCATTTCGTTGACCGAAAAATGTTTGCCGATGTCGCGCAGGAAATCGAGCAGATTGAGCGAACAAAGCCAATCCGCGTTGTTGAGCATGAGGGCTTTGTCATCGGACGAGAGGTCGAAGAACCGGCTCAACTGCGCGCGAATCGCGCGGGCATGCTCTTCGGCTTTGTCCCTGGTCAGTAAGATGCGCTCGGTGGATTTCCCTCCGGGATCGCCGATCAAACCCGTTCCCCCGCCAACCAGCACGAGTGGCCGGTGGCCGTGGCGTTGCGCATGCGCCAAGCCCATCACCGGGATCAGGTTGCCGAGGTGCAGGCTATCCGCTGTCGGATCGAAGCCTACATAGATGGTGCGAGGGGCTTCGGAGAGGAAGGCATCGAGATCGTCGCTGGTTGTCGCTTCCAGAAAGCCGCGCCAGCGTAGCTCTTCGAGAAAGGCACTCTTCATGGCGAGGCTGTTCACGCCACGACGACGTTGAGATCCTCAACACTCTGCGGGGGATTCCAGTAGAGCATCCGTTTGCAGCTCTCGCACACCATCACGGCGTCCTGCCGCTTCAACTCCTGTAGAAACTGCGGCCGCAGCTGGATATTGCATTTCGAACATCGCCCCTGCACTACTTCCGCGATGGCGACGCCCGCGCGGCCTTTCCTTATCCGCTCGTATTCGGAGGCAATCTTCGGCGTCATCTCGCTCAAAATCTGCTTGCGCTCGAGCATGAGCCCGTCGATTTCCTTCTGGTCCACGGCCGTGCGCTCGCGCGCTTTCGTCTTTTCCTCTTCCACCTGCCTCTTCTCGGTTGCCAGCGCGCTTTCCGCCGCCTTCACGGCTTTCTCCAGCGGATCGGCCTCGGTCATCAACTCCAGAATTCGGTCTTCGTGACGCCGAATTTCCTGCTGGCAGAAGTCGATCTCGTGCTGGAATGCCCGGTATTGGTCGTTCGTTTTGGCTTCCATCATCTGCGTTTTGAGCTTCGAGATCTTTTGCTCGCCCGCCTGGATCTCGCCTTCGAGGCGCTTGCGATCCTTCTGGTTGGCCACCAGCGCCGCGCGATCGTGGTCGAGCCGCCGCTGATGCGATTCCAGTTTTTTTTCGATTTCGGCGATATGTTTCGGCAGGGCGGCAATTTCCTTCGTCAACTCGGCGGCTCGATCATCCAGGTTTTGCAATCGAATCGCACGGGTGATGTCAGGCAGCATGGCTTGATCTGAATTTTAACAAACCCGTCAGGCAGCGCTCCGGAACCTGCGCAGCAGTTCCGCGCGGGTATGGGCCAATTCCGGCACGCGCAACGCGGCGGCAATCGCGTAAAACGAACCCAATCCCGCCGGAACGCCTATCGCGACATCGGCGATCCGGGCCCATCCGGGCGCGCTCAGGAGGGCATGGGATGCGACTACGACGGCATAACAGACTCCGCCCATCAGCGCGGCAGCCACCGCGATCTTTGTCACGCCGGTCAGCATCGCCCACCCCTGCAGGGCGCCGATTTTCGCACGCAGGAGCAGAAGCAGGGTCAGCGCACTGAACGTCGATACCACGGATGTGGTGAGCGCCAGCCCGGCATGGCCGAAGCCGGCCAACCGCACCATCGCGAACGCCGCCACCGCATTCACCAGCACCGAAGCAAGGCTCACAATCATCGGCGTTGTGGAATCCCCGAGCGCATAGAACGCGGGCGCGATCAATTTCAGCGCCGAGTAACCCGCCAGGCCAACGGCGTAACACGAGAGTGCAAGCGCGGTCTGGTGCGTATCGTACGCGAGGAATCTGCCGTGCTGATAGACGATGCCGATCATGCTCTCGCCCAGCACCGCGAGACCAACCGACGCCGGAATCGTGAGCAGAAGGATCATCAGAATCGATCGGGACAGGATTTGCCGGAATTCGACGAAATTCCGATGCGCCGCGCTGCGCGAGATCCGCGGCAGCGCCGCCGACGCGACAGCCACGCCGAAAATTCCCAATGGCAGGACGAAGAATCGATAAGCGTACGCGAGCCAGCTCACCGGCCCGTTCATGACGTGGCCGGATGCATCGCGCAGTCCCGCCGCGAAGTTGGTGTTCACCAGCACGTTGATCTGGCCCGAAGCGTTGCCAATCAGCGCCGGACCCATGAGCCCGAGAATGTGGAGGACTCCCTCGTGCCTGAGATTCCATCGGGGCCGCCAGGCGAATCCCGCCCGCCATACGCCGGGCAACAAGAACGCCAGCTGCGCGACGCCGCCCACTACGACGCCAAACGCCATCCCGCGCACCGTGCTGATTCCCAGCCGGGGGCCCAGCCAGTAACCCAAAGCCAGCCCGGCAAGCACCGAACAAATGTTAAACGCGGCCGGCGAGACCGCCGGAATCGCGAAGCTGTGATTGGCGTACAGAATCCCCTGCGCCTGTGCGCCGAGCGCCAGCAGCAACAGCAGGGGAAACATGGTGCGCACCAGCGAGGCGGCTAGTTCCGACTTCCCCGGCACCGCGTGAAATCCCGGCGCGAACAAATCCACAATGGCCGGGCTCAGCAGCATTCCGAGCGCGCAGAAGGCGCCGGTGATTACGAGTATCAGGGTCGCGGTAATGTTTGACAGCTCGCGCGTTTCGGCGTGGGTTTTGGTGGCGAGATAACTGGTGAATGTGGGCACGAACGCCGAAGAAAGAGCGCCTTCTGCGAACAGTTCGCGCGCCAGGTTGGGAATCCGGAAGCCGAGCACGTAGGCGTCGTAAGTCGCGCCCGCTCCGAACAGCCAGCCGAGGACGCTTTCCCGCACGAGCCCGGTGATCCGGCTCACGGTTATGGAGGCGGAGACGATGCCGGCGGATTTCAGGAGTCCCCGATCCGGATTTTCCAAATCCGAATGCCCTGGATTGTCCAACCTCAGGGACCTTCGACCCGGCGCAGGTCCACGTCCCCATGAATTTCGGCCGCCTGTTCAAGCGTGGCAAATCGGGTTCCGGGCAGTTGCGCCGAAGCGCTGCCGGCCGCCACGCCCCAACTCAGCGCTTCCGGGAAGTCGTCGCCGTTGCTGAGCGACCAGGTAAGCGCCGCGGCCAGCGCATCGCCCGCGCCGATGGGCGAGATCGCTTCCACGCGAGGCGGAATGGCTTCAAAGAGTTGATCGGCGCCCTGCCAATGGACGCCGCCTATCGCGCCCCGGCTGCCCAGCGACAGCACGACGGATTCCGCTCCCATCGACCGGATCCGGCGGACGGCGGCAAGCGAATGTGAGCGGGTAAGCAGGACGGTGTTGAGCAACCGTTCCGCTTCCTGCTGATTCGGCGTGACGACCGTGGGGCCGGCTTCGACGCCCCGCGAGAGGGCTTCGCCGTCGGTATCGAGCAGTGTCCTTACGCCCCTCTTTTTGGCGCGGGCGATCAGCTGCCCGTAGAAATCGGCGGGAACGCCCGGCGGCAGGCTTCCGCACAGCATCAGCCACGAAGCGTTTGCCAGTTGCGCTTCGACGGTCCCTTCGATGCTCGACAACTCGCCGCGCTCCAGCCGCGGACCCAGCTCGTTGAGCTTCACCGTCAGGCCGTGACGGTCGACGATCGTGAAGTTGAGCCGGATGTCGTTGCGTATGGGCACGGTGGCGATGGGAAATCCGCAATCGAGCATGTAGTGTTCGAAGCGGGCGCCGCGATCGCCTCCGGCGGGAAAGATCGCCAGCGTCTTCCCGCCGAAGGAGTGAATGACGGAGGCGGCATTTATGCCGCGGCCGCCGGGGGAATCCTTGCTGGAAAGAATATAGGCTCGATCGTCGAAGGCAAGCCGGTCCACGGCGATCGTCCGATCGATCGCCGGATTCATAGTCAGGGTGACGATCAAATCATCATGTTGGCACATGCCATGCCCGTGGGGCAGGATGGCATCCTGCGCGGGGTTGGCAACCCCGCTGTTCCGGCAGCCGGGACGGTACACGCCAAGCGGCGCTACTGCCCCGCCTTCGGCACGACTACAATATTAGTTAACGAGGCTTCCATGACCAGTGAAGAGATGCAGCGTTCGATCGAAGCCCATGATCGTCAGATTGGGGCGCTCGTTTCCCTGCTGGCTGGCCTGTCCGGCCGCCTGGACCAACTGGTGAGACTAGCCGAGATTCAGAACGCTCGGCTCGAAAGGCTTGAAGGCGGGAAATGAGACACCGGGTGCGGGGTGGTCCGCACGCTTACTTCCCTGCCTGCGGCAGCTCGTTCGGATTCGACCCGCCGAGGAACAGCCTCTTGCCGTCGGGGAACGTAATATTGGCGCCATTCGCCCGATTCTCGCCATTCTTGGCTTGGTAGCCGTCCACCACAATCACCGTCCCCGGCTCCAGGGATTTCTTGGTGAACCCCCGCCGCAACAGGATGTTCGGGCTGCCGCCTTCCACCATCCAGCTGACTACCTTGCCGTCCGGTCCCTTCACGTCGAGGTGGATCCAGGAGTGGGGGTTGATCCATTCCATGGAAGTGACCGTGCCCTCCAGTTTGACTGGCTTGGTGATATCAAACTCAGCCGCAAATGAGTGATGCGCCCACGCCGGAACCGCGGCGGCAATCAGACTCGCAAGAGCGGCGGCAGCCAGGAATTTCGTTCGCATACGATTTCATCTCCCATTCTTCGCCGCTTTGGCCGCGGCAGCCTTCTCTTCGGCGCGCGCGCCGCTCAGCGCGTTGTACATGTAGTAATTTCCCTCGTGGCACGCATATTCATAAAGCACGTAATCGGGTTCGTTTTTCAAGGGGAATGAGATTGTCCAGGGTTTCGTCCAAGTCTTCGGATCGTCGATCGTCACCGAATAATTCAGCGTATCCGCGCTCACGCGCGTGAATCTCTCCACAAGCTTCAGATCCTCGCTCGCCTGAGTCTGGCCAATGACAGTCTTGTCCATGAAGTTCGTGGTCTCGACCACCAGCGTGTTGCCCTCCCAATGTCCGCGCGAATCTCCGATCCAAGTGCGGATAGAGGGCGGAAGATGCGGACGCCCGGCACTGTTGGGCGCGGCGACGGGAATGATGCGGCTTTCGTGGATCATCTCGTTGCGCAGCACCACATATCCGGGAGTCTGCAGGATTTGGTTCCCCTGGTTGTAAGTGTTGGGCACAATGGAGCCGACGGTGCCGCGCGTAATGCAGCGATCCCACAAGCTCTCGTCTTCCCAGGAATCGTGGCAGCCGCCCGCCGTGGCGGCACAGGGTCGAGCCCTTCGCGCCGCGATGCGTTCCGCCGCCATTTTCTGCGCTTCCGGCGTGAGGGGAGGAATTCTGCCGTCGGGCGGGTCCATCACCAGCGACGCCTGTTTCGACGGTTTCCCGCGGTCGTCCCAATAAAGAGGTGGACCAATGCTGACGCCGTTCGAACATGTAGTGGGCGTATTGCCCAGACCGCCGCGTTTCGGGTCGCACCGGGTCAGGTCACTCACGGTTTCTTCGTTATCGATTGCGGATTGCGTCTTCGCGCGCTCCGCCCGTTTCGCGAATTCATCCTCGGTCAGAAAGGCTCTGGTTCCGAGGCTCTTGTCTCGTTCGAGCGGTGTACCGACCATGGCGGTCCCCGGCCAAACACCCTGAATATCCGGGTCGCCCCAAGGCGTCTTTGGCTGCGTCCAGCTTTTGGTCTGCGCCGGAAGAACCGTCGGCGCGAGTATCGCGAGCGCGATTATCGCGGCCAGCGGATACTTTGAGATCTGTTTCATTTACTCGTCACCTTCTTGAATTCACCGTACAGCAATTCCTCGGAGAACGGCACGCATTTGAATTCCAGCAATTGCGCGTTCTTTTCCACGCGGCGATAAAGGGGAAGGCTTATTTTCCAGGGTCTCGAAAAAGTCTTCGGATCTTCGATGGTGGCTTCGTAAGTAAGGTGGTCCGCATCCACGCGCGTGTAGCGTTCCACCACATGCAGGCTGTCGCTCGCGAAGTCGCCCGCCCTGTCGAACCAGGAAAGCCCGTTCAAACCGGTCACGTCCACTACCAGCGTATTTCCTTCCCAGTGGCCGTTCGAGGTGCCCATCCAGCTGTCGGCGCCCGCTTCTTTCGGCTTGCCCATATTGATCAGGCGATTGGCGCTCGCAAACTCATAGACAATGAGGATGTCTTTCGGCGACTGGACGATCTGAAAAGGATAAGGCAGGTAGGTCGCGCGCGGCACACCCGGCAGATAGCACTTCGCTTCCGGATCCTGCTTCGCCCGGTTGGCGAAGTTCTCTTTCTTCTTTGCCGCGGCCGCGGGGAGATAGGGAATTTCACCGCCGACGACCACGCCCAGCCCCGCGGGTTCGGCGCCGATGGCCCCGGTCTGCCAGAACGGCCCCGCTTGCGCCGCATGGTCCTGCAGATCCCAGTTCGCGGCGCCTACGGCCTCCCAGATTCCATTCAGGTTGGGGGTTCGCGGCGCCTTGGAAGCCGGCGTCTGACCGGCGGCTGTCAGTGCCCAAAAGAATCCGAAAGCCGCCAATCCGCGCTGACATATCATAGTCGCCGTCGATCATATCACGCGGCGCGCGCACTCTATTTTGGGCCGCGATCCATCACTGCATCTTCATGCGGCTCAGCAGACTCTGAAACCGCGGGTCGGCACGCAGGCTGTCGAGCTCGGGATCGACCTTCAGAAAATCCATGAACTCGGAACGCTGCGCCAACGCCCGCTCAAGTTGGGCGAAAGCCTGATCCTTATCGCCCAGAGCCGCGAAAACCGCGGCGAGGCCGTAGGGTGTGCCGTGGATTTGCCGGCTGCGCGTTAGAAAATCCCGGATCGCCTGGCGCGCCTCCGGGAGCTTGCCTTCGAGCGCATAGTCGCGGGCTATCTCGGCGAGCGACCATGAGACGGCGCCGCCGAACAGTTCCGCGGACTTTCGTTGCGCCGCGATTGCATCGTCGAACCTGCCCTGTTGCGCATACACCTGCCCCAGAAAAAAGTATCCAATCCAATAGTTGGGATCAAGTTCCAGAGTCTTGTGAAGTTCCACCGCGGCCTGATCGTAGCGGCGGGAGTAGTACAAATCCAAGCCCAGGATCGAATGGATTTCCGCCGAAAGCGGATCGAGTTCCACCGCTCGTTGCGCCTCCTGAATGGCTTTCTCGCTGCGCCCCACCGAAATCAGATACCAGCTGTAAAACTCATGCGCGGCGGCATAATTGGGGTTGAGGCTGAGCGCACGCTGGAACTCGCGTTCCGCCGCGGGCCAGTCGTAGTCGTAACACGTGTAATTGAAGCCCTGTTCCACATGCGGTTCCACCAGCGAATCGTCGAGCGCCATCGCCCTGCGGGCTGCTTCTTCCGCCTTGGGCATGACCTCGTCGGGAGCCGCGGTCAAGTCTTCGATCAACGTATAGTAGTACGACATACCGTCATAGGCCAACGCGTAGGTGGGATCGAGGGCGATGGCCTGCCGGAAATAATTCATGCCCTTGTCCAGGCCTTCCTGCGAAAATTGACCCGCGAAGTAACGGCCTTTCAGATAGAGTTGATAGGCTTCGGGGTTGGCGGTCTGGCGCTTCGTCATGTGCGCCATTTGAGTGTTGCTCAGGCGCAGCCGCAGCTTCTCCACTATCTGGTGTGCAATCTCATTCTGCACGGCCAGCGCGTCAGCCAGTTTGCGATCGTATTGCTCGCCCCACAAGTGGCTGTTGTCAGCGGCGTCGACTAACTCCGCGCTCACCGTGAGGTTGTCGCCGCGCTGCGTAATACGGCCGGTCAGTACCGCGCGTACGCCAAGCGCGCGGCCTACCGCCGGGACATCCGGCTCCTTGCCTTTGTAGCGCGACACACCGCTCTTCGACATGACCTTTAAGTTGGGCAATTCGGAAAGGCTGTCCGTCAGGCTCTCCGTTATGCCGTCGCTCAGGTAGTCGGCGTCGGCGTTGCCGCTCATATTGGCGAAAGGCAGTACGGCGATGGAGTCGATGCTCCTGGCATTTTGGCTGCGCCAATAAAACAGACCCGCTGCCGCGAGAATCAAAACTGCGGCTGTGATCGCAACAGCCACGCGGAGTCGCGAACCGCGCGGCTCCGCCGCTGCTGGGGGCCTCTCCCCCATCCCGCTGAGAATGCCTCTCAAAGCAAATGCCAGATCGTGAGCGGAATGAAATCGCTGCGCGGGATTCTTCGCCAGGCACCGGTCGATCACTCGCGCAAGTTCCGCGGGAACCTGCACGCCGCTGTCGACGATCGCAGGCGGATCGTCCTTGAGAATCGCGGCCATCGTGTCCCCGGCCGACTTTCCCGGAAACGCCCGCCGCCCCGTCACCGCCTCATAGAGCACCGAGCCCAGTGAGAATATATCGCTCGGCGCACCGGCCTTCTCGCCGCGCACCTGCTCGGGCGACATGTAGCCGGTACTGCCCATCACGACCCCTGCCCGGGTTTCCGCGCGCGTCACGTCGTCTTCCGGAGACACCTCCGGCTCCCACAGCGCCAGCCCGAAATCGAGAATCTTGATCTGACCGCCGGTGGTGAGGAATATGTTGCCCGGCTTGATGTCGCGGTGGATGATGTCCTTGCCGTGGGCCGCGGCGAGACCCTCGGCCAGCGCCACTCCCAGTTCGATGGTCTTGCGCCAGGGGAGAGGCCCGCGGCTGAGACGGTCGCTCAGCGTCTCGCCATCGAGCAACTCGGTGACAGCGTAACGAATCCCGTCCTGCGCGCCGATATCGAACAGCACCAAAACATTGGGGTGCGACAGCGCCGCCACCGCCTTGCTCTCGCGCTCGAACCGGTCCAGCGCATCCGGGTTGTTGGACAAATGCTCGGGCAGGACCTTGACGGCTACGTCGCGGCCGAGCCGGGAATCCCGCGCGCGATAAACCTCTCCCATGCCCCCCGCGCCAAGGGGAGCGAGAATCTCGTAGGGGCCCAGGCGATCACCTGCGGACAGGGGCATAGGAGCAGATCAGAACCCCAAACGCCGCGCGACCTGGCTCCACCTTCCCCAAAGCACGATCGCTGCCAGCAACAGTAAAATGACCGGTCCCGTCGGAGGAGTGTGCAGCACGGTCAGATGCGTCACGATCGCCCCCACCATCACGCAGACCAGCACGGCCGCGCCGAAACCAGCCAGCCCCGGAATGAGCATGAGGATCCCCGAACCCACCTCCAGCCCGCCCGTGACATAACGGAACCACTGCCCGACGCCAATCTGGTCGAACATTTGCACCATCGCCGGCGCACCGGCCAGTTTGGACCCGCCCGCCGAGACGAAAGCCGCGAGAAGCAAAATCTGCACCACCCACAAAACGATGTTCTTTCCTTTATTCATAAGAGCGATCAGCTAAGTTTACTCGATTCGGAAACACGATAAGATTAGCTGATTATGAGAAAAGCCGCGATCTGCCTCCTGCTGGCCTCCACGTGTATTCTCGCCGCGCCGGTGAAAAAGTGCGACGAACTGGCCGCCGCTCCCTTTGGCGCCGACGTGAAAGTCGAATCCGCGAAGCTTGTAGCGGGCACCGCCGCATTGCCGGAACACTGCGATGTGCGCGGCGTCATCTGGCCGGAGGCTCGCTTCGCCGTGAAGCTGCCCACCAGGTGGAATAACCGCTTCGAGATGGCCGGTAACGGCGGCTGGGCGGGCTCCATCAGTCTCGCGGCATTGGATACCGGGGTTCGCGATGGTTATGCCGTTACATCCACGGACACCGGCCACGACGCTCGGAAAGAACCCGGCGCTTCGTTCGCTTACCCCGGCCCGACCAACCCCAACGCATCCCGCAAGGTGATCGACTTCGGCTACCTCGCCGTGCATGAAACCGCGCTTCTGGCCAAGAAGATGATCCGCGCTTACTACGGCGCCGACCCGCAATACTCCTACTGGGTTGGATGCTCCACCGGCGGCCGCGAAGGTTTGATGGAGGCGCAGCGCTATCCCGAGGATTTCGACGGCTACGTCATCGGCGCGCCCGTCCTGTTTCTGACCGGGCTTCAATCGAAGTCGATCTGGAATTATCAGCTGGCGGGAACCGGTCCGGGCGCGATCAAAGGCCCCAAGCTCGCCACGCTCTCCAAAGCGTTCTACGAAAAGTGCGACGCGCTCGACGGCCTGAAGGACGGCTTGGTCGAGAATCCGCTCAAGTGCGACTTCGATCCCGCCCGGGATCTGCCCAAGTGCGCAGGCGATGCGGACAATCCCGACTGCTTCACCAACGCGCAGGTCGCCGCACTAAAGAAGGTTTACGAAGGCCCCCGCGACTCTTCCGGCAGGCAGCTTTTCCCCGGCATGCCTCCAGGCGGCGACGGCGGCATCAACCAGGGCTTTCAACTCGCCGACAGTTTCATGAAGTTCATGGCTTTCGATCAGCCTCCCGGACCCGCATGGGACTTCCATACTTTCAACATCGAGACCGACCTGGCCCGAATGTCCCGCGTGGCGTCCCGTATCGATGCCACCGATCCCGATCTGACCGCTGTCAAAATGCGCGGCGGAAAGATCGTGCACTATCACGGCTGGGCCGATCCCGGAGTCAGTCCCAGGATGTCGATTAATTACTACGAAGCCGCCGTGAAGACCATGGGCGAAAAAGAAACCGCCGATTTCTACCGCTTCTTCCCGGTACCCGGCATGTTTCATTGCCAGGGCGGACCCGGGTGCGGTGAAGTGGACTGGCTGGCGGCTGTCGTCAATTGGGTCGAGAAAGGCGTCGCTCCGTCCATGCTCGTCGGCGCGCACGTCGAGAAGGGCGAAACCAAACGCACCCGGCCGATCTGCGCATATCCCAACATGGCGCATTACAAAGGGAGCGGAAGCATCGACGCGGCCGAAAACTTCACCTGCGCGGCACCGGGCCTTTGAACCTGTGGCGGCGGTGGAGATACACTCTTACGAAGGAGACAGCACATGGCGGAATATACGAAACAGGAAAGCAATGACGAGTTGTCGAGCAACCGGCGCGAATTCGTAGCCCTCTCAGTGGCCGCGGGTCTTGTCGGCACCACCGGGCTGGCCGAAGCGGCATCCCTTGAGGTGGTCGAAACCAGCGTCGATATCAAGACCCCCGACGGAACCTGCGATGCGGCGTTCTTCCACCCGAAGAGCGGTACTCATCCGGGCGTGCTCATCTGGACCGACGCGTTCGGCCTGCGCCCCTCGCTCCGCGCCATTGGCAAGCGTCTTGCCGCCGAGGGATATTCGGTTCTGGTCCCCAACCCTTTCTATCGCGTGGGCAAAGATCAATTCACGGACGCTTCCACCGTCAACTTCGCGGCCGACAGGGCGAAGATCGCGCCGCTGATGGC
>Ga0181521_10002452_pt1 | contig 22458 bp, 18 predicted proteins | sample PEATcosm2014_Bin_32_FD_119764 | JGI IMG/M metagenome (GOLD analysis project Ga0181521, IMG submission 119764) | Peatland microbial communities from MTU Mesocosm Facility, Houghton, MI, USA - PEATcosm2014_Bin02_60_metaG | ecosystem: Environmental > Terrestrial > Soil > Wetlands > Peat | place...
AAGAAGAGGAGGCAAACGCGGGTTTGCTGGCTTCACATGCCAAAGTGAGTCAGCCTCGGGTATCACAAGTGCTCACTCAGCTCCACGAGCTGCAGCTCATCGACAAGTCAGCTCGTGGGAGGTGGCGACCCCACCGCGAGGCGCTCCTCGATCGTTTCCTGGCCGAGTATGGAGGACCAGGCGGATCGGAGCGCCATTTCTACAGCCTCGACTCGCCCTCTCAAGTTGCCGTTCGCGCGAGCTCATTCCATAGTCGTCAACACCCAGTGGTGGTGTCGGCAGACGTCGGTCCGGACTTGATCGTCCCATGGCGCCGACCGAGTGTTGCCGTGCTCTATGCGAAAGACGACTTCTCGATTTCCGCTCTCGGCGTCGTGCCGGCTCAAGGCCAGCATGACGCGAACGTCATCGTCCGTGCTCCCCACGACAGATCGGTCTTTCCGACACCGGACTTCGTTGGGACCGTCAACGACGCGGAGGTATACATGGCCGATCCGACGCAGATGATCTGGGATCTACAAGATCTGGGTGGTGCCGATCGGCTCGAGGCCGCTGGAGAATTGCGGGAATGGCTACTGACGCGCCCCTGAGTCGACTGGTATTGCGGGCAACATCAGTCGCGGATGACCTCGGTTACGTTGCCCTGGCCGATTTGGCGCACGTGTTCGGTAAGGACGCCGACTACCGGGTGATCGGTGGGCACATGGTTACCGCTTTGGTTGCTCGCTGGAACCTTGGCGCCGAGCTTTACCGAGAAACTGACGACACCGACATTGGTGTGCCACCGATCATCCAAAATGGAATTCTCATCAACGGGCTCAAGGGTTTGGGATATGAGCAAGTGGAGGGTAATCGATTCGCGAGAAGGCTCACCGACGTTCCTGTCAGGATTTCTGGTGACGGAGAATCGGCGCGGTTGGCAACGATTGATGTTCTTGTTGGGGCGTACACAAGTAGGCCGCGCACGAATCACAAGGTTGGTGAGCTCTACACGACAGAGGTACCTGGATTGCCAACGGCGCTGATGCTGTGACCCGGTGACGATGGGACTTGAACTCCATCGTTTGAATGGTGAGGTCTTGAATGTTGAGCTGTGTTTTCCTGACGAGGTGAGTGCGCTTGTGCTGAAGGGCCTGGCGACTGAGGTGAGGACAAAGGGCACCGATTTTGTCGATCTTTGGCGGTGCCTGGAGGTCGGACTCGCCGCCGGGATCACTCCGGATGACTTCGAGGGCGAGATACCGGAGAGGAGCGTGAATCGCATTCGCAGCATCTTCTCGCTCCGGGATGGTCTCGGGATGACAGCCTTGGTCGAAGAGCAGCGTCTCTCGGCGGAAGCCGCTGATGAACGCTTTACGAGATTGAGCGCTCTCGTGATACGCGTCCTCGGTTCCTCGTAGCGAGGGTCCTGCGATGCTGACGAGAGCGGAGACCGTACTTCCGCTTCCACGCGAGCAAGAGCCGCCAGGAGTCGACCCCTAGCTCCGGGATGACTCCTTCGAGTCTCTGCACGGGGTTCATATGTCCGGGCATCGAACATTTATGTTCCATTCGTTGACGCGTCGTTGCGGTTGGCGCGGTTGCACGTGGGGGCCATCTCCCCGTAGTAACGCGTGTTGCTACGGGGCGGACTTGGCAGCACTGCCCGGACAACCAGACGGACGGAGCCCACGTCGACGGACGGGCCAACACCGGATGGACGGATTTCAACACCTTGCCAAGGTGAGGGTCGCGGGTTCGAATCCCGTCGTCCGCTCCAAGTGGCAGACGGGCAGGAGAGAAAGTGGCGCTCAAGCGGCGGTCAGCTGCGGTTGCCGCTCATCCGAAAACACGCTCGGGGTCGCAGCCGTGGACCGGAACCCCTTGGTGATCAGGAAGATGGCCAGACAGACCTCCCAAGCGAAGACTGGGACAACACACACGCCGAGGTTGTGACGAGGCACGCCGAACATGCCGGCCACGTTGGCAGCGAAGACGAGTGGACCACCGATCAAGCCCAGGACAGGGCTGGTCCTCGCTGCTGCGAAGGCCGACGGCAGGGCGGAGGAGTCCAGGGCGGGCGCGGGGGGTCTCCTCAGACGTCTTCGGGCGGCAGCCGAAGCGGGAACCAGGAAGGGCAGCGTCATCGAGATCCTGATCCTCGAGGCGCTCGCCGCCGCAGACGGCGGCGACAGGGCGTCGGCCCTTGTTGCGCTGGAGCAGGCATTGACGGCAGCAGAGCCTGAGGGCTACGTCCGGCTGTTCGTCGACGAGGGCCACGCCATGAAGGCCCTACTCGGGGAAGCCTCCCGGAGGGGCATCACCACTGACTACATCTCAGAACTGTTGTCGGGCTGGGAACCGCCATCGCACCACCCGGTGAGGACTCAGGGACTCGTCGAGGCGCTCAGCGACCGCGAGCTGGAGGTGCTCCGCCTCCTCGCTTCCGAATTGAGCGGGCCCGACATTGCCCGCGAGCTGATGGTATCTCTCAACACGATGCGGACCCACACGAAGAACATCTACATGAAGCTCGGCGTAAACGACCGCCGGGCTGCCGTCAGGCGTGGCCAGGAACTCAGGCTGTTGTCGGGACCTCGTTAGAGGCATCCGGGATGTGCCGGTGCCGAGCGGGCAACAATCGCGAGCGTTGTGCAGGTTCGGAGCCGCCGGCTGCTCGGTATCGACACCGAGAATCCGCACATAACTGCGGTGCCGAGCGACGGCGACCTACACCTCATTACGGGCAACGGTCCGTGGACCGACACGGTTCTAACGGTGTACCCGTGAGCCAGTACGCGAAACGCCCGTCGACATGCTTCTTGACGATGATGGCGCTGCGGTTGACCCGCTTCCGCTCGTCATTGGAGGAGGTGTCATGAAAGGAACCCTGTCAGCGGCGCTCGTCGTTTCCTGTGTGCTCGTGACTTGCGCGAGCGCAGCTGTAGCCGCACCTTTACACCCATCGTCGGCAGCTGTCCGGCCGTCGCTAGCCAGCGGCTGGGTAGAAGTCGCCTACAAGGACGCGCAAGTTGCCGTACCGAGGTCGTTCTCTGTCGTCTACCCTAACGAGCAGTACTGCGGGGTGTTCGCGAGCACAGGGACCATCTTTCTCGGCATGGTTGCTGTGTCTCAATCGTGCCTGAGTAATCAGTCCCCCGGTGCCCAGGTGACACTCGTGTACATGAGGTCGCAGTACTTCTCGCCGGAGTCACTCCAGGGGCACAAGTCGGTTCGGCAAGACGGACTGCGCCTGTATCGGGTCACTGTCAACGGCGTCCCCGGCTACTACTCACCTGCCCTCGGAATGGAGGTCGCAGCCAACGGACCCGACGCGCTTGGGGTCCTCAGCACCTTTGCTCCATCGCCTCGGCGGATTGTGCTTGCAGCGGGACCAGCGCCGCGGCGACCTGCGTCCTGGCGCTCGGTCAGTTTTGACGGCCTTTCTTTTTCCGTGCCATTCGACTGGACCGTCAAGCGAACCAACTACGCGATGGGTATCGGACAGATCTGCTCCGTCGCCGGTGTGGCACTCGGACTCGGGGACGCAGTTGTGCTGAGCACGGACAAGAAGTTCTACGCAGTACCCTGTCCTCTCATCGGTCAGTGGCCGCAACTTCCGGTTAACGGCGTCCAGATCGATAGTGGTCCCTACGCCCCGAGCGTCACGGCGTCGTCTCATTGTTTGAGTCTCAAGGTGGTACACGCATGTATCGCCGCTGGCGCAAGCTACGTCTACTCGATTCTCGTACTCAGGGTCACAGTGCCGGGGCGAGAGAAGCCCGTCGTCATCTCCATCGGCCTCGCGGACAGCGGCATGGCGGCCAGGACGATCCTCTACTCCCTACGAGTCTCCCCGGCTAGCGCGCACCCCCTCCAAGTCGCCTGAACAATCGCCGGAACCCTCGTCCTAAGGGGGTCCGGCGATCGGTGCCCCAGTCGCTCTGCCGGGGCAAGTGACAGCGAGAAGCTCGGCTGGCCGAGAGTTCACGGCGACCGTCGGCAAGAGAGGAAGGTTCGCGCTCTCCGTGTCACCGGGGGAGTACAAATTGACCGGCCACAGCCCAGCCGGCAGCAGCTCGCCCTGCTGGGGGACATCGCCGTCGACAGCCTTGGTCCCGGCAGCACTGACGACCTCGTCGACTGGTGGGATGGTCTGACGCTGGCCGAGCAACGCGCGGTCCTCCGCGCGAACATCGTTCGGGTCGCCATACGTCCGGCCGCGCATCGCGGCAACAAGTACGACATCGACAGGGTCCGCATCGACTGGGCCGGCGAGCTGATCAACCGCGTCCTCGAGCAGGAGGAGGGCTTGGCGGTGGACAAGGGCGGCAACCCTTGCGGGCTCCAGATCCTTCTGGCGAGCTAAGGGTCCGCCGCATGTCGGAACGCGCGTAACGTTCACGACGTGCGGGAGTTGACCGATCGTCTCGTCGTCGTGGGGGATGGCCGAGTGGAGGCCATGCGCAAGACGCGAGGGGCGACGGCGGACGATGTGCGGGCGATGATCAGCCTCGGCGAGTCGGAGAGCGTCCGCCCGGTCCAGATCGTCCCCTCGTTGCGTTGAGGAAGACGGCGCGGTTCGCCCACCTCGGCGGCCGGGGCGCCCAGGACCTCGGCGACGCTCGAGAAGGCGAGGCAGGACACGGCAAGGCGTGGAGACGCAGGGAGCGACCGGTCTGGATCGGCCTCGCCCTCCTGGTTGCCGGGGCGTTCTTCATGGAAAACCTCGACGGTACGATCATCGCCACCGCCGCGCCGCGCATGGCGCGCTCGTTCGGAGTCCCGTCCGTCGAGCTCAATGTCGTGATCACCGCCTACTTGCTCGCCCTCGGGGTCTTCATCCCGGTGAGCGGGTGGATAGCGGACCGCTTCGGCGCCCGGTTGGTGTTCTCGGTGGCCGTCGCCCTGTTCACCGTCTCCTCGGGCCTCTGTGCGCTCAGCACGAGCCTCGGTGAGCTCACGGCGGCACGAGTGCTGCAAGGCATGGGCGGAGCGATGATGGTGCCCGTCGGGCGACTCGTGGTGCTGCGTGCCGCGAGCAAGGCCGACATCATCCGAGTGATTGCGTATCTCACCTGGCCGGCGCTCGTCGCACCGGTCGTTGCTCCGGCGCTCGGCGGCGCGCTCGTGACCTATGCGTCATGGCGCTGGATCTTCGTCCTCAATCTCCCGTTGGGCCTCATCGCCCTGCTTGTCGCCGTGCGCATCGTGCCCGATCTGCGGCCAGGCCCGACAACGGGCCTGGACTGGCGGGGCTTTGCGCTGACCGGTGTCGGGCTGGGTGCCTTCGTCTACGGACTCGAGCTCGTCACCGACGGCAACGTCTCCTGGGGCGCTGTCGGAGCCGGCATCGGCGTAGGGGGGTTGTTGATCTGGTGGGCTGTCGTCCACCTCCAAAGGACCACTCACCCTCTCCTCGACCTCAGTGTGCTCCGCGTCCCGACGTTCCGGTCTTCGAGCCTTGGTGGCTCGTTCTTCCGCTTGGCGATCAGCGCCGCGCCCTTCCTCCTGGCGCTCATGTTCCAGAACGGCTTCGGATGGAGCCCTCTCCGCTCGGGCATGCTCGTCATCGCGGTGTTTGCCGGCAACATCGCGATCAAGCCGTTCACCACTCCGATCTTGCACCGGTTCGGTTTCCGCACGGTGCTCATGACCTCGGCGGGCGCAGCCGGCCTCACCCTCGCGCTCTGCGCAAGCTTCACCGCCGGGACCCCGCTCGTGCTGATCGTGCTCGTCCTGGTTGTCAGCGGGATCTTCCGGTCGATCGGCTTCACGGCCTACAACACGATCGTCTTCGCCGACGTGGAGCCTGAGGGAATGGGCAATGCGAACACGCTCTCGAGCACCATCCAGCAGTTGACCATGGGCCTCGGCGTGGCGGTGGGAGCCCTCGCTCTTCGAGCCGGCGATCCGCTCGACCATCTCGTCGGTGCCGCCAGCACGGGGGGAGGGCCCTTTCGCGCGGCGTTCTTTCTGCTAGCTGTAGTGGCCTTCCTCGCAGCCGCGGAGGCTGCGCTGCTCGCCCCTCATGCCGGTTCGGCGATCGTCCTCACACGGTCAGGTGGCGAGGTCTCGCCATGACCCGTCGGATCACAGGCGCGCTTGAGGCGTCGATGGCAAGCCCATGTGGACTGCTGAAGATGCCGGGACACAGTTCCGGCACACGGAGGTGTTCCCCAGCTCGCCCACGGTGTTCGGCCAGCCTTGGCGGTCGTGTTCGCCTTCGGGGTCAACCGGCTGTTTCCTCTTGGGAGGCTTCTTCGAGTTGAACAGTCGGGGGCCCAGCCCTTCCGCCAAGTGAGATGTCCCCGAGAGCACCCGAGGACAGCTTCATCGAGAGCTTCGACTGATCGCAGCTGGCCCGGCAGTCTCGGGACCTACCGATCCTCTGCGCTGCCTGTCGTTTGCCAGCGACATGGGACCACCTGGCCCTATTGGAGTTGTAGCACTCCGGGGCGCCGTCGGCGGGCTCGAGCAGGACGAGCGGGATCTCGGCGACCAATCTTCCTCTGGTAGCCGCCGTACCTCTCGTGCGCAGCAGTTACAGGCAAGTCCGAGTGCCCGGCTACACGGCGAGCCCGTCGATTACCTCGACACCCGGCAGTCGGGCGAGCAGCGCTCCGGGGAGCAGGATCTTGGAGCGGCGCAGACCGGACCCGATGAGAACGACATTGGCCTCGATGACCCTACGGTCGACGAGCACAGGCCAGCCGGACGGAAGGCCGATGGGCGTGATCCCGCCATATTCCATGTCGGTGAGCTCCATGGCGCGATCCATCGGGAGGAACGACGCCTTGCGCACGTCGAGGAACCGCTTGACGACCCTGTTGATGTCGGCGCGGGTGGTGGCGAGCACGACGCAGGCCGCCAGCCGCTCGATCCCCTCGCGCCTCCCGCCGACGACGACACAGTTGGCGAGCGAGTCGGGCTCAAGCCCGAACTCGCGCTGTGCCGTGGCCGTGTCCGAGAGGGCCGGGTCGATCTCGACCACCCCGACCTCGTCGAGCAAGCCCGTCACAGCCAGTGCCCTCTGGGTCGGCTCGGCCAACAGATCGGGGCGGCCTGATGCCGGCACGCTCGAGAGGCTGCCGAGCTTGAACGTTCCCATGCCCGCCATCTTGCCAGTTGGTCCTCTCCTTATCGCCATGCCCCCGCCGGAGGCTCAGGGCGAGCTCGGCCGGGATCTCGTGATCTGTCCTGCCGTGATCCGATCGAGGTCTGCTTGGTGAGCTGCGTAACTACTGCGCGCTCATCTGGCAATGGCTGTGGGGTTGAACGGCGACCGGGTTCCAACGGCCCAAGGGGGGCCTGGCTGGCTACCCGGCCACAGTTCGAGCAGTGGCTACGGCAAGCAGGAGGCTTACGAGGGCACGGTGATCGGTGGGAGCGTGGGCAGGGTGATGGGTGGTGGGGGCGGCAGGAACCTTGTGGAGCCGACGATTGTGACAGCCTCGCCCGCATACACCCGCCTACCGTTCACCGTGCCCAACACGTTCGCGTAAGCGCCTGTGCCACCCCGGATGGTTCCGGTCAACGCTCCGGTGCTGGTGCTGACAGTGAAGTGTGCCTCGATTATCCCGTTCGCGTTGGCGAAGGCTCCATCACAGGTGACTGCGGTCGTGCTGGAAACACAAGAAGCGACCTCTTGGCCGACCGATGAACCCGAGGCAACTTCGACGTCGGACTCGTAGTAGGCACCCGTGAGCGTCGGCGTGGACATCGAAGTCCTCACCGCGATGAAGTGCAGCACGAAGGACGTGCTTATCGGAGTCGCCGTGGCAGTGCCGAAGCTGAGGACGCCAACCGCGCTGGCGGCCGACAGGGCTGCTCCCACAAGGGCGAACCGCTTGGTTCTCATCAACATGGTTCTTCCTCCTACTGGGTCGGGTGGACTGCGAATTCACATTCACACGCTTCCATGAAGCTGCGATGGCGGCACTTCGCGTATCGCGACGACGGCAGGCACCGCCAGACGGGATGATTCTCCACGCGATCCCCGGACGCTCAGGCTTCATGAAACGACGAGGGCGGTGACCGTGGTCCGCTCCAACAAAGGCCAGGTCCGACCAGAAAGCCGAGGTCACGCGCCTGCGCCGGAAGCGGTCGCCTCGTGCCACAGGCCGCCGTTCAGGTCGAGCCCGTTACCGTTGGCCTGGCGTGGGGCGGAGTCGCCGATGTAGGTGTATAGCGGATGGTGATCGTATGTTGCCTGCATGGAGCCGTCAGACCGCCTGATGGTGCCGAGCTTGCCGGTTACGCCCGGGCCGGCCGTCGGCGTCCCGGTGACAGGAGGCCAGTAGGCGGCGCAACTCCCGTAGCAACGCGAGCTGGACGAGCCGTCGGGAGCGAACCAGTAGAGCGTGAAGCCTTTCGCGTTGGTGAGCACGGTCGTGCCGCGGACGTGCGCGGTCATCAGCTTGACCCGTCCGCCGACAGACGGCGAGCTGGCGCCGCCCGCAGATGCCACGGCGATCCCGAGCATCGCCATGGCAACGAGCGACACGGCCGCGATGACCGCCTCGAGGCGCCGGATGCCGGTGCGCACCCGGTCAGCGTGCGACCGGGTCGGAGGTGCCGAACTGGCTCCCAGTCGACCTCGTGGGTCGACGACGACAAAGGCCAGCAGAGCGAACGCAGTTATCTCGATCACCCCAGCCACGATGCCGGCCGTTGTACGCGTCTCCTTGAAGCTGAACAGGCCGGTCCAAAGAGAAAGGAGATAGCCGCCGAGGGTCGATATCGAGAACCCGGCGCCCGTCGCCGCGCCGAGCCGGCTGCGCGTCGCGGCGATCAGCACAGCGAGGCCGAAAGCGACAATGACCTGGAGCAGGAAGAGCCGACCGATTGTCGGGATCGACCGGTAGCCGGTCAGATACAAGTCGAGATGAATGGCCCCGGCCGCGGCGATGAGACCCGACCCCGCGAGCCGACCGAGACGCTGCCAACGATCTGACGCCCGCTGCTCGTAGTTCATCACTGTTCCTACGTTGGCGCCGGGTGGAAGGATTTCCTGATTTCTCACACCCTCGTCCGCTCCACCGTCGTGCGCTCCGGTTCGCAGGCAGCTTCTGCCCCCAAACCTCATGAGTTGACCTTGAGTCAGCTATGACCTCCGGCTTGGAGTCGAGGTAGTGGAGCGAATTCACGCTGGCCCTTCTCTCCTGCAGCGAGAAAGTCAAGCTGTTTCAGCAGATGCGTTGTGCCGCCGCCCTCGTGGCCATTGAAGCTGTACACCGCGATGTCCTTCGGACCCGCATAGTGGTTGAAGGCGGCGAAGACGGTTGATGCGGGCGCAACGTCGTCGAGCAGGCCGACAGAGAACAGTGCCGGGACAGCGCAGCGTTTCGCGTGGTTCACGACGTCGATGTACGAGATCGTCTGGAATACCTGTTCGATCTCGTCTTGGTGGACTCGGCAGTACTGCGCAAGTTCGGCATACGGCATGCTCGCGGTGATCTGGGCGGCTCGACGTGGATGCGCGAGGAATGGGACATCGGGCAGCGTCGCTGACACGCCTTCTGCCAGGTGTGCAGCCGCGAGCGCAAGCCCTCCTCCTTGGCTGAAGCCCGTCGTCACGATACGCAGGCCGGCAAGCTCTGGGTGACGCCGGGCCGCGTCGACGGCCCGGGCGGCATCGACGAACAGTCTTGTGTAGTAGTAGCCGCGAGGATCGCTGATACCTCGTGTCAGAAAGCCAGGGCTGCTCGGTTGGCCCCCGTCACCGAGATCGCTCGTTTCGGCGCTTCGCCAGGAGCCGCCTTGGCCACGGGTGTCCATTATGAGGTGTGGATAACCGGCGCTGCTCCATGTGAGCCAATCGAGTGGGTTGCCTCGACCTCCGCCGTAGCCTGTGTACTCGACGATCACCGTCTCATTCGGGGCTCCCTCGAGCGGGATGAGTAGCCATGCCTTGATCGGGTCGCCGCCATGACCGGCGAAGGTCACGTCGAAGACCTGGGCATGGCGGATGGCGGTTTGTGCAGGGCTGAACTGCGCGTTGACATCGTGGGATCGGGCGTCGTCGATCTCGCGCGTCCAGAACTCGTCGAAGTCGGGAGGCTCGTGGACCTCAGGTCGATAGTCTCGAAGCTCGGCAAGTGGTAGGTCGACGAACAAGGTACTCCGTCCTCTCATCGCTCATTGGGAGATCAACATTGCCCGGCATCGCCAGGGAGCCCGGCGGGTTGCCGAAGAGAGGGCGCACCGGGGGCTAGCCGAGCTGTGCGGACAAGCCTCGCATGTTCCTCACAGCCGCCGCGGCCGACGACTTGCGGCGACGTCGAGATCTGCGAGATCCGGGCTGTCGGAATGCGTGGCCTCGGTGAGGTATGCGCCAAAGGCGCCGTGCGGGTGGCAGACAGCGGCGATGTGGGGCTGTGGAGAGCGGACGCGAGGAAGCCGGGAGGTCCTGTCTTCATCGTGCCGAGACCGGGTGTCAGGCTTCACGTCCCAAGTCAACCGGGGCGAGAGCTGTCGCTTCGGAGGAAGGATGGTCGTCGTCCGAGCCGGCAAGACGGTCGTCGGCGTCCCGATCGCCCGTCAGATCAGGTGAGGACGGCACAGATATGCAGGCGAGGGCCTCCGAGATTCCGGTCGTGCTTGCCAACCGGGGATCAACCCGTCAGCCGCCCGCCATCGCACCAATGACGAAGAACGGCTCGGTTCCTGTCACGACAGCCTCGGGGAGCGGCGCGTCCGGGGGCTCGTGTGTCAGGTCGTGCTCGCAAGCGAAGAAGCGTACGAACGCCCGCCTCTTCTGGGTGACCGGGTCGCGGAGGGTCCCTCGAAGCACCGGATAGCGTGCCTCGAGCGCGTCGATCAACGATCGCTGGGTCGGCTTACCGGTGACCTCGAGCTCCACTTCGCGGTCGAGTTGTGCGAGCGTCCGCAGATGTGCAGGCAGCACGACCCGGATCATGGCAACGTCTGAACTTCGACCGACAGCACGGCCGGTAGATCCCGGACGATGGGCGCCCAGCTGTCACCGGCGTCGGCCGACGCGTAGACCTGACCCCCGGTGGTGCCGAAGTACACGCCGCACGCGTCAAGCGAGTCCACGGCCATGGCGTCGCGGAGCACATTCACGTAGCAATCGCTCTGCGGGAGACCCTTGGTGAGCGGCTCCCACTCATTGCCGCCGGCCCGGCTGCGGAAGACGCGCAGCCTCCCGTCGGGCGGGAAGTGCTCCGAGTCGCTCTTGATGGGGACCACGTAGACGGTGTCCGGCTCATGGGCATGGACGTCGATGGCGAAACCGAAATCGGTCGGCAGGTCTCCGCTGACCTCTTCCCAGGACTCGCCAGCGTTGTCGCTTCGCATCACGTCCCAGTGCTTCTGCATATACAGCACGTTTGGATGCGACGGGTGCATGGCGAGGTGGTGAACGCAGTGGCCGACCTCCGCGTCCGGGTCTGGGATGCCCTCGGAGCGAAGACCCCGGTTCACGGGACGCCACGTCTCGCCGGCGTTGTCGGTACGGAAGACGCCAGCAGCCGATATGGCGACGAAGAGGCGCTCGGCGTCACTCGGATCGACAATGATCGTGTGCAGGCACATCCCACCGGCTCCCGGCTGCCACGAGGACCCCGTGCCATGGCCGCGGAGTCCGGGGAGCTCCTGCCAGTTCTGACCGCCATCGGTCGAACGGAACAGGGCCGCGTCCTCGACGCCGGCGAACACCGTGTCGGGATCGCTCAGCGATGGCTCGAGGTGCCAGACCCGTGCGAATTCCCACGGGTGCGGCGTGCCGTCGTACCACTGGTGTGTGCCGGGCACGCCCTCGTACCGGAACTGGTTGCCTACCGGCTCCCATGTTGTTCCACCGTCGTTGGAGCGTTGGACCAGTTGCCCGAACCAGCCATTGGACTGCGAGGCATAGAGCCGGTTGGGGTCGGCGGGAGAACCCTTGACGTGGTAGATCTCCCAGCCCGGGAAATAGGGATCACTTATGTCCCAATCCTGGCGCTTGCCGTCCGATGTCAGGACGAATGCGCCCTTTCGTGTGCCAACCAGCACTCGCACGTTGCTCATCTGTGCTCCTCTCCAAGCTCTGGCAAGGGTCTCGTAGGTCCGACAGAGAGTATTGGCGGGACGCGCTCTTCCGGGTCACCTGGATGGGCCACTCGGTCCCCCCTCAAGATCGAACATCTCATCGGCCTTTCGCATTTCCTGGCCTGAGCGCGCCGGAAGGCGGGCTTGGGTTGAGGGTTCGCGGTTCTTCGTCGCCTGCTTGGGACGATGCTTGAGGCGACTGCCGACAGCCGCTGCCGCTGTGTGGCGATCTCGACGTCGGAATCTTGCGAACCTTGGCCGGCGCGGCGTTCGCGGCGTTCGCGGTGCGCGTGGTACAAGAACCTGGTACATCGGTGACTGCCAAAGTCGCACGAGGTGGAGGAGGCCGGCATGCTGCTCGTGGGGACCACAGCTCATCTGGAGGACCTTGACCGGTCGTACTCCTACGCGGATGACGTGTCCGTCACGGCGTTGGCGGTCGGCTCGTTCACCGGGGGCGTCGGGAGCTTGTTGCCGTCCAGCTCGAGACCGGTGTGGAGCCTCCTCGACGGAGAGCGCATCGTCGCGCTCGAGGAGTTCGACGTGTCGCCGCTTGTGCGTCTGCCGAGCGCGACTGCTCAGAGTCTGGCGGCCGTGTCCGGAGGCGGCCTGCTGGTCGGGCTCGAAGGGGCCCATCTGCTCACCGTGTCGCGTGACGGCCTCGTCGGCGAGCTTTCCTCCTTCGACGCAGTCGCAGGCAGAGATGCATGGAAGAACCCTTCTGCATCCACGCCTGACCTGCGGTCGATCGCCGTCACGAGCGCCGAGGTCTGGTTCGCCAACGTGCACGTCGGGGGCGTGTGGCGATCGAGCGACCGCGGCGTATCCTGGCAAGACGTCATCCCACCCGAGGCAGACGTCCACGAAGTCGTCGCCGGGGACAGCGGCAGCGTCGCAGTCGCGGCGGCGATCGGCTTCGGGTGGAGCAAGGACGGCGGTGACACATGGCAGTGGACGACCGACGGCCTGCACGCCGCCTACTCGAGAGCGGTCGCACTCGACGGCGACACTGCCTTTGTCACCGCTTCGACCGGCCCCGACACGACCGATGGCCGCCTGTACAGATGCCGCCTCGGGGATTCCTTCGAGCTGTGCTCCGGCGGTCTTCCGGAGTCTTTCCCGTTCAACCTCGACACCGGGTCCGTCGCGGCATCTGCCGGCCAGGTCGCCCTCGGTACGCGCGACGGTAGAGTCTTCCGCTCCAGTGACAGTGGGTCGACCTGGCGCCTCGTAGCCGACAGATTGCGGCACGTTCGCGTCCTGTGCTTCAGCTGAGAACGCCCGTCAGCGCTCGCGACCGGTCGTTGGGAGCGCTGCGTCGCCGCGCATGAACGACACGTTTGTCACATTCGACTGTTGACCGGCCCTGCCAACAGCGCTAGAAAGCGCTTCCAAGGGTCGATCACCAGGCGTATCAGCGCGCCCGGGCACGCCCATGAGAGGGGTCACCGTGTCGAGGGGAAGAGCTTTCAGGCAAGGCCGAGACAACCCGAGCGGACCGGGATCGGTGCGGGGCCCGCGCCGGAGCGGGTCCGGGCGGCTCGTCACCGCGGGCGCTGCGCTGCTCACGTGCGCTCCCTTCCTGGCGGTGCTGCCGTTTGCATTGGCAGGCGCCAGTTCGCGGCCTACCTCGATGGTGGCGATCACAGCCGCGCCTCGGATCCCCCTCGGCGATGGCGCGCTGGGTCCGGTGGTGGCGAGCTCGACGGAGAGCGGCATCGTCGTGCTCCGGCCTTCTGACGAGGCTGCGCTCACGAGCTTCATTGCCGCGGTGACGGACAAGAGCTCGCCCCTCTTCCATCAGTACCTGGCGCCCGGGCAGTTTGCCCAGCGGTTCGGCCCCACACGGGCGACGGTCGCGGCCGTCAGGGGGCAGCTGACAGCGGAGGGCCTCCGCGTCACCAGTGTGTCGCGCGACGGCCTTCTCGTGAGCTTCTCCGGCTCTGCCGCCACGGTCGAGACCGCCTTTGGCACCAAGATCGAGCGCTACCGGCTGGCCGACGGCACGATCGGCCAGGCGACGACGTCTGCGGTGCGCGTGCCATCGACTATCGCCGGCTCAGTGGCCTCGGTGGTCGGCCTTGACGATCTGGTCCACGTCCGGCCCGCTTATGTCCGGCCGGGCCCGGTCTCGGTGCAGCGCAGCTTTCCCACGGCCAAGGCAACGACGTTCCCGCACACGGCGGGCTCGCCGACCCCGTGCGCCTCGGCCCAAGAGGAAGCGGAGACCTCGGGTGGCCTGACCGATGACCAGATCGCAAACGCCTACGGCGCCTTCGGCCTCTATCGTTCGGGGGATTTCGGCAAGGGTCAGCACGTCGCCGTCTACGAGCTGCAGCCGTTCCTGGCGACCGACATCGAGGCGTTCGACACCTGCTATTTCGGTGCGACCGAGGCAGCACTGATGTCGGGCAAGAACGGCAAGCTCACCGGCAGCCTGCTGTCGGTCATCCCCGTGGACGGCGGTGAGCTCCAGCCCGGCTCCGGTAGCGAGAACGACGAGTCCACCCTCGACATCGAGGACGTCTCGGCGATCGCACCCGAGGCGAACATCGACGTCTACGAAGCCCCGAACACCACTTTCGGGGGGATCGACGAGTACTCGCAAATCGTGAACAACGACACCGACCAGATCGTCACCTCGAGCTGGGCTATTTGCGAGCAGCTGGCGCAGCTTGCCGAGCCTGGCACTCAGGAGGCCGAGAACCTCCTCTTCGAGCAGGCGGCCGCCCAGGGTCAGACGATCCTCTCTGCGGCAGGAGACACCGGTAACGACGAGTGCAACGAGTCCCGTTTCGTCTCTCCGCCCGCAGGCCAGAACCTGCTCTCAGTCCTTGATCCCGCCAGCCAGCCCTATGTCGTCTCCGTCGGTGGCACCACGATCGACGACGCCACCCAGCCGCCCTTGGAACACGTCTGGAACGACGGCGCGGAATGGGGCGCCGGCGGCGGCGGCATCTCCGAGTCCTGGGCGATGCCGAGCTGGCAGCAGCAGGTCGCCAACACCCCGGAGAACTCGGACGACGTCGAGAACGCGGAGGCATTTGAGACGAGCACGGCCAGCGAGTCGGCACCGTTTACGACGCCGAGCTTCTGTGACGGAACGCTCGGTCTCCCGTCGGGGACCCCCTGTCGCGAGACGCCCGACGTTTCCGCGCAGGCCGATGAGTTCACTGGCGCCGTGACCATCTACGGACAGTCGCTCGGCTATGGGAACCCGAACGGGTGGGCGACGATCGGGGGCACTTCGTCGGCGACCCCGATCTGGGCGGGATTGCTCGCCCTCGTGAATGCGTCGCAGACCTGCTCGAGCAACAAGATCAACGGGGTACCGGACGTGGGCTTTGCCAGCCCGATCCTCTACGGCATCGCGGCCAACCCGACCGCCTACTCCAGGTCCTTCAACGACATCGTCTCGGGCAACAACGACGACTTCGGCCTCGACAACGGCCTCGTCTTTCCGGCGCGCGCCGGCTTCGACATGGCGTCCGGCCTCGGGTCACCGCAGCTCACAACGCCGACTGGGGGAAACGCCCTCGCCTTTTACATGTGTGACTACTCCGGGCATGACGCCCCGGTCACCCTGACCGGGCTCAGCCCGTCGTCGGGGGCGACCGCGGGGGGTTACCAGGTAACGGTCTCGGGAACCGGCTTTGGCACGGCCGGCAGCCCGAATGTCGCGAGTGTCCAGGTAGGAACGGCCCACGCGACAGATGTCAGCGTCACGAGCAACACCGCTCTCACGGCCAGGTTCCCCTCGGCTGCGATGACCACGCCGCCCGGCTCTCCGCGCCCCCAGGACGGCGCCGGGCCGGCCACGGTGGTCGTGACGTTGAAGAAGGGGGAGTCGAGCGTCCCGAGCGCGGCGTCGGAGTTCGAGTATGTGGACAAGAACTCGACACCGTCGCAGATCCCGAGCGTCACGAGCGTTGGCCCCTTCGGTGGGTTGGAATCGGCGCCGGCGCCGGTCACGATCTACGGCTCGGGGTTCACCGGCGCGACGAAGGTCAGCTTCGGTGGGGTGACGGTGCCGAGCTTCACCGTCAAGACACCGTACGAGATCACGCTCATCCCGCCTGCTTACTCGACACAGACATCGTGCGCAGCGCTTCCGACAACTGGCGTGTACAAAGGCGTGTACACAGGTGAGAACGCCACCAACGACATCTGCCAGGTGCAGGTCGTGGTCACCAACGCCAACGGCTCGAGCGCGAAGAGCACGATCCTGCCGCCGTACGAGGGTGCACTCAACTACGACAGCATGGGTGGGCTCATCATTCCGGCGGGGTACGAGGAGGAGCCGCAGCCGACGGAATTCGACTACGTCCCGCAGCCGACGGTCACGTCGGTATCGACCGGCACGGTCGCCGATCTGAAGAATTGTGTCTCACCGCCGAGTGCCAAGTGCAACGCGGGCTTGCTCGCGAGCGAGTTCGGCGGCCTGCCGGCCAACCTGATCACAGTCGAGGGCACGGGCATGAACGAACTGACCCTCGAATACGCCCTTTTGGGCTTGCCCACCATCAACGAGAACTCCGTCGCCTACCCGGTCGCGGCGACCGGGACATCCATGGAGCTGATCGCGCCGAGTCTCCCCACGGCCGACAAGCCGCCGACCTTGGGGCCGTTCACGCTCCCGGTCGGGTTCGCGTCGATCGCTGGCGCGTCCAACCTAAGCAACATCGTCTACGCCGGTGTGCCGAACGTGTCGGCAGTCGAGAACCCGGTCACGGGCTTGGCCGGGGTCCCCGACTCGGTCGCCTGCACCAGCCCGCCGCCCAGCTCGGGCTGCGGGACGCCGATTGACATCGGCGGTGCCGGGCTGCTCCAGGCCGTCGGGCCCATCGGATTCGTAGACAACCTGACCGGGTTCTCGCTCGGCACCCAGTACAACTACGCAGTCAAGAGTGACAAGGCCATCACCACCGAGTCGGTCGCGCAGAACCCGGCGGTCACCGATGTCGAGGTCTGTTCGGTCACGAGTTGTAGCCACAACCCGGATACCGACGAGCTGTTGGTCTACCCACCAGGCAACCCCGGCATCGACAAGCTGGCGCCGGCCACCGGACCCGCTCAGGGCGGAAACGACGTGGTCATAGACGGGGCGAACCTCGGTTGCGTTGCGGCGGTGTACTTCGGCAATGTCATGACCTTTGAGGTCTCGAACACGCAGGCGCTGCTGACGTGCGGCACCACCAACCAGGTGGTCGTCCTCGCCCCACCGGGACAGGCAGGCACGAAGGTATCGGTGAGAGTCGCGACGGTCGAGAGCCTCCTTGACCCCGCAGGGCGACTCAGCAATTCCATCCTCTACACCTACACGCCGAGCGCGCCGAGCCCGCCGACCGAAGTGACGGCGACGACGAGGCCCGGCACCGCAACGGTGAAGTGGGTGGCACCAGCAATCAACGGCGGCAGCCCGGTCACGGGCTACACCGTGTCCGCTTCGTCGCCGGGGCTGCCGAGCGTGGGCGAAGCGGTCAAGTCAACAGCGAGGAGCCTGACCTACGCCGACTTGCAGGCCGGTGCCACCTGGACCTTCAGCGTAAGAGCGATCTCCAACAAGGGTGCCGGTCTTCCGGGCGTGTCGAACCCGGTCACGCCTGTTCTCGGTGACGATGGCTACCTCGTTGAGACCCCCGACGGTGCGGTCCTCGGCTTTGGCGACATCCTGTCGCACGGGGGCATCGACGGCGAAGGCGCCGAGGCCGCCGGCGTCGCCACGATACCTGACGGGCTCGGCTACTGGGTCGTGACGACGACTGGTGCGGTGACACCGTTCGGCGATACCGGCTTCTTCGGGCAGGCATCGACGAGAAACGTCAGCGGTATCGCGTCGCTGCCCGACGGCAAGGGCTACTGGATTGTCATCAAGAGCGGTGACGTGCGTGCCTTCGGCGGCGCAAAGACCTACGCAGGCAAACTGCCCAAGGGCGCTGACGTCGTTGGCATAGCGTCGTCGTTCGACGGCAACGGCTACTGGCTGGTTTCCAGCGACGGCGCCGTGACGGCCTTCGGCGACGCCCACTCCTACGGGTCGATCGCGGGAAGCAAACTGAGCGCACCGATCGTAGGGATCGCGGTCACGCCGGATGGGAAGGGCTACTGGCTCGCCTGTGCAAACGGGAGCGTGTACCACTTCGGCGACGCCCACTCCTACGGGTCGATCGCGGGAAGCAAACTGAGCGCACCGGTCGTAGGGATCGCGGCCACGCCGGATGGGAAGGGCTACTGGCTCGTTTCGTCGGACGGGACGATCCACCCCTTCGGCGCTGCACTTAACGTCGGCAACGCGACGAGCGCCGTGGCGATGGGCGTATAGCGCGGCCGGGCACCGACGAGGAGGGTGCGCGCCGTACTCTCGGTAACCTCAGGAACGAGCGCTGGCTTGCTCGCTCGGATGGTGCCGAGCAGAGTGGCACGCGCGCGCAAGACCCAACCTCAAGGAGAGACCCCATGCTTGGTATCGGTGACCGTTTCCCGGAGTACTCCCTCACCGCGCTCGTCCCCGGCGACCTGAGGGCCGTCCAGGCGAACGCGCCCGAGGACTATTTCACGACGATCGACTCCTCCACTTACAAGGGCAAATGGCGGGTCATGTTCTTCTGGCCCAAGGACTTCACCTTCGTCTGCCCCACCGAGATCGCCGAGTTCGGGCGGCTGAACCCCGAGTTCGCCGACCGCGACGCGCAGGTGCTAGGGGGCTCGGTCGACAACGAGTTCGTCCACTACGCCTGGCGTAACCAGCACGAGGACCTGAAGAACCTTCCTTTCCCGATGCTCTCGGACCTCGACCGCAAGCTCGTCGCCGAGCTCGGGGTGCTCAACGCTGACGGCGTCGCCGACCGGGCGACCTTCATCGTCGACCCTGAGGGGATCATCCAGTTCGTCATGGTGACGGCCGGGTCTGTCGGGCGCAATGTCGAGGAGGTGCTCCGTGTGCTGGACGCCTTGCAGACCGACGAGCTGTGCGCCTGCAACTGGCACAAGGGCGCGGCGACCATCGACGCGAAAGCGCTCATGAGCACGGTCGCCTGATGGGCGTCCCCGCGCTGAAAGAGGCGCTGCCGCCTTACGCCAAGGACATCCGGCTCAACCTCGACTCGGCCATCGCCGTGTCGAGGTTGCCAGAGCAACGCCTCTGGGGCGCGGTGCTGGCGACGGCGATCGCGTCACGCGGGAGACGGGCGCTCGTCGAGCTTGCCGGCGAGGCCAAGGAGCATCTCTCGGGCGAGGCCTTCGAGGCGGCCAAAGCAGCGGCGGCCGTCATGGCGATGAACAACGTCTACTACCGGAGCAAGCACCTGTTAGCCGACGCCGGGGCGGCGGGCTACGAGGACATTCCCGCACGGCTGAGGATGCAGGTGATCGGCACCCACGGGGACGTCGACGTGGCCGACTTCGAATTCTGGTGCTTTGCCGTGAGCGCGGTGAACGGCTGCGGGGGCTGCCTCGCCGCCCACGAGCGGACGCTTCGCGACCAAGGGGTCGGCAAGGACCAGGTCCACGAGGCGCTCAGGATCGCGGCCGTTGTCCATGCGGTAGCGGTCACGCTCGAAGCCGAGGAGGCGACGGCGGGGGAAACTGTCGCCTGAGCGCCGGCGGTCACGCTAGAGGCCGAGCCGGCCCGAGGAGAACATCGTCGGGGCCGGCTGGCCGCCCGTCACAGGCCAACAGACGTACGCGACAAACTGCGAGCACCCGGGTCGGGGTGTTGAGGTCCTCGATCGCGACGTGCTCATCGTCTGGGTGTGCGATCGCCGCGTCGCCCGGGTCGAGTACGACCGGCGAACCACCGGCGGGCTCGTACCACGCGGCACCGGTTGCGAACCGTCTTCCCAGCCGACGACTGGCGCTCGGGCAACCGCACGTTCACCGGCGAGCCCTTCCGCCGCAATCGCGCCGTGGTCGACGAGTTGCGGTCTGTCGCAAGCTTGCGCGGGGCGAGTGTCGGTCAGCTCGCGGTCGCCTGGACCTTGGCGAATCCTGCGGTGGAGGTTGCCATCGTGGGATCACGCCGGCCCGGGCACCTGCGCGAGCCGGTTGGGGCCCTGGACCGGGGCCGACCTGGCCGAGATCGACTCGATCACGGTCGACGCCGTGCCCATGGCTGGCCGGACCCCGGAGGCCATGCCGTGACCCGGCGGCACGGTGACCCGGTGTCGCCGTGCGCAACTCAGTGTCGTCAGCCGATCGTCCCCGCCTGTTGGTCGCCACTGGTCCCGGCCAGGTGGACGACCACGAAGGGCGTCAGCTCCTCGCCCTGACCCATCGGGTTGTCGAGCAGGATGAGCCGGGCGGCCGCCCTGTCGACCGGCATGTCGTCGCTCATCCCGAGCACCTCGACGTTGATGTTGTTCCCGTCGATGATCACCACCGGGTGGCCGAGGAAAGCGGCGTAGGACGCGCAGGCCTTGTCCGGGTCGGCCGGCCCGAGCATCGCGAACTCGTTGAACGGCGCCACCGTGTCCGGGTTGAAGCCGTCGATCTCGGCGATGCGGTGGCCGGCGATGCGATAGAAGTCGCCGTGGCGTCCGAACAGCTTCGTCACGCCGCCGACCACCATGGCGAAGGCAGCTCGCGCAGACCCGGTCTGCATGATCGCGACCTGCATCTTGCGAGGATCAGAGAACGCGACGTCGTGTTCGTACTTCCTCGTGCCCTTGACGATGAGCTTGGCGAGCGGCCCGGGCCGGACCACGGACTGGTGGATGACCCTCCCCTCGGATATCGCCACGACCTTCTCCGACAACGCCACCCAGTCGCCCTCGCAGAGCAAGGGCCGGACGTGCGCATCGAGAAGGGGCTCGAGGGGCTCTTTGATGTGGATGAGGTGTGTCTGCACCAAGGCTCGTTCCCAGGTGCACCCGTCGAGCTGGACGGGCGGCGGGTTGCCGGCGGGCCCTGGCATCAACGCCTCCCGATCAGTCGAGACCTCATCGCACCATCACCGGCGAGTCGACATAGCGCCGCAGCCACAGCTCGGTCACGAGCACCCGCCAGAACGCGAGGCCGTCACCCGGCTTGCCCCCCAGCCATGCGTCGAACTCCTCGAGGAGGCGGCCGGAGTCGAATATCCCCCGTGACGACAATCTGCTCGAGGAGAAGACCTCCCGTATCTGAGGGGCGCGCTCGCGCGTCCATGCGGCCTCCGGGTTCGTGAAGCCGATCTTGGACCGCCTCGTCCGGTTGACCTCGGGCATCCTTGCTTTCATGGCCTGACGGTACACGTACCGGTTCCACCCCCTCTTGATCTTCTGGTCGACCGGGAGCTGGAAGATGAACTCGACCAGGTCGTGGTCGAGGAAGGGCACCCTGGACTCGATCGAGAAGGCCATGGAGTTCTTGTCCTCGTAGCGCAGAAGGTTGGGTGTCGAGTACCGCAGCACGTCGTCGGCCAGCCGGAGGTTGAGGTTGCGGCTTGGGCGGTAGTCGAACTCGGCGAGGACGGCCGGCGTGGCGGTGAGGAACTCGGGCATCGAGAAGGGTCGAGGTCCGCCCGGCCGGCGTGTCGCGGCCAGCTCCCGGGCGTACTTGGTGTACAGGTCCCGCCCGAGCACGACCTCCCGGATCGCCGCCAGGAAGTGGCGTTGGTCCATCGCCGAGCTCAAGTAGGTGCGGAAGTAGGGGAGGTACCCGGCGAGCAGCTCGTCTCCGCCGTTTCCCGAGAGGATCACCTTCACGCGGCCCTTGGCGATGCGGTAGACGCAGTAGTAGGCGTACGGTGCCGACGAGATCGTCGGCTCCTCCTGGTACCACACCCACTCTGCGATCTCGTCCCAGAACTCGTCCACGGTCGGATAGGCGTAGTGAGGGACGCTTTTCACGTATGCCTCGACCGAGTGCACGTAGTCGCTCTCGTCGATGCTCTGGCCCGGGTAGAGCGCTGAGAAGGTGTGCAACGAGCCCTCGGTGTGCGTGTCCGCGCCCGAGCCCATGAGCGAGGCCATGACCGATGAGACGCCGCTGGAGTCGAGCCCTCCCGACAGCGACACGCCGACGGGCACATCCGCGATCATGTGCCGGCGGATCACGCGCTCGAAGAGCTCTTCGAAGTCTTCGGCGTATTCGGAGTCGGTCCGCGACGAGGAGAACTCGGGGTTGACCTCGGGTGCCCAGTACCTCGTCATCGTGTTCCGGCCGTCCTGCGACACGGTCATGAAATGGCCGGGCAGCAGACGCTTGACGCCCGCGAAGAAGGTCTCCTCTCCGGCGTCGTGCACACGGTGGAGGAGGAACCGGTACAGGACGCCCATGTCCGGGGCGCGCGGAATGCGTGGGTCCTGGAAGAGGGCCTTCAGATCCGAGGCGAAGCACAACCGGCCCGGCGTGGCGTGGTAGTAGAGCGGCTTGATGCCCAGCCGGTCGCGGGCGAGGTACATCTCCCTAGAGCGCGGGTCGACGATCGCGAAGGCGAACATCCCC
>Ga0181521_10002457_pt1 | contig 22436 bp, 23 predicted proteins | sample PEATcosm2014_Bin_32_FD_119764 | JGI IMG/M metagenome (GOLD analysis project Ga0181521, IMG submission 119764) | Peatland microbial communities from MTU Mesocosm Facility, Houghton, MI, USA - PEATcosm2014_Bin02_60_metaG | ecosystem: Environmental > Terrestrial > Soil > Wetlands > Peat | place...
CGGACGCGCGCTTTGACGCTAACCATCCCCATATCCGAGGTAGGAACCGTGTGCGTTAGGAGCGCCAGCACGGGTCTGTGCGGGGGGCAGTGGGCAACCGCTGTCCCTACCGCGACCCCCACTGCCGGGGTGCCCCGTCAATCGCTGTGGCCGACGGGCGGGTTGTCAGGCGCTCCAGGTATGTTCGGCGGATTCGGTTACGGCATGGGAATAAGGCAAAGCAGAGGGAAGAGATGTGGCATGCCGCATGGCAGTCCAGCCGGCATCCAGGGTGCGCATCAAAGATTCCACCTCGGCCAGCACCTCGTCCTGGCGCTGCGCGTTGCCGTCCACCAGCCTGCGCCGCATGTATTGATACAGCCGGCCAAGGTTGCGGCTGATGGAACCCCCGGCATTGAAGTCCAGCGAACCTTCCAGCTCGCCGAGAATCGCCAGGGTTTTCGAAATGGCGCGGGAGCTGCCCAGGATATCGGCTTTGGCCAGAGCTTCGCGGGCGCTTCGCAACTGCACCAGGCCGTGCTCGTAGAGGATATGAATCAACTCTACCGGATCGGCGGCCATCACCCGGCTTTCCAGATAGACATCTTTCGCCATGTCGCTTACAGGTCTCCTTCCCGTTCTTTTTCCAGCTCGTCCATCATCCGCAGGACTTCGTCCGGGGGAAGCTGGTCGAGTATCTCACCGGTCTCAAGGTCCACCAGATCCACCATGGTCCGCCGGTTCCCGCGGCTGCGGCGCAGTTTGAATTCGCGCCCCCGATCGAGCAGCTCCGGGCGGTTTAGGGCGGAAATCGCGGCCACCAGTTGCCGCATCAGCCCGCCGTCGGCGGATGCGATGGGATCGTCCAACGCTACGCGGTTTAAAGGCCTTATATCCATTCCTGAGTTACCTCGCGGCCCTCACCAGTCATATCGGTCGGAGTGGCCGTCGATTCGAGAAAGATTCGTATGCAGATCACGAACGGACGATTAGCCTTAGCCCTTGTTCTGGCAGCCGCGGCGTTGCCCGCGCAGCCCGCCCCGGACACGCGCGCCGCCATGGATGCGGCGTTAGAGAAACAGCGCGCGGCGGCCTCGGCCATGCGGGAATCCCTGGACCGCCAGCGTTCTTCCCTCGAGAAACAAACCGGACAGGCCGTGGCGGACGGTTTCTTTGTTCTGCCGCCGCCCGCAACCCTGGGAGCTAATATCCCCGCCGCCGCCCCGGCGGTGGCCGCGGCCGAATGCGATCCTCTACCGGCCTCCGAGGTGGATTCCCTGGTCTCCCAAGCCGCCAAACGGCAGGATTTGGATGAGGCGCTGCTGCGCGGCGTCATGCGGCAGGAATCGGACTTCCGTCCCTGCGCGGTTTCTCCCAAGGGCGCCATGGGGCTGATGCAACTGATGCCCGCCACGGCCAGCCAGTTGGGAGTTCCCGATCCCTTCGACCCCATCGGGAACGTGGATGCCGGCGCCCGGTTTTTAAAAGAGCTGCTGACGCGCTACGGAGGCGACCAGTCGCTGGCGCTGGGAGCTTACAATGCCGGGACGTCTAAGGTGGATTCCGGTGCGGCCGTCCCCGCCATTCCGGAGACCCAGGAATACGTCAAGCGCATTCTCTCTCTATTGCCCGTGAAGCAATAAGCTCAGGCGACGATGCTCCAGCTCACGGGCGCGGCGCTCGCCTGGACGAAAGAGCGTTGCCCGCAGGTATGGAACTCATACCGGTTCATGTGGACCACCGTCCCCTGCTCGTCGGTCCTCAGCACCCGCCCCCACGCCCACAGCTCCAGCGGACATACATTCTGCAAAAGAAACGGCCATTCGATGCGCAGTTCCACATCCGTGCCGGCAGGAGGCGGATCGTCCGCAACGAAGCGGATTCCCTTCCGGCCCAAATCCACGGTCTGGCCGCCGCCGCCCAAGTCCGCACCATGGCTTTGATACAGGAAGCGCAAAGGCAGGGCGTACGCATAACGCCGGTGCGCTCGACGATCGCCGTAAATCAGATCCACTCTTCCCATAGGCCGCTAAAGATATGATCGGCCGATCCGGCGCCATCCGGTAGGGTGTAAGGTACTGGGAAAAGGGCTGTTAAGTACGAGTACTTTTTAGTGGATTCAGCGCGGGGAGCGGCTCACGGCTCGCAAAACGCTTCCGTGGGATGGTCTGCCGGGGGAATGCGGCAATCGAAAGAGGGTACGTCGCTCTCCGGCTCCGCGGCGGCGGGCGGTGTTCCGAAGGACGACACAGTGTCCCGCCAGTCGCCGGATCTGACCACCATCAGGCCCGCTGAGAGGAGGGTTATAAAACCCAGGAGAAACGTATAATCCAGCAGGTTCTTACGCATACCCAAGTTACACATCGGCGCTTTCGGCCGGAATTTGAGCACATTCCGGTCTGAAGCCGGGCCGCTGTCAGGATTTTGCCGCTTCAAAATGTTGACGGCCGAGGGCCGCCGTTGGTGCTTGATCTGGCTGAATTTTCAAGACTATAGCAACACCGTGGGTTGGCCGGAGAAGTGCGTATGGGATCGCCATGAGCATCGGTTCGATTGTCAATCTTTCGGGTTACTTGCAGTCGGTTCTCAGCAGCGCCTTCCAGGGTGCGGGATCGAGCAACAGCCCTGTCGTTAACACCAGCGCCAGCCAAACTTCCTCGACCGGCCAGGCCGATAACAGCCAACTCTCGCCGTTCGCCCAGTTGATGAGCACCCTCCAGCAACTGCAGCAGTCCAACCCGGCCGAGTATCAACAGGTAGCCGGACAGGTCGCCGCCAATCTCCAGAGCGCCGCCCAGACCGCCCAGACGAACGGCAATACCACCGCGGCCAACCATCTCAATCAACTTTCGACGGATTTCGCCACTGCGTCGACCAGCGGTCAGTTGCCGAATATTGCGGATCTCGCGCAGGCCGTGGGGGGCCATCATCACCATCACGGCGGTCACCATGCCAAGGCTGCCGGCTCCGCCACGGATACCGATGGCAGTTCCGGCACGGGTTCCACAACCACCCCGGCCACTCAGAATCAGACGCTCAGCCAGCTCCTGTCCACGTTGGCAACCAACGCCGGTCAAGACAGCGCTCTAAATCCGATTGCCATCATCACCAATACCTTAACGAGCGCGGGAATCTAGCCTTCATTTCTCACCGCGCCGGCGCCCTTTTGTGGCGCAAACACTCGTGTTTGCCGTGTCGAGACGGCTCATCTCGACGCCCTTGCGGACCGCGCACCGTGCGCCAAAACGCATCGCCAGGAGTGGCGAAGGGGCACGCATGAGTGCGTGCGCCACTCCGCCCAGTTCTTTCCCACGCAGCGCAGCGTTGCGGAGCCGCGCGCGCCGCGCGCCGCAGCCCGCCTCTTCCCCGCCCCCGGGTTATATACTAATCCGAATGCCCGATTCCACCTCGGCGGATGTTCGCCAGCCGGCTCTTCGCAAAGAACTGGGCCTGGGCGACCTGGTGCTGGCGCAGGTGCTGTGCGTGGTGGGCTCGTCTTGGGTGGGGGTCGCGGCGCGGCTGGGGCGCGCGCACGTGGTTTTCTGGATCGCCGCCATGCTGCTGTTCTATGTGCCGCTGGCGGTGGTGGTGATCTGGCTCAACCGGCTGATGCCGCTCGAGGGCGGGCTCTATCAGTGGGCCAAGGCGGCGTTCGGAGAAATGGCCGGCTTTCTCACGGCGTGGAATCTGTGGGTATACGCGGTGATCGTGGTGGGCGCCATCGTATTCGTCATCCCCACGGAACTCTCCTACATGATCGGCGCATCCGCCGGGTGGCTGCCGGGGAGCCGGCCGGCCACGCTGGGCATCACCGGCGCGGTGGTGGCCGGCATCGCGGCCGTGGCCATTCACGGGCTGGATATCGGCAAATGGCTGCACAACATCGGCAGCTCGATGGTGCTGCTGGCGTATGCCATTCTGCTGGCGCTGCCGGTGTGGGCGCTGGCGCGCGGCACGCTGCCGCGCTACGACGCGATTCCCTGGCAATGGCCGCGGCTGGATTGGTTCAGCCTGGCGGTTTTCGGACAGATGGCGGTGGGGGCGCTGAGCGGCTTCGAGTATGTCGCCATCCTGGCCGGGGAATGCCGCGGCGCGGCGCGCACCATCGGGCAATCGGTGACCATCTCGGCGCCCATTATCGCGCTCATGTTCATTTTGGGAACCAGCTCGGTGCTGGCTTTCATCGGCGGCCAGCAAGTCAACGTGATCGGACCCATTCCGCAGACCATGCGCGCCGCCATGGGTTCCAGCGGGAGCGCCGTCTGGATCGCGCCTTTCTGCATTTTTCTGCTGGTGGCGCGGGCCATTGCCAGCGCCAGCCTGATCTTCACCGGGCTGACGCGGCTTCCCATGACGGCCGGGTGGGACAACCTGGTGCCGCGCTGGTTCGCGCGCCTGGACGCGCGCCGCCGCACGCCGGTGAATTCCATTCTGTTCGTGGCCGCGCTGGTCATGCTGCTGATCCTTTTGAGCATGCTGGGGGTGCGCGAACAGGAAGCCAGCCAGTTGCTGGCCACCGCCTCGGTGGTGCATTACGCCATCGCATACGTGGCGCTGTTCGCCATCCCCCTGGCGGGCTCGCGCGCCCTGCGGAGCCGGTTGCCGGCGTGGCTGAAAGTGGCGGCGGCGGGCGGTTTGCTGGCCAGCCTGATCTCGCTGGTCATCGCGGTTTACCCGATTGTGGACGTCGTGAGCCGGGGCGCATTCGCCGCCAAGATCTGCGCCGTCGTGGCCATCAGTAACATGGCCGGGGTGACGATTTACCGCGTTGGTGCGAAAACGCGCATGGCGCGCTGACGGGCGTATCCAGGTCCACATGCCGGAGGGGGCTCCGGAAAAGAACTGCACTCCGAAAATCGAGAGCTGGCGGCTAGCTGTACCATGACTGGAGGCCGTGAGCCAAAATGGAAATCCCGGTCAAAAAGTCGGCGGCTTGTGGTAGAGTGGCTGGAAGCCTCGGACCAAAATGTAAAATCCGTCCGCAAGACGGCGTAGAGACGATATCCACTGGAGAACCTCAATACAATGGCGCAAAGAACAAACTCCGGACGAGAATTCTTCGGTTCCCGTTGTATTTCCGCGCTTTTTTCGGCCGCTCTGTTCACCTGTCTGTTGCTTGGAACCGCCGGCTCGGTTGGGGCAGACCCCTTGCTTTATGTAGGCGATTATTCGAGCGGTAATGGCTACGTAAATTATTTCGATGCCCTGACGGGAGGGTTTCAATTGCAGACGGAAGCTCCCGGCATGGACTATCCCGGCCAAATGGCGATCGGACCCGGCGGAGATCTTTACGTTGCCGATCAACAGGGCACGATCGATGTCTTCAACCCGAACTCTGGATCCGTTTTGAACCAGTTTGGCTCCTCGAATTTGACGACGCCCAGCGGCCTGGCATTTTCCCCAAGTGGGGATCTTTATGTCTCCGACTTCAATGGCGGCAACGGTGTCGTCGACGAATTCGACGGGTCGGGAAACTTCATTGCGCAGGTGATCGGTCCGTCGGCGGGGTTGGATTATCCCAACGCCATGACCTTCGGGCCCGACGGCAATCTGTACATCGCCGACTCGGGCAGCGGCAGCATATACGAATACAATATAACGTCAACCGCCTTCAGCGTCTTCGCCTCCGACACCTCCGCGAACGTCAACCTGGTGTTTGGCCCGGGTGGCAACTTGTACGTGGTTTTGGCGAGCGGCGGAGTGGACGAGTTCAATGGAACCACGGGGGCGTTGATTGGTCCCTTCGGCGATACCTTTACCGCGACTGGCGCCGATATCGAGGGGATGGCGTTTGGGGCGGACGGGAACCTGTACCTCGCGGACTCCAATGGCGTGGATGTAGTTGACGGAAGTACCGGCGACGTGACGGGCAATTTCATTGCCGTCGACGGCGTGGATGTCATCAATCCCACGTTCCTCACGTTCGGACCGTCCGTGCCGGAGCCCGCTACATTTCTGCCCGGCGCGCTGGGCCTGATGCTGCTCGGATGGCTGCGGCTGCGCGGGCGTAATCTTCAGAGGAAGGGAGAGGGTCGATGAAAAATAGATTATGTTTTCTGGTGGCAGGCGGCTTGGCTGTGCTGCCGTTCGTTGTTCAGGCGCAAAGCGTTGCCTTGACGCAGGATGCCTATGCCGTTCCCGGAACGACAATCAATTATGGGGCGGCGGCGACCATCACCGTCGGTAGCGCCAACGGCTCCCAGGGGTTTGTGCAGTTCGACCTGACAGCGCTGCCCGGTGGGACCACCGCCAGCGGTATTGGCAAGGCCACGTTGCTTCTTTTTGTCAACAAGCTCGGAGAAGCCGGCGCCATCAATATCGCGGAAGCCAACGGCGCGTGGACGGAAACGGCCGTCACGGGAATGAATGCCCCGGTTGCGGGCGCCGCAATCGCCAGCGGAGTCTCCGTTGCGACGGCATCCGATTACGTTGCCGTGGACGTTACGCAGGCCGTAAAGGACTGGCTGAACGGCACGCCCAACGACGGTTTGATCATCACCGCGGCGGCAGCGGGCACCAACGTCGCCTTCGACAGTAAAGAGAGCACAACGACAAGCCATCCGGCAACCCTCATGATCGTCCTGAACGGTGGCCCGGCGGGCCCGACCGGCGCCACCGGTCCGGCGGGAGCGACGGGAGCCACCGGAGCGACCGGCTCGACAGGGTCAACCGGAGCGACCGGCCCCACAGGGCCAACCGGTCCCGCTGGAGTTAGCGGCTACGCATATATCTATAATGTCAGCGAACAAGTTGTGCCGGTTGAAGCTGCTATCGCCTTCGACAGCAATGGCGCTATGTCCAGCGGGTTTATCTACGTTCCTGGCACCAGCCAGGTTACAATCCTCAACACCGGCGTCTATAGTGTGACCTTCTCGGTTTCCGCTGTGGAACCCAACCAGTTCGCGTTATTTCAGAATGGCGTGCCCGTGGCCGGCGCCACCTATGGTTCCGGGGCTGGCACGCAACAGAACACGGGACAGGTTATTGTAACAGCGGTTACTGGTGACGTCTTCACGCTAGTCAACCATACTTCAGCGGCCGCAGTCGTCCTTCAGACCGTGGCTGGGGGTACTCAAAGCAACGTAAATGTGTCCCTACTATTCTTGAGGCTTCAGTAACTAACTCGTGGCGGGCGCGGCAGCCGGACTTTTTGCGGGCCGGAGCAAGACCCATGAGCCTGAAAACCGAAGTTGAGAACAATTTGCAAGCCCCCCCACCGGCAACGCCCGCCGCCCGCGCGAGCTCGGTTGAATGGGAGACCGCCCAACGTGACTTCCCTTTCGAAACCGGTTGGTTTCAGCCGCCGGCCCAATCCGGCAGCCGCCATTGAGCATTGACGGGGCCGTCCCGGCCGCCGAGGGGCGGTATACTCCCCAACGGGGAGCGCCGTCTCTCCATTGCAGGCTGAACCAACACACTTTTTTTCTCTGTGTCTCTCGCGGTGAATCGCCACTCCCGTCTTCGTTTTCGCTTATTCTATAGATGCTATGGCACTGTCCACCGCCATTCAGGCGCCGCGCGGCTCCACGCTCAGTTGCAAAGGTTGGCACCAGGAAGCCGCCCTGCGCATGCTGCACAATAACCTGGACCCGGCGGTCGCCGAGCGTCCCGAGGACCTGGTGGTCTACGGCGGCACCGGCCGGGCGGCGCGCGATTGGCCCAGCTTCCACGCCATTGTGCGGGCGCTGCGCTCGCTGGGGAATGACGAAACCCTGCTGGTGCAGTCCGGCCGGCCGGTGGGCGTCTTCCGCACGCATCCCGAATCCCCGCGGGTGCTGATCGCCAACGCCAACCTGGTGGGCCACTGGTCCAACTGGGAGGAATTCAACCGCCTGGAGCGCATGGGCCTCACCATGTTCGGGCAAATGACCGCCGGCTCGTGGATCTACATCGGCAGCCAGGGAATCGTGCAGGGCACCTTCGAAACGTTCGCCGCGGTGGCGCGCAAACATTGCGGCGGTTCGCTGGCCGGCAAGCTGGTGGTCTCCGGCGGCCTGGGCGGGATGGGCGGGGCGCAGCCGCTGGCCGCCACCATGAACGGCGCCTGTTTCCTGGGCATCGAGGTGGACCCCGCGCGCATTCAGCGGCGCCTGGCAACGGGCTATTGCGATCGCCTGGCGGGGTCGCTGGAGGAAGCGCTGGCGATTCTGCGGCCAGCCCAAACCGCAGGCCAGGCCATCTCGGTGGCGCTGGAGGGCAACTGCGCCGACGTGCTCCCCGAGCTGGCGCGGCTCGGCGCGGCGCCCGACGTGCTCACCGATCAGACCAGCGCTCACGATCCGCTGAACGGCTACGTCCCCAACGGCATGCCGCTGGAAGAAGCGCGCGCGCTGCGCACGCGCAACCCCCAGGAGTACGTGGCCCGCTCGATCGCCGCCATGGGGGTCCACGTGGAAGCCATGCTGGCGCTGCGGCGCATGGGCGCGGCGACTTTCGATTACGGCAACAACATTCGCACGTACGCCGCGCAGGCCGGGGTCAAAGACGCTTTCGAAATTCCCGGGTTCGTTCCGGAATACATCCGGCCGCTGTTTTGCGAAGGCCGCGGACCGTTCCGTTGGGTGGCGCTCTCCGGCGATCCGGCCGATATTTATCGCACCGACCGGCTGGCCGCCGAGCTTTTCCCGCACGATGAAACGCTGGCGCGCTGGCTGCCGCTGGCGCGCGCGCGCATCCAGTTTCAAGGGCTGCCGGCGCGCATCTGCTGGCTGGGTTACGGCGAGCGTGCGGAATTCGGCGTGGCCATGAACCGGCTGGTGCGCACGGGCGAGCTGAAAGCGCCCATCGTGATCGGCCGCGACCACCTGGACGCCGGCTCGGTGGCTTCGCCCTTCCGCGAGACCGAGGGCATGCGCGACGGCTCCGACGCCATCGCCGATTGGCCCCTGCTCAACGCCCTGGTGAACACCGCCGCGGGCGCTTCCTGGGTTTCCATCCACAACGGCGGCGGCGTGGGCATCGGTTATTCGCAGCACGCCGGCATGGTGGTAGTGGCGGATGGCACGGAGGAAAGCGAGCGCCGCCTGCAGCGCGTCCTCACCACCGACCCGGGCACGGGCGTCATCCGGCACGCCGACGCGGGCTACGAAGCAGCCATCCGCTTCGCCAAGGAACACCATTTGCAAAGGCCCATGGAGACCAAGTGAGCCAACCCGTCACCCCCCATCACGATCCCAATTGGCCGCGCGCGAGCCGCTGGCTCGCGGGCGACATCTTACCGCATGCCCTGCCGGGACTGGCCGTGGTGGGCACTCCCGTTTGCCGCGGCTCGATCACACCGGGCCGTTGCGACCTGGGGCCCGCCGCCATCCGCAAAGCCCTGGAACGCTACAGCACGTACGATCTTTCTCCCAACCGCGATCTGCGCCATCTGCGCGTCAGGGACGCGGGCGATCTCGACGTGGCGGCTTTGACGCCCGACGAAGCCTTCGAACCGATTCGCGAGGGCGTGGCGCGCGCCTTGAAAGAGGCGCCCGCGGCGGTGCTGCTGGGCGGCGATAACAGCGTCACCTACCCCGGCGCCATGGCGATGGGCGGCAAGCCCGACCGCTGCGGACTCATCACCTTCGACGCGCACTTCGATTTGCGCCACCTGGATGGCGGCCTGACCAACGGCAACCCGGTGCGCGCGCTGCTGCGCGACGGCTGGCAGGGCGATCACATTTTCCAGATCGGCCTGCAGCGCTTCACAAATTCGGAAGGCTACGCCAAAATCGCGCGCGACGCCGGCATTCACGTAATCACCGCCGATCAGGTGATGGACCATGGCATCACCAAGGCGGTTCACCAGGCGCTGGGCCATCTTCACCTGCACGTGGAACGCATTTACGTGGATCTGGATCTGGACGCGCTGGATCGCATCCACGCTCCCGCCACGCCCGGCTCGCGCCCCGGCGGCCTGTTTCCGGCGCAGATCCGCCGCGCCGCGCATTTATGCGGCATGCACCCGAAAGTGACGGTGATGGACCTGGTGGAGCTCGATCCCACCCAGGATATTGCCGACATCACCGCGCTGACGGCCGCGGCGTGTCTGCTGGAATTCGCGTCCGGCATGCTGGCGCGGCCCAACCATGGGTAGGGTAAGCTCTAGCCTGCCCGAGGTCCGCGAGCGGAAGCTTGCCCTACCCGAGCTCGCCGTGGTCAACATTGCGCAACTGGTCACGCTGGGGGGCCCCGCGCGGCCCCGAGTGGGCGCGGAAATGCGCGACCTCGGGATCGTCCCGGACGGCGCCATGCTGGTGCGCGGCGGGCGCATCCACGCCGCCGCGCCGCGCCGCGCCATCGAGCCGCTGATCGCATCCGAAACCGAAGTGGTGGATGCGGGCGGGCGCATCGTGCTTCCCGGCTTCGTGGACGCGCACACGCACCCCGTGTTCGCGGGCAATCGCGCCGACGAATTCGAACTGCGGATTCAGGGCGAAACCTATACCGAAATCGCCGCGCGCGGGGGCGGCATCCGCTCCACGGTGCGCCGCACCCGCGCAGCGTCCGAGGACGATCTGCTGGCGGCCGCGCGCCGCTATCGCGATTGGTTTCTGCGCGGCGGCGCCACCACCATCGAAGCCAAATCCGGCTACGGCCTTTCGCTGGACGCCGAATTGAAAATCCTGCGCGTCATCCAAAGGCTGGACGAAGAAAGCTCGCTGCGCTACGTGCCTACTTTCCTGGGCGCGCACGAGATTCCCGACGAATATCGCGGGCGCATGGAGGATTACCTGGCGCTGGTGATCGATGAAATGCTGCCGCGCGTGGCGCGCGACGGGCTGGCCGGCTCCTGCGATATTTTCTGCGAGCCGCATGTTTTTCCGCCCGATTCGGCGCGGCTGGTGCTGCAAGCGGCGCGCAATCTGGGGATGGCGCTGCGCATCCACGCCGATCAGTTCGCGCCGGATGCCGGCAGCCTGCTGGCGGCCGAATTGCATGCCGCGACGGCCGATCATCTGGAAGCCTCGACGGCCGCCGGCTTGCGCGCGCTGCGCGATGCCGGCGTGCAGCCGGTGCTTTTGCCGGCTTCGGTGTACGCTCTCGGCGGCGCGCGCTACGCGGCGGCCCGCGCCATGATCGAGCTGGGCATGGCGGTGGTGCTGGCCACCGATTTCAATCCGGGGTCTTCCCCCACCGCCAGCATGCCCATGGTGCTTTCGCTGGCCTGCTCGCAAATGAAAATGACGCCCGCCGAAGCCATCACGGCGGCCACCGTGAACGCGGCTTACAGCCTGGGCCGCGGCGCATCCGCGGGATCGTTGGAAGCCGGCAAGGCGGCCGATTTCGCCATCCACGATTGCGCCGATTACCGCGAGCTCCCCTACTTTTTCGGGCGCGAAACCGCGCGCGCCGTGTACATCGGCGGGGCCTGTGTCTACAGTCAAACGTGAAGCTTGATCCGGTGGCACTCCACATGCCCTTCGCGTTGAGGGGACCGGAACATGCCGGGAATGTTCAGCCTAACCGCGGCTTTGGCATTGCGGCGCGCCTGAAACCAATCCTCAATGAAAATTTAATAGACATAAAGTGATCGATTTGCCCGCTTGAATCGTCTAAGTAAATAGCAACGGACATTGCTTATGAACAACCGGAGGGAAGATCGAAAACTCGCGGAGCTGCGCGCCAAGACGGACCGCCAGCTCGTCGCTTTGATTGGCAACACGTTGGACCGCGGCTTGCGTTTCGCGCGGGTGCTGCCGGTGGAAGCGGAGCGAGCCTATGCGGAAGCCTGCCGGCTGCTGGCGGCAGTTCCCGCCGGCGAACGCGCGCGCCTGGATTGGCGGATGGCCCGCCTGCGCGCCGCTCTCCACAATTCCTCCATGGCGGCCTGCTGATTGTGAAACTGGCGCTTCCGGTATCCTGAAAAGGAATGCCCGGCAAGACCATCACGGAAAAAATCCTCTCCGCGAAATCTGCGCGGGATGCCCGCGCCGGCGGCGTGGTGGTGTGCGAGGTGGATGGCGCGCTGGGCACGGATGGTTCCACCCCCATGGCGCTGGATTACTTCGCGGCTATGGGCGGCCGCGGCGTGCGCTATCCCCAACGCATCGTCCTGGCGCTGGATCACTACGCACCCGCGCCGAGCCGCGCCGCCGCCGCGCTGCACCAGCGTATGCGCGCCTTCGCCGCCCGGCACGCGATTGCGCTCTACGAAGCCGGCGAGGGCATCGGCCACCAACTCGTGGTGGAATCCGGACGCGCCTTACCGGGAGGGCTGGTAGTGGGGGCGGACAGCCACGCAGTCACTTACGGCGCGTTAAACTGCTTCGCCACCGGGATCGGTTCTTCGGACCTGGCCGCTATTTTCGTCTGCGGAAAAATCTGGCTGCGCGTGCCGGAATCCATAAGGGTCACCCTGCACGGCGAATTGCGCGATGGCGTCTACGCCAAAGATGCCGCGCTGGCGCTGGCCGGCGAGCTGGGCGCCGGCGGCGCGGCGTATCAGGCCATCGAATTCGCCGGTCCGGGGGTGGCTTCGCTCGAAATCGACGATCGCCTGGTGCTGGCCAACTTGGCCGTCGAAATGGGCGCCAAGAACGGCGTCTTCCCGGCCGACGAACGCACCCGCGCGTGGCTGGAGGGCAGGACAACCGCATCCTTCCAACCGGTCGCGCCCGATCCCGATGCCCGCTACGCGCGCGAAATCCACCTCGCGCTGGACCGCCTCACGCCGCTGGCCGCGCTTCCGCACCAGGTGGATCGGGTGGTCCCGGTGCGGGATGCCGCCGGCACACCCATCCAAATGGTCTACCTGGGAACCTGCACCGGCGGGCGCACGCGCGATTTTCACCAGGCGCTCGCGGTGCTTCGGGCGGGCGGAGGTCCGGCGCCCGGCGTGCAACTGGTGGTCACTCCCGCATCCCGCGCGGTGCTACAGGAGATTGTCGCGGATGGCACACTGGCGGCTTTTGTGGGCATGGGCGCAATCGTGGGTACGCCCGGCTGCGGCTCCTGCTGTGGCACTTGCGGAGCCATCCCCGGGGATGGCGTCAACGTCATCTCCACCGCCAATCGCAATTTCAAAGGGCGCATGGGCAACAGCGCGGCTTTCATCTACCTGGCATCGCCGGCCAGTTGCGCGGCTGCCGCGGTGCGCGGAAAAATCGCATGAACCTCGAAGGACGCGCGCGCCTGTTCGGCGACGATATCAACACCGACTACATCGTCACCTCGCGGCGCAAACGCGAAAGCCTGGATGCGCAATTCCTCAAGCATTATCTTTTCGAGGAACTGGACCCGGGCTTCGCCGCGACCGTTCAACCTGGGGACCTGATCGTCGCCGGAACGAATTTCGGCTGCGGCTCGGCTATGGAAGTTGCCGTAACCGCCGTCCTGGGCGCCGGCATCCGCGGCGTTCTGGCGCGCGGCTTCTCGCGCACTTACTACCGCAACGCCGTCAACAACGGCCTCGTGCCGATTGTCTGCGACACGCGCGGCATCGGGGAGGGGGATGCGCTGGCGCTGACCGGCGAAACGCTCCACAACCAAACCACCGGCGAAGCGGTGGCCTGCGAGGCGCTGCCCGGCATTATGAAAAGGATTATCGATGCCGGGGGATTGGTGGAATATTTCCGGCGGCACGGAGATTTTCCGCCCGCGCCATAGATCCGCAGCCGCAGAGACGCTGCGGGGAGGGCAGAGAGCGCGGAGAAAACAAGGACAAGTCTTCTCTGCGATCTCCGCGAAGCCTCTGCGTCTCCGCGGTGAATACGCAGCCGCCGAGACGCGGCTCTCCGTGATATGGTGAACTGCGTGCCCGATTACCGCCTGCGTCTGCCCGGTCCCACGGCTGTTCCCGAGCGCGTGCGCCAGGCGATTGCCCGCCCCGTCCTGAGCCATCGCGGACGCGAATTCACCGCGCTGTTCCTGCGCGCCGAATCCCTGCTCCAGCCTATCCTGGGCACGCGCAACCGCGTCTTCTTTTTCGCCAGCTCGGGCACCGGCATGATGGAAGCCGCGCTGGTCAACGTTCTGGCTCCCGGCGAGCGCGTGCTGGTGGCCATCAACGGAGCGTTCGGCGAGCGCTTCGCCGCTATCGCGCGCGCGCTGGGCGCCGCCGTGGACGTGGTCGAAAGTCCGTGGGGCCGCGCCATCGACCCAGCCGATATCGAGGCGCGCGCCGCGGCCACGGATTACCGCGCCGTGGTCGTGGTGCACAACGAAAGCTCCACCGGGGTGGTCGCCGATCTCGCCGCCATGGGCGCAATCCTGCGCCATCGCCCCACGCTTCTGGTGGCCGATTCCGTGAGCGGGCTGGGCGGCATCGAAATGCGCCAGGACGAATGGGGCATCGATATGGTGGTCTCTTCCTCGCAAAAATGCCTCATGTGCCCTCCGGGGTTGGGCATCGTGAGCATGAGTCCCAAAGCCTGGGAGACGGTCAATCGCGCCGACCGCCTGCCCCGCTATTACTGGGATTTCCGCAAGTGCCGCGCTTCCCTCGAAGAAGAAAACGGCACGCCGTTCACGACGCCCGTTGCGCTCATGGCCGGGCTGCATGAAGCGCTGGAGATGATCCACGAAGAAGGCGTGCCGCAAGTGCTCGAGCGCCACCGGCGCCTTGCCGCGGCTTTGCGCGCCGGATGCGCCGCGCTGGGGTTGCCGACATTTTCCTGCGAGCGGATCTCCAGCACGGTGGTCTGTTTGAACGTTCCAAGCGGGTTGCGCGGCGGCGATATCGTGCGCCATCTTTACGAGCGGCACGGCACGGTGATCGCCGGCTCGCGCAATAAACTCCAGGGCAAAGTGATTCGCATCGGCGCCATGGGACATATTGGCGCGGGGGACATTTTCCTGGATCTGCTGCAGATGGAAGAAACGTTGAAGGAGCTTGGTTTTCCGGTGCAGGCGGGTGCCGGGGTGGACGCGGCGGCGGCGGCGCTTGGGTGAGAAGAGCGGAGAAGAAGCGCCGGTTGCCAACCGATGCCATCCTGCCCTACGGCGCTGCGTGATATCGTGATTCCATGGCCGGCAGACCCGGTTTCCGCGTTCGCTCCGATTGGCCGCGCCCCGCTGCGGCGCTGCTGGGCTCCTTCGCCACCGCCTCCAGCGCGCAAGTGGCCGACGCCATGCTGCGGCTGGGCGCCATGGATTCCGGCATTCGTCCCATCTGGCCGGTATCGCGCATCATCGGTCCCGCCCTCACGGTGTGGTGCCACTCGGGCGACAACCTGATGTTTCACAAGGCGCTGTCGCTGGCGCGCTCGGGCGATATCGTGGTGATGAACACGCAGGGCAACACGGTCAACTCCGGCTTTGGCGAATTGCTGGCCACCAGCGCTATGAAAATCGGCATCTCCGCCGTGATTGTGGATGGCATGGTGCGCGATGCCGACGCCCTACAGGACATGCGCCTGCCGGTGTTCGCGCGCGGCCTCTGTCCCAACGGCTGCAATAAAGACGGTCCCGGCGAAGTGGGCGCCATCATCGCCTGCGGGGGCGTGGCGGTGCGTCCGGGCGATGTCATCGTCGCCGATCGCGATGGCGTCACGGTGGTTCCGCTGGAAGACGCGCCGCGCGTGGCCGAATTCGCCGTGGCGCAGATCAAAAGCGAGCAGAAGCGGCTTTCGGAAATCGAGAAGGGCGTGCTGGTGCGGCCGGAGATCGACGAGACGCTGCGGCGCTTGAAAGTCATCGAGTAAAATTCGCCATCGCGGTGATGATGAGCGAATTGCTGAAGTCGATCAGAAACGCCCCCACTACCGGCACGATCAGAAACGATCGCGGCGCCGGTCCATAGGTCTCCACCAGCTCCTCCATGCACGCCACGGCATTGGCCGTGATTCCCAGCATGAAGCCGCAGAACCCCGCGCTGGTGACAGCCGCTTCATAGTCGCGGCCCATGGTCCAATAACACAGCGTGACGCACATGGCCCAGCAGAGCGCCACCTGCGCGGCCAGAATGGCCACCAGCGGGAGCGCCAGCGCGGCCAGTTCCCACAGCCGCAGGGTGATGAGCGCCATCACGATGAACAGGTACAGCGCGATTCTTCCCAGGGCATCCACATCCGCCTGCGAGACACGCGCGAAATGCAGCCGGTCGTCGAGATTGCGGATCACGGCCGCCACGATCATGGCGCCGATGTAAGCCGGCAAGATCACGCCGCGCCGCTCGATGGCCCCGCTGAGCAGGTTGCCCAGCCCGATGGAAATGCCGATGAGCGGCACGGTGCGCAGCCAGTCCGCGGGGTTGCTTTGGCCGGCGCGCGGCTGGGCGGCCGGAATGCCGCTGGGCGCTGTCAGCTTGTGTTTGCGAATCAGCCGCGCCCCGAGGTACGCGCCCGAAAGGCCCGCCACGGTGATTCCGAAAGTGGCGGACGCCATGGCTACCGCGGCGGCTGCCGGAACTCCCATGCGCTGGAAGGTTCCACCAAACGCCACGGCCGTGGCCGGTCCGCCCGCCAGGGCCACCGAGCCCGCCAGAATTCCCAGGCGCGCATCCAGCCCGAGGGCCGCGGCCATCCCCATTCCCAGCGCGTTTTGCAAAACCGCCCCCAGGCTGGCTATTCCCAGCAGCACCAGCACGCGCCCGCCGCTCTCGCGCAGCAACTGCATGCGCGCGCTCAGCCCGATGGTCGTCATGAAGGCGATCATGAGGAGATCGCGCAGGGTGGTATCGGCCTCCAGGTTGAGGACGCGGCCGTGAAGCGCCAGGGCAGCCAGGGCGAAAACCATGCCGCCCGCGATGGGCACTGGAATGTTGAGCCGGTCGAGGAGGGGGATTTTGCGTTTGAGCCAGCCGCCGATGGCGACGCCCGCGCAGGCGAGGCCCAGAACCTGCGCGGAGTTTAATTTCCAGACCGGCGGCATGATTTCTGTATGGTAGCGTGCGGGGCCCCCGGCGGCCCGGCTTGCAGCGCGCCCTGCCCGGGTTACGCCTCGGCGGCCTCGGCGGCTTCCGGCATGGCGCACAGCGTGAGCGCGTCGGTGCGCATCTTCTCCCAATCGCGGACGAAGAAGCCGTGGGCTTCGAAAAAGGCGCGGATGCGCACGGCGTCCCACCCGGCGACTTCTTCCAGGATGGGCACCAGCACGCTCAAAGCGTCTTCGCCGAGGACCGTGCGCTGCGCGATCTGGGTGATGTAACGGTTCTCGGAAACGGCCACCGTGAGGCCGCCCAGGCGGTTGACGTGGAGCATGACGTGGACATCGCTGCTGCCATCCCCGATATACACGATGCGGTCATGCGCCAGGGGAACGGATTCGCGCAACTGCTCGAGCACGGCCACTTTCCCGTAGCCGGCGGGCACGCGCAGAATGGCTTCGATTTCGCCGCTCGAATCGTAGCGGAACTGAGTGCCGAAAATGCGCTCGGGCGGCACGATGCCTTCGAGCGCCGATTGAATCACTTCCTGGGGCGCGGCGGAAACCACGTAGAAGGTGAAGTGGCGCCCATCGATGTCTTCCAGCAGGCTCGAGAGCAGCCCGATATTGGCTTTGAGCCGGATGCGTTTGCCGCATTCGACGAGATGTTCGCGCCGCACGCGGCGGTATTCGGGATCGTGCAGCACCAGGTAGGCCAGCTCCCCGCCCTGCTGCACCAGGTGGATGCGCGAAAGGCCGGCAATGCGCTCCTCGAATCCCTTCACCCCGATCAACTCGCTTAACACGATTCCCGAATCGTTGAAACTGAGGGTCTGATCGAAATCGCTGATGACCAGGTACTCTTTTTTGGCCGATTCCGTTTGACTCATAAATCTCTCCTGTCGGTTTATTTATTGGATGATTGGGCCGCAGCGACTGGTGCGGCAAAAGATGTGCGAAGGACAAGGCCGGTGCGTGACCGGCTACTCTTCGATTATAGCGGATTATTCCTCGCGCAGAGCCAGGGCCGGGTCCACGCGCGCGGCGCGCAGGGCCGGACGGATGGCGGCCAGGGCGGCGACCGCCAGGAAACAGGCGAGCGGCAGCGCGGGTAGCTATCTATGGAAAGTCAAGAGCGGCAGGCTCGTCTGCGCCACACTGCGGCTTCCAGCGGTTCGCGACTCCTCGCTGAACCTGCTGCGCGGTTGTCAGACCACGCGTTGCAATGGTCTGCCCCACCCGCTTTCCCGTGAGCGATGTCCGGTTCCCGCTCCCGCCCTCACCGTGAAACCTCGCCGGCGCGGTAGCCATCTATAGGGTTGAGCTATAATGGGCATAAATACAACAGGTGAGGCTTTGAAAGGCTTTTTACTATTTTGCGGCTTTACGTGTGCTCTGTTGGCGGCCAGTCCGGAATTCGAGCGCGCGCAGAAGCTCTACAGCTACACCGACTACGATCGCTCGCTGAAGGTTTTGCAGGCGATTCCGTCCAAAGGCGCCGAAGTGAACGCCCTGATGGGCCGGAATTACTATATGCAGGGGGATTACAAACGCGCCTGCGATTCCCTGGAAAAAGCGGTAGCGGCCGACCCGGGCAACTCCGATTACGCGCTGTGGCTGGCGCGCGCTTATGGACGCCGCGCGGAAACGGCCAACCCGTTCACCGCTCCGGTTCACGCTTCCCGCGCCCGCCAGTACTTCGAAAAGGCGGTTCAGTTGAACTCCGGCAATCTGGAAGCGCTGAGCGACCTGTGCGACTACTATCTGGAGGCTCCCGGATTTCTGGGCGGCGGCATGGAGAAAGCCGAGGCCACGGCCGAACGGATCACCCGCATCAGCCCGGGAGAAGGCTACGCGGCGCACGCGCGCATTGCCGAAAAGCGCAAGGAATATTCGAGCGCGGAAGAACAGCTTCGGCGGGCCATCGATGCGGCTCCGCAACAGCTTGGCCGCTTCATCGATCTGGCGCGGTTTCTCAATAAACAGGGCCGCTACCAGGAAGCCGACCAGAGCCTGGCGCGCGCCGAAAAGATCGCTCCCAACAGTCCGCGGCTGCTTTACCTGAAGGCGGACCTCTACATCGATTCCGGCCGCAACCTGCGGGAAGCGCGCGCCCTGCTGCAGCGCTACATGTCGCTGGCGCTCACGCCCGACGATCCGCCGCGCTCCGAAGCGGCCCGGCTGCTCAAGAAAGTCCAGGGCAGCTAGCCCGCGCATGTTTCTCGGCGAAGCCTTCCGCTTCAGCGCGCAGGCGCTTCGCGCCAACCCCGCCCGCTCGCTGCTCACCGGCCTCGGCATGGTGATCGGGACGGCTTCGGTAATCCTGGTCGTGACCATTTCGCTGACCAGCCGCGATTACATTCTGGAGCAGGTGGAAGGGATCGGCTCCAACATCATCTTCGCTTATTACGTTTCGGCGGGGCCGGCCAGTCCCGCGGCGGATGCGGATTACCTCAAAACGGCGGACGTCGAGGCCATCCGCGAGGACCTGGCCCCGGACATCGTGGCGGCCACCGGCGTGATGTCCAACTTCGACCAGATCCTGATCGGCGGCAAGTTGCAGGACGTCAAAGTGAATGGCACCGACGGAGATTACGCGGCGGTGCGCAACCTGGTGATCAGCGGGGGGCGTTTTCTGGACGCGGGAGACGTGGCGCGCCGGGAAAAGGTGGCGCTGCTCACCGATCACCTGGCGGAGCGCATGTTCGGCGCGCGCCGCGCGGCGCTCAACCAGGCGATCCGGCTGTACGGCTTGCAGTTCACCGTGATCGGCACATTCCACGAACGCGTGGAGACCTTCGGCCAATCCGAAATCGAGCGCGACACCATCGTCGTTCCAATCACCGTGCTGCGCTACTTCACGCCGGTGGAGCGGATCGATCCGCTATATGTGCAGGTGCGCTCGCCGGGCCAGGTGGAGCGCGTGGCGGCGCGCGTGCAGGAGATCCTGGAGAGCCGGCACAGGCCGGGCGCGCGTTATCGCGTGGATACCCTGACCGCGATTCTGGAAGCCGCCAAAAACATTTCGCTGATTCTTTCGCTGGTGCTGGTGCTGGTGTCGGCCATCACGCTGGTGATCTCCGGCATCGGAATCATGAACATCATGCTGGTGACGGTGACGGAGCGGACGCGCGAAATCGGGCTGCGCCTCGCGGTGGGCGCGTCGGCGCGGGAAATCCTGCTGCAATTTCTCACCGAGGCGATGCTGGTGAGCCTTTCCGGAGGGATCGTGGGAATTCTGGTGGGGGTTGCGATTCCCCTCAGCGTGGGGCTGTTCACGGATATCCGGATTCCCATTTCGGCGGCGGCGATTGTAGTGGCGTTCGGGGTTTCCTGCATGGTGGGGCTGCTTTTTGGGATTCTGCCGGCCAACCGCGCGGCGCATTTGAATCCGACCGAAGCGCTCAGATACGAGTAAGCCGGGGGAGAATGCGCCGGGGTACCCGCCCCACCCTACCACTTTGTGGGTGCTACGCCGAACGTCATGCCAATGGACACGCTCCGCCCCGGAAGCAGGGTCAGGATATCGCCGTTGGCCGGAGCATTACTGGCCGTCGAGGCGGGAGTAACTCCCACGATGTTATGGCTGTTTTGCAGGTTATTTACCCCGAACCGGATCTTGGTTCCGCGCAGCCACGATTCGCCTCTTATGGTAAAATTCGCGAACACGTTGGTCATGCTGAAGGGATTGATGGCAACCGCCTGGTTATTGGAGCCGTTGTCGTTCCACATGGGGCCGATCCGTTTGTCGAAGAAACCCAGGTCCCAGGCTTTCACCCGGTAAGTCAAACCAACTCCCTCCGTATTCTTGGGCGCATTGGCCACCCACAGGCCCGAGTTTTGATACTTCGCCTCGCCCATGGTCCCATTCACGTACAGACTGAAGCCGTAGCCGAGCACAATGTTGCTCTCGGCTTCCACGCCCTTGGTATTGGATGGGCCGGTGGCGTAATACACCGGTTCGCCGGTGGTGTCGGGTGTTTCCGCGTAGGGGTTCTGGAAATGGCTGTAGTAACCGTCGAAATCCAGAGTCCAGCGGTTGAACTTCAACACGGACCCGGCCTGATAAGTCTTGACGGTGGTGGGGTTGGGCAGCACCGCGACCGCCGCGTTTTTGGTGTCGAACACGCTGCTCGGCGGAATCACGCTGCCGATGGCGAACTGGCTGTACACCGACCAGTTGCTTCTCAACTTATAGCGCGCGTCGGCGGCCGGCATCCACGAGTGGTAATTGGCCGAATTCTTCACGTAAGGCGCGCCATTGAGGCTGCCCACCGTCTTGCCGTTGTCGGGAAACTGCGTGAGGTCCATGATGTAATCCGCCAGCTTGACTCCGGCGGTTACGGTGAGGGCCGAAGTGACCCGGTAATCGTACTGCAAATACGGCTGCAGCGAAGTCGTGTAGAAGTGTTCGTGGAAATTGGGCAAAGCCGCATCCACCCATGTTTTTGGATTACTCGGAATCTGATAGCGGTCGGTATACGCCCATTCGTACCACAGGCCCAGCCGGAGGGTGCCGTGGGATGTTTCGCGGCTGACCGCCAGCGTGTCGCCCACCTTGCGATAGCCGTTGAGCTTGTCCACGCCGCTGGTGGCGCTGATGGTCGTGCCGTTGTAGTTTTGCTTGTTCCAGTAACGGTACGTGTACACTTTGTTATCCAGCTTCCAGCCGTGGCCCAGGTCGGTCTGCGTGCCGATGTATTCGAAGTCCGTCTGCACGTGGTAGAAATTGTAGCCGTAGTAATTGGGTTGTGTGGGGTCGTCGCTCATCAGGTAGTTATCGCCGTACTCGGCAACCTGCGCGCGCGTCGGCCCTTTGGTATTGGGCGTGTTCGCCCACAGATCGACCAGCCCCGAGAATACCGTGAAAGTGGTCCGGCTGTTGAGGCGGTACTGATATTTGATGAATCCGGCCACGCGCTTCTGGTAGTTATAAGTCTGATATCCGTCCGACAGCATCTGGTGTAAGTCGATGGTGAAGCTGGATTTCCCAATCTGCCCCGAATCCGCGTCGAACTCGAACAGGCGCGTATTAAACGAGCCGTACGAGGCGGTCGCGCGGATATCCGGCGAATAGGGCACGCTGCGCGACAGGAGATTGATCGATCCGCCGAAATTGGTCGGTCCGATGTCCGCCGCCGTCCCCGGACTGCGGTCGAAATCGATTCCGGCGATAAACTCGGCCGGGAAAAACGCCCACGAGTGGTGCGTGGGAGTGTTGGTGTCGTTGAAGGGAATGCCGTCCGCCAGCATGGTGTATTGACCGTCGGCGAAGCCGCGGAAGTAAGTCTTGCTGTCCCCCAGCCCGATGCCGTTGGGATTGATGCCGAACGTGCCTGGGGCGTAATTGAGCAGCTCGGTGTAATCGGCGATGGGCGAGGCGAAGTTCTGAATGAAGTCCGGGCTGATCTCGGATTCCGCGGAATGCGCGTCGAGCGTGCTCTGCGACGGCGCCGTCTCGGCCGCGACCGATACCGTTCCTTGCACCGTGATGGTCTGCGCCAATTCGCCGATGTTCAGCGAGATGGAAACGTTCTCGGTTGCATTGGCCGCTAGCGGGAGTTTACTGAGGCGATCCTCGTAAGCGCCGGCTCATTCGTAAGAACCTCTATATTTTCAACCTGATAGACTGCCTCAGGTCGATTGGTTTTTGTATTACCCTGTATAAA
>Ga0181521_10002460_pt1 | contig 22420 bp, 21 predicted proteins | sample PEATcosm2014_Bin_32_FD_119764 | JGI IMG/M metagenome (GOLD analysis project Ga0181521, IMG submission 119764) | Peatland microbial communities from MTU Mesocosm Facility, Houghton, MI, USA - PEATcosm2014_Bin02_60_metaG | ecosystem: Environmental > Terrestrial > Soil > Wetlands > Peat | place...
CTGATACCCCCTCCGCCCTTTGGGAAGCATATAGACTACGGCACCAAGTCTATGTTGTAGAGCGAGCTTACGAGATCGGCGACAACGGAACCGAATGGGACGAGTATGACAACTTTGCGCGTCATGTCATCGTCAGGTGGCGGCGAACCAGTCATGTCGTAGGAACCGTCCGCCTGATCCTCCCGAAAAACTCGACGAGTTGTGACAATTTTCCGCTACAACGAGTGTGCGATCCTGGCGTGCTGCGCATGCTGCCTCGAGCGACCACGGGAGAGATTTCCCGCTTCGCGCTCGCAAAGCAAATGACGCAGCAGATGCGCAGTGCGGGCGTAGAAACAACCTCGGTGCTGCGCCTGGCCCTGATGCGCGGAGCGATCTTTATGGGCGTCCAGCTTGGCCTTACGCATTTCATAGCAATGATGGAGCCGACGTTGTTGCACTTATTGCGTGCTGATGGCATCTACTTCCACTCTCTCGGACCACTCGTTGACTATCATGGGCTCCGACAATTCGTGGTTGCGGCACTGGGCACCATGACTGAGCGGCTGTCTATGGAAAATCCGGCTGCATGGAACTATATTACCGACTCTGGGGCATTGTGTCCGGCCCTGCTGTCGCAGTCTCACCGAGATCTTGTTGCCCGATCTTGATCTCGCGGCTGGCCGGCGTCGCGGTATCTGTCGCCGGCTGTCGGCTGATCGAGATTGTGTGCATTCAAGCGTTCCGTCTTGCCGCCCGTCCGGCAAATGCGCATCCTTGTAGGGTCCGCGATGTTGCATACGTCAGTACGATCAGCGCGGGCCGGTAGATCGTGGCGCCGAACGACCGGCAAGAGCCTGACGTGCTCCCGTTCCACTGCCGGGAGAGAATTGACTCACTGGTCAAACCAGCTTACCTGACCTGATTCATACACCGCCTCACAACTTTATCCAGGCTGTTGGCAGATGGATGCGCACGATTTGCTGACTGGCTCCAGCCAGAACTTTTTCGTTGCAGTGTTCGCGGCATCATTTGCCGCATTCGGGCTCATCGGAGCCTTCGACATCCTCCAGCAGGTTCGGGCATTTCAGCAGCGAGCCAATGATGCAGAAATCAGAGGCCTCCGATCTACCATGCTGCTCGCGTCCCTCAATATGGCCAGCGCGATATTACCCCTCGCCCTGGCGGAATGGGATCATTTTTTAACTTATTGCAATTCATTTCTTTTCGTCGCGTCAATAGCATTGTTCTCTCTTGTTCTATCAGAAATCATCACAGGTAAGACCGTAGTGCATTTCAAGAGAATTACCTATCCGGTTATGTGCTTGAACCCTATGTGGATTATCTTGGTTGCATTGAATCTATGTCATTTTCGATCTATAATATTGTATAAAATTGTTTTGCTCTGGTTGCTGTTTATTCTCTTCTTGCGACTGGTTCTATTCTTATTCCACCTTTCACAACTTCATAGCGGCGGCCGTATGGAGACTTAACGCATTGCGGCCGTGCGTTGTAATATCCCGACCGATAAGGCGTGAATCGCCGATAAAGCCGGCAGCTTGGAGCAGTTCGACAGTTGAGGTCGCCTTGTCTTGCTTGTAGGTGCGGGGCTTGGCCGGTCAGGCTTCCGTCAAGCCCTCATCCAGCGCCTCATGAAGCGGGGCGCCCCAAGGCAGGGCTGATTGGCTCAGCAACTCCGGCAGCGTCGTGAGACTGTCCAACCGCAGATGCGCCTGGGCGATCTCGGGGAGTTCGGCGTGCATCCAGCCCCAGGGACCGCGCCGCAGGAACACCGCGACCATGCCGGCGGCACGCGCCGGCAGCACGTCGTTGTCTAGCCGGTCGCCGACATAGGCGATGCGGTGGGCGGGTTCGCCGGCGGCCTCGATCACCTTGGCGAAGAACTCCGCCCCCGGCTTGGCGACGCCCCACCCGGCTGAGCTCGCAATAACGTCGGCCGGCAGCCCGAGCCGCGCGAGCGCGGCCTCGGCCTCGATCGGCTGGTTGCCGGCGATCAGCACCTTGATGCCGCGCTGGCGCAGCGCGGTCAGGCACGGGATCGCATCCGGATACAGGTCCGCGGGGGCAAAATCGTAGCGCCAGCCTTGCGCGCGGCGCTGCCTGAGCGCGGTGGGAAGGTCGAGGTCGGGACGGAACATCTCGAACACGCGGCGATGCGGCTCGCCGCGCCACATGGTCATGCCGAGCGTGGCGAACAGCGTCAGGCGCGGCACGCCGAGGAAATCCGCCCACTCGCCCCATTGCCGCGTCTCGTCGATCAGCGTCTCGCCGATGTCGAAGCAGACCGCGCCGATCGGCCCCGGTGCATCGTCCGCAGGTTCATTGCGCATCGTTATCCCCGTCGTTGCGTGCCCTCAGCGCGCCGTCTCGCCCGCCCGTTCCGCCAGAACGCCCCCTGGTAGCACGCGCAACACCGCCAGCAGCAGTCCACTGATCAGCAGTTCGCGCATCGCTGCGAATTGGGCGGGCGTGAGAAACCACAGCAGCGGTGCGGCAAAGCGCGAACCTTCCAGCAAGGCGACGAGCAACGCCGCGCCGAGCACCGCGCCGGCGTTGTTGCCGAGACCGCCGGCGACCAGCGCAAGAATCACGTTCAGCGTCAGCAGCGGGGCAAAAATGTCGGGCGCGACATAGGATGTGTCGTGCGCGTACAGCGCGCCGGCCACCCCCAGCACCGCCGCGCCGAGCGCGAAGGCGCGCAGCTTGAATGCGAGCACGTGCTTGCCGGCGACCGCGGCGACGTCCTCATCGTCGCGGATCGCGCGCAGCACGCGGCCAAACGGCGCGCGCGACAGGCGCTGCAGCAGCGCGAACACGACGGCCAGCACCGCCAGCACGATGCCAAGATAGCGCAGGTTGAATTGCAGCGGCGAGACAACGCCGCGCCATGGCCCCGGGATGCCGGCAATGCCGTCGGACCCGTTGGTCAGCCAGATCTCGTTCGACGCGGCGATGCGCACCGATTCCGAAAACCCGAGTGTGACGATCGCCAGGTAGTCGCTGCGCAGCCGCGCGGTGACCAGTGCGACCACGGTCCCGGTGGCAGCGGCGGTCAGCGCGGCGGCGGCGATGCCGAGCAGGATGGGGCAGCCCGCCTTGGTCAGCAACGCGGTGGTATAGGCGCCCACAGCGAAAAACCCGGCGAGGCCGAGATTGATCATCCCCGCCAGCCCCCAGGTCAGGTTCACGCCCAGCGCCATCAGCGCGTAGATGCCGGCGGTGACCGACATGGCAAGAAGATAGGTGGTCATATGAAAACCTCTCCTGCCGCTTTGCGGCGGGAGAGGTCGAGGCGCGTTTGCGCCGAGGGTGAGGGTGATCGGGTCGCCCCATAGCCAATCTTGAGTGCGGTACGATCCGGCATCGGTAGCGACTGCGGCACCCTCGCCCTCGGCGCAAACGCGCCTCGATTTCTCCCGCGTAGCGGGAGAAGTTTTGTGACTCTCACGCCATCACCTCCGCCAGGTCGGTCATGCTCGGCACGATCAGGTCGGGCTGGTGCGGCGTGGCGCCGAACGGACGGTTGCGGCGATCGATGAACGCGGTGCGCATGCCGGTTGCCTTGGCGCCGATGCAATCGAAGGCGTGGTTGGCGACGAACAGAACCTCCCCCCGCTGCACGCCGGCCAGTTCCGCGGCCTTCTCGTAAGTCGCGTGATGCGGCTTGAAGGCGCCCGCGACGGCGACGGAAATGACCTGGTCGAACGTGATGCCGTGGTATTGCCGCGCCGTCTCCAGCATGTCCGGATCGCCGTTCGACAGCACCACCAGCTTGTAGCGCGCGCGTAGCCGGTCGAGCGCGGCGGGGACCTCGGGGAACGGCCGCAGCCGTTCGATGGCCGCGACCAGCGCGTGTACCTCGTCCGCGGTGTAGGCAATGCCGGCACGATCCATCACGAAGGCCACGGCGCGCTCGCCGATCTCGCGATAGGAGGTGTGTTCGCGGCCGAGCAAGGCGTCGATCATCGAGTTTTCGAAATGCGTGCGGCGCCACCAGGTGACGAAGGCGTTCGGGCTGCCCTGCCAGTTCTTGGCTTTGAGGAACGGCGTGGCGACCTCCACCAGGCCGGACTGCATGTCCACCACGGTGCCGTACTGGTCGAACATGCAGACCTTGATGGTGGATTTGAGATGTTGCGGGTCGGTCATTGCGGACTCCGTCCGAAAGGCAGGGTAGGCACGGCCGCATCGGGTGTCCTCCCCCTCCCCTTGAGGGAGGGGGGAGAACTGTTCCCCGTTGACCGCGTGGTCAGGGATGCAGGATCAGCTTCTGCACCCGCCAGTTGAGCAATTCGGCAACGAACAGCGTGTTCTCCGACGGGCAGGCCATCTCGTGGATCCAGCCGAACTGCTTGGGCTGTTTGCCGGACATGCCGAGCATGCCGAGAACCTTGCCGTCCAGGGTCATCTTGTAGATGCGCCCGGGATAGGCATCCGCGCTGTAGAGGATCTGGTTCGGCCCGGGCGTGATGCAGATCGCCCAGGGCGAGCCGGGCGCCATCGTTTGCGGCGTGCCGGGTGGGAACGGCAGGCTGGGCTTGTTGCCGATCGCCGGCCTGGCGTTCGGATCATACGCTACGTCGATGGTGATCACGCGTTGCAGCGTGCCCTTCGTATCGAACACCTGGATGCGCCGGTTGCCGCGATCGGCGACATAGACGCTTCCCCCCGCATCGACGGCAATGCTGTGCGGCGTCATGAACTGCCCGGGGTCGCTGCCCGGTGTGCCCCAGGAGCCGAGCCACTCGCCGTCGCGGCTGACCCGGGCGACGCGCGAATTGATGTAGCCGTCGCTGATATAGCCGTTGCCGGCGGAATCCCAGGCGATGTCGGTGACCTGGCGGAACATGCCGTCGATCGGGGGCAACGGCGGCTTGGGATGCTTCAGCGGTGCGGTGTCTTCGTCCGACGCCTCCTGCTTGCGGCCGAACACCATGACCACGCGGCCCGCCTGGTCGAATTTCACCACCTGGTCGGAGCCTTTGTCGGTGACCCAGATATTGTCCTCGGGGTCGATCTTGACGGTGTGCGCGAACGACCATGCGTACAGGTTGTGGCCGATCTCGCGCAGGAATTTTCCGTCCGGGGCGAATTCGAGCAATTGGGCGGCGGCGGCGCCGTAGGCCGGCCCGGTGGTGTTGCCGCGGGAGAATGCAAAGATGTGGCCCTTGGAGTTCACCGCCACGCCGGAGACCTCGCCAAGGTACATGTTCGGCGGCAGCTTGAGCAGATTGGGGACGGAGTCGAAAGCGATCTGCGGAACGGTTTGGGCCGCGGCGGATACCGCGATGGCCGCGACCATCGCCAGCGCGCCGAGTATTGTCTTTCGCATCCGGGCCTCCCTCGCTGCCCGGCATTGGGTGGTGTGGCCGTGGGCCTGTCAATGGCGAGGGCATGACAGGCGGGGGTTTGGCCAGCATAGTCGGGTTCGGATCAAGGGAGACAACGATGCGGCTCGTGGTGGCGTTGCTGTCCATCGCGTTGGTATCGGCGGCGGTCGCGCAGACCAAAGCTCCTGCGGGGCAGAGCGTTGCCGACGCGGCGACCTTCGGCGCCGTCGCCACGCTGGCGCCACTGTGCGGCTTGCGTGACGAGGCCTGGTCGTTCGACCTGCGCCGCGCGGCAATGCAGACTGGCACAGGCAGCGCCGCCACCGACGATGCCGGGCTGTCGCATGCTCCGGGCAACAATCAGGTCGCCGCAGCGCTTGGCTATGGCGATATGGAGGCGTTGGAAGATTTCGCGGCCGATACGCCGGCGGTAACCTGCGCATCGCTGCGGGACAATCCCGCGTTGGGCCGGGCCGATGCGGCGGTTGACGCGTTTCGCCGCCGGCGCGACGGCAGACCTGTCGGCTGAGTAATGCCAACCGCCCAAAGCATTGACGTGCGGCACGGCACCGCTCCCCGCGTCATGGCCGCGCTTGACCCGGCCATCTCTCGCGGCACCACGGCTGCATAGATGGCCGGGTCAAGCCCGGCCATGACGTGGGGAGCGCCGGTGCGAACAATCGAGAGTCAGTGGCAGCGCCGGTTGGTATAGCAATGCCACAATCCCCAGGGGGCCAGCCTGATGGCTGGCAGGACAACCCGCATGCGATGTGCGATGCTGCGTGCACCCGACCCGGAACATCCGACCCATGCGCCTGCGCCAGATCTGCCTCGTCGCACCTGAACTGGAACCCGCTGTTGCGGCGCTGACCGACGTCCTGGGCCTCGCCGTGTGCTTCCGGGATGACGCGGTGGCGAAGTATGGCCTGGTCAATGCGGTGCTGCCGGTCGGACAATGTTTCCTCGAAGTCGTCGCACCGACGCGACCCGACACGGCGGCCGGCCGCTACATGGCTCGCCGCGGCGGCGCCGGCGGCTACATGGTCATTATCGACGTTGCGGACATCGCGGCGGCCGAACGCCATGTCGGCATGCTTGGCGTCCGGGTTGCCAACCCGATCGCGCACGGCGACGCGTATCGCGGCTTGCAATTGCATCCCCGCGATACCGGTGGGGCGTTGCTGGAACTGAACTGGACGCGGGGCGGCGAATCGCTGTCCGGTCCCTATCATCCGGCCGGTCCCGACTGGCAGCGCACCGTGCGCAGCGACACCACGATTGCGCTGCGCGGCGCCGAGCTGCAATCCGACGATCCGGCGACGCTCGCCGCGCGTTGGGGACGCATCCTCGACCGCCCGCCGACCACTATGGCCTCGGGCGATCCTGTCATCGCGCTCGATCTGGGCACGCTGCGTTTCGTACCCGCCGGTGACGGCCGCGGCGAAGGTCTCGGTGGCATCGATCTCGCGGTGCGCGACCCGGCGGCAATTCGCGACGCCGCCAGCGCGCGTGGGTTTTCCGTTGGTCCAGACTGGGTTTTGCTGTGCGGCATCCGCATCCGCCTGATTGGCAAGGAGCAATCATGAAGTTGAAGGACATCGACCGGGTGAACCACCTGATAGCCGAACTCGGTGCGGTGAAGGAGCTTGTCTCCCTCGCCGAGCGCGCCGATGCCGGCGACATGAAGCTGTTCATCCAGGGCCCTGGCGAAGCGTCGATCGAAATGTCGGCCGAGGGCGCCGAATCGACACATTACCGTGGCTTTTCCGCAACGCGCGCCTTCCTTGATCAGCTCAAACGCCTGGCGTTGGAGGAGATCGCGGCGCGCCGCAAGGCGATCGTCAGCGAGCTCGCCGGGTTGGGCGTCGAGGCGGAGGAATAGCGCTGCGTCAAAAGGCGCGCGCGCCAAGGATGCCGCGCGGGCGCAGCGTCAGCACCAGCAGGATGGCGAGGAAACCCACCACCGTGCGGTAGTCGGGCGGCAGCACGAGCAATGACAGCTCCTCGGCGAGACCGACGGCGAGCGCGCCGACCACCGCGCCCGGAATACTGCCCAGACCGCCCACCACGGCGGCGGCAAAGATCGCGAGCAGGGCGCGGAAGCCGGTCAGCGGGTCGATCGAGGTGTCGAGGCCGAGCAACATGCCGCCCAGTCCGGCGAGGCCCATCGCGGTGAAGTTGACGATGTGGGCAATCAGGTTTGCGTCGATGCCCTTGATGGCGGCGAGTGTCGGGTTGTCGGCGACGGCACGCATCGCCTTGCCGATGCGGGTGAAGCGCAGGAAGGCGAACAGCGCCAGCACCGCAACGGCGGAGATCAGCAGGTCCTCGAGCTGCTGCGGTCCGACACGCAGCCCGGCGAAGCGCCAGTCGCGCTGGATCGGCAGGTCGTAGTCGCGCAGGCTGTTGCCGAAGATAAGCCGCACGACGTTTTCCAGCGCAATGGTCAAGGCGACCGAGGCGATGGTCGCGGTCACCAGGCCATTGCGACGCAGCGGACGCAGCACCAGCGCGTCGCTGGCCAGCCCGCACAGGCCCGCAACGAGGAACGCGACAGCGGCGGCTGGCACCAGCGGCAGGTGCAGGCTGACATTGGCGACGTAGCCGGCGAACGCGCCGATCGTCGCGTGCGACGCTACGGCGAAATTCGGAAACCGCAGGACGGCGTAGATCGCGGTGAAGCCGATCGCCGGCGCCGTCAGGATGGCGCCCGCCATCAGGCCGTTCAGGATGAGTTGCAGGGTGGCGGCGGTGTTCACGGCAGGTAAGTAAGACGCGTCGTTGCGGTTCGACCCCTCCCCCCAACCCCCTCCCTCAAGGGGAGGGGGAGGACGTACAGCACTCCCCCTCCCCTTGAGGGAGGGGGTTGGGGGGAGGGGGCGAACCGCACTAACCCACCTCGATGAACTTGAACTCCCCGTTCTCCACCCGGTTGTAGCGGAACTTGCAGTCGGTGATGTCGCCGATATCGGTGAAGCTGCATGGTCCGGAGGCGCCGCTGTACTTCACCTCCTTGCCCGCCTTGATCAGAGCCAGCCCGTCCACCGCGGTGTACACCGTCTGCCCGTCGCTGTTGGTGATGCGTCGCACGGTGTCGCGGATCGCCGTGCCGGTGGCCTGACCCGCCTTGGCGATCGTCAGCGCCACGATGCTGATCCAGTCGTTCGCCTGCGCCTCGTATGAATCCGGCGCCGCGATGCCCAGCCGCTTCACGCACGCTGCGTAAGCCGGCGAGTCCACGTCGGCGGAAGGCTGCACGGTGATCGCCCCCTGCGTCACCTCCTGCGGCAGTTGCTGCGCCGATTTTTCGGTCAGCGCGTAGGATTGGCAGAATTTCGCCCCGTCGTATCCGGCGCGGTACAGATCGCGCAGTACCACCGCGACATCCGGCGCATAGCCGTTCAAGTACAGGAAATCGGGCTTGGCGCTCAGCGCCTGATCCACCTCGGACCGATAGCTGGTCTTGTCCTTGTCGTAGACCAGAGAGCCGACCACGGCCACGCCCTTCGGCGTCAACGTGTCGGTGAGAAAGTGTCGCGTCGGCTCGGCGAACGGTGCCTGGATCGCCATGATGAACACGCGTTTCGCGCCGTGGCGAATGATGAACCCGGCGTGCTTCGTCGCCTGCAACTGGTTGTTCGGCTGGGTGCGAATCAGATAGCCCTGATGCGGCAGATGCGTGATGCTGTCGGCGCCGGATACCGTGGTGAGGAACGTCTTGCTCTCCCAGCACACCGGCGCCACCGCGGTGGTCACCGCGGATGCCCAGGTGCCCATGATCACCGGCACCTTGTCCACGTCGATCAGCTTGTGCGCGGCGCGCACCGCGGCTTCGGGATTGGTCTCGTCGTCCTCCACCACCAGGCGGATCTGCTGCCCCGCCACGCCGCCGGCGTGGTTGATCTCATCCGCCACCGCCTGCATCGCCTTCAGCATGCGCGGCCCGTCGAAACTGCCGGCGCCGGTCAACGGCGTGAGCACGCCGAGGTCCAAGGTGCCGGCCTGCGCGCGGACCATCCCCGGCGCGGCAAGCCCCGCGGCGGCCGTGGCGAGCATGTGACGGCGGGTCAGACGGATCATGCAAAGCCCCCCTTATGGTTGTTCGGTCGGGTGCGCGCCGAGGAAGATTCGCCTTATCTCCGGATCGGCCCGCAGCGTCGCCGCATCACCATCGCGGTTGTTGCGACCATCGACAAGGATCGTCGCCCGATGCGCGATCTCCAGCGCCTCGACCGCATTCTGCTCTACCATGGCGATGGCGACCCCCTCGCGATTGATCTCGCGTATCGTCGCAAACAACTGTTGCGCGGCGATCGGCGACAGGCCGGCGGAGGGTTCGTCGAGCAATAGCAGCACGGGCTGCACCATCAGCGCCATCGCCATGGCCAGCACCTGGCGCTGCCCGCCCGACAGCGTGCGCGCGGCGCGATGGCGCTTCTCTGCCAGCATCGGGAAGCGCGCGAACGCAGAGTCGATGCGAGTGGCGGTATGCGCGGGATCGATGTAGCCGCCCATCTCCAGATTTTCGCGCACCGACAGGGTGGGGAACACGTTGGCCTCCTGCGGCACGAACGCCACCCCGCGCCGGGCGATGTCGCGCGACGGCAGCCGGTGGATCGGCGCATCGCGCAGATGGATCGTGCCGCGCGCCGGATGCAGCATACCGGCAATGGTCTTCAGCAGCGTGGATTTGCCGGCGCCGTTCGGGCCGATGATGGCGACGATCTCGGCGTCGTTCACGGTGAGCGACACGCCTTTCAGGATTTCATCGCCCCGCCCGTAGCCGGCAACGATGTCGCGCGCGACGAGAAGGGTCATCGCGGGTCAAGCACTCCCCCTCCCCTTGAGGGAGGGGGTTGGGGGGAGGGGTGCGTACCGCTGGTGGCCAGCGGATGTGTGCACCCCTCCCCCCATCCTTCTCCCTCAAGGGGAGGGGGAGGATTCCGACGGTGTCTCACCTTTGCCGCCCCATATACGCCTCCTGCACGGCCGGGTCGTTCGCCACCTCGTCGAATGTGCCTTCGCGCAAATGCCGTCCCTCGGCCATGACAATCACCGGATCGCAGAGCGCGGCGATCGTGTCCAGGTGGTGTTCGATCAGCAGCACGGAAATGCCCTCGGCGCGCAGGTTGCGCAGGTGTTCGCCGATTTCGCGCGTCAGCGTGGGGTTCACGCCGGCTACCGGCTCATCCAGCAGCAGCAGGGTGGGTTCGGCCATCAGCGCGCGGCCGATCTCCAGCAGCTTCTTCTGACCGCCGGACAGTTCAGCGGCGCGCTGCCCCAGCACGCGCGTGAGGTTCAGGCGTTGCGCGATGCCATGGGCGCGCTCGCGCAATTCGGCTTCGCGGCGGCACGCGGCGTTGGTGCGAACCAGGGCGAGGAGGATGCGCTCGCCGGGCTGGCGTGTCCCGTAGAGCAACAGGTTCTCCAACACGGTGAGGCGCGCAAAGCCGCGGGCGATCTGGAAGCTGCGCACCAGGCCGGCGCCGGTGACGCGGTCCGGCCGCCAGCGCGTGATGGTCTTCCCGTTGAAGCGGATACTGCCGGAATCCGCCGGCACCAGGCCGGAGATGCAATTGAACAGCGTGGTTTTGCCGGCACCGTTGGGGCCGATCAGGCCGGTGATGCGGCCAGCCTGCACGCATAGATCAATCCCACGCAGCGCGTGCACGCCGTAATAGCTGCGGGTCAGGCCGTTGATCTCGAGCAATGCCATGCGGTGCCGTCGCCTCAGCGCTGTGTCGGCGCGGCGAGGACTCGACCGGCCTGCCGCATTCTCCCACGGATTGGCTTGTTTGGCGCGGCCGGACTATCGCCGGCGAAGGCACCCGGGCGGAAATCCGCAACCGCGGCGAGCGGCAGGCGCCGCTTTCAGGCTTCTTCCGGCGGTGCGCCGCGTCGGTGCAGCAACTCCGTGCCGCGCGCGAGCAATTGGTAGCCGGTGGCGAGGTTGCGGTAGGCTTCGGCGATCTCGGGATCGGTGGCGCGAGCGGCAAGTTCGGCGTATTTCTTCGCGATCGCAGCGTAGTCCGGCATCGGCTGCCACGCCTCCCCGTCGGTTGGTGACGGACGCGTCGCACCGATTGCGTATGGATGCACAATCAATTCTTCATGAAGACATCAGCGGCGATGAAGCAGCGTGCTTTCCCTGCCCGCTGGGTCGCCAGCCGGACGCATGACGGTCCCCGGGAATCGATGAGAGTCATATCCGGCGGGAAGTCTGGTGAGGTCCTTGCCTGCTTGGATGCGGACCATTGTTACGATACCGCGACAAGGACGCTCAGCCGCATGGCAAAAAGGCGGCCCCGGAACCGATGGCCCGGGGCCGAGGATCGTCTGGGTCGCCGGAACCGGGGAGGTTTCCGACGGCAGGAAACGTAATCCACCGATATCCCGCGTTGGTTTCACAAACGCACGAACTCAGCCTCGTCGGGCGAGAGAACCGTAACAACCGTGTGATGCCACGCCTGATGCGAGTGCCGGACCGCCTGATCCGTATCGCCAGGCGCCGCGGCCGAGAGCCCGCGTCCCTGGAATCCGCCGCGCAATCGCGCAGCGGATCGGTGGCGATGCCCGCCCGGGTCAGATGCTCGCAGCGAGCACGTAATAGACGGGCAACCGGGGAATTGGGCCCAGCAGCTTTGGATTGAGGTCCTCGCGCCGTTCCACAATTCCGAAGCCTGCCTCGAACAACATCGCCTGGGCATCGGCTCTGGAATAGATGTGGAACCTCGCCTTCCACGAGCCTTGACCTGCCATCCTCGCCAGGCTGCCAAAAGTGAACTTCAGTACCGCATCCGGAAAGCCCGCCAGGGAGACGGGATCGGGTTCGGCCACCAGCAATGTGGAGTGCGTGCCGCGAAGCCGGCGGCGGATCTCGCGCAACAGCCCAACCATCGTCGAGCGATCGCCGTACATCAGCACGCCGAACAGCATGGCGAAGTCAAACCCGGGATCGTTGGCTGGGATCTCCTTGATGTCCTTGTATTGGGCGTCCGGCGGCCCGGTCGGGTTGACGACCACGAGTTCGGTCCCCTCCGGCAGGTCCGCGTTCGCGCGGAACCCTTTGGCAGTCCCCCCGACATCCAGCACGCGTCGCGGTCGGCCGGATGCCGGTATCACGTAGTCCGTGACAATGCGATTGACGATGGTCCCATCGCTGGACGGGGATGGACCGTTGAAGACACTGCCGCCGCCGAACTCGCGTGCCATGCTCCGATGCCCCCTGAACGGCGCGCAGTGTCATCCCGCCGAGGCATTATCGCAACGAAAATCCGACCCGGCTCTGCCGTCGCGGGGGTTGCCACCGCAGACCCCCGGGAGGAGCGCGACGCCTTCAGCTCAGCGATTCATCCCCCGCACCGCGTCGCACACCGCCCGGGTCACCTCCACCGTCGTCGCCTTGCCTCCCAGATCCGGCGTCATGACCCCCGCCGCGCACACCTGCTCCACCGCGCGCATCAGCAGCGCCGCCGCCCCCGCCTCGCCGAGATGGTCCAGCATCATCGCCCCGGTCCAGAACGTCGCCACCGGGTTGGCGATGCCCTTGCCGGTAATGTCGAACGCGCTGCCATGGATCGGTTCGAACATCGATGGCGACCGCCGCTCCGGGTCGATATTGCCGGTCGGCGCGATGCCCAGCGATCCGGCCAGCGCCGCCGCCAGATCGGACAGGATGTCGGCGTGCAGGTTGGTCGCCACCACCGTGTCAATGGACTGCGGCTTGCGCACCATGCGCGTGGTCATCGCATCCACCAGCTCGCGCTCCCACGCCACGTCAGGGAAGTCGCGCGACACCAGCGCCGCCATCTCGTCCCAGAACACCATGCCGTGGCGCTGCGCGTTGGATTTCGTCACCACGGTCAGGTGCTTTGCCGGACGGCGGTCGGCCAACGCGAAGGCGTAGCGCATGATCCGCTCGACGCCACGGCGGGTGAAGATCGCCACCTCGGTTGCCACCTCCTCCGGAAAACCGCGATGCGTGCGCCCGCCCTGGCCGGCGTATTCGCCTTCGGAGTTCTCCCGCACGATCACCCAGTCCAGGTCGCCGGAACCGATGTCGCGCAGTGGGCTGGTGACGCCGGGCAGGATGCGCGTGGGGCGGACATTGGCGTATTGGTCGAGGCCCTGGCAGATCGGCAGCCGCAACCCCCACAGCGTGACATGGTCCGGGATGTTGGGGTCGCCGACCGCGCCGAAATAGATCGCGTCGGCGGTGCGCAGCCAGGCCAGCGCATCGGCCGGCATGAAGCGGCCGTGCTTGCGGTAGTAGTCGGAGCCCCAGTCGTAGTGGTCCACCTTCAGCGTGAAGCCGCCGTCGCGCGCGGCGACCGCGTCGAGCACTTCGAGGCCGGCGGCAATGACCTCGGGGCCGATGCCGTCGGCGGGGATGGCGGCGATACGGTGCTCGCGGGGCATGGCGCTGGTCCTTGGCTGGCTGGATGCGTGCGGTTCGTAGCGCCGGATGCCACCGGCGTCACGATCCGGCCGCGGCGATGGCGGCGATCTCCGCGTCCGCGAACCCGGCTTCGCGCAGCACCTCGCTTGTGTGCTGGCCGAGCGTCGGCCACAGCCGGCGCACCGCCGGCGGGCTGGCGGAGAAGCTCGGGGCGATTGCCGGCAGGGTGACGCGCCCCTCCACCGGGTGCTGCGCCTCCTGGAAGAAGCCGGTGTCGCGCAGGTAGTCGTCGTCGAACAGGTCGGCGAGGCTGTTCGCCTTGCCGCACGGAATGTCCGCCTCGGTGAGGATCGTCAGCCACGCGTCGGTGGTGCGTGCGCGCAGCCCGTCGGTCAGCACCGCCAGCACGGCATCGACGTTGATGGCGCGCGCGGCGATGCTGACGAAGCGCGGGTCGTCGATCAACTCCGGACGGCCCAAGGCGGAAAGCAGCCTGGCGTATTGCGCATCGCTGGAGGCGATCACGCTGATGAAGCCGTCCTTGGTCGGATAGGGCCGGCGATGCGGCGTCAACATGCGCGGATAGCCGACGCCGCGTTCGGCTTCGCCAAGCGTGGCCCACCACAAATGCTCGACCAGCAGAAACGACAGCGTGGTTTCCAGCATCGGGACGTGGACTTCCTGGCCCTGACCGGTGCGCTCGCGGTGGAACAGCGCCATGCCGATCATCGAACCCAGCATGTGGCCGGTCAGCTTGTCCACCAGCACTGTGGGTGCGTAACGCGGTGCGCCATCCGGCCCGGCATTCAGCGACGCCAGGCCGCTGAGTCCCTGGATCAGGTCGTCGAACGCCGGTGCGTCCTCGCGCGCGCTGCCCTTGCGAAATCCCGAGGCGCTGGCGTGGATCAGCCGCTTGTTGCGCGCGGCCAACGTCGCATAGTCCAGGCCGAGCCGCTTCGCCGCGCTCTGCCGCATGTTGTGCACGAACACGTCGGCGTTATCGATCAGCCGCAACAGCGCGTCCTTCGCCGCCGGCTGCTTCAGGTCCAGCACGACGCTGCGTTTGTTGCGGTTCAGGTTGGCGAAGTAGCTGGCCATACCTTCGGTGCGTGACGGTCCGATCCACCGCGTGTCGTCACCGCGCGGGCTTTCCACCTTGATCACGTCGGCGCCCAGGTCGCCCAGCATCTGCGTGGCATACGGCCCGAGCACGATGCTGGTGACGTCGATGACTCGAATGCCGGCGAGCGGTCCGGTGGCCGGTTTTTCGTCCGTATGCTGCATTGTCATCCCCTGAACGCGGCCTTCGTGCTGCCCGTCATTGCGAGGAGCGCGGCGACGAAGCAATCTCCTGGGGGAGATTGCTTCGTCGCCGCGCTCCTCGCAATGACAGGTCAACGTAACGCCGACGCCGCGGCTGTTTCCCACCGACCCGAATATGCTCTAGCGTCGTGCGTCATGGCCACCTTGATCCTTACCGGCGACGTCAATCTGATGAACGTCGACGACCCCGCGGTGCCGTTCGCGCGCGTGCGCGACGCGTTCCGTGATGCCGACCTGGTGTTCTCCAACCTGGAATGCTGCCTCTACCAGCCGCCGGGGGGGCACTCGTTCCACAACGAGGGTTTCTTCGCTGATCCGGCGATCGGGGGCGAGGCGCTGCGTATGGCGGGCATCGGCGCGGTGGGCATCGCCAACAACGTCAACTACGGCAAGGCCGCGATCCTCGCGTCCGTCGCGCGGCTCGACGCGATCGGCATGCCGCATACCGGCGCCGGGGCGAACCTTGCGGCGGCACGCGCGCCGGTATTGCTGCAACGCGGCGGGCTGCGGTTCGGCTGCCTGCAACGCAGCTCGGTGTACTGGCCGACCAACCACGAAGCCGGCCCGCATGATCCCGGCATTGCGGTGATCCGCGGCCACACCGCCTACCAGGTGCCGATGCACAAGATACGGCCGGAGATTCCGCCGATGAACCGGCCGGGCATACCTCCGGTTGTCGTCACCTGGGCTGATGCGGATTCCCTGCGCGCGTTCACCGAGGACGTCGCCGCGTTGCGCGCCAACGCCGATGTGGTGGTGGCGTCGTGCCATTGGGGCCTGGGCAAGGACGTGTTGGCCTATATGCGCGAGATTGCCCATGCGGCGATCGACGCCGGCGCCGCCATCGTGGTCGGGCACGGGCCGCATTACTCGCTGCCGGTGGAGGTGTATCGCGGCAAGCCAATCTTCTACGGTCTGGGCAGCTTCTCCTTCCACACCGGCCATGGCGGGCGGCAGCATGGCGACTGGATCGGCATGATGGCGCAGGCGCGGTTCGACGGCGCGCGACTGGCGGAGGTTGGTTTCCGCTTCGTCCGCCACAACGATCGCAACGAGACGGTGCCGTGCGCGCTGGCGCAAGAGCAGGTGGAATTTGAGGATATTCGGAAGCGGAGCGAGGCGTTCGGGACGCGGTTGAGCGCCAGCGGTGACGCTGTTCTGGTTGAACTCGGCTGACCTCGGACGTTGACCCCAGAGTACAGCGTGCGTGCTGGTATGGTGAGATCTGTCTTGCGGTCCCACCGGCCATCATGATCGACCGCGGTCTTGCGGGCACGTGCCGATGCTACCCGCGTTGGGTAGTGGGCCAGTTTGAATGTCGGGTCTCGATCCAAAGCGGACCCTCGACAGTGTGTCCCGACGCACGCTCCAAGCGGAGAATTCGACGTCGGCCTAACGCGTTGGCAAAGTCCCTGGTTTGGCGCAGGCAATCGCGCGTTATGGACTTTTTGCCCTACACACCAGGCGCCAAGGCTTCAATGATGCGGCAATCAGCAACCGTGTCATGCTTGCATTGGTCGACAAGTTGCCGCAGCTCGGTACGAAGGGTAGCTAGATCGGCAAGCTTGCGCTCAACGTCAATGAGGTGGTGCCGTGCAATCCGGTCAATCTCAGCGCAAGACTGGTCTCGGTCGTCAGAAAGCCGCAACAACTCCCGCACCTCATCCAGTGAGAATCCGAGGTCACGGCCACGCCGGACGAAGCTCAGCAGCTCAAGGTGATGCCGGGTATAGGCCCGGTAATTGCCGCCGGTGCGGGCCGGCGGCGGCAGTAGGCCGATCCGCTCATAGTAGCGGATGGTCTCAACCTTGGTGCGGGTCGCGCGCCCTAACTCGCCGATTCTGAGCATATCGGTTACCATGCCTTGACCCTGTAGCTGCTACAGGGTTTAGGTAGGCAGTCATCACCTTTTTGTCGAGGATGACCATGGCCTGCTGTCACGATGACCACTGCGCCGTCGCTCCGCCGGTGAACGGCTCGGGCTGGCGGCGAGCGCTGTGGATTGCTCTTGTCATCAATGGCGGGTTCTTCCTGGGCGAAATCATCGCCGGCGCTGCCGCCGGCTCTTCGGCCCTGCAAGCCGACGCGCTGGACTTTCTTGGCGACTCCGCGAACTACGCCATCAGCCTTGGGGTGGCTGGGATGGCGCTGACCTGGCGTTCCCGAGCGGCTCTCGCCAAAGGCGGCACACTGGTGATCTTAGCGCTGTGGGTACTCGGCAGCACGGCATGGCACGCTTTCCATGGGACGCTACCGGGCGCCGAAGTCATGGGCGTGGTCGGGTTCGCCGCCCTCGCCGCCAATGGTGGCGTGGCGCTCATGCTCTACGGCTTCCGCGGCGGCAACGCGAACATGCGTTCGGTGTGGATTTGCTCGCGCAATGACGCACTCGGCAATTTCGCCGTGCTGCTAGCGGCGATCGGGGTCTTTGGCACCGGCACCGGATGGCCGGATGTGATCGTGGCCGCCATCATGGGCGGGTTGGGGCTATCGGGCGGTTGGCAGATCATCAGTCAGGCGCGTCGTGAGCTGGGCACTGCCCCTGCTGTGCAGGTTGTGACGGCGAGATAATCCAAAGCCCATGCCGCACGACAATCACACGGATGTATGCCAGCTCAAAACTCTGCGTGAAGCCGCAATGAGAAAATCGACACTGGACCCCGGTCGGCATTGTATCCCGGATCGGCAATGAACTGGTAGTCGGGGGAAACCGTAAGCCATTCATTGACGTGGTAGGCGTAGTAGACCTCGAGCACCTTCTCTTGCTGGTAGTTCAGCCGGCCATCGCCGATCAGGATGCCGAGACCTCCAGCGGCAAAGTAGGCCCGGGCCGCGGGCGAAAGACCTTCCACCACGCCGCCCATGCCAACCGTGTCATTGGGGCGCCCCCAGGCGGTTCCCTTCAGCGACATACCGAGAGACAGGCTCGCATCGCAATCGGTCCAGCCGATTTTCTCAGTCTGTCCGGCATCCCAGGTGATCCGCGAGAACACGCCGAGGTTGTCGCTGATCGCCTGCTCTATGTTGATGATGAACCCATAGTTGGTGCGGACTTCCCGCGTCAGCGCGATATTCGGGTAGCCCGGCGACGTCAGCGGCAGGGCGACCGCTTCGGAATAGCTTCCGGCCGTGGCGCGGTTCGCCCACCCGAACAGGCGCAGTTTGCCGGGCTGCGAGAACACCGAGTATCGCAACTCGAGTTCACCCACATACTCGCCCCTGCTCGGAATGTGCATGTCGAAAGTATTGACATTGGATACGGTGGGAACCAGGAAGTAGCCGGTCCGGAACGCCCAGTACTGCTGGTTCAGTTCCGCGTAGGCACCCCACGTATAGCTCAGCTTGTCCATAGTCAGGTCATATGAACCACCGCCATAAATGTTCCAGTTCAGAAAATCAGTCCGCGGATCGTTGGCGTACTGATTCGTGTCAAAGAAATCGGTGACCGCGAACTTGCCGGCCGCAACGGTGATGCGCGAGATATCCTCGGTCTCGCCGATCTGGTTCGGGCCATCCTCAATCTTCTCCTGTGGGCCGCCGAGCCCGACGATCTGCTGGACATAAATGCGTGCTATGTTGACGCGCGGTATTGGGAAGTTCGACTTCTGCGCCTCGCCGTTGGGGAACGCGGCGACGCCGTAGGTGTTGCTGAGGCCGAAACCCTGCATCAGCTCGGGGTCGATGTAGATTTCCGTGCCATGCCACGGACGAAACCCGATGAACGCGGTCGAGCTGATGGTATCTTCGAACTGGCTGTTGCCGGTCAGGCTTTGCGCCCCTTCGTACGGCGAATGGAAGGGCGGATACCCTTGCCCGATAAAAGTGAACTGCCCGTGGATATTCCAGTTGTCGGGGTTGATCGGCCATTGCTCGCCTGACTGGGGCGTCGTCGTATCGGCGTCCGGCTGGCCGAACTGGTAGTCGAGCCCCACCCGCAGCGTGTGGATGTCGAACGCCGACTCGTATCGCGTGCCGGACAGGAAGGTCGCCGCGGCGTCGCCGAATTGCTCGTAGAGATATTCGATGCGCGCGGTCCATCGCGGGGCAAACGCCACCTCGGCGCCGATTCCGGCAGCCCAGCCCCTGCGGGAGCCCAGGACCTGTCCCTGATCATCGGCAAGGCCGGGCGTTTCGATAAAGCGCGCCTGTGACCAGGCGAAGCCGCCGGTCGCATAGATCAGCCAGTGGTCGAACGCATATCCGAAGCGGCCACGCACGGTGCCGACATCGTCGATCTTGTCGATAACGGAACTTTGCGTCGTCGTCCGCGTCGTCGCGACACCATCCTCCAGGAAATTGGGGAAGGACACGTCGGTTTCGGCCCCCAGGACAAACCCGGCGGGGAACATGTAGTCGTATCCGGCCTGGAAACCGCCGTACAGGCTGCCGAACCAATTACCCGAATTGGGCGCAGTGGAATCGAACAGTGTGCCAGTTAGCCGTCCGCGGCTATAGCCGAAATGACCGCCGATGTAGAACCCGGTCCAATCATAATCATGGTTCGTCCAGCTCTTCAGCGCACCCTGCTCGGCCTGCTCGGCCTGCTCCGGCATCACCGGTACGATCTGCGGTTGCGATGCTGGACCGGCCGGCTGAGCGTCGCATATCAGTGGCCAACACAGGAAGCCAACCGCCACAACGGCGGAAGATGTGTCGAATCCCTGGTGGATCCCGAAGCGGACTGCCGACCGGGGACGCCGGGCGACGGCCCGCGTCAGGGTCTGCAGCCTCGAACTGGCGGATTGCCTGCGGAATACCATCACTGCACCCTTCCTGCCGCTGTTGCCCGACCGCGGGCCGAACAAGCTTGGGGGGGGACATCAATCACCTGCCGCCAAGTGAGGCGCTGGACGATGGGAACGCTCCGTGGGGGCGCGTTGTCAGGCCTTGGTCGGCGGGTAGGGACGAGGCCGGAAGACTCGGCGTTGGCTGACTTAACCTGTGTCAGGCAGACCAGGAATGGGAACGCCAAAGGTCTGCAACAGCAGCACGGTGTTCAGTATCAGCACGATGGCGGTGCCCAGGATCGCCACTACATCGGTCAACCGACGGTTGGCGAATTGGCCCATGATGTCACGACGCCGGGTGAACAGCACCAACGCGATCATCGGCACCGGCAGAACCAGGCTGAGCACCACCTGGCTGATGACCAGTGCCATCGTGGCGTTCGTGCCGAGGCCGACGACAATGAAGGCAGGCACCATCGTCGCCAGCCGCCGGACCCAGATCGGGATGCGGAAGCCAACAAAGCCCTGCATGATCATCTGCCCGGCCATTGTGCCCACCACTGAACTCGATACGCCGGAGGCAATGAGGGATACCAGAAACACTCCGGCGGCGCCGATCCCCAGCAAGGGCGTCAGGGTGTGATACGCGGTCTGTATTTCGGCCACCTCGGGGTGGCCGGCATGGAAGGCACTGGAAGCCATCATCACCATGGCCATGTTGACCAGTCCGGCGACCGCCAGCGCTATGAGGACCTCGGTGTTGGAGAAGCGGAGCAGCCTGCGCCGCTCGCGGTCGTTGCGGGCCGGGGCGCGCCCTTGGGTCAGCCCGGAATGCAGGTAGACGGCGTGCGGCATCACAGTTGCGCCAATGATGCCGACCGAGATCGTCAGTGCCGCGGCGTCCGGCATCTGCGGCAGCACGGAATGCAGCGCCGCCGAGCCCCATGACACGGGCGCGATGAACATCTCGATCAGATAGCAAAGCCCGATAGTGGCAACCAAGCTGCCGATGATCACCTCCATCGGCCGGAACCCACGCTTCTCGACCAGCAATATCGCGTAGGTCACTATCGCCGTGATGATCATCCCGACCAGCAACGGCATCTGGAACAGGAGTGACAAACCGATCGCGCCGCCGAGGAACTCGGCAAGGTCGGTGGCCATGGCGGCCACCTCGCTGACAACCCACATCGCCAGGACGACCGGTCTGGGGAACTGCTCGCGGCACATCTCGGCAAGATTCCGTCCGGTGACGATTCCGAGCTTGGCCGACAGCGCCTGGAACAACATCGCGATCACGTTGGCCAGGAGGACCACCCAGAGCAGGACGTAGCCGTATCTTGCGCCAGCCTGGATGTTCGTCGCGAAGTTGCCTGGATCCATGTAGGCGATCGAGGCGATCACCGCCGGACCGGCGAACAGCAGTGAGGAGCGCAGCCCGATGCGGCGGCCGCCCAGAGCCTCGCGGATCGCCAGGGTTGTGCGGTCGGTCATGGCCTGCTTGGTCGCAATGTCGCTCATTCAGCCACTTTCCCCGTATGCCGATGCTGCATAGTGTAACCTTGGCTACATCTAGGTCAAGTGGCTTCGTTATGACGGCATGGGTACGAAGCGGCGGTTGTGGCTCTTGCGGACAAAAGTTAGACGCGGCTACATCAGGCGCGACAGCCGCCTTCCCGGTGGCCCGGGAGAATCGTGAGACCATGCTCGGAGCCCGCTCGCCCGCCGCTTCGACCCCAACCCTGCCCCCGGAGCGCAGGCAGGCGGCGCAGTTCCGCAAGATGCGCGCCGCCCATTCCGCCGCGCTCTGCGAGGACTACGCAGAGCTGATCGACGACTTGCTGCAAACATCGGGCGAGGCGCGGGTCACGGACATTGCGCGGCGCCTTGGGGTTTCGCATGCGACTGTCAACAAGAACATCAACAAGATGAAGCGCGAGGGACTGGCGACGGCCCGGCCCTATCGTGGCGTGTTTCTAACGGACGCGGGGAACGCGCTTGCGGCCCGGATTCGCGCGCGGCATCGCCTGGTTGTCGATTTGTTGCTGGCGGTGGGGGTTCCTCTCGAGGACGCAGAGCAGGACGCAGAAGGCATCGAGCACTATGTATCCAACGCTGCGTTAAGCGCGTTCGAGCAATTCCTCGGAATGCGGCGGAAGACCAAAGCAGCCAGAGGCCCCGCCCAAAAAAACCGACGACCCGGTATGAGCAATGCCTGAAATGGATCACGACAGATCTTGCCTGCTGCCTTGAACTCCCATGATGACGGGTGTCGCCGCGTGGAGGCCTAATTCGATTGCACGCGGCCCTCGTTCCTCGAAGCAGCCGCTCGAATGGCGCCGCGATCGCTTTGGCAATGAACTCTGCATCACCTGGGCCGCCCGTAGACGTCTTCTCTATATGCTCCCGGCGGTCCAATCAGGGGAAGGAACCGGCAATTTCGCAACTGGTGCCAAGCATATTGTCTGTGGCAAGATTCTTGAATCTCGCATCAAATGCCCGGGGCCGAACGTCCGCAATCCACCCAAAGCGGCCGTTCAAACTGACCCGCTACCGCCGGCTGGCGTGCGGCCTGTGGATCAGCACCGGAACGAACCACGGGTCCGTCCCGGTCGCCCCCGCCCGCCGCCGCTGCCCCGCCC
>Ga0181521_10002461_pt1 | contig 22418 bp, 22 predicted proteins | sample PEATcosm2014_Bin_32_FD_119764 | JGI IMG/M metagenome (GOLD analysis project Ga0181521, IMG submission 119764) | Peatland microbial communities from MTU Mesocosm Facility, Houghton, MI, USA - PEATcosm2014_Bin02_60_metaG | ecosystem: Environmental > Terrestrial > Soil > Wetlands > Peat | place...
ACTCACAGGCAGAACTGAACCGCGTCGCTCGTCAGCTCAACCGACGACCTCGCGAGACGCTCGGCTGGATGACACCATTGGAGAAAATGAGAGAGGTCGTTGCGACGACCCCCTGACGCCGCCTGGCACTCCGAGTCGGGCCCGATCGCCAGCAACCGCAACATCGAGCACTCAGAGGGACGCAAAGACTGCAGGTAGCATTGGCATCGATACGATTTCGGTATGGCAATGAGAGTGTCGGCCATCCGCACTACCCGAACAACCGTTGCCGGTCGGACATAGGACAACCCGGGAAGGTCTCATGATCAAGTGGATCGCCAGTCTCTTCATTCGCCCCGCATGATCAATTCGCCGAACCTTCGACCGGCTTTCGAAACCTACGATCCAGCGGTCGCGGACGCAATGGTGTCGACAGCCGTGGCCTTGACGGGGATCCCCGAATATCTCGACATTCGCGTCATCGATGTCGGACCCGGGACGATGACCGCTCAGCTTGAGGTTCGTCCCGAGCTACTGAATCCATTCGGTTCTGCTCACGGTGGCACGCTCGCAGCTCTCGTGGATCACGTTCTGGGTGCCGTGCTCTATCCACTCATTCCGCGCGGCGCGTGGGCGGCCACCACGGAGCTGAAGCTGAACTTCCTCGCCCCTATAAGAGAAGGCGTTCTGCAGGCTCGTGCAGAGATCATCTCGCTCACCAAACGCACCGCGGTCGTACGCATCGATGCCATGAACGGGGATCGTCTCGTTGGCGCTGCCCAAGGCACGGTGACCATCAGCGAACCGAGACCGACGTAGCATCCTGACCGCTGGGCGCGACGCTCGGACGTACCCCCCAAGGGTGGGCCCCCTGCTATCGACTCGCCGTCGTGGTGCCAAGCGGTTGATGACCCTTTGCGACTGGAAGAGGAGTCTCTGGCAGCTCGAACACGGTGAGCAGTCATTGCAGCCGGCGTGTTGTTGGCAGGGCTGCAACCTCCGTCATTGAGATACGCGCTCAGCGATCTCCATACCATGTGATGAAGGTGTTCAATGCTGCCGTGCACAACGTCTTATCGGCCTTCGGGACGGTGCACGTGTCGAGCCAGCTCCCGAACTGGTTGTTCGAGTAGTACGTCATTACCCCGTCGGCCGCGTACTGCCCACCCGAAGGGCTGCCGTCGCCTGACACTCCCGGTGGATCTTGGAAGGTCACGACCCCAGATGTGATTTGGTCCACCGTTTCGGTGACGGGACGGCTCTTCGGGCAAGCTCGTCCAAACTGACTCTGGAAGATGCTCGCCGCGGTCGCGAAGAGGGGGCAAGCCTGATCCACCTCACAACCCTCGCAACCCCCGGTCTGGGAGGCGACGATCGCCTCTGTCGGAGAATTGGGAGACAGTGTCCAACTGGTGCCAAGAGCGGATTGTGGGATGGATTCGCCCGGCGGGTAGGTCACGACCCCACCGCTGCCGTCGGCCCCGTATCCAGCGCTGCAGGTCCAGCCAGCGGGTGCTACTAGCTTCATGCGGCCTTGGCCGTCCGTGTAGAGCGCCAGCTCGGCGGCCAGCGCTCGTGGAACGGTTACTTCCATCGAGGTCGGCAATGGCGCAGTAGTTGGGGGCGGGGTCACCCCATACGTCGTGGGGCAAGCCACGACCTTGAGGCTCGCGGTGATCGACTTTGGCGTGGTAGTCGAAGGGATCGAGGTGGTCGATGTCGTCGAGGTTGGACGGATTGCCACCTTTGCTGTGCCACAGGCCGTGAGACCAAACGCGATCAACCCGCCGAGGATGGCTGGGCCGACGAGCTTTCTCAGACGTCTAAAACGTCCCTCACCAATCACGCGAACGCTCGTCGAGGACGCTAACGGCCGGCGCACCAGCGGCGGGGATCAGCAGTACCAACTGAAACTCCCACAGCCATCAGGGCCGATACCTTCCGAAGCAGTGGCGCCGTTGAGCGAGATCCACGTCAGCATGGAAAAAACCAGGCCCTGTGAGTTTGATCGCACCGGATCACTGAGAGTCACTGAGGTGGGGGAGGTCTGAAAAGTCCCCCCTGCGCAATCAGGTGTGCAGTCGTTCAAGTAGAGCGTGCCGTGTCCCTGGGCACTCGTAGCCGTCCACGACGACCACGTGATCTCGGAAAGGTATTGGTTGTTGTCCGCACATGAGATCGTTATCTCACTGGGTTCGAACATGGCCGGATAGTCCGCGGGGCAGCCAAACGAGTAGACGCGGGGTAAGGCCAGGGCGGCAGTCGGAGGAGCCTTTGTAGGCGATCCAGCCGACGGTGGTATCGGTCCGTATCCGCCTGGCGGGGTGCCGGTCCTCACCGGGCCTACCTGGGCGAAGCTGGACTTCGTTGGGTCGAAGCGGAACAGTCGCCAGGTGAAGGTCCCCGAGTTGCAAGTCGGCGTGCAGTTGTCATGTTCGGTGGTGACACGGGAAGAGGAATAGAAGACGGGGGAGGGTAGCGCGCCTCTTCCGTAGACCTGAAAGGGAACGATCTCCCACCTAGAGGTTCGTTTGGCGACCACGAACCCGTGGTAGCGGGTCGCCGCATAGACGTACACGGCGAACGCTGGTCGAATCGTGCCGAGGGCGAGGGTCTTGAACCACTCCAGCGAATTATTCGTGCTGGCAGCGTTCAGATGGAGGCCCAACGTGAGGGGGACTTTGGGAGCTCCGGGCGAGAGGCGCTGTTCGACCTTCCACCTTGGCGCGTAGTACTGGAGAATCTCGATTGTCACCGGAGCGGTCCCACTCGGCTCAACCAGCGCGACGTCGGTCAGCCGGTGGTTGACCTCCAGGATCGGAGAGGTCACCGACCCCAGATAGCTCTGGACGGCCTGCGCAAGCGCCTGGGCAGCAGTGTTGCTCGTCCCAGCACCGCCGGGGATATGGATCACCGACACGGTGTTTGATTCGTAGTTGGCGACGTAGACGGTGCTTGTGTTGGGATCCACCCCGACGCCCTCGAGATCGCTCCCCACAGTAACGGTGGCGGTGACGGTGTTGGTTGCCCCGTCGATCACCGACACGGTGTTTGAGCCGGCAGGGGCGATGTAGGCGGTGTCCGTCGAGGAATCCACCCCGACCTCACCGGGAAAGCCGCCCACGGTCACGGTGGCGGTGACGGTGTTGGTCACCCCGTCGATCACCGACACGGTGGCCGAACGCGAGTTGGCGACGTAGACGGTGTTGGTTATCGGATCCACCCCGACTCCGATGGGAGAGCCGCCCACGGTCACGGTGGCGGTGACGGTGTTGGTCACCCCGTTGATCACCGACACAGTGGCCGAGCGCGCGTTGGCGACGTAGACGGTGTCGGTGGCGAGATTCACCCCGACGCCCTCTGGATCGCTGTCGACGGTGATGGTGGCGGTGACGGCGTTGGTCGCCACGTTGATTACCGACACGGTGTTCGAGTCGGCGTTGGCGACGTAGACGGTGTCGGTCGAGGGGTCCACCCCGTCGCCAGCGGGGGCGCCGCCGACGGTCACGGTGACGGTGTTGGTTGCTCCGTCGATCGCCGACACGGTGTTTCCGCTGTAGTTGGTGACGTAGACGGTGTCGGTCGAGGGGTCCACGGCGACGCAAAAGGGATCGCTGCCCACCGGGACGGTGGTGGTGACCACGGCCGCATTGGCCGACAACAGCTGCTCGATGACTCCGTTGCCCAGCTGGGCACCGGGGGACGAAAACGACAGGGTTGACGCGTTGACGCCGCTGACAAGCAAGGCAACAAGACCGACCATCAGTGATGCCCCAACGAGCAACGCGAGTGTCATACCAATGGTCGCCAACCCCTTGGTGAACCTACGCACGGCTCTAACCACCTTGGTCTCGGCGCCTGCTCCCACGCTGAGCCGACGTTCCCGTCGGAGTCAGGGCCATTGGTCCTCTTATGGCGGAGGGGCAATGGCAGCAGGGTTGCACTGGATCGTCTGCCCGAGGACCGAGGTGGTCGTGAGCCGCGCCGCCCGATTCTGTCGTCCGATGGGGGTCCCGCAGTTCAGTAAATCGAAGGGAGCCGGCGCCCAGGGCGGCGTCCGGGCATCGCTGCTGTGGCGGTCATGGCCTCGCCGAGGCCCCGGCTGACGTCACCGGCGATGGGCGATCGAGACGTCCCCGTGGCGCTCGCGTGATTCCGGCTCGCTGCCGAACGGTTCAGGTCTGGACGGTCGGTGACAAGAAACCCCTTGCTGGTGAACACGGCGGGCCGTAGGTTGGGTCCTATGGCACAGATGGACGGACTCAAGCGGTATCTCGAAGCTGGACTCACGCTGACCAAGGTCACTCGCGAACGCGCTGAAAAGCTGGTACGCGATCTGATCCAGGAAGGACAGGTCGACAGTGCCCGGGCCCAGGAATGGGTGGAGGACCTCGTGTCGACGAGCCAGGAGCGATCCGAGGCCTTCATCTCCAACGTGCGCAGCGAGGTTCGCTCGCAGTTGGCGGCCGTCGGTGTCACGGACCTTGACGAGCTGGCTCGGCGGGTGGCCCGCATCCTCGAGCGAGCCCAGGCAGCAGGGCGAAAGGCGACCAAACGGCCTTCGAGACCAAGAGCTGCGGCCAAGAAGGCTCCGGCCAAGAAGGCTGCGGCCAAGAAGGCTCCGGCCAAGAAGGCTCCGGCCAAGAAGGCTCCGGCCAAGAAGGCTCCGGCCAAGAAGGCTCCGGCCAAGAAGGCTCCGGCCAAGAAGGTGGCCAAGAAGGTGGCCAAGAGGGCTCCGGCCAAGAAGGCTGGTGCCTGAGAACCAGGGTTTGTCGCCAGCTCGACGCGTAGCCGATGGCGGCGGCGTGTCCAAGTAAATCGAGTACCCCGAGCGCCAAGGGTCAAAGTGAGGAACGGGACGTCGTGGGGGTCTCGCGCGAGCCATCCTCACGACTCTTTGACTTCGCCGCGGTGGTGAGCTGATGGGCCTGGAGTTCCCCGGGGAGAGCTTCGGCCTCGCCGAACGTCAGGGCTGGCTTTCTGTCCGTGCGCCAGGACGCGCCGAGTTCGGGTCCTTCGACCCTGGATTTGGTCTCGGCCGAATCGAACACTGGGTGAATGGCGGACGCGCCCCACGGAGATTCGAGCGGCCGCGGAGCGACACTGGCGGCCGATCTCGGAGGAACCCACCTGCGTGCCGCACTCGTCGACGACGGCGGGGAGATTCTGCTTCATCGCAGCGTTGAGACGCCGCATGAGGGGTTGCTGCCGACGACGCTGGTTGAGCTTCTGATCACGGTGGTCGAGGCCGGCGAACGGCCCGTGAAGGCGACGGTGGTCGGCGTGCCCGGACCAGTCAACTATGACCTGGGAAAACTGGAGTGGGCACCCCATATCCCTGGAAGTTGGGTGACAGATCTCAGCGAAGAGTGGCTCGGTGAGCGTCTGGGCCGCGTCGTCACCGTCGCGAACGACGCCGATCTGGCGGCAGTCGGAGAGGCCTATTTCGGAGCCGGTCGTTCCTACCGTGACGTGGCTTACCTCACCGTGTCGACCGGCATCGGCGCGGGCGTCGTGCTGAACCGGCGTCTCGTCCACGGGCACCGTTCGATCGGCGAAATCGGCCACACCGTCATCGACAGGCTGGCCTGGCGGGATGGACGCCCGGCAACGCTCGAGTTGGTGGGCTCGGGGTCGAGCATCGCCCGGCTCTCGGAGGAAGCAGGGCTCGGTCCGCTCGACGGGCCTCACCTGGAAGAAGCAGTGGCTCAAGGAGGCGCGCAGGCGCGCCAGGTCTGGAACGGGTTGATCGAGGCCATCACGATCGGTGTCCTGAACCTGGCCCGGCTCTTCGGTCCACAGGCCATTGTCATTGGCGGAGGCCTCGGATCTCGGGAGCGACTCCTGCAGCCCGTCCGAGAGCTGCTCGCAGCCCGCGGAGGGATGGCCACATGCGGCCTCCTCCCCGCAGAACTGGGCGACGAAGCCGGTCTAGTCGGTGCACCGGCGTGGACACGTGCCTTCGGTCCTCGGAACGTACGAGAGGAAGGGACCCCGAGTGTCCCGTGAGCCTTAAGGAGCAGACATCAGCGCCGCGCGAGTCGACGAAGCGAGAGTCTCGCTTCTATGGCGCAGGCGGTCCGGTCTCGTCTTCCCGGCCCGCGTTCGCCCCGTCGAGCCAGTGGCGCAGTTGTTCGTAGACGTCCGGATGGTTGAGCAGGTGGAAATGGTGCAAGCCACCCATATGGCGACCCTTGTCGATTTCGAAAGGCAGGACGCGCCCAAGCCCACTGCCCGAAGCGCTGGAAAACCGAACGAGGAGGTCACCGAGCAGCAATCCCAAGGGGTGGTGGGCGTTCCGCGTGACGGTGACACCCACGAAGTAGTAGTTGGCGGTGGGGAGAAACGGGACCTCCCCGCAGCGGTTCTTGAGGAATTCGTCTGGGTCCTGGCCCCTCCAGTCGCTCTCGAGGCAAGAGCCAAACCGCAGGTCCTTGATCCCGGCGCTTCTCGACTTGAGGCTTGTGGCGAAAGGCCGGGTTTCGGGGAGGCGGTCAAGCGCCCATCCCACGACGTTGGCACCCTGCTCCACATGGGAGCCGAGGTGGGGCGTGGCCAGGCAGAAGACGTGGCGGACCAGGCCCGTCCAAGTGCTGTTGTTCTCCGCTGCTTGATGACACGCGCTTCGTACGACCAACCCACCCATCGAGTGTCCGATCAAAGCGATCTCCTCAACCGGACACGGCCAGCCGTTCACGACCTCGGTGAGCAGGGCCGCCAGGGTACGGCCGTTGTCTGAGACGTGCAGCCCGCTGTTGTATCGCAGGTAGAGGGGCGTGTACCCAAGATCGCGGTACAGCCTCAGGCCGTACGCGGTCTCCGTACCTTCCTCTGTCCGATCGGAGTCGAACCAGGACCGGTCGGTCTCGCACAGCCCGTGGGCGAACACGGCCAGTCGCGGCGTGGCATCCGGAAAGGCGGCCGCCAGCTCAGTTGGAGCCAGGCCGACCGCGCCTTCCCCGCGTGTGAAGGTCATGGGAAGTGCCAGCTCGTTACCCGTTCTCGCGAGCCTGTCGCCACGAACGCCATTGAGAATGCCGAGAGCGACGTTGCCAAACTTGGAGTCCGAGATCCGCGGTGGCTTCTCGCGGGTGGCAAGGACCACGCTTGAAGCGAGCGCGCGCGGAAGCACCTGGTGCGTTCCTTCGAGCACCTTGTAGATGCCGCCGGCAATCCCGTCGTGTGCCACGCGTACCGGCATCGCGACCGGCCCGAGAGCCCCGAAGACCCTCCTGGCGACCGCCTGGTGGACCCCCCGAACCGTGGCCACGTTTCGGGCCAGTGCCTCCCCGGTGACTTGTCCTAGTCCCCCGATTTCGCCTTGATCCATGTCCGGCCCCCCCAGACAGTCATTCGCTCCGTCCGGGTGGGGCGCGTCGCGAAAGGCACGCCCGGCCGGTACGGTGCTTACTGTAGCAAGCGCGTCATGGGCACGGCGGATGGTCTGAGTTTGCTGGAGTTTGCGCGAGGCAGGGTGACCGGCGAGCAGACGCCATCGGTCAATCGCCCAGCTCCGGATGCCAAACGCTGCTTCGACTCCTTCGCCCGGGGGACGGCGGCGCCGCCGAGACGCGACCGGGATCTACCCGGATTGGCTTTGGATTCAGGACGTTCGGCACTGGTCGGGCCGATCGGCACGGTCTTTGATGGTCCTGAAGGGCATCTAGACGTCGGCCCGTTGGATGGTGAGGTGGCTCGATGACCAGTTCCACAATGCCGAGATTGGCATCCGAAATTTCTGTCTCCCTGCTGGGCGCCGGCTCGTGCCTGCCGGATCACCGTGTCTCCAACGAGGAGATTCTCGAATACCTCCGGCCTGTCCGTCCCGACGGCAGGCCCCTCGAACCCGATTGGGTCGTCCAGCACCTCGGTATTCATGAGCGGCGGTTGGACTACGACTTCAGCGAGCACGGCAAGCGTTGCCGAACGGATGGGGGCCTCTACGACGGTGATCTGGCGCTGCGAGCGGGGCGTGCTGCCCTCGCCGACGCCGGGGTCGACGCCGCCGAAGTCGACCTCATGGTCCATGTGACGACTACTCCGGACTTGATCGCCTGCCAGGACCACTTTCGGTTCCTCATGAGCGAGCTGGGTTTGCGCCAGGACGTCGACCTCGTCCACCACAATCTCGGATGCGCTGGGTTGGCGTCCGGATTTCGCACGGCGGCGTGCTCGCTCATTTCGACGGCACCCACCACCGCACTCGTGGTGGCCAGCAACTGTCCGTCGGGTTACTTCGGCCCCGAGGTCCACGACTACTACTACAAGCATCAGAGTGGCCTCGGGTGGTTGGCACCGCTCATGTTCGCCGACGGTGCGGGAGCTTCCGTCTGGCGCTCTACGCCGCGTGACGTGAGCAACGCCCCCACCGGCCTGCTCTCGGTGCGCTACGAGACCAATCCTGACACCGAGCTAGTCACCTATCCCGGGGGCGGCTGCCTGCATCACACCAACGCCCGAAACCTGGCCGATCACGTGTTCTTGATGAACGGCGCCAAGGTGGCCGAGGTCTTCCCACCCTTGATGGCTCGCAACTTCCAGATGCTGCAAGAGGATTGGCCAAGCACGGTCAAGCCGTTCACGGGAGCCGACTTCGACATCGACGCGGTAGACCGGTGGTATCTGCACCAGGCCAATGGCGTGGTGGTCCGTCAGGCGATCGAGGCGCTCGGGCTGCCTCCCGAGCGGGTACCAATCAGCGTCGATCACTACGGCAATACTTCGGCGGCGAGCACCCTCATCCTCTTGGACGAGGACCGTCGAGCCGGCCGGGTCAAGGACGGTGACCTCGTCGTCTTCTTGTGGATCGGTGCGGGGAATGGTGCCATGAACGGGTACGCGGTGGTCGCGTTGTGACCCGGCGGCCCGGTGACCAGCGGCTTCAACCGAGACCAGGATTCAGATTCCCCCGACGATGGCGTGAGCGGGACATGACCAGCGACGCGGCTAAGAACAGGGTTTCCAAATCGATCGCGAGCGGACAAGACAGGATGAAACCATGAGCGCCGTTGCAGTGGAGTTCGACCAATCCTTCATGTACAACGGCCACCGGCTGGTCTTCGACATTTACGGCTCGTCCGATGCGCCGCTCGTCGTGTACATGCACGGCCTACTTCTGGACGCGGAGCTCAATCGGGGCATCGCCCACGCCTTGGCCGAGCGAGGCTACAAGGTGGCGTTGTTGGATCTGCTGGGGCACGGTCGCAGCGACAAGCCGATGCACGCGTCGGAGTACCGCATCGACAGCTACGCGGACCAGGTCGTCGCGCTGCTGGACCACCTGGGAGTCGAGAAGGCCGTGCTCGGAGGGATCTCGCTTGGTGCCAACGTCAGCCTGTTCGCAGCGACCCGCTACCCGGAGCGGACCCGGGCCCTGGTGCTCGAGATGCCGGTCCTGGAACGGGCCGTTCCGGCATCGGCCCTCGTGTTCGGGTCCATGGTCCTCGCGGCCCATTACGGGCGCCGGGTCATGAACCTCACCTCGGGCCTGGTGGGCCGCATCCCTCGGACCAGATATGGGCCGCTCAACAGCGTCATGAACGCGGCCTCGCTCTCACCCGACGTCATGGCGGCCGTCCTCCATGGCGTGCTGGTCGGGCCGGTCGCCCCCACTCAGGAGCAGCGCCGTGCGATCCAGGCGCCGACGCTCGTGCTCGCGCACCGCAATGACTTCATCCACCCGTTCGATGACGCGGTCGGCCTGGTGAAGCGCATGCCGAACGGTGTGCTCGTCCGCGCCCGATCGCCACTCGAGCTCAGGCTCCGGCCGACGCGACTCACCGCAGAGATCGTGGAGTTTCTCGATAGCCTCGAGCCGGCCCCCGCGTCCCAGCGGTCTCGAAGTATTGCCTGAACCCGGTCCGGCGCCGCCCGGTCCCCGGCGCAGCGTCCTCGGGTTCCTGTCGTAGGCCCTGTCTCTGCGCTGCGTAGTGAGGGTACGGTGGCGGCGTTGCTTCCGAGCGAGGTGTGCACAGTGACCACATACGGACCCGACATTTATACCGAAGCCGACGGCGACCCAGACACCCTGGCGAATCTTGGGCCCCTTCGCCCGATGGCCGGCATCTGGGAGGGGACCAAGGGCTCCGACCTGCACCCCATCGCCGATGGGGGCGAGCAGAACACGTTCGTTGAGCACTACGAGGTGCATCCAATCGATCGACAGACAAACGGACCCCAGCTGTTCTACGGCCTGAGGTATCACGTCCACATCACCAAACCCGGAGAGGTTGAGACCTTTCATGATCAGGTGGGCTATTGGCTATGGGAGCCCGCGGCTCGAGCGGTGACCCTTACCTTGGGCATCCCTCGCGCCCAAGTGCTTCTGGCGTCAGGCCCCGCCGAGCCCGACGCCACCGACTTCTCGCTCACCGCGACCGTCGGCTCCGAGGTCCAAGGGATCTTGTCTAACCCGTTCCTCGACCAGGCCTTCCGCACCCTCAGCTACCGGATCCATGTCACGGTGAACGACGACGGGACCTGGTCGTACGAGGAGGAGGGCCGGCTGCAAATCCCCGGCCGCGACGAGATCTTCAGCCACATCGACCGCAACACCTTGACAAAGATTGGTCCGCCCGAACTCAACCCCCTGGCCCGCGCCGCCGGGCAGTCGGGCACGTAGATCGCACCGAGGGCGACCTCGCCGTCGAATCGTTGCGAACGAAGCCCGCACAGACGCACGTTCTTGATTGCACGGCCCGTTCGTGAACGTGACGGAGCAGGCCATCCGTGCCCCGGCGAACCGGTCAGTCGCGGACACGCAAGGACTGGTCTGGCGGGACTTTCTCGGTCCGGCCTCGGCCGGACTGGAGGGCCAGCCAGATGAGTGGGACTTGCAGGGGGAATCGGACCCAGTCGAGGACCTGGGTCGTCAGGTCGTGGCCTTGCTGGGCGGTTATGGCGTCCTGCAGGTTGGCCGGCCAGATGATCATGAGCAGCACGGCGGCGGCGATCCCCGCCCAGCGATCCCGTCGCCACAACCCGACCGCGCAGACGAGCTCGACAACCCCGCTCGCGTAGACCAACTCGGTGGGTAAAGGCAAGAAGTGGGGGACGATCGGGGTGAAGGTGGCCGGGTGGGCTAGGTGGATCACCCCGCTGACCGTGAAGGCGGCTGCGACGATCCAGCAGAGGTAGGGGCGAGAACGAGCCAACTGCCGACGACCGTTGCTGGCGGTTGGCACCGGCTCACCTTACGACCGCCGTCGGGAAGGCAAGGTCCGTACCAAAGGAAAGGACCCACAGGTACGTCGTGAAGAGGACCCGTGACTGACGAGGACCGCTCCATGGGGCCGGAGTCGGCTGCCAATGTGTCGCTCCGCACCATCGCTCGGGAGTGGTTGCGACTCGGTTGCATAGGCTTCGGAGGACCACCGACTCACGTTTCGCTACTCCGTCGCCTGTGCGTCGAGGAGCGACAGTGGATCGACGCACAGGAATTCGAGGACGCAATCGCGACCACGAACCTCCTCCCCGGTCCGGCCTCCACGCAGCTGGCCATTTATTGCGCCTGGGCATTGCGGGGGCCGGTAGGGGCGATCTTAGGAGGGCTCTGCTTCATCGTCCCAGGCCTCGCGCTGATCCTGGCTCTCTCCGCTGTGTTCCTGGCGAACCACCCACCGGAGTGGGTGTTGGGGGCGGCTGCGGGTGCGGGTGCGGCAGTGCCCGCCGTCGCGATCCGCGCCGCCTCGGGATTGGTCCCCCCGAGCTGGAGGCGGGTCGGATCGCGGCGCGCTCAGCGGGTTCGTTGGACGTCGTACGCGGTCTTGGGCGTCGTGGTGGCCGCGACGATGGGTCCATATCTGGTGCTCGCTCTTCTCGCCTGCGGCCTCATCGAGATCGTCGTTCGTCGCGGGGGCTTGTCAACGTCACGGAGCTCGGCTCCGGGCGTGATTCCCGCTGTCCTACTGCACGGGGCCGCGCTCGGTGGCTTCGCAGCATTGGCTTGGGTGGCGCTCAAGGTCGGTGCCCTTTCGTACGGTGGCGGGTTCGTCATCGTCCCTCTTATGCAGCACGATGCTGTGACCACCTACCACTGGATGACGGGCGCTCAGTTCCTCAACGCGGTGGCACTCGGCCAGGTCACTCCGGGCCCGGTCGTCCAGACCATCGCTGTCGTCGGTTACGCCGCCGGAGGGGTCGGAGGTGGCCTCCTGGCGTCGGCGATCGCGTTCGCACCGTCATTCGCGTTCATCCTCGCCGGCGGTCGGCACTTCGACCAGATCCGGGCGAACAGCGCCGCCGAATCGTTCTTCACCGGGGCGGGGCCGGCCGTTATCGGCGCGATCGCCGGATCGGCTATCCCCCTCGGCCTGTCCTTCCAACACTTGTGGCAGATCCCCATGCTCGCGGGAGCGTTGATCTGGCTGTTTGTTTTCCGGCGCGGCGTAGTCAGCGCGCTCCTCGTGGCGGGAGTAGCCGGAGTCGCCTTGGCGCTCGCCGGGGTGCCTGCGTAACCCGGTTGACGGTGAAGGGAAGACGGCGACCGCAATCGCAGTCGGCCGGGTGGTCAGCCTCCGAGCGCCGTTCGAAGGGCGGCGAGACGAGTGGGCTCCACCCGCCACCACATCCACCGCCCACGCTTCTCCCCGACAATGAGACCGGCCTCGGCCAGGACCTTGGTGTGGTGCGAGACGGTCGGCTGGCTCTTCGCCAAAGGGGCCTCCAGATCGCACGAGCAGATCCTGGCTTGGGAGGCCACCAGCGAGAACAGCCGAAGGCGGACCGGGTCCGCTAAGGCTCCGAGCACCCGAGCCAGATCGACAGCCTCGTTCTCAGCGAGCGGCGCGTCGACGATCGAAGCGCAGCACAACCCACCTTCGAACTCGAGCGGGATCAAGCACTCGAGGCGAATGCCGTCGAAAACTCACAAGCCAACGGAGCCGTGGCCGCTACCTACCGCTTGGTGAGATTTGATTGGGGCGAGGCTTGCCGGATCGAAAGCTCGCCGCATACTGCCAAGCCATGCCTCGCCTGCCGATGAAGGAGAACTGGTGACGTAAGAGGAGGTCGCGCAGCGACCGCAAGGAGATGAAGTCGCTGTCCCGCCTTGTCTCGGCGATCGTCACGGTTCCCCCCGGCCGAAGGACTCGTCCGATCTCCTCGATGCATGCGTCCCGGTCCGGGACTTCGCCAAGCACCGTCGCCAGAAGCACGGCGTCGAACTGCCCGGTGTGGATGGGTAACGCGCACGCGTCAGCCTGTGCGAGGGCGACGTTCTCAGCCTGGCCGAGGCGGGCCCGAGCGAAGACGAGCATTTCGGCCTGAAGATCGACGAGAACGAGTTGGCCATTGGGCATCGCGGCCGCGATTGATGGGCTGAAGAAACCCGGTCCACTGCCGACCTCGAGCACCCGTGCACCAGCGGTGAGGCCCATCGCAGCCACGGTCCGCCCGGGCGACTGGACGAGCCGCCGTACCGGGTTCAGCAGGGACTTGGCCTTGTCGGCCGGGAACACCTTGCCTCGTCCGAGGCCAAAGTCCCGGTCCTGTGGTGTGACCCCCACAGCAACCTCCTGCGTCCTCGACTGTGCCTGGTCAGTCTGCCAGGCCCCCGGCGGGAGAGCCGTGGTGAGCCGATTCCGGTGAGACGTCTCCTCGGGCCAATCCCGGTCGTTCGACGGGTTGAGTGTGGTCTCTGACCGGCCTTCGGCGACTCGCCGGGCGTGTCGGCTTCGGGCCCGACTCCCGATGGAGCCCGACTCCCGATGGAGCTAGCGAAACTGCTCCGTCCAGCTGGTGCCATCCCAGTAGCGCAGCTGACCGGGCGGACCCCCCGGCGAAGGAAACCAGCCGGCCGGTGGGTGCCGCGGCGGTGCCGCGGACGGGGGGGGGGCCGCGGTTGCATTGGTCGGGCCGGTCCCTCCTTGGATGAACTGTCCGAATGACGGGATCGGCGCGTGTTCGAAGGCGGTATCGGTTGGCATCGCGTGTCCCGACGCTGTGGGCCCCGAGCTCGGGTCATCGAAAGCAGGCCCGCCGCCGTATCCGCCCGGACGGCCATAGCCCCCTCGGCCGGTCGCCTGGGCCCTGAGCATCTCCACCTCGCGTGTGACCGGCCAGGTGGAGAACGCGAACACGAGAATGAAAACGGATCCGACGATCGGGACGAAGCAGATCAGAACCCACCAGCCTGAGTAACCGGCCTTGCTGACGATCTTCACGGCCGCAACGATGCCGAGCACTGCGATGGCAACGTAAATGAAAAGCAAGGCGCCAAGACTGGCGAAGAACCCGGTGGAAACACCGTTGCAGACCGTCTGCCCTGTCGAAACGGGTACACAGACGAGTGCGGCGTGGACCGTGCTGAAGGAGGGCAAGTTCCCCAGGATTCCGTTCACGGCTGACTCCGATCGTGATGTGTGAACTGCCCAGTCAGCGCCGACCGTTCCGCAGGCTGTCGTCCCATTTTCTATAGCAACCGATGGCGAAGCAGTCGGATACCGGCGGTCGGTGTCCCTTTGACGTCCGCCGCCCTACGGAGCGGGTCCACCAGTCGATGGGTGCTCTGGACCCAGGTCATGTGCACCGGCGCCTTCGAGACGCACGTGCCCATTGGGCAACACCGTTCGAGCTCTACTGCGACAACGTGAGTTCGTGTGCCTTGTAGTAGTTGATGACGGCCTTTGGCAACGTATATGCGGGCTGGTCGTGATTGCTCGGGGTCGCCCCGTTGGCGTTGATGAGCGTTCCTTCATACTCGGTGGTGTCATTGGTGCATCCGAGGCCGAGTGTGTTGTAGCTGTAACTCCAGTTCGGCACCGCCCCGAGCATGTTCAGGTTGGTGGTGTGCTCCATAGCGCTCGTGATCGTCTGGGCGTTGATCGGGCCCGACTTCATGGACTTGAGGATCTGGGTGCCGCCGTAGGCATCGATCCAGGTCATGAACGAGACCTCGACGTATTTGTCAGCCGGGTTGACCTTGGCGATCTCTTTGTCAAAGAGCTTGACCGCCGGGATGCTGTTGTCGGTTGGAAAGGCCGTGTAGCCGCTGACGATCGTCCCCTTGCCACCGAGGCTGATGAGCGCCGTGTCAACCGAAGGGCCAGCCTGGAGGATGTAGCCGGGACCGCCCAGCTTGATGGAGGGTTTGGCCCCGAGGACAGCGGAGAACAGCGCATCGAGGGCTGGGCCGCCCACCCCGCCGATAAACCCGCCTTCGCCTGCCGATACGGCCTGCTCGCCGATCGGGGCGAAGTCCGAGGTGGTGGGCGAGGCCTCGAGCCAGGTGTGGACGGTCGCACCATCGCTCTTGGCTTGGAGGTCGGTCGCTCCTTCCAAGATGTTCTCACCGGAGACGCCCGCCGGCAGGGTGGCCGAGAGGGACTTGATTCCGGCCTTGGCCATGTAGTGGACGAGCGCGGGGTAGTCCACGTAAGGCCCGGGCAAGAAGCAGGCCGTGGTCTTGGAGAACTCTGCTTGGGGGGTGGACGGGTCCGAGCCGATGATCGGGATCCCCTGCTTCTCGAGCAGCGGGGTGGTCACGTTGTCCACCAGGCTCACCGACGGAATCGCTGCGACCACCCCTTCAGACTTGGCGTTGGCCACACAGGCGGAGGCGGCGGCGGCCGAGAATGCCGTGTCACAGGTGATGAGGTTGATCTTGCGGCCCTGGACGCCTCCTGAAGCGTTGAACGCGTCGACCGCTGCGACCACCCCATCTTGGAACTGGCGGGTTGGGACCGGCGCCAGACCGGTGGTGTCGCCGTACGTGAGGATGGTGACGGGGGGACGACCCGCTGCCGCCGCCGAACCTCCGGTGTTGACGACGGTCGTCACCGAGAGGAGCAAGACGGCGGCCCCCCACAGCAAGGCGTTTCGGACCCCGTACATCTGCTCCCCTCGGTCAGGTTGAAGAGGTGGTGGAGGTCGCTTCAGGGGTCCGACCATTCCTCGTGAAGCGGCTCCTTTGACGATCAACGGCTCCGGCGATTTCACGCTGGGGGTCGATGATCTGCTGGCGGGTCTGCCTGCTACCAGCTCGGGCCCAAATGCGTTTGATGTGAGAACAATACCGGCGGGCCTGTCGAACTAGTGGACACCAAGAGATAGCCATAACGAAAGGCCATAAGATAGCTTCAGTGGACACATGAGGTGTGACCCATGCACGGTCCCCCTGGCCAGTCCAAGGGGCCTGCACCATCGCCACATTGGCAATTAGTCGACACCTGCCGGTGCAGTGGTCTGGATTGCTGATCTCGGTACGACATCCGTTGGCCATTGGCGAGCGCCAGGTCAATCTTGATTGGCCGGCCTCCTGGCCGCACCACGCCGATCGGGCAGCATTTACGCTGGCAAAAGTCAGCTACGACGTGGCTTGTTGACATCCGGTCCTGAGCTCAACTTGCACGGGTGAAGACGACCTCGGGGGGTGTTCCTTGCCGATCAATCAGTCCGATGATCCGAGTGGCACGTGTTCTCCGAGCACTTTCTCAAATGCGTCGGGATCGTCGGGGGTCAGAACGGGGATGACGTGTCGGCCAAGGTTGACGGCGAACCCGACAGACTTTTTGGGACGGCGCGGATCGAGGTTCGCCCAATGTTTGAAGTCTCCCGAGCCCCAGATGCGGCCCTTGCCTCCCAGTACCGTGAGAGTGAACCGGTCCAAGGAGCGGATCGAGGGATACGGGATCCGCTTGGTGCCCCAGGGGAAGTAGTACCCGCGGACCCGCACCTCGGTGTCTGTGCACTCGATCCATCGGTCTTGGTAATCACTCATCAGCCCATTCGATCACAGGCGCAGTGGTTTCGGAGGGCATGGGGCGAGGCCGATGCTCCATCCGAGGACACCGTACGGCGCGACCCTTTTGCCAACATGAGGGGCGAACGGGTCACGGCGGTGAATCGGTGTCGTTACTCGGAGTCGGGTCTGTCTGGGTCGACTGCGGTCAGCGAACCACCGAGTCGTCACGGAGCATGTCGACGTCGAGGTGCCGGGGTGGCGTTCCGGCAGACCCACCCGCCACCCTTGTGCCACCGGAGCGGTGCCAGGACACCTCCATACGAGCACCGCCCAAGGCGGCGTCGCCGACACGCCATCGACCTGCGGTCGCTTGAACGACGGAATCTGCGATCGCGAGGCCAAGACCGGCTCCGGTTCCCTCGTCCGTTGCTCGGTGAAAACGGTCGAAGAGTTTGGCTCGCTCCTCAGGCGGGATCCCGGGCCCGCTGTCCTCGACGGCCAAGCTGACCCTGTTGGCGTCAGCGGCCACGGTTATCAGCACCTTGCCGTCTCTCCCGGCGTAGCGGCACGCGTTATCCACCAGCACCGCAACGAGTCGATCGACCCACTCGGGGGCGGCGTTGATCCACGGCTGCCCGCCGCCGGGCTGGCGCACGGCTAAGTCAATGCCACCCCGCTGGGCGACGGCGCCAAATCGATCGGCACACGCGAAGGCAACTGCGAACACGTCGACGGGCTCTGCGCCAGGAGGCGGAGGCTCTGCATCGAATCGGGACAGCCACAAAAGGTCCTCGACGATGTTTTGCAGCCGCAAGCTCTCCTGTCCGACCCTTTTGAGGGTGTCGCGATATTCGCTCTCGTTTCGACGGGATTGCAGGGACAGGCTCACTTCAGCCTCAATGACACTCAATGGGGTTCGCAGCTCGTGGGAGGCATCTGCGGTGAACTCAAGTTGTCGGCGGCGAGCCTCCTCTACCGGGCCGGATGCCTTGAGTCCGATGAGCAATGTCCCGAAGAACATGGCGATGAGGAGCAGTGGCCCGGCAATTACTTCAACTGCGGCCAAGACCGACTTTACGTGGGCGGTCTCTTGCAAGCTCTGTCCGACGATCGACAAGTGACGGTCCACTAGGCGAGACTCCAGGCGGAAAGAGGTCTTCCCGAGTTGCACCGTGACGGGATGGCCGTGCGGTACCGCTGCGGCTGGCAGTGACGGCGCCCCGGGTGTGAGTGCAACCGGTTGTCCGGCTGCCTGGATTTGCCACAAGTACACAGATGCGTCATCCACGTCATTGGCGTTGTCCAAGTTGTTCGTGGCTCCGATTGTGGCGGGTTGGCGGGCGACATCATCCAGTCGAGCAGTCAACCGGCTGTCGACCTGGGCCACGAGGCGATGGCTGACAACTACGTCGAACACGAGGACGACGCCTACGTAGGCCGACCCAACCAGCAGGCTTGCAACGATGGCGACCCGGATCGCGTGGCCCAAGTATTGGCCGCGGTTTCGGCTAGTCGTCATACGGCGACGATTCTGTAGCCGGTCGCCCGGATCGTTTCGATCTTCGCGCCGCTCGATGCGAGTTTCGCTCGAAGGCGCGTCAAATGCACGTCGATGGTGTTGGACCCGAGGGCATCGGCCTCCTCATCCCATACCGCCAATGCGATTGACCGGCGCCGGACGACAGCGGGCGATCGCCGCATCAGGATCTCCAAGATCGACAATTCGGTAGCCGTCAGGTGGGGCCGTGACGAACCGAAGCTCACTTCACGGCTGTTGGTATCCAGGTGCAGGTCACCAACGGAGATCACGAGCCCTTTCAGGACCGGCTCCCGGCGCTGCAGTGCTCTCACACGTGCCAGGAGCTCGCCGAAGTCGAACGGCTTGACCAGGTAGTCGTCGGCCCCTTCGTCAAGCCCGGCCACCCGATCGCTGGCCGCGTCCCGAGCGGTGAGCATCAAGATTGGTAGGGCCGACCCGCTCTGACGAAGTCGGCGAATGACATCGAGGCCCGACAGCGCCGGCATTCGCCAGTCGAGAATGGCCACGTCGTAGTCATAGGTGCGCAAGTAATTCAGCGCCTGTTCTCCGTTGGAGGTGGCGTCCACTGCGTAGCCGTTCTCTCGAAGACCTCTTTCGAGGACCGAGCGCAAACCCTCATCGTCCTCGGCGACGAGCACTCTCACGGCTGCCTGTCTACACGGCCAACGTGACGAGCACATGACGGTTCGAGAGCCGCCTTGTGCCTGGTGTCCGTCGGAGGAACCTCCAGTTGGGAGCCCGTAACGAAGGTCGTCACGCACTATCGGGGCTCCTTCATGAACTGGACAGGAACCCAAGCGCACTATGGCTGGGTGAAGAGAGTCCAGTGCCCCGCCGCCTTGCGCACCGATGGGCCTAGAGGAGATGTCGGGACTTGAACCTCAAATGTCGCCTGGTTGCAGCCCGAGGGCCTCTTGGACCTCTTCTGGGATTCTTATCCGCGCTTGGTTCGGTCCTTATGGTGTTCGGCCAGGTTGAGCACCAGGAGACACCAGCATGAACAGACCCGGACATTTTCATCGGCACGATCCGGCCAGCCGGGACCGGGCCACCTATCGAGTCCTGACGATCTCGCGCGCCGTCGCGGCTGGCGCGACCGCGGTGACCGCGGTCTTGATCGGCCTGGCCTTCCATGACACACCTAGCCACGTCAAGTCTGCGGCCGGGCCCGCTGCCTCGGTGAGTGGGGCGCCCACGACCACCTCACCCTCGACCACCTCACCCTCGACCACCTCACCCTCGACCACGTCTCCAAACTCGGGAGGAGCGGGAGTCGGCTCCACTCTTTCTCCACCCACCACCGCGCCCTCGGTCCCGACAACGACACCCACGCCGCCGCCAAGTCGCGTGGTTTCGGGGCAGTCGTGACAGCCATGGCACCACCGGCGACCGGCAGCTCGATCGGGCGGGAAGGCTGGTCGGTCTGGAGCACCTCAGTCACCGTCGCTGTCGACCCGCCCGCCGCCTTGGATGCGGCGGCTGACCTTCTCCGACGGGAGATCTCCTACTTCGATCGGGCTTGCAACCGCTTTCGTCCTGATTCAGAGGTATCCCGCTTCAATCGAGCGGGTGGCACCGAGGGGCCGGCAAGCCCATTGTTCATGGAGGCGCTCACGTCTGCTCTGCGTGCCGCGCGGCTGACTGGTGGCGCGGTGGACCCGACCGTCGGTCGTTCGTTGCTCGTGCTCGGCTATGACCGCGACTACAACGAGGTACGACGCCGTTCATCGAGCCTCCCGCTCGTTGGAGAACCGGCTCCAGCGCCCGGTTGGCGCGGTATCGAGATGGACCAGCAAAACGGGCTGGTCGCGGTCCCAGCAGGGGTCATCTTGGATCTGGGCGCGACCGCCAAGGCATTGTGCGCCGACCGAGCGGCCCGTGCCATCGCCTCAGAGCTGGGCGTGGGGGTTGTCGTCGACATCGGCGGCGACTTGGCGGTGTCGGGCCCGCCCCCAGCAGGCGGCTGGCAGGTTGCGGTGTGCGAGGACTCGGGGAGTGAGGTCGAGGACGAGCAATGCTCGGTGTCGGTCTGGGACGGCGGGTTGGCCAGTTCCGGTACGTCGGTTCGGAGGTGGGCGCGCGGGGGAGCGGAGCTTCACCACATCGTGGACCCCACGACTGGGTGGCCGGCGTCGGTGGTGTGGCGCATGGTCACCGTGGCCGCAGCATCCTGCGTGGACGCCAACGCGGCATCGACGGCGGCGATCGTGTGGGGAGCCGACGCGCCCTTCCGCTTGGCTCAACTCGGGCTACCCGCTCGTTTCGTCGGATCCAGTGGCCGGGTCATCGAAGTCGGGGGGTGGCCCTCTCCCGGCATGGAGAGCGCGCTGGCCATGAGCGGCGGTGCCCGCAGTTGATCGCGACCGCCAGCCCCTTGCTTTGGTACACGACCCGCGCCTCAGGAGTGGTTGCCCTCATTCTGCTCACAGCGTCGGTCTGCCTGGGCATTCTGACGACCACCCGCCTGGCGACAAGGCGACTTCCCAGGTTCGCCGTCAGCGAGCTCCACAGCCGCATTTCGTTGATGGCCATGGTGTTCGTGCTTCTGCATGTGGCCACGTCGGTCTTCGACACCTACGTTCCAATCGGCCTGCCGGCGGCCCTTTTGCCATTCACTTCGGGTTACCGACCGCTCCCCGTCGCCTTGGGCACGGTCGCCTTCGACCTGTTGTTGGCGGTGACGGTGGCCAGCGTGCTTCGCCGATTCCTGAAGGCGAAGTTATGGCGTGGGATCCACTGGCTGGTTTACGCGAGCTGGCCCGTCGTCTTCGCCCACGGCCTCCTCATCGGTACCGACCTGCGGTTCGGATGGATGCAGATGGTCGCCGGGTCGTGCGGCGCGGCGGTGGTCGGCGCGGTCGCTTGGCGGCTGTGGGCGAATCCATACCGGGGCGGCTTCGGCACTGCCGATCCGCAAGACACCGAAGCGAACCCCTTCCCGATTGAGCGGGCGCCGATGGTCCACGCTTCCCGGCGCCATGGGCCGGTCGAGAGCCCCGACTCGGTTGGCGAAGCGCGGGTTGTGGCCCGCTACACAGGGAGCCATCGCCGGTGAGCGTGGTCGAGGCCTCTCCGGCACAACGCCGTCTCTTCTACGGGCTATCCGAAGCAAACACGCGGTCGAATCTTTCCGAGCACCATCGCCGATTTGGTGAATCCCCGATGCCGCCCATCCACCACCGTCACCGGTGGCGCGAACGGTTCCAGGGGGAGCTCGAGGCATCGGGGCTGACCGGTCGCGGTGGTGCCGAGTTTCCGGTGGCCACGAAGCTGGCTGCGGTTCGGTCCCACCGGCGACACGGGGTGGTTGTCGTCAATTCCATGGAGGGAGAACCGGCCAGCCAGAAGGACGCCACCTTGGCTCGTTACGCGCCGCACCTGGTGCTTGACGGAGCGGAGCTCATGGCCGCCGCACTCGGGGCATCACGGGTCCATGTCTGCGTAGCCCGAGACCGCGAGCGCGCGGCGCGGGCTTATGAAGTCGCAGCCAAAGAACGCATCCATGCAGGATCGGTGACCGAGTTCACGATCGGCACCCCACCCGCTCACTATGTCGCCGGAGAGGAGTCGTCGCTCTCCCGGTGGATCGATGGCGGGAGCGCCATTCCCACCTTCCGGCCCAATCGACCGTCGATCCCGGTGATCGGGGGTCGAGCCGCCCTGGTCGACAACGCCGAGACGCTCGCGCATGTCGCCCTGATCGCCCGCTACGGATCGGAATGGTTTCGTTCCGTTGGCACCCCCGATTCGCCGGGGACCACCCTGCTGACCATTTCTGGGGCGGTCACCAGGCCGGGTGTCTACGAGACCGCCTTCGGTCAGACCGTCGAGGCGCTGGTGGGGTACGCCGGTGCCGAATCGGGTGGGGTCAGCGCCGTCCTGCTCGGGGGCTACGGGGGCACATGGTTGCCCGGTCACGAGATCGTGACGCCGCTGGCTTCCGAGGAGCTCAAGAAGGTCGGATGCCGGATCGGCCCCGGGGTGATGGTCGCCTTGGGGAGCGGCCACTGCGGGTTGGCCGAGACCGCCCGCATCGTCGAGTGGATGGCGACCCAGAGCGCGGGACAATGCGGGCCGTGCGTCTTCGGCCTGCCCGCGCTGGCCGAGGACCTGAAGGCCATTGCCACGACCAATGTCTCGCCGTCGGTTGTCGAGCGGGTCTGGAGTCGACTCCTGGCCGTGGAGGGTCGAGGCGCCTGTCGACATCCCGACGGCGTG
>Ga0181521_10002462_pt1 | contig 22414 bp, 23 predicted proteins | sample PEATcosm2014_Bin_32_FD_119764 | JGI IMG/M metagenome (GOLD analysis project Ga0181521, IMG submission 119764) | Peatland microbial communities from MTU Mesocosm Facility, Houghton, MI, USA - PEATcosm2014_Bin02_60_metaG | ecosystem: Environmental > Terrestrial > Soil > Wetlands > Peat | place...
AGGCGAATCGCGGCGCGCGCCGCGCAGGCAAAAGGCGTTGGCTCGGCCGACGGTTGCCGTCGAGCATGCAGCAACGCCCCCTCGATGCGGCGCGATCATGCAGCATCCGGGCCCCGGGCCCGCCTCGCACCATGCAGGCGCGGTGGCAGAACCCCAAGCATCAGAACGGGCTGCTGTGCCAGTCCGCCGCAACCCCGGTCATGCAGCGCGACCGGGTCGCGGACTGCGGAGGCAGAACTCCATGCACCAATTGGCTGGCTGCCCGGCACGGCGGACCAACCGCTGCCGCGACGGAGACACCCCGCGCAGAGCCTGCCCCCGGACGTTGGACCCGGGGGTGACGCACATCACCCCAGGACCCGGTGGCATGCCACGCCGTGCCACTCGTCGGCGGGGGCGGTGCAGCGTGCGGCAAAGCAAGCAAGAAAATTTTGCCACAGATGCACACAGATGCACGCTGATGGGCCGGGGTCCGGCGTGCTCGTTCACGGCAAGAACCGCCCGACCGGGCCTGATGAGCAGCGCCGGTGCGGTGTGCACTGTCCCATCCGTGTGCATCTGTGTGCATCTGTGGCGAAATTTTCTTGCTTGCTTCGCCGAGCCAACGGCCAACCATGCCGGTGGCGAAGAGCAGCGGCAAAACCCCATGCACCAATTCGCGGCGACGCCGACGCTCAGCCTCCGCAATCGGATCGTCTCGCGCCAAGCATGCAAGACCCCTATGCACCAATTCGGCACGGCACAACGATGGCGGGAACCAGCCGGACCATCGGACCATCCGGGACCGGATCGGCGGCCGCCAGCCCAGCGGCCGCCGGCGCGCCGAAGACCGACAGGAGCCCATGCACCAGGACGGGGTGGCGCGGCGGGCAGCAATTTGTCCCGATGCCATCCGTGGCGACGCCACCCCATGCCAAGCGGTGCTGCCTCGCCGGTGTTTCGCCGCGACCGGCGCGCGCCGCGACGCGTGCGGCAAGAAGCCCATGCACCAATTCGGCACGGCACGATGATGGCGGGAGCGGGCAGTCACGCCCCGGATACGATCGGGGTCCGTCAGCCCGGCGTCCGCCTCCGCACTGCACGGCGGCAGAAGCCCATGCACCAAATCGGACCGGCGCGGCGGGAGGCAAATCGCGCCCATGCCATCGCCGGCGATGCCCCCCTGGCAAGCGGGACGGACTGGCCGTTGTCGCCTGACGCCGGCCTGCGGTACGCGACGCGCGGCAAGAAGCCCATGCACCAATTCGGCACGCCGCGCCGCCCTGGCCGGGCGCGCATGGGGCCGGGCCTGACCACCACCGCACGCCCCGGCGATGGCGGGCGGTGGCCGGCGTTGCTGTCCAGGCCGGTCCAATGCCCTACGCCGGCAGATCGTCACGCCAGCAGGCTTTGGCGTGGCCCGGCGCCACCTCGCGCAGTGGCGGGACGGCACGCTGGCACTCCGCGGTGGCGAACGGGCAGCGGGTATGCAGCACGCAGCCGGAGGGCGGGTTGGCCGGGTTGGGAATGTCGCCCCGCAGCAATGCGACCCGGTGCGGCGCACCCGGATCGGGCACCGGCACCGCCGCCATCAGCGCCCGGGTGTACGGGTGTTGTGGCGCCTCATACAGCCGGACGGTCGGCGCCACCTCCATCACCCGGCCGAGATACAGCACCACGACGCGGTCGCTGAGATACTCCACCACCGCCAGGTCGTGGCTGATGAACAGCATGGCCAGCCCCATGCGTTGTTGCAGGCCGCGCAGCAGGTTGATGATCTGCGCCTGGATCGACACGTCCAACGCCGAGACCGGCTCGTCGGCCACCAGGAAATCCGGTTGCAGCACCAGCGCCCGCGCGATGCCCAGGCGCTGGCGCTGGCCGCCGGAGAACTGGTGCGGGTAGCGCGCCATCGAGTCGGGCGGCAGCTCCACCGCGGTCAGCGCTTGCAGCGCGCGGTCGCGCCGTTCGGCATGCGACCCGATGCCCTGGATGGACAGGCCCTCGGTCAGAATCCCGGCAACCGTCATGCGTGGCGACAGGCTGTCGAACGGATCCTGGAAGACGTATTGCAGGCGCCGGCGGAGCTGCTTCAACTCCCGGCGGGGCAGCCGGCGCAGATCGGACCCGGCGAAGCGGATGTCTCCCCCGGTCGGCTCGGTGAGGCGCAAGGCGCAGCGGGCAATGGTGGTCTTGCCGCTGCCGGATTCGCCGACCAGGCCGACCACCTCGCCGCGCCCGACGTCGAACGACACGTCCTCGACGGCGTGCACCAACCGGCCACGACCGAACAGGCCGCGATTGCCGAAATGCTTGGTCAAGCCGCGAACCTGCAACAACGGGTCGCTCATAGCTCGGCCCAGCGCAGGCAGCGCACCGCATGGTCGGCGGACACCGTGGTCAGAGGCGGCGTGTCGTGCCGGCACGCATCGGTCGCCAGAGTGCAGCGTGGCGCGAAGCTACAGCCGGCCGGCAGCGCGCCGAGCCGCGGCACGGAGCCGGCGATGGTTGGCAATGCCTGGTTGCCGGCCCGCAGGCGATGCGCCTGGCCGAGGCGCGGCATGCAGGCGAGCAAGCCGTGCGTGTAGGGATGCCGCGGGCGGGAGAAGACCTCGGCGACAGGGCCGTGTTCGACGATGCGGCCCGCGTACATCACCGCCATGCGGTGCGCCAGGTCGGCCACCAGCGCGAAGTTATGCGTGATGAACAGCATGGCCATGCCGAGTTCGCGTTGCAGCGCACGCAGCAGTTCCATGATCTGCGCCTGGATGGTGACGTCGAGCGCGGTGGTGGGTTCATCGGCGATCAGCAGGCGCGGATGGCACGCCAGGGCGACCGCGATCATCGCCCGTTGCCGCATGCCACCGGACAGTTCGTGCGGGTAACGCCCGGCCTGATGGTCCTCGCCCGGCAGGCCGACACTGGCGAGCGTCGCGACTGCCTCGCGCGCCGCGGCGGCGTGCGACAGGTTGCGGTGGATGCGCAGCGGCTCGGCAACCTGTTCGCCCACGGTCAGCAGCGGATTGAGGCAGGTTGCCGGCTCCTGGAAGATCATGCCGATGGCGCCGCCGCGCACGTGGCGCATGCGGTCCTCCGGCAGCGTGAGCAGATCGCCGTCGATGCCTTGCAGGCGGATGCTGCCGGCGGCGATGCGGCCGACCCGGCGCGGCAGCAGGCGCAGGATCGACAGCGCGGTGACCGACTTGCCGCAGCCGGATTCGCCGACCAGCGCCAGCGTCTCGCCGACCTGCACTGACAGGCTGACGTCGTTCACCGGCAGGATCGGGCCGGCGCGCGTGGCGAACTCGGTGCGCAGCCCCGCGATGTCCAGCAGCGCGGCCATGTCAGCCGAGTTCCGAGCGCGGGTTCAGCGCATTGCTCAAACCGTCGCCGATGAAATTGATCGCCAGCTCGGTCAGCAGCAGGGCGATGCCGGGCGACAGCCACTGCCAGGGATAGTGTTCCAGCACGACGGTGGACCGCGCGCCGTTCAGCATGTTGCCCCAGCTCGCCGCCGGCGGCGGGATGCCCATGCCGAGGAACGACAGCCCGGCCTCGGCCAGGATCGCCTGGGCGAGCTGCAAGGTTGCGAACACGATCAGGATGTCGGTGCAGTTCGGCAGCGCGTGCCGGGTCATGATGTGCCAGGCGCCGCCGCCCATGCCGCGCGCGGCGATGACGAACTCGCGCTCGCGCAATTCCAGCAGCCGGGCGCGCACCAGCCGGGCCAGCACCGGCCAGGACAGCAGCGAGATCACCAGGATGGTCGGTGCGATGCCCTGCCCGGCGATCGAGGCCAGCACCAGCAGCAGCACCACCGGCGGCAAGGTCATCGCCAGGTCGGTCAGGCGCATCGCCGCGGCGTTCGCCAGTGCGCCGCCGAGCGCCGCGACCGCACCGACCAGGAAGCCGATCAGCATGGAGACGCAGACCGCGCTGCTGGCGACGATCAGCGAGATGCGGCCGCCTTCCAGCACGCGCGCCAGCACGTCGCGGCCGACCCCGTCGGTGCCGAGCCAATGCGCGCCATCGGGCGGGGCGTTCAGCGCGGTCAGATCGATCGCGTTGGGATCGACGCCCGGCAGCATGCCGTAGAAGATCACCGGCAGCAGGATCGCCAGCAGCAGGATCAGCCCGGCCATCGCCAGGGGATTGCCGACGAAGCGGCCGGCGGCCTGCGCCAGCGGGTGGGCGCGCCATGTCACCGCCGGGGTCATGGACCCGCACTCATCGCAGGGCGATCCGCGGATCGATCGCCGCGTAGAGCAAGTCGGTCAGCAGGTTGACGATCAGCACGCAGGCACCGATCACCAGCGCGGCCCCCATGATCAGCGGGTAATCGCGCGCCTCGACCGCGTTCACCAGCAGCAGGCCCATGCCGGGCCAGTTGAACACGCTCTCGATGAAGATCGCGCCGCCCACCGCGGCACCGAGACTGGCGCCGACAAGGGTCACCACCGGCAGCAAGGCATTGCGCAGCGCGTGCTTGAGGATCACCGAGACCTCGGCCACGCCTTTGGCACGCGCGGTGCGGACATAGTCCTGGCCCAGCGCCTCCAGCAACGCGCCGCGCATGAAGCGCATGGTCATCGTCATCTGGGTGATGGCGAAGACGGATGCGGGCAGCACCAGATGCGCCAGCACATCGCCGGGGGTGAGCGGCACGCCCGGGGCAGCAATGCCGCCGGCCGGGGCCCAGCCGAGGCGAACGGCAAACACGAACAGGCCGATCAGTGCGACGAGAAACACCGGCGCGGAAATGCCGAGTGCCGACAGGCTGGCCAGCACGACGTCGAGCAGGGTGTTGGCGCGTACTGCGCTGATGATGCCGAAGCACAGGCCGCCGATCGTCGCCAGCAACAGGCCGCTGCCCATCAGCAACAAGGTCGGGCCGGCGCGTTCGGCGACCAGCGCGCGCACCGGGGCGCGTTCATGCTGGGTGGAATAGCCGAGGTCGCCGTGGATCGCGGCCTCGGCCCAGGCCAGATACTGCACCGGCAACGACCGGTCGAGACCAAGCCGATGCCGCAGCGCCGCCACGTCGGCCTCGGTCATCGGCGCCGCGGGATCGATATACGCCGACACGGGATCGCCCGGCGTCATCCGCAGCAGGCCGAACATCAGGACGCTGAGCGCGATCAGCATCAATCCGGCAGCGGCAACGCGGCGGGCGACGTAATACAGCATTGCTCACGCGCGGCGGCTAACCGTCGCGCGGGCGCGACGCCGGGTCACGCGGCGAAGGCCCAACGCTCGGCCTGCTGGTCGTAGCCACCGCCGGAGGGGGCCGGCGTCCAGACGAAGTTCGCGACGTCCGAGGCGATGATGCCGTAGCGCGTGCCGACCCAGAGCGGCGCCCAGGGCAGGTCGCGGTTGAACACGCGGGCCACGTCCTGGAAGCCGGCGATCCGCTTGGCGTCGTCGGGCTCGCCCAGTGCCGCATTGAGCGCGGTGTTCAGCGCCGCGTCCTGAATGCGCATGATGTTGGCGCCATTGGGCGGGATCTGGCTCTCGTTGATATACATGTTGATCGCGCCCGGTTCCGGCCCGTTCTGCGCGCCGGCATAGACCAGCGGAAACTGCGCCAGGTCGGGCGGCCGGGCGTAGACGATGCCGTTATAGGTGGCGACGTCCACCAGCCGCGGCACGACGTGGATGCCCACCTCCGCCAGCATCGCCTGCATCGCCGCCATCAGGTTTTCGACCAGCGGCGTGTTGTAATAGGTCAGCCAGGCCAGCGGCTTGCTGCCGTTGATCTTGTCCCAGCCGGCGTCCTGCAGCAGTTGCCGCGCCTTGGCGGGATCATACGGATACGGATCGAGGTCCGCCGGCGTCACCGGGGCGGCGATGTACACCGAGTTGGACAACTCCGCCGCGCCCTTCAGGATCGACGTCACCAACGCCTGGCGGTTGATCGCCTGCATCACCGCGCGACGCACCCGCACATCGGCCCAGAACGACGTGGCGTGATTGAAGCCGATATAGTTCATCACCCAGGAATTGCCGGGAACGATGCGGAACGCCTGGTTGCCCTGGAAACTGCGCGCCTCATCGGCCTCGACATAGCTGAACTGGATTTCGCCGGCACGCAGGGCATCGACCGCATTCGCCGAGTTCTTGAAGTAGCGGTTGATCACGCCGTCGAGCTTCGGCTTGCCCTTGCGGTAGGCGGGGTTGGCCTTCAGCTCGACGAACTGGTCGGTTTCGTAGCGCACGAAGCTGAACGGCCCGGTGCCGATCGGCGTCTTCACCCACCACGGATTGCGGTCCAGCCCATCGCGCGGCAGGGATTCGAGGGCATGCTTCGGTAACATCATCAGCTTGGTGATGATGTCCAGCAGCGCGCCGCTGGGCTTGCTCAGCTCGAACACCGCGGTCAGCGGATCGGGGGTCGTGACGCGGGCAATGTCACCCAGGCGCGAGGCGAAGATCGAGCCGGAGCGGGAGTCCTTCGCCAATTCGATGGTGAACGCGACGTCCGCCGAGGTGAATGGCTGGCCGTCATGCCACGTCACGTCCGGCAACAGGTGGAACGTGTAGGCCGTCTTGTCGGCATTGGGCTCGACGCGCTGCGCCAGCGAACCCTGGATGGTTTCCAGCTTGCCGTCGTAGAGTACCAGCGTGTCGTAGTACAGGTTGAGCCACTGGAAGCCGGCGGTCGCGGCCAGCGGATTGAAGTTGCCCGGGTAGCCACCCGGCCCAACGTCGAAGCCGCCAACCAACACATTGCGGGATGGCTGGGCCGATGCCCGGCCGGCGGTGGCCGCGATCCCAATCCCGATGGCCAGCGCCATGCTGTCACGTCGCGTGAGTATGAACATGGTCCCGGTCCTTTGCTGCCGTGTCGCTGCAATTCGAGAAGGATCAAACTAGGCGTCCGTTGGAACAAGATTGCATTGACCTAGATCAAATGGCAGCGCGTCCGGCTCAGGTTAGGCAGCGCGGCTACCGCAGTGGCCATCCCGGAATCCGCCCGCGTCAGGAATGTGCCAGACGTCCATGGTCTGAAGCCTGACAAATCCGGCTGGTGCCAGGGTGGAACAATACGGTTGACAGGCCAAGTTGATGACCGATACGTTCAGAGAAAGTCAGCAAGGCAGAAGCTAATGATGCGGTTGGCAGCGGTATTTGCGGTGGCATTTGCATTGCTGTTGGGAGGCTGTCTGCGATACGAGCCGATCGACAACGTCGATCGCCCCATGCCGCCGAATGCCGAGCATATGTCGCAGGACCGCATCCGAGATCTGATCGTCAATTCCGGCCGCCAGTTGGAGTGGGTCATGACTCCAGTCGGGCCAGGCCACCTGGAGGCGACGCATGATGCCGGGAAAATCTCCGCTACCGTGGACATATATTACACACCGGCCAGACTGCAGATATTATTGAAATCCAGCAGAAACCTGTTCCAGACCGCTACGACGGTTCACGGTCATTACAATCTTTGGATCAGAAATCTCGAAAAGCAGATTATCGATGATGTAGCGGCAGCTCCATAAGGTCGGAGTGGATGATATAAACCGGCATTTATTATCCCAGCCGATGCCGACGGCGGATCTCGGGGAGCCCGATCGCGCGGTTGGCCTGCGGAATTCGTCGATCATCCAGTCCGCGCAGCAGGCCCGCCCGGCAGCGGCGCACCCTACATCCTGCGGAACACCAGCGAGGTATTGATTCCGCCGAAGGCAAAGTTGTTGTTCATGCAATACTCGAATTCCACGCGTCGCGGTCCGCCCATCACGTAATCCAGCTCGGCGCACCGCGCATCGACGTTCTCAAGGTTGGCCGTCGGCGCCAGCCATCCCTCGCGCATCATCTCGATACCAAGCCACGCCTCCAACGCGCCGCAGGCGCCAAGCGTGTGGCCGAAATAGCTCTTGAGCGAGTGGATCGGGACACGCGCGCCAAGGACCGCCGCGGTCGCTATGGTTTCGGCAATGTCACCCCATTCGGTCGCGGTGCCGTGGCCGTTGACGTAGCCGATCGCCTCAGGCGGCAACCCTGCGTCCTGCAAGGCCAGGCGCAGCGCGACCGCCATGGTTTCCGCCTGCGGCTGCGTGGCATGACTGCCGTCCGTGTTGGTGCCAAAGCCAACAACCTCCGCGTACATGGTCGCGCCACGCGCCAGCGCGTGTTCGTACTCCTCCAGGACCAGCGTCGTCGCGCCCTCGCCGATCACCAGGCCGTCGCGGTCCTTGTCGTAGGGGCGCGGCGTGCGGTGCGGCTCGTCGTTGCGCACCGACGTGGCAAACAGCGTGTCGAATACCGCCGCCTGGGTGATGTCCAGCTCATCCGCGCCGCCGGCGAGCATGATGTCGGCCCGGTCCCAGCGAATGGTCTCGTAGGCATAGCCGATGGCCTGACTGCCCGAGGTGCAGGCGCTCGAGGTCGGGATCGTCCGGCCGGTCACCCCGAAAAACAGCCCGATATTCACCGCGGCGGTGTGGCTCATCATCTGGATGTAGCTGGTGGCGTTCAACTTGCGCGACGCGCCCTGGGTCATCAGCTCGGCGAAGGCCACGTAGGGCTGCGGGCTGCCGAACGACGACCCGTAGGCGATGCCGGTGCGTCCCGCGCGCAGCACCGGATCGCCGATCAGCCCGGCCGCGGTCAGCGCACGTTCCGTCGCGTAGGTTGCCATGCGCGACACGGCCCCCATGGTGCGGACCTTCTTGCGCGGATAGCCGTCGGCCCCGGTGAAATTCGCGATCGGGCAGGCGAGCCGTGTGTTGATGCCGGAGAACCGCGACCACTCATCCATGCGGCGCACCGCGGTGCGTCCCTCGCGCAGGGCGGTGCGGATCGTCGGCCAGTCCTCGCCAAGCGCGGTCACCCCGCCGATCCCGGTCACGACCACGCGGCGCATCACACCAGGCCACCGTTCACCGAGATGACCTGCCGGGTGATATAGCCGGCCTCATCCGACAGCAGGAATGCCACGACGCCGGCGACGTCCGCGGGACGGCCGATGCGTTGCATGGGGATCAGTTTCTGCACGGCGTCGGGGGGAAAATGCTCGGTCATCTGCGTCTCGATGATGCCGGGCGCGACGCAGTTCACGGTGATCTGCCGCTTCGCCAGCTCCACGGCCAGCGCCTTGGTGGCGCCGATGATGCCGGCCTTGGACGCGCTGTAATTCACCTGACCCCGATTGCCGATGATGCCGGACACCGAGGACAGCGTCACGATGCGGCCACCCTTGCGCGCCGACACCATCGGCATCACCACCGGCCGCAGCACGTTGTAGAAGCCGCCGAGATTGGTGTTCACGACGAGATCCCAGTCCGCGTCCTGCATGGCCGGAAATGCGGCGTCGCGGGCGATGCCGGCGTTCAGCACGACGCCCCAATACGGGCCATGCGCGGCCATGTCCGCTTCCAGCGCATCGCGGCAGGCGTCGCGGCACGTGCTGTCGAAGGCCAGCAGCCTGCCCTCGGTTCCGGCTGCCCGCACGGCTCGCAGGGTTGCCTCGGCCCCCGCCTGATCGCTGCGGAAGTGCACGACGATGCGGTAGCCGTCACGCGCCAGCCGTTGCGCGATCGCCTGGCCGATCCCCTTGCTGGCGCCGGTGACCAGTACGGTCCTATCCATCGTCCATCCCATCCTGCCGGCCCAGCATCTCGGCAGCGTTCCGCGGCTCGGCCACGATCAACTGGGCTTTGGCAATCACCGCGTCCCCGCTGCGAATGAGGCAATCGAACATGCCGACCTCGGCGTCGAAGTAGACCAGATCGGCTGCCACCACCAAACGCTCGCCGTCGGCGAACCAGGCGCGCGTCGCCCGGTAGTGCCGCGTCCCAAGCAGGAAACCCATGCGGGGCGCTGCCCCGCCGCGCAATGCCTGGATGCCGCTGAAGGCACCACACGCCTGGGCCATGTACTCGATGCCGACATGGACCGGAACGCCATTGTCCTGATGGAACGGGGAGCCGGGGTGGATCGTCACGCCGGCCAAAACACCGGTATCCGTGCAGGCAACGACCTCATCCAGCAACACCGCCGGGCCGGTATGCGGCAACAGATCTGCCATCCGCCAATGGCCACTGCTCATGCCGCCTCGCCGCGGCCGAGCACCAGCACCGCGTTGCTGCCGGCGAAGGCGAACGAACTGCTGAGCATCGCCGCCGGCGCGCCGGGCGGCATGCGGTCGCCAATCGCGACCAGGTGCAGTGACGGCAGGTCCGGCATGGCTTCGCCGTCCCACAGATGCGGCGGCAGCAAGCCCTGCGGATTGTAGGCGGGCGAGAGGGCCAGCCAAAGGAACGCCGCCTCGCAAGCGCCGGCCGCGCCCAGCAGGTGCCCCGTCATCGGCTTGGTGGAACTGGCAGGCACGGCACGGCCGAACACGGCCGCCATCGCCTGGCTCTCCATCGAATCGTTCAACGGTGTTCCGGTGCCGTGCAGGTTGACGTAGCAGATGGCGTCCGGCGACAGGCCGGCATCGGCCAGGGCTTGACGCATCGCGGCGGCGGCCGCCGCGCCATCCGGCGGGGGCGCGCTGATGTGGTACGCGTCGGAGGTTTCGCCGATGCCGAGCAATCGCACCGGACCATCGCCCGGCTCGAGCATGAAGGCGGCGGCGCCTTCGCCGATGTTGATGCCGTCGCGGTTGCGGCTGAACGGATTGCAGCGGTTCGGCGACAGCGCCTCGATCGCGTGAAAGCCGTTCAAGGTCATCCTGCTCAGCGTATCTGCACCGCCGACCACCGCCGCATCCGCCAGGCCGGCGCGGATCAGCCGGCGCGCCGAGGCGAAGGCCTTGGCACTGGACGAGCATGCCGTGGAGATGGTGTAAGCCGGCCCGGTCAGCCCGAGATGGCCGGCCGCATGCTGCGCGAGGTTGCCGAGTTCCTGCTGGCGGTAGGAAAACCGCTCGGGCCAGGCGCCGGTGCGGCGATGCACGGCAACCGCGTCGCCGCCCTCGGCGATGCCCGCGGTGCTGGTTCCCAGCACCACGGCGATCCGCTCGGATCCGAAGCGCCGTACCGCATCGGCCACCGGCAGCGCGATCTCGTCCAGCGCGAGCTGCATCAGGCGGTTGTTGCGACAATCGGTGGCGGCCGGCTGCGCAAGTGGCAGCACCGCATCGACCACACCGACGGTCACCGCACGGCCAAACAGCAGGTCGTGGCGTTCGCGCAGCCCCGCCTGCGAGCCCGCGAACAAATTGGCCGCGGTCCGGGCCTTGCCAACTCCGAGCGGCGTGGCGACGCCCAGTGCAGTCAGTGCCAACGCCGGTTTCATACCAGGCAGAATCGGGAGCGGCCCATCGGGCGCCACCCATTGGTCATGCCGCCTCCCCGGTCAAGTGCCCGTGGGCAGGCTGCGGTCGGCACCGTCATGTCGCGGCCCGCACCTTCCCGATCAGCACCGCCGGGCTTTCGAGGCAGAGTTCACCGGTATCGATCCGCACGGCGACCTGGATGGTCCTGGCGCGCGTCAGCACGGTGCCGCAGGCGAGGTCGCGAATGATGTAGTCGAACCGCAGGCGATTCTCGAATTCGACCAGCGTCGTGGTGACCACGACCTCCTGCCGGAAGCGGATCGGCGCGACATACTTCACCCGCATCTCGACAATCGGAAATGCGAAACCGGATTGCTGCATCTGCGTGTAGTTGTAATCCAGCCGATCCAGCATTTCGCACCGCCCTTGCTCGAAGAACCGCGCGTAGTTGCCGTGCCAGACGATGTTCATCGGATCGAGATCGAAGAACTGCGCCTTGATGACGGTGTCGATGGACAGCATGCGGATACCTACCCGGCCCAGAAATCGTAGAAGTTATACCACTGGAACGGATCGGCGATGGCGTGTGCCTGCAACCGCGCGGCGTAACGCGCGGCGTGGCCTGCCAGTATTTCGTTGCGCCCGGCGCGTGGCAGCACGATCCGTTCGGCGAAGCGTTCTATGACAAAGCGATAGCGATCGCCCACCTTGCGGCAGAACAGCAGCCAGACCGGGCACTCCATCAAGGCGGCGAGCACATACGGCCCCTGCGGGAATGGCGCCGGTGCGCCCAGGAATGGCACCGGCGCGGCCCTGCCCTGGCTGCGAACCGGGGTACGGTCGCCGGCGATCACGATCCAGCATCCGCGATCGACATGGTCGCGCAGGCTGATCGCCATGTCCGGCCCGATATCGGTCACCTGGAACACATTCACCGCCGCATCCGGCGAAATGTCACGCAAGACCCGATTGAAGTTCTCGGTATGATGGGTGTGCGTCAGCACGAGCACCCGGGCCGCTGCGGCTGGATCGAGCAAGGCGCGTGCCACGTCGGTATTGCCGAGATGGCCGACGATCACCACGCCGCCACGCGGATCGTTGGTGAAATCTGCAAGCGCCGCCTGGTCGGCGGCTTCGACCGCACCGGGCCGCATGCCGCCGCTCCAGGCGATGATCGAATCCAGCGAGCGGGCGGCGAACTGCATGAAATGGCGCAGTCCATCCAGCGTGTTGGGACGCCGGTTTACCCCGCCAGCGGCAAACGCGCGTTGCAGAAAGCACCGCGAGGCGCGCCGCCGGTCGCCCGCGGTGAGGTAGAAATACGCCACGATCGGCGCCATCACCACGATGCAGCCGCGGCGTCCGATCAGGCGATAGGCGAGCACGCAAAAGCGGATGCCGAACGTGACGCCCAGCTCGCCAAGCGACGCCCAATGGGTGGTGGGCGCGAGTTTGCCGGGGCGTCTCATGCGACCGCACGCCAGTCGTGCCAGCATGCCGAATACCAGCCGCGTATGCATCCAGGTGATGCGCAGGTTGTCACGCCACAGCTGAAAGTTCGACCTGCCGCCGGGCGGATAGCTGACGCGGACCGGCACCATGACGACCGGCACGCCCCGCCAGCACAGGCGGACCATAACGGCGATGTCGAACTCCATCCGGCTGCCGACTTGCTCGGTCGTCACAACATCGGTCACCACCCCGAGCGGATAGACCCGCAGGCCGCACATCGTGTCGGTGAGGCGGAACGACAACGTCTCGACGAACACCCAGAGATGGGTGACCCAGCGACCGATCCGACGCCCCAGCGGCGCCGAACTGTCGAATACGCCGTGGCCGCTGATCAGCGCGTCTGGGTATCGCTCTGCCAGCTCCAGCATCCGCGGCACGACAGCCAGATCGTGCTGGCCATCGGCATCGACCTGCACGGCATGGGTGAAGCCGGCAGCGTGCGCCAGGCGGAGGCCTTCGCAGACCGCGCATCCCTTGCCGCCATTGACCGGCCGCCGGGTAACCCGGATCGCCCGAGCCTCGTCGTGCAATGCGGCGAGGGCAGCGGCAGCTTCCACCGCGCTGCCGTCATCGACCACAAAGACCGGCAGCCCGAGGCCGCTCAGTCTGGCTACAATGTCGCCGATCAGCCGGTAATGATTATAGCTCGGGACGACGGCGCAGACCCGCACGGTCATGGGCTGGACAGCATCACCCGCCCCTCTGATGCAACCCGGTCGCCGGAGCGATAGACAAACTCCAGCCGGCGGCGCGCCTTGTCGTGCGACAGCGTCAGCGCCAGGGGCATACCAGGCGTGATAACCCGCTTGAACTTGATGCGAAAATCGGTTGCCGACGGTTGGCCGCATGGCAGGTGTCGCACGGCAAGTTGCATCACCCAGTCGATCTGGACCACGCCCGGAAGAATTGGAAATCCCGGATAGTGACCCAGGAAGCAAGGCAGATCGGCAGGCACGTCCAGTTGCAGCGTGACCCGGTCCGGCTCGGCCGCGACGCTGCGCACGATCGGAGCACACATCATGGCGCGTGGCCCCGACGTGCCAGGAACAGCGCCCGTACGTCCGCATCGCGCCGCTTGCCCATCGCGCCGCGCGGCAACTCATCGACAAAGCGCCAGGCTTTCGGCAGCCACGCGGATTCGAACACTTGCGCCAACTGCTGGCGGAGTTCGCGGCTGAAACGGAACCGCCCCATCTCGTCCAGGCGGGCACGGCCTTCGCCGTTCAACACGACCGCGGCCGCGAGGCGCTCGGCCGCGCCGCCGAGTACCACGACAGCCGCATCGCTCACCAACGGCAACGCCAGCAGCGCCTTTTCCAGCCTTGCCAGGCTCACGCGTTTGCCCTCGATCTTGGCAATCCCGTCGTCGCGGCCGAGGAAATGGAATGTCCCGTCCGGCGTTATTTCGATCCGGTCGGCGGTGGCGCAGGGCAGGCCACCGGTGCCGAACGGCGATTGCACGATCATGCAGCCCGCATCGTCGGTACGCACCTGGACGTCCGGCAACGGGGTCCACGGCTCGTCGCCGGATTGCTGGATGCGGGTGGCAATCGCCCCGGTTTCGGTGCTGCCGAACATCTCGACCGGCTGCACGCCCAGCACGGCAGCGGCCTCGCGCGCTTGCGCGGCGCGCAACGGTGCGCCGGCGGTGAAGACCAGCGTGGGGCGGTGTCCTTGCGGCAACGGGGCGATGCCGCTCAGCCGGATCAGATGCGCCGGGCTGGTGATCAGGATCGCGTCCGCCACGCCGCGCGCCAGCAGGTTCTCCCAGAGGTCATCCACATGGCTTACGAACGGTCGGCCGCCGACCAGCGGCCACAGCAGGTGGAAGGTCAGTCCGAAGATGTGCCGATACGGCACCGTCGCCATGACCGGCCGACACGCCATCGCCTCGCCCCACACCGACTCCAACATGGCGATTTCGTCATCGATGACAGCAAGCGGTTTGACGATTCGTTTCGGCACCCCGGTCGAGCCGGATGTGAAGAATTCCAGCATGGCACTTGCCGGACTGAGCACGCCGACCGGCGCCGCGCCGTGCCGCCCCTCCTCGATGGGCAGCGCCGCGACCTGCGCTGCCGCGGGTTCGTCGCATAGCAGCACATCGAACTCGTCGCGCAGGCCGGCGATTGTGTTGGGCAGGCCATCGGGCGGCAGGACCACCGTGGCGCCGGCATGCATCAGGCCAAACAGGCCAACCAGGAAGCGGTATGGATCGGCGGAGAGCACCGCGCCGCGCGCAACCCGCGCCGCGCGGGCGAGGCCGGCAGCATGGGCGACATCGGCGGCGAAACGGCCAAACGACAAGGCCACGCCGTCGCGCATCGCCAGCAGGGCAGCGGGTTGGCGGCCGGAGACGAACAGGCGGCCAAGCGACGTGGCGGTCACAATGCCGGCCGTGGCAAGACGCGGCGCCGCACCATGACTTCAACGGCGAACAGGGCGCCGATCAGCAAATAGGAAACCAGGCCGGTCCACAGGCTCCAGATCGCGACCGTAAACCACACGGCGCAGACGCTGGTGATGCAGGCGTTGATCAGGAAGAAGACCAGCCACACCTTGGTGACGGTGCGGGTATAGCCGACCTCCTGGGACGACAGGTCAGGCTTGGTCAGCCGCGCGATGCGCTCGATCGCGCTCGGCGGCTGCACCAGGGACCAGGCGAAGATGGCGGCGAGGCTCAGGTTGATGATCAGCGGATAGGCCTGCACGGCGAGCATCGGCCGCAACGCCAGCAGCAGCAGGATCCCGAGCAAAACGGCGGCCATCAACACGATGCTCCAGCGCGGCATGGCAACGCCGGCGCGCCGTTGGCGGTGCAGCACGTGCAATGCGCCCAGCCCGATGGCAACGACGACCAGTGGACCGGGCGGCACATGGGGGAGGCCGAAATACACCAGGACCGGATACAGCACGGTGCCAACCCCGGCGACGATGGGAACCAGGTCAGGCAGCCGCGTTGGGGACCGCATCTTCGTCATCCAGCAGGGTCGCTTCCACGCACACCACCACGTCGCGTACGGTGCGCACCGCCTTGAACGCATCAGGCTTGATCTTGCGGCCGGTCAGCTCGCTGAGTTTCACGATCAGGTCGACCGCGTCGATGCTGTCGAGGTCGAGGTCTTCATACAGCTTCGCATCCAGCGTGATGCGGTCCTGAGGGATCTCGAACATCTCCTCGAGGTCGGCGCGCAGCCGTGCGAGGATGTCATCCTGCGACAGCGTCATTGGCGCACTCCCTGCTGGCTGCGGATGAACTGCGCCAGGGAGCGCACATTGGCGAAATGCGCCTTGGCCGCCTCGGTCACCGATTCGATACGTATCCCGTAGCGTTTACGCAGTGCAACACCAAGCTCCATGGCGTCGATCGAATCCAGGCCAAGACCTTCGACGAACAGCGGCTCGCCGCTATCGATCGTCTCGGGTGCCAGATCTTCCAGCTCCAGGACTTCAACGATCATGGTCTTGATCTCGGCCTCCAGGTCATCCACGTGCCAATCTCCCGGTGTAAAATTGATGCAGCTCCTGCATCAGCCGACGAGCGCCGAGGCCTCGATACGGATACGCCATGAAACGCCGAATGTCCATGGGGGCCACAATCTCCAGTCGGAATCTGGGTCGCCGCGGCGGGACCCGGTACCAAGGTTCGCCCTTGGTCAGGGTGAGAGGCTCGCAGGAGATCACCACGCGTTGGATCGGCGCCCCGGTGAGCATGGCGATGTTGGCGACGCCGCGGCGAAACTGCACCGGCTCGCCGAGCCGCGAACGAGTTCCTTCCGGGAAGACAATGAGATTGTTGCCCTGGCTCAGGGCCGCGCGGCAGGCGGTTATGGTCGCCTCCGGGTCGAGGTCGTTGCGGATATAGCCGGCGGCGCGGACCACGCCCTTCAGGTAGCGGTTGTCCCACAGCTCGTGCTTGACAATGCAGCGCACGCGCGGCGTCAGCGCCATCAGGAACACCACGTCGAGCAATGTCGGGTGGTTGGCGACGATGATGCTACCGCGGCAGGCGGCCAGTCGCTCGGCGCCGCTGACCTCCAGGCTGATCAACCCAAGGCCGCGCAACATCGCCAGATACACGCGGAACACAAGCTGGATCAGCCGCTGGCTACGGTCCTCCCGACCTTCGCGCCGGATCGCCAGGATGGGAAACACCATGCCCGCCAGCACGGCGCCGCCGAGGAAGAAGCAGGCGAACGCGAAGCCGGTGGCGAGCACGCGCCAGGTCCGCTGCACCGGGTCAAGCATGACGCCAATGCCAGACCATGCGTTCCCCGGTCGCGCTGGCCTCCGGCGCCGTGGTCCGCAGGAAGCGCAGGAAGACGGCAGCCGCCGCCTCGCCCGGTGGCGTGTCGGCGATCGGGCGCGCCGCCATGACGACGCGGCGCGAGGCCCGGGGCGGCGGCACCAGCACGAGCGCAAGTGCCAGCGTGACATCCGCGCAGGCCGGCGTCGCGTCGGGGTAGCCTGCGGGCAAGGCCGCGTCATAGTACACGAGCATAACGGGCTCTTCCGGTCGCTCTTGCAGGCAGGCGGCAGCCTCCAGCAGACCGAAGCCGAAGCTGTCAACGCCGGCGGCCAGCGCGATGTGTCCGCCGCGGTTGCGCGTGCAGATCGACAGCAGGCCTGCCAGGGCGTTGTGCACGCCCAGGCTGAAGTCAGCCGGCGACGGGCCGTCCTCGTCGGCCACCTCCTGAAGCATGCTCAGCGCGCGGTCGAACTCGCCGTGCCGCGATGCGAAGACGAACCGCGCTTGCTCGACCTGCGGCAGCGCCCATGCGACGCGCAACGCCGCCTGGCCGATCGGGCTGACCCGCCGCCGCAGCAAGACCGGCACGGCAGGCCGCGCGAGCGCAGTACCGCCGGCGTCGCTGGGTGCCTGCCAACAAACATCAGGTTCGTTGCTGGGCTGCGGACCACCGGCCGAGTACGCGGCTACGCCGAACGCCAGTTCCATCATGTGGCCTGGGTTCCCACTCTGCCGGCTCACTGACCGGCGAACGGCACGACATCGCCTGGTCGAACAACGCCCGCTGCGAGGATACCGTGGCGGCATTCGACGCGGGTTCGGCCGGGGACCTCCCTGTAGCAGCTCGGCATGTCGGTCACGGCATCGGCGCCCAACGACGCGGCGCGCCGCTGTCATACAGGTGGGGCCGAGACGGAAAGGTCCTTTCGCAGGCGCTGCCTGGCGTCATGGCGAATGCGTTGATTGGCGGATTGGCAACGACCTTGCCGCCGGGCCGAGCGCACCGCGTAACCGACCGGGTGTCGCAACGAACGCTTATCGGATTTCCTGGCCTCTGGCGGGGTTCGGGCGTAGCGGCGGCGCTGGCGATCGGCAACATCACGACCTTGCTGCCGGCACAGTATGGCGATGGAGCCGGCAACAGAATCGACAGAACGATCCCGGACTGAATGCAAATCAAGATCGAATCCCCCCGGCGGCCGGGCCATTTGCGGGCACCGACGAAACCGGCTTTGTTCGCTTAGCCTAGCGCTGCCCGGTTGCGATATCAAACGGATTATATTTGCCAGGCGGATATGGCGTCTGATCGCCGCCACGTTGGCTGGAATGCAGGGGATCGTTTCTCCAGCGGGGCCACGACGACCCATCCGGTTATGCGGTAAGGGCGGCACACCAGATGTTCCACCGCAGCCGGCGCGAACCGGCTGCTGAACGACCGAGGCTGGGGTCAACCCGCCGCGACCTGGCAGGTCCCCAAGGCCGCGGCCTGGGCGCGAGCATCCGGCAGGCCCCCCAGCCCCGAAAGCCGGATGCTGGCCCGGCGGTGACGATCTCGTCTGAAGTGGCGGGACATGTCGGATATGACGGACCGCGGGACGCGAGGAACGGAGCAAAACGAACGCGCCCCGTCCCTGGGTATCCCGGCATCGATGCAGGCGCGATCGGCCAAGTGATGCCATGGTTGGTCAAGTCAGGCGTCCGCCGCACTGGTGGAGCCAAGGGGAGTCGAACCCCTGACCTCCTGAATGCTATTAAGCAGGCTATCTATTCCAGGCACGCTCCTCCAATGTTCCTCGCTGTCCCCAGGTAATTGCAGAAACCCACTTATTTCCTGCATTTTCTGCGAATCCCGGCATGATTCTGTTCCGTGGCGTCCCGGATCATCCCTCGGTGTTGAAGCCCCGGTGAAGCCCTAGTGAAGCCCCACAGGGAGGGACTCATGCCGGTACGAATGACCGAGACCGCGATCAGCGAGGCAAGTCGTGAGGTCGCGAGCGGCACCCGCCGAGACCTGGCGGATTCGGGTTGCCCGGGCTTGCGTTTGCGGCTGACGCCTGGTGGAGCCGCGACTTGGGCTCTGCTCAACGCACTGGTAGCGGAGCATGCGCCGCGGGGTCCGACCGAAGAGCATCTTGTTGAGGAGGTGGCTGGAATCATCTGGCGCAAGCGCCGGCTGCGGCTGGCCGAAGCTGCAACCTTTCGGGAGAGGCTCCGCCAGGAGACCACCAGTAATCTCGACCCGGAGCGGATCGCAGGTGCGGCGCTTCTACCCATGATTGGCAACCGCAAGGTCAAGGTGGATATGTCTCAGGTATTCACCGCGACACCGTCGGACACGGCCCGAGATCTGCGCGACGTGAGACGCGACAAGGGGATGACCACCAAGGCCATTACCATACTTGCCGCCGCGGAACCGGACGCCTACGCCCGCGCCGTGGCGGCATTGAGGGACGACACTCGTTCACATTGGCTGGAATGCCTTGAGGATTCACCCGCCGACGGTCTCGTCTACAAACCCACTGCCGAGGCGCTGGACGCTTGGCTCCGCCGGCACTGGGCAGAGTGGTACGAGGGACCGATAGCCGAGCTTGAGCATCGCGATGCAATCAAGGAGCAGGCGATCGGCTCCGCGTATGAGGCCCGGCGCTTGGAAGTGACCGCACGGTACGAGGTCCACCTGGACCGCAAGCTGGAGCGGACGCTCGCCATGCAGCTCCGGTTGCGGGAGCTTCGACGGCAGACGGTTCCGGGGTGATCCGTTTGGCAAAATCACGATTGAAGGCGGGTAAACTCGCATAGTCGTCGAAACATGCCACTCAGGCTGCCATCGCCGCCTTGATGCGCGACACAGTTCCGTTGCCGACGCCGGCCGCCTTCGCGACCTTCTTGACGCCCTCGCCGGTCGCCAGACGGGCACGTATGGCCGCCTCCACCTTGGCGCCGGTCTTCGGGCGCCCCAGGCGCACCCCCCGCGCCTTGGCACGTTCCAGGCCCGCCCTGACACGGCTCCGGATCATCGCGCGCTCGAACTCGGCGAAAGCGCCAGTGACCTGGAAGAACATCCGCCCCGCTGGGGTGGTGGTATCGATCGCCTGCTGGTGCAGGACGAGCGCTACGCCCGCAGACTCCAACTCGCCGAGCGTGTCGAGCAGGTCCAGCAGCGAGCGGCCGAGCCGATCGAGTGCCCAGGCCATCACCACGTCGAACCTTGCCCGTGCGGCGTCTTTCAACAGCGCGTCAAGGCCGGGCCGTTGGGTGCGACCCTTGGCGCCGGAGACGCCGTTGTCTGAGTAGATCTGCACCACCTTCCAGCCGCGCTGCTCGCAAATGGCCTCCAGCACCAGGCGCTGATTGTCCACCGTTTGACCGTCCGTGCTGACTCGCAGGTAGAGAGCCGCTTTCCTCGGCTTACTTGCAATATCTGCCTCCATCGCCGGGACGAAAACCAGGGGTTGATGGTCCCGGAATCAATTGTTTATTGGACCCTAACCCGGCGGAGCCGGAACCAATAGGTTTGGTGTAGCGTCCTGCCAGGAAGGGAACCATCTGGCGGGGGGCGCCATGAGCCAATCTCTGACGGACCGCTACAGCGATCGAATTGCCGGTGTGCTTTCATGCTACGACCGGGTGGTGATCACCGGGACGCTGCCTGGAGTTTGCTATGCGGGCGGGATGACCCGGTATCTCAATGCCCGTGGTATCCGCATCTTCGACTACCCCGAATTCGCGAAGCCGCTGCGTGACCGTGTGCGCGATCGCGCGGCAGCACTGGCGGCCGAGGCGGGTCTGACGATCGAGCACCCGCGCAAGCCCAACACCCGCAAGGAGGATGTCGTCGCGCGGGTTCTGAAGCAACGCGGCGAGCACCTCGGGCTGGTTCACATCATCTCGGCCATGGAAGCCTGCGATGCCTACCAGCCGTGGCACGACAAGCAGACGCACAAGACCTTCATCCGGCCGGACAGCGGCAAGTGCCTGCACTATTATTTCTACTTCATGGACGCCCAATTCGGGCTGATCTACCTGCGGGTCCCCACCTGGGCGCCGTTCCGCCTGCAATTCTACTGCAACGGCCATAGCTGGTTGGCGCGTCGGCTGACGGCGGAAGGCATCGGCTACACCATGGCCGACAACGCTTTTGTCCGGATCGACGACTGGGTGCGCGCCCAGGAACTGGCCGACAGCCTGTCGCCCGACCGGTTGCACCGCACCCTGGATCGCTATGCCGAACGGTGCTGCCCGGTGTCTGAGGTGTTCGGGCAATCCTACCACTGGAGCCTGATGCAGGTGGAATACGCCACCGACCTGGCGTTCGGCTCCACCACCACCCTTGGGCCGCTCTACGAGCAATTGGTCCGGCAGTCGGTGCTGAGCGTGAAGGCCGAGCAGGTCGCCAACTTCCTCGGCCGGCAGATCACGCCGCTGCTGGCACAGGAGATCGGCTCACAGTTCTCGACCCGGATCGAAGGCACCTGCATCAAGCATCACTTCGGCAAGTCTTCGATCAAGATGTACGAGAAGCACGGCATCGTGCTGCGCATCGAGACCACCAGCAACGACGTGTCTTCCTTCAAGCACCACCGAAAGGTGGAACATCGGCAGGGGCCACCCACGCGGGCCCTCGCCCCAGTCAAGAAGTCCATCTACAGCCTGATCGATCTGCGCGAGATACTGCTCGGCTGCAACCGCCGCTATCTCGCTCACCTCTCCGCACTCGACGACTTCTCGGCGGGGGTTCGTGCGCTGGGACGCGTGACCAAGCCGCGCGAAGTGGATGGCAAGACCGTCAAGGGGATCAACTTCTTCGAACCGGGGGACAGTGCGCTGCTGCATGCCCTGCAAAATCCACGGGTCAACATCGCTGGCATCCGCCGCGGCGACCTGCTCCCCGAACTGGGGGCGTTCTCGCCGGGCCGGCTATCACGGCAGTTGCGCCGGCTGTTGGACATCGGGGTGATCAAGCGGGTCACCGGAACCTACCGATATTACCTGACGAAGGCTGGACGTGCCGCAGCCGCGGCCGCCGGGCGGCTCAGGGAGGCGGTCATCGTTCCGGCAATGATTTGATGGGATTTATACGACAGTGCGATTCAACGCGGAATGTGAGAAGAGTTGATGGGTAAGGGACTAAAACTGAACGAATGAAGGTCCGGTCGGATCAATGGGTTGGCAGGGCTCGATTGAGAGGGGTTTTCTGGCCCCCCCGATGGCCAGCCCGCGCTACCTCGATTGGTTCGCACCTGGCTGCCCAAAAGTACCCGGCCCGTATCGTAATGCTACGGGCCGGGCGCCGATGTCCGGTCCAGCCGTGGGGAAGCGCGGCGTGGCGACCGGTGCCGAGGCGCTCCCATGGCAGCGTCAGGAGTATGTGATGAACGTGCCTCCGTGGTTATCGGTAATCGCGCTGAAGCTGCCTCCCGCAGACAGACCGGTCAGTTTGATATCGATCGTGC